>ERZ1034980.569-NODE-569-length-26325-cov-6.993224_pt1 | contig 26325 bp, 8 predicted proteins | sample MGYA00520622_ERZ1034980 | MGnify/ENA primary metagenome ERZ1034980 (study PRJEB33766, sample SAMN09781791) | gut metagenome | biome: gut microbiome | host: Homo sapiens | place: Madagascar | study: EMG produced TPA metagenomics assembly of the PRJNA485056 data set...
TTCTATGAATGAATTATTCACCAAGGTGGATGAAAATAAAAAAGCCATGCTCGAGACATGGCGCATGCTGGTCGATCGTGACTGCGGCTCGGCCAATAAGGCAGGAGTCGATGCAGTAGGGAAGGATATTCAGCATTTCCTTGAAGCGCTTGGCTTTGCCGTGCGTTTTCATACCTATGAGAAGGCGGGAAATATGCTTGTCGCAGAGTACGGTGATATGAGTAAGCCCTTCGTCATACTGACAGGCCATATGGATACCGTTTTTGCGGATGGGACAGCGGCGGCTCGTCCTTTTACCATCAAAGACGGCAAGGTCACCGGTCCGGGTGTCTTGGATATGAAGGGCGGCGTCACCATTCTTCTCTATGCAGTGAAATTCCTGCTCGAAAGCGGCTATGACCGCTATCCGATCAAGATCATTCTGGCGGGTGATGAAGAAGTGGGGCATCAGAAATCGGAGGGCGTATCGGACTACAAGCAGGAAGCGCAGGGGGCGCTCATGGCTTTCAATCTGGAAACGTCTTTCCCGGATGGAAGCATCGTCATCCAGAGAAAAGGCTGCGCGCAGTACCTTTTCGAAGTGACGGGTGTCGGTGCACATGCAGGAAACAACCCGCAGGATGGCAGAAGCGCGGTCGAGGAGCTCGCCCATAAGATCCTGGATATCCAGAAAGAGACGGACTATGAGGAAGGGACGACGGTCAATGCCGGCGTCATCGGCGGCGGTACAGTGGCCAACGCGGTGCCGGAGCATGCATGGTGCAAGGTCGATGTCCGCTTTGCCAAAAGCGAGGGGATCGAGCGTATAGATCGCGATTTCAAAGACATCGCTGCCCGTCAGTATGTCAATGATACGACGACAGTCGTGAAACCGCTGATCGTATTCCCTGCCATGGAAAGACTTTCTGCATCGGAAACACTCTTCGCCAGAGCCGAAGCCGTCGCAGAGACATATGGTTTTCCAAAAATGAAAGCCATCGCTGTCGGCGGCGGCAGTGACTCAGCGAATCTCACTGCGGTCGGCATCCCGACACTCTGTGCGCTGGGCGTCAAGGGCGAATTCAATCACACCGAGCGTGAATGGGCGGACGAAGCGTCTCTTTATGAACGCACCAAACTTCTGATGACATTCTTATGTGAGCTGTAAAAGGTTGGTGACTAGTGGCTGGTGACTAGTGACTGGGATTCTCCGGCATCGTCATCCCGAGCGTAGCCGAGGGATCTCTACTGCACTGCAGGAATCAGCGTGTATGCGCCGAGGGAAAACGATGTCTTGGTGCTGCCTCACATCAGGCAATGATCGTTCTGCAAGAGAGATCGAGGGCTGCGCTCGAGATGACGACGACGCGAAGCGCTATCAAAACTCCGCGGCGCTTCCTAATTTTACTAGTGACTAGTGGCTGGTGACTGGTGACTAGTCCCTAGTCCCTAGTCACTAGTCACTAGTCACTAGAACTCTCACAGCTTGTACTGCTCGAGCGCAGCGATCAGGGCTTTGGCATGAACCGGCTTGGAAAGGCAGGCATTCATGCCTGCGGCGTGGACTTCGTCCTCTATATCCTGGTAAGTATTTGCGGTGACTGCGATGATCGGGATGGTGAGGGCATCGACGCGGGGAAGGGCACGGATGGCTTTCGTGGCCGCAAAGCCGTCCATACCGGGCATGACGAGATCCATGAGGATAGCATCAAAGGTGTTGAGATCCGATTTCTCAAAAGCACGGATGGCTGCTTTGCCGCTGCTCGCGGTAGAGGCCGTGGCACCGGCGTCCTTAAGCGTGGCGATGAGGATTTCCTGGCTCAAGGTATTGTCATCGACCACCAGTACATGGAAGCCTCGGATGCCGTCCTCTCCGGTGTGAGCGATGCGTGGAGACAGCGAGGAGTCTTGATGGGAGAAATGATCTTCTACGAGAGATTTCAGCTTATTCTGGTAGGCGAGAAGTGCATCGATATAGGCAGACTGCCTTCTGACATACTTGCGATAGAGGTACATGACGCCTGCAAAAACGAGAAAGGCGATCGTGTAGCCGATGTAGAAAACGTGGTAGCGATGGTAAACAGCAGGAAGGGAGCGATCCATGGCATAGTCCTCCATCCACTTTTCCTGCAGCCGTTCAAGCGTGCCATCGTGGGACATTTGTCGAAGATAATTATTGATCTCATCTCTAAGACCGATCTCATCCTTTGAGACACCAAAGGCGGGATAGCTTCCCAGAAGCATGAGGCCGGGCTCGATATTGAAATGATTCTTCTGGATGATATCCTGCGCGACAACCCCGTGGCAGATGCCGTAGTCCACGTCACCGCCCTCGACGGCAGCAAGGATGGACGTATTCGTAGGATACTCGACGTAAGTACAGTTGAAATCAAAGCTGGTCATCAGGACAGAGTTTTTCATGATAGCGACACGCTTGCCCGCAAGCTGGCTCACATGGTTGACCGGCTTTTTGCCAAAGACCTGCATGGTGTCGGCACTCGTCGGGATGGTCTTGACGGCGCCCGGCAGGTTCGAGTAGATCTCAAGGCCGGAGAGTACATCGACTCTGCCATCCTGCAGCATCTTCCGGCAGGTCGGCCAGTCACCTGTGAAGAGCTCCAGCTTGCGCTGCATACGGTTGGCTAAATCATAGAGGATCTCTACGTCCATGCCAGAGAGCTGCCCCTCTTTATTCACGAAGGAGTGAGGCGCAAAGTCACCCGCAACAGCCACGCGAAGCACATGGCTGTTCGATCGCACCAGAGGCGCTGCATCCACGTCGATTGGTTTTCGGAAAAGACCCATATGCCATCCTGTGAAAAAGAGGGGGGCGAGGATGCCGAGGCAGAGGACCATATAAAAAATCAGGTCGAATCGATTGAGACTATTCTTTCGCTGGTGCATGGGAAAATCCTTTCCGGAAAAATTCGAAGTCTTTAAGGAAACGATAAGGAGAAAAACAAGGGCTTTTCATTCATATTACTATAGACAGCGCCTTTTTGAAAGGAGAAAATGCATCCGATTTCCACTTGACGCGGGTGCTTTCGTTTAGTAGTATGAATTTGTTTATCCTTAAGGGTGAAAAAAACTTGCTGATACATTCTAAACATGACCGCATCAGTATTTTCAAAATAGAAAGGCAGGACGGAAATGAAAGCACCTATCGAAGAAATCAATGCATTTGTCGATCGAAACAAAGAGGAAATGCTTCTTTTCTGGGAGCAGCTTGTGAACCGACAGGCGGGCTCGAAGGAAGTGGATCGCGTGAACCGCATCATGTATTTCCTGAAGGAGCATTTTGAACGAGAGGGCATCGACTGCCGCCTTGTAGACAGCAAGGGGAGTGCGGATGTGCTGGTGGCAGAGCTCAATGCAGATGTCCCCGGTGCGCCGCTTCTCCTTTCAGGGCATTGCGACACTGTATTTCCTTCCGGCAGCTATCCGGAGGATCCCTTCCATATCGAAGACGGCTTTGCCAGAGGCCCCGGCGTACTGGATATGAAATGCGGGGTAGCACAGATCTTCTATCTTCTGGTCGCACTGAAGCACTTCGGCTATCGTGATCGTCCTGTCAAAGCCATCTTGGTCGGAGATGAAGAGACGAGCCATTATGGCGGTATCGCAGACCAGATCCTGAAAGACGAAGCGAAGGGCGCGCTGTGCTGCTTCAATATGGAAAGCGGACGCCTCGATCACTGCATGACCGTAGGCCGTAAGGGCTGCCTTGACTGCCACATCACGGTGCGCGGCGTCGCTGCACATGCGGGAAATGACTACGTAAAAGGCAGAAACGCCATCGTCGAGATGGCACAGAAGCTGCCGCTCCTTCAGGCACTCACCATCTATGAGGAAGGTCTCACGGTCAGCGTAGGGACGATCAAGGGCGGCACCGTATCGAATGCGGTCCCTGACTACTGCTACGCCGAGCTCGATGTGCGCTACAAAAAACAGAAGCATATGGGCTATGTGAAGGAAAAGATGCAGGAGATCTGCGATAAAACCTTCATCGAAGGCACTACAACAACGATCGAATTTGTCGCGCCCATGCCTCCTTTCGAAGAAACGAAAGCCAATCATCAGCTGCTCTCTCATATCAATCGCGTCGCGAAAGACTGCGGCTATGAGCCCTTTGGCGCGATCTACGTCGGTGGCGGTTCGGATGCCTCCTATATCTCCAGTATGGGAGTGCCCACCGTCTGCTCCATGAGTGCAGAAGGCAGCGGTGCACATACCATGGAAGAAAAAGCCTCCGTCGAGAGCTTCTATTCCCGCTGGATCATTGCCCTCGCCTCGATCATGGAAATCGATCAGTATGCGGGGAATCAGTGACTAGTGGCTAGGGACTAGTGACTGGGGATGAGGGTCTAGGCTTCCCTCTCAGCTGCGTAATGCTATTAAGTTAAGCGGCAGAACGTTCTTGGCTCCCCATCGGGGGAGCTGCCCGGAGGGCTGAGGGGGCAGCACTACGGTATATTGGGCATTGTTCGATGGCCGCTGGCATGCCCCATCTCGCTGCGCTCGAAATGGTGTCTCACTGGATTTTAGCGTCGCTTCGCTCCTAAAAATCCAATTCACTTCCTCCTTCGGCACTTTCCCCGAAGGGGGAAGCAAGTCATTACGGCACTAACAATTTCCTTAACTTAACAGCATTACTCAGATGCGTAGGCCCTTGGAGAAGGGCCGCGCCAAAGGCGCAGGATAGAGTGCCCCAAAGGGGCACCCCTCAATGAAGCGGAACGAAAGTGCATGTGCGATAAAGCTACACCCGTATCGGCATCCCGAGCGGAGCCCTCGATCCTCCTTGTAGAACGGTTAGTGCGCTAAGTGTGCTATTTTATCACTGCTTCAGGGGGACGTCTTACGCTTATTTCAATATTCCGCGGCGCTTCTAATTTTTATGCGCCGCACCTTTTCTCAGAACCTATTGCCCCTTTTTCCTATCATGCCCCTCTGCGTTTCACAGCAAACCAAGACAACAGGAGAATCATATCTAATGAAAGATCAAGTGAAAGCATTCAAAGCACCCAGCCCGATCATCATACTGGTGTGCGTCATCGTATTCTGCGCCATTGCGAGCTACATCATCCCCGCGGGCGTTTATGACCGAGTCAAGGACGTTCAGACCGGAAAAATGGTCGTCGACCCGTCTACCTTCCACTATGTAGCGCAGAAACCGACAGGATTTCTCGATTTCTTCACTTCTATCAATAAAGGATTCAAGGGCGGTATCAGCATCATCGCCTTCCTCTTCATGGTGGGCGGCTCCCTCAATATCCTAGCCAAGACCGGTGCCATCGTGGCAGGGCTCAGCGCTCTCGTTGAAAAGCTGAAGAATCGGAGCGTCCTTCTGATCCCTGTCCTCATGACCACGCTTGCCACCTTCTCGACACTCGCCGGATGCAATGAGGAATACCTCGCCTTCACGCCTCTCGTCGTGAGCGTCGCGCTCGCGCTCGGCTTCGACTCCTTGACCGCGCTTGGCATGCTCTTCTGCTCGGTAGCAGCCGGTTATGGCGCCGGATGCACCCAGCCATTCTCCGTCGGCGTCGCGCAGGGCATCGCCGGTGTCCCGATCTTCTCCGGCCTGCCATACCGTATGGGTATCTTTGTCTTACTCCTCGTGCTGAACATTTCTTATGTCATGTACCACGCGCGCAAGGTGAAGAAAGACCCGAAGAGCAGCCCAGTCTATGAGATCGACCTGCTGAAACGAGACAAGATCGATCTTTCCACCGCAGAAAAACTCTCCACCCGTCAGGCCATCTGCCTCTGTCTCCTCGGTCTGAACTTCGTCGGCATCATCGTCGGCGTGCTGAAATTTGATTTTTACATGAATGAAATCTCCGCGATGTTCCTCATCATGGGCATCCTCTCCGGCATCATCTGCCGCCTGCACCCGAATGACATCTGCGACGCCTTCCTCGAAGGCTGCAAAGGCATGATGCTTCCCTGCCTCGCCGTCGCGATGTGTAAAGCGGCGACCATTCTCCTCGATAATGCGAAGGTCATGGATACCATCATCTACTACCTCGCCGGCATGCTCGACATTTTCCCGTCCTCCATCATCGCCTTCGGTATGTTCATCATCCAAGACTGCTTCAATCTTCTCGTTCCCTCCAGCTCCGGGCAGGCGGCCATCTCCATGCCGATCATGGCACCGCTCGCTGACATCGTCGGCCTCACCCGGCAGACCGCTGTCTTCGCCTTCACCTTCGGCGATGCCTTCACGAACTGTATCACCCCGGCCTCCGGCGCTACCATGTCCTACCTCGCCATGGCAAACGTCCCCTACAAAAAATGGGCGCGCTTCATCCTCCCTCTCATCGGCATGTGGTGGATCGTCGCTTTCTGCTTCCTCACCTACGCGACCGCCATTCACCTGGGACCGGTGTAAATAGTACGGAAACAAGTTGGTTGTTATTAGTTGTTGGTTGCTAGTTGTTTGGATCCCAACAACTAACAACTAAAATCGCCTCTGCAGAAATATTATTATTTCTACAGAGGCGATTTCCATATACAATGCATCGAATTATTTCAATATCGGGGGGGAGGTATCCTTGACCTTTACACTGAGCGAATTGATATACTCATCCGGATCATTCGTCGCCCAATAGCTGATGATGGGGAAGAGGAAGACATCACCGTCCGGTGCAAGACGATTGATTTCCATGAAAGCAGACAGTTTCTCATACGCTTCCTCCGCGTGAAGGAAATACGCGCCCTTCGTCAAGATAGAAAGATACAGCCCGGAAGGACGGATATAGTTGCACGCAAGAGGCGAGCCCTCCTCGCCAGACTGCGTCACAATGGCAGAAGAGTGCTTGAAATTCTTCGAGAAGAAATCCTGCTCACTGATGACCCAGCCCGTCGGCTGGTCCTTGCAGAAGGAATGGGCGAAGGCTTCATGCACATGTTTCGCACGGATCGCGATGGCATCGAAGCCCCCGCGATGCACCTTCGGGATCGGCGTCATATACATACGGCTTTCCGGGTAGCACTGCAGGAGGACCCGATCGAGCGGTAGATGCTGGCTGCATTCGAGAGTCTTTCGATAGGAAGAAATCGCAGTGAGAAGCTCCGTCGTTTCCTTGAGCGTCTTCTGGCACAGTGCTTCCCTCTCTTTTAGGATTTTCAAAATCTCATCACGGGAACGATGCTCCAAAAACTCCTTGATGTGAGGGACAGAGATATCCAGCTTCCTCATGAATAATATGATTTCCAGTGTCAGATACTGCGGCATCGCATAGTAGCGATACCCGTTTTCTGCTATAAATTCAGGCGTCAGCAGGCCCATCTTATCGTAGTAAAACATCGTCTGCTTCGGGATCCCGAAGAGCTTGGCCAGCTCGCCTGCCGTATAATAGTCTTTTTTATCGGTCATGCACTCACCTTTTAGATTCATTATCGTATGACTTTCATATACTTAATGATAACACAATGGTCAATGATAAGAAAACAGGAATTTATTTCAAAAATATGAGAGGGAAATGGATGGATTTTAAAAATAGACTTGCTATTTGCATCCTTTCGTGCTACAATGACGGCATCAAGAGGTGAAAGCCCTTGAACCAACTGAAGAGGGAAGCAGAGCCTACGGGCTATTGCGCTGAATTCGGTGAGAATCCGAAACTGAGACCCAGCCGTGAAGGAAATTCATTTCCAAGTCGGATGCCGCCTGTTTCCAACATCCAAGAGCAAATCTGCGGGAGTCGTGTCTGCTTTCGTAGACTGGGTGCTGGTCACAGTCTCAGTCTAAGCAAAAGTAGAAATCGATCCGCAGTTTTTTATTGCGGAAAACGAATGGATTTTCAAAGGCCTTGATCTATTTCTGATTTCTACCGCCTTCCTCTTTGTGAAAAGGAGAGCCAATGATGAAAAAAATTAAGGATGAAATCGCACGTATCGAAGGCGCGAAAGGAAACGTCGTCCTCGTGAACAAGAAATCCTATCTGGCTCTCCTGAAAGAGCTTTCCGTCCTGCGATTCAAAGTACACAGGGCGGAGAACTGGGAAACCCCCGCGGCAGTCGTTTCCGTCGTAAGACGTGGTTACATGTATCAATACTGGTATCCGGAGAACAAACCGGCACAAAACAAAGGAGAACATAAAATGGCAGAACAGAAAAAAAACGAAGCAGTCGAAGTCAAAGTCGCAGCAGAAAAGGTAGCCGCTTTCCAGAAATACCTCGAAGAAAACAAGATCAGCGGATTTGGGCTGCAGGACTTCCAGAATGACGTTCATGCACAGGCATTCCGCAGCAATCTTCAGGTCGAAGGAACAAACCTGCCCTTCATGATCCTCTTAGACGACAGCGTATACACCATGCTCCAGGTCCAGGTCGCAGCCGGCCTTGCCCAGGGCGACAAGAGAGAAAAGATCTGCTCCTTCCTGAATGACCTGAATGAACAGTACCGCATGCTGAAATTCAGCGCCGACGCTGCTGGCAACGTCCTCCTCACCTGCTGCATCCCAGCCGGCGTACCGCACTTCGAACCAGCTCTCGTCATCGCCATCCTGAACCAGATCCAGGGCCTCCTCACCGCGACCTATCCGGAGATCATGAAACATCTCTGGGAAAAATAACAAGCATGCTGATTGGGTGATAGAGCTTTTGACTTGATCGCCAACTGTCATCCGTTATACAAGGAAGAAGGTCATTCTTATGAATATGAAAAAACTCGCCGTCGCCGGAGCGATGCTCCTCGCTGGCACCTTTGGCGCCATGGGGATGGCTGATGCAGCCACCGGCATCGTCAATGTGAATGCCGTCCTCTCCGGCAATGCCGCTTTCCAGAAAGCAGGAAAGACCGTAGCGGCAGAACAGCAGAAGCTGCAGAAGGAATACAACGAAAAATCAAAAGGCATGAACGATGCCGACAAGAAAGCTCTGGAACAGAAGCTGAACCAGCAGCTCGCCCAGAAGGAAAATGAAGTCATGAAACCGATCCAGGACAACTTCAAGGCCGCTGTAGAAAAAGCAGCCAAAGCCAAGAAGATCGACACCGTCGTCGTCCCGGGCGGTATCATCTACGGCACCATCTCCGCTGACCTCACCGAAGATGTGAAAGCGAATATGAAATAAGACGGCAGACAGTGCAGGCAATACTGCTTTGTGGTATGACCTCATAGCAGGTCAGCAGGTTCGGTAGGCTCCTTGGACGTGACGCACGAAAGCCGCTTTTCCCTCCTTCCTCTGGAAGGAGGTGGCGCGAAGCGCCGGAGGTTGGTCCTGCAATATGTAAGCTAGAAAGCAAGAATGGGTGACTGATGAGTGAAATGCCAGCTCATGGCTTCGCCACCATCTATACTCTGCGGCGCTTTTATATTTTATGCGCCGGACCACTCCCGTTGAACCTTCTGAACCCATAGAACCTGCTGAACCTTTTTCGCACGCAATCAAAGAGCGGCACGTCCCGTGGGCTACCCTTAAAACCGTTTAAAGCTTACGCAGTTTCCGGGACGAGGCAGGGAGAGTACTTGTGATTTTCCCCTCCCAGATGCTTCCTGCCTCGTCCCCTATGTAGAGCTTTCCCCTCTACATATCACTCCTTTTTCTCCTCTCTCTTTTTTTCTTGAAAAGTACCATATCGATGTCATGCAGGCATCGATATGGTGCTTTTTATTGTTTTCCATACAAGAATGATCAAAAATGAAGAAATGATTGAATGGAAATTGGTTGACCGTATGAATATAGTACACATTATACTAATAATGAATCAAAAGATGATGTTTGCATATATGTGATTTATGAAATGTTCTGTAAGATTGGATCGCTTTTTATTATGCCCTATGAGCCGTATAAAAAGCATGGTATGGCATCATCGATTTATACCAAGAGGAGGATACGAAGATGAGGACTAAGAAGTGGAGTACATTGCTGGCTACTGTCATAGCCATGACAGGGTTGAGCAACATTACATTGGCTGCCGATTATACGACAGGACTTACAGGTGCCTATAGAGCCGATAATAAACTGGTGAAAGGGGATGGAAGTTCTGTCAAGAAATCGGGAAATAGTACGATTTATGATTTTGGCGGACGCGATCAGTCCTTTTCGGTTAAGAACAGTGATGCGATTTCTTTTTCAGCATCAGGAATGAGTTTCATTGTTAATAACATTGGTGCAAATGAAAGCAAAGGAACGATTACGCTTCGCAGCCAGAATACAATACCAAATGGATTGGGGAATGCTTCCGGTCTAAATATCGGATCCGGTAACACTACGATCAATAGCAATCTGGTTGTTGAAACCAGTGCGGACTATTTGACCGATGGAATCCAGGTAGGAGGAAATGGGACACTTACCATCAATGGCAGTGTCAAAATGCGTAAAGACGACGCAGATAATCCCTGGGGCGTGGTGACAAACAATGTACATGGTAATTATGGCCCCGGCGGCTATGTGACCAACGATGCCTTGGAGTATACCGGTGCCAGATGGCAGCCGACGGGACTTTACGTCAGTGAATCCAGAGGGCATATGGTCGTCAATGGGGATGTGGATATTGCTGTGCGTGGTACAGCAGTGATCACCAATACCTATAATGGAGCAGGGGATGTCACTCCGGATGAGTTATCAAGTATTTCCCTCTTAGGCGATCATACGAAAATCATTACGCCTTTTCAGGAAGAAGCCTTTGTTGAAGGGTTTGGCAAATTTATTGAACCTTATTATTCCCTGGCCAGCTATGGTGGTACCGTCAATGTCAATGTAAAAGATCAGGTTGCACAGAATGGCAAGGTTGAAATTGTCGGAAATGTGATTTCTATGAAACGGTCTTCCGGTACATATACCCCGGATGTTTATCAGGACGGGCGTATCAATATCGGACTTACGACTGGCGATTCTTATTGGAAAGGTCTAATCGATAATGCCAATCTGGCACAAACAAGTCCTACAGAAAAAGATAGTTATAATCATCCTAAGTATGATCCTGCAGTAACGCCGGTGGATGCGGATCATTCGGGAGAAGTCAATCTGTGGCTCCAGAATGGTGCACAGTGGATCTATGAAAATGCGTCCCGCAAAGACGGCCTTGACTACAAGCATATGCCGGAATACAGTCAGTCGAGCTATGGCAGTTACGATGGAATGTCTCATCTTAGCCGCCTTGTCGGGGGAAAAGACAGCGCATCTGCTGGTATCATCCGTGTGAAGGACAATGATCCGATTCAGATCGCTGAGGCTGAAGGCGTTACCAAGGTCTGGTATGAGCACGCTGATGCTACTCCGGGCACTATTATCGGCGGCGATGTTAAAGTTCTTACTGCCAAGACCGGCACCGAGATGATGCTTTACACCGGTAACAATGGTATTACTAAAGGCTTGGCTGAAGGTGATGCTGCTGCAGATAAAAACAATGTCAGTGAAGTGCTGAACTCCCTGGCACACAAGCTGTGGTACATGGCTGGTGACGCTAACCTTAAAGGCAGTGTATCTATTGCCGAAGGCCTGACTGCTTCTTCTGCTACCATGAAGACCGGTAATATTACCTTTGCCGAGGGAGGCCAGGGCTTCTATGATTACACTCCGGAGAAGGACGATAAGACCTATACAACCGGAGCGATTGTAAAATCCGAAAATATTGGTGAAACACGTGAAAGCGATGTTAACGGTGTAGTTTCAATCCATGTTACCGAAGCTCAGACTGGTGTATCCGGTGATGCTCCTAGTGCCTTGTATGTAGCAGGCGAAGCAGCAAGCCCGCTTGTTGTTGATTTACAGGGCCACACCTTGAAGCTCAATGCTAACAATCAAACTGCCAATTATGTGTCTACGGTTTTCGTTGATGAAAACAAGAGCATGGAGATTAAGGATTCCAAAGGTAATGGTGTACTGAAGGTTTCGGCTGGTCTCGATGCTGACGGAAATACTGACACTAAAGCTAAGTATGTCTATGGCATTCGCGTAGGTGAGGGCGGAAGCCTTATCGCAAATACTGATGTTGAGATAGACGGAGTTAAATCCGGTTCTACTCAGCGTGCTTATGGTTTATATGTAGGTACCAAAGGCAATGTTGTATTCGAAAAAGACCTGACCATCAAGAATGTTCAGACCGGCAACAAGGTTGGATCGAACACGGCCGGTATTTATGCAGACAGTTCTTCAAGCGCAGATGCTCCTGTCAATATAACTGTTAAGGGCAACCTTAATATTGAAAACGTATTGGGAAGTGCAATCCGTGCACTAAATTCTTCCACTATATCTACTGCTGGCGCAACAATTAAAGCTGCGGATATGTCTAACGGTACGGATTATAGCCAATATTATGCTTTGCAGGCCAACAAGGGTACCATTAACCTGAATACCGGTGAAGGCATTACTGCCGGAATTCTGGATGTTACCGGTGATATGAAGGTAACAGATTACGCTGCTTCTGTTATCAATGTCAATATGACGAAGGGTTCCCAATGGACAGGCGCAGTAAGCAATATTCCCGGCAGTACTTATAATGCACCTGCTGGTCAGTTTAATCTGACAATGGCAGAAGGATCCGTATGGAAGCATGAAACCGGGCGTTCAGTAGATACGCTGAAGACAACGTTTGCCGGCAGCAATGTTTCTAAGCTGGACGGCTCCGGTGTAATTTATCAGAATTCCGACAAGGGTATTACCGTATATAATTACAGCGGTGACACAACTGTTGTTTATGGTCATGATGCAAATGATCCGTTGATCATTAATGGCGGTGATTTTACGATCAAGGCTGCCGCTGCCGATTCCAAGATCACTTTGGTCACCGATAGCCAGGGGATTACCGGTGGCTTTGCGGATGGTGATACGGCAGCAGAAAAGAATCATGTCAAGGAAGTACTGAACAAGCTGGCTAATAAGCTGTTCTATACAGGCTACAAGGATGCAAATCTGTCTGGCGTCGTTAAGATTGCAGACGGTCTGACGGCATCTAGTGTAAGCGCTACTACTGTCAAAGCCTCCGGCGATGTGACCTTCTCTGACGGAACTAATGGGACGAAAAAGGCAGGCCAGGGATTCTATGCCTATACGCCGGAACAGGAGAAACCCAATTATAAAACAGGCGCTATTACCAAGTCTGAAGATATCAGCCTGAGTCGTGAGCTGGATGAAAACGGCGTGGCGCATGTTAATGTAGCCGAGCTTAATGCAGGTAATAATAAATTTGCCAGCGCTCTTTACGCAGGTGAAGAAACCTCTCCGTCTAAACCGATGACTGTAAATATGTCCGGAAAAGGTCTGGCTTTGAGCTCTGCAATCAGCGGCGGACAGGCAGCAGCGATTTACGCAGGCGCTAATACCTACATCAAGGTTATAAATCCGTCTGCTGACCAAAAGCTGACGATTACTGCAAATAATACGGAAACCAAAGGCGCTCATGGTATTTATGCTGACATAAATGCGCACCTAAATATTTCCGGTCCGGTAGAAATTACCGATATTGTTACGAAGGGTGATGCCGCAACAGGCATCAATATTCAGGGCCAGCGGAGTGAGATTACCATTGATGGTCCGCTGACAATCCGCAATGTCAAAGGTCTTAAAGAACGCGGCGCAGGCATGAATGCTGCCGGCATTCTGGTCACCGGTAGCAGCTCCACGGTGACTGTCAGTGGTGCGGTCGATATCTCCGGTGTTCGCGGCAGCGGTATCAAGCTCGCTGGCGAGGATACCAAGGTATCTGTCGGCGGCGGCACCATCACGGCAGCTGAAGACAGCGATCATTCGCATAATTTCTATGCAGTCCGCGTAGATAAAGGTGCGCTGGACATCAACATGAAGGATGGCGCTGCAGGCGATACGACCACCAAGATTACCGGTGATATGTATGCCACCGGCCAATATGGCAAGAAGGTCGTGGAATACACGGGCGGCGAGCTGATCGATTGGAATGCCGCAGGCATCCTTAATGTGGCTTTGACCGATAAGGATTCCTTCTGGAAGGGCGTGGCTGCTTATGATATGTATAACGAAAACTATGGCGCTGGCGGCAATACTACGCATGATATCGGACAATTCAATCTGTATCTGCAAAACGGTGCAGCTTGGACCAATGAGCAGCAGTCGCATGTGACAACAACGACCATAGCGTCCAAAAATCCTGTATGGGCAGGCAGCACGCTGGCAACACTGCATGGCGGTAAGGATGCCGATAATGCAGGCCTGATTTATCAGAAGAACAATAATCCTATTTCTGTTGTCAATTACAGCGGTCATACCACTGTATTCTATGAGCATGATGCCAGTGACCCGACCAAGATGATTGGCGGCAGCTTCCATATTACCAATGCAGCAGAAGGCTCTGCTATCACCTTTATTACTGATAACAAAGGCATTACCTCCGGATTTGCAGATGGCGATTCCGCTGATGCTAAGGATAAAGTAGCTAACGTACTGAATAACCTGGCAGGCAAGCTGTTCTACAAGAACTATACGGATGGTCATCTCTCTGGCGTAGTGAAGATTGCTGAAGGCCTAACAGCTTCTTCCAGAGCTCTGAAGACCGGCGATATTTCCTTCTCCACCGATGCAACTGGCACAAAGACACCGGGTCAGGGCTACTATGAGTATAAGACCAGCAAGCCTGGCAGCCAGATAACTAAAGAATTTACTACGGCAATTACCGGTGATGCAGCTGCTGATACGGTTTACGTAGAAAAAGGCGTACTGAAGGACGATGGCACCTATGTATTTACTGCAGACAGCACGACCATCACCCCTGAAAAGCATCTGATAGCCGGTGGTGGTTACCTGCCGCAGATCAGTGCAGGTATTTCCGGCTCCGATGAAAATCACAATGTGACCATGGATATGAATGGCAACAAGCTGACGGTAGAAACAACGACGGATACCCATACCACCGGTATCGCAGCGATCAGCAAGGGCGTGGTCAACATCAAAAATGCCGGTGCCATGTCTGTCAGCGCAACAAGCACCAAGGGTGGTCAGACAGGCGCACTGTTCGTAAATGGCGGCGGTACGATCCAGATTCATAATGACGGTGCTGATCATGTACTTACCTTGCGCGCGAAGAGCACGGATCCGGCAAATACTGCCGTGATCAAGAGCATGAACGGCGTAAGCGGCGTGATGTCTGCTATCACCGTGGACGGCCTCGTTGATGTTGTGGCTGATAAGAGTAATGCTTCCGGTGCCAACGAAGCCATCAGTGCAGTTGCCTCCAAGGTTGAGATCGGCGGCGGCGTCATCAAGGCGATCAACGGAGCAGAATATGCGATCCGTGCTTATGGTGAATCCGTTTCCAATAACCGCGGACAGGTGAATGTGAATGTCAAGAAGGATGCCAAAGGAGCTGTCATCGGTGCAGGCAGAAATACTGTTCAGCTGGAAGGCAATGTCTATCTCGGCGGCGGCATGGATAAAAATACCGGCGCCAAGGCAGATGTCAGCCTCGGTCTGAATACGAAGGATTCCTTCTGGAAGGGCGATGTAAGCAATGCTAACGGCAGCAGTGCAGGTATCGTGAACCTTTACATGGGAAATGGCGCAAGCTGGACCGGCAATAACCTTTCCGGCAACACCGTGAATGCGAATCTGGATCACGCCACCTGGACCGGCTACAGCAGCGGCAATGCGATGCACCTGAAGCTGGATAATTCTATCTGGAATGTAAATGGCGCCAGCAAGATCGCTTCCTTCTCCGGTGATAAAGGCAGCATCTTTGTGGCAAGTGATGCAGGCAACATCAGCGTAGGTGATTACAGCGGCAATACCACTGTGATTTACAACCACGATGCTGATCATCCGACCAATATTCTCGGCGGCAGCTTTACCATCGGTCAGGCTAATACCGGCTCCCATATTACGCTTATCACTGACAACCAGGGCATCACGAAAGGCTTTAACGCTTATGATAAGGCTGAAGACCAGAATACGGTCAATGAAGTTTTGAACAAGCTGGCACAGAAGCTCTTCTACACCGCGAATGACGGCAAGCTGGCTGGTACGGTCAAGATTGCTGAAGGACTGACCGCTGCCTCCAAAGAGCTCAAGACTGGCAATATCAGCTTCTCCACCGATGCAACCGGCACGAAGACTCCGGGTCAGGGCTTCTATGAGTATACGGTCAAGGATGATTCTGTCATTACTGATCCGATCACAGGCAATCTGGATAAGAAGTATGTCAATCTGGGCATCGAAACCGAAAAAGGCATTTACAACTTCACGCAGAATGCAGTGATCGATGTCACAAAGGGTGATTACAGCTCGAACCTTGGCGCTATTGAATCCAGTGGCGGACCGATTACGATTAACGCTAAAGGACAGGATCTTGACGTAGCTTACCATGTTTTGAAGGGCAGCTATGTGGCACGTGCGGTCGCTACTGGTCTCAGCTCAGGGACATCGAAGGATGTGACTATTACCGCTAAGAACCTGAAGCTCAGCACCGATACCACAGGCTTCTATGCCCAGGGTGTTTATGCAACCGGCGGTAAGATTAGCATTGATGCAGATACCACTATTTCTACCTCTGCGCAGACGGAAAGCAATGGTATTTACAGCGGCAACGGCGGCACTGTGACTATGAACGGCAACCTGACTATCCAAAAGGATAGCAAGGCAGCGAATTACATAGCGCTGAAGTCTGACGATAACGGTGTGATCAACGTTAACATGAAGGACGGTAAGGCAGGTACAGGTGTTGTCAAGATCGATGGCGATGTATTTACTAAGTCTGCAGAAAGCTATGATTATTGGGAGGATGAAACGACATCTACTACTTCTACCGTTAATTTGGCATTGCAAGGCAAAGACAGCAGCTGGAACGGCCGCAGCCTGTATGGAGTTACTTCTGGCGATGATTCAACCGATTATGGCATCTTTAACCTGTGGCTGGCAGATGGTGCTTCCTGGACTAACGAGAAGAATGGCAAATTGGTTCCGAGCGGCTTTACCGGCAGCCGTGTAACGAAGTTTACTGGCGGCAGTGATGTAGCACACGCAGGCAACATTTTCCAGAAAGACAGCAAAGCACTGACCATCGATAACTACAGCGGATATACGAATATTTACTACGCGCATGAAGGCAACGGCGAAGCAGCGGAGAACTACAAAGCTGGCGACACCATCATCAAGAAGGCGGCAGAAGGCTCTGTCGTATCCCTGATCACCGACAACACCGGCATCGTGATGGATAACGAATACAGTGTAGCCAAGGTACTGAATGCATTGGCAGGCAAGCTGACCTACAGCAACTTCACTAAGGACGAAAACAACCTGACCGGCTTTGTGAAGATCGCCGATGGCTTGACCGCAAGCAGCCAGACTCTGCAGACCGGAAGCATCGCATTCAGCAAGAAGGACGGCAAGGGCAGCTACGCAGACGGCACGATGACACCGGGCATCACCTATCCGGAAGAACAGGTGAAAGACTCCTATACGCAGGCCATCACCGGCATCGCTAAGGATGACTACCTCTATAAGCAGAATGGCGTCTTGAAGGAAGAAGGCAAGTACACCTTCACGAAGGATCCGACAAAGATCGCTGTAGCGGAAGGCGCCGCTGTGAATGCCAAGGCAGATATCACCATTGATACCACCAAGGCGAAGCTGGAGCTCTCGGGCAAAGATGCCGGCATCAAAACTGACGGCGCAAACGTGACAGTCCGTGGCAATACCGCTATCAGCGGCAAGGTGGGCATTGATGCAGCAAACGGCAGCGTAACCTTGAACGGCAGCACGGACATTCAAGGCACGGAGTCAGCCATCCATGCAGGTGCAGATGCTAACGTAGTTGTTAACGGCAACAACAGCGCACTGACCATCAATGGCGGCATCCATGCCGATGGCGGCAGCATTACCGTAGACAGCGGCAAAGCAACCGGCATCATCAACGGTGATGTAAGTGCAAGCAACGGCGGCAACGTGGAAATCAGCCTGAATGATGCTCAGTCTAAGTTGACCGGTAGCTATAAGGTTGATGCTAACAGTGGCATTGTAATGAATATTAAGAACGGTGCAACATGGGTACTGACTGATGACAGGGATGAAACTGCAGGTATGTCCCTGCTGAGAATGGCCAAAGCTCCGGCAGCAGCCTCGGCAGACGGTCTGACCGTTAACGGCGGTGCTACTAAGGCGGATACCGGCTACATCGATATGACCAAGAGAACACAGGAACTCAATATCTCGAATTATAGTGGATATGAAACCTTTATCCTTGCGCACAAAGATGATGGCACATTCACCAGCGGCGATGTGAAGATCACCAAAGCAAAAGCCGGCTCCGGCATGACCCTCTTCACCGCGAACAATGGTATCAACATGGCGGATAAAGATGCCGTGACTGGTATGCTGAAAGCATTGGCCAAGAAAGCATTCTATGCAGAGGGCAATGATGCGGGTAACGGCAAGAATCTGACGGGTGAAGTCAAGATCGGCGAAGGTCTCACCGCCTCCAGCGCCAAGACCGGACTGATGAACTTCGCAGAGAAACAGGGACAGCTGGTCGACGGCAGCATCCAGTGGGAACCGACCATCGAAGCAGGCGACTACGAGACCTTCGTCATGAAGGGCGTCAGAAGCGCAGCGACCACCTCTTTCCACAGCTGGCGTGACAACATGCAGGACACCTACACCGGAGCAGACCTCGCCGATGAAGATGGCATCTTTGCCAAAGCCCTTGGCGGTAAGACCTCCTCGGATGTGAGCGGACTCAAAGACAGCAACAGCTACTGGGGCGCACAGGTGGGCTACGACAAAGCCCTTGCAGGCGGCTGGCACACCGGGTTCGTCTTCGACTACCGTGATGGTGACAGCGACTATCTCCTGGGCGGCAAAGGCGACAACAAGCTCTACAGCTTCGGCGTCTACGGCGTGAAGAAGATGGACAATGGCAGCTACTTCAGAGTGGCAGCGAAAGCCGGCCGTGTAGAAAACGAATACGATGTGTACACCGAACTTCGAAACAAGCTCCATGCAGACTACAAAGCGAATGCCTATGGTCTCACCGCAGAATATGGCAAGACCTTCGGCAGCGAGATGAGCTACATCACCCCGAAGGTACAGCTCACCTGGTCGCGCGTAGGAAGCAAGGACTACACCGGCAGCGCAAACAATGGTGCGACCATGAACATCTATCAGGACAGCTACGACAGCCTTGTCGGCCGCCTCGGCTTCGAAGCGGGAATGAAGAAAGCCCATGGCAGCCTCCATGCAGGACTCTATCTGGCGCATGAATTCAATGGAGACATCGACACCCGCTACTTTGCCAAAGACGGCGGATGGAAATCCACCTCCTTTGACGGAGATGACACCTGGGCAGAACTGGTGCTCGGCGGAGAGTATCGCCTTGGCAGAAACAGCCAGCTCTATGCAGACTTTGCAAGAGATCTTGGCGGCGACTTCCAGAGAAAGTGGAAGCTGAATGCCGGCATCCGCCTCAGATTCTGATAGGGTTTTCGAATCGGCAGTGGATGACTAACTGGCATGGCGCTGGTTTCATCCGATGACCCGGCAAGAAAGGGAAATGGACAAAAAAGCTCCTGTGAAACATAGATGGGTACGATCCCCCGTTTCGCGGGAGCTTTTCGTCTGTGTAAAAGGAGGCCGATAGATTGGAAAATAGAGAGAATACTTATTTTCCCTTGACCGTATGATAATCATACGGATTAGAATGAAAATAATCAAATAGAGGGAACAGAAGTCTATAGGACTGCGTGCGGGAAATTCGGTGAAAATCCGGAGCTGTCTTGCAACCGTGTGGGGAGCTTGTCCATTGTAAGCCTTTCTCAGAGGAGTGGAGAAGCGAGGAACTGAGTCGGGGTGCCGCCTGTTTTTTGAAAGAGTCTTTACCTGCAAGTCAGAGGTGAGATAGTTTTTTCTATCTACTTTTGGCATGCAGGTTTTTATTTTGAGAAAAAGGAGAAATTGATATGAGGAATCATGGCCATTACAAGAGGAATTTGCTGAGTGCGGCGGTCTTGACATTGCTGCTTGGCGGGCAAGCGATGGGGGCGAATTTCACAACGACATTGACGGGTGATGCTGAAAAGGATAAAGAATATGCCAATGTATATATGGATTTTGCCGAGGTCTATATGTTTGATGGGAAAGATACGATCACGGTGTCTGGAGCATCTGCCATCAAGGCATCAAAAGATTTGAAAATCGATGCAGGGAATCTGACGCTGATCACAGATACGGGTTATACCTATGGCATCGACCAGGGGAATGCGGATAATGTCAATATTTCTTTGAATAAGATGACCATCCAGTCTAGGGCGGAAGGGCGCACGGAAGGCATTCATATGAATAAAACTTCCGGTAAACGGCAGACGATGAATATCAAAGGGAATGTGGATATCACATCTGTCAATACTGTCGGCGGTTATGCGCTGGGAGCCTTTGCTAATGGGCTTGCAGATCTTCATGTCACAGGAAACTTCAAAGCTCATGTGGATGGACAGAATGTGGATGCCGGGGGCGGTCCTCTGTCCGCATCTGCTGTGTATGCGTCGGGGCTGATGTCGGGAAAAGAAGGAGCTGCGCAGGTAGTCATTGATGGGGATCTTGACCTGTCAGGGAATTCCAATGGCTTGACAGCAAATATAGGTGGTGCCAGCATAGAGGTCAATGGCGGTCGTATCGAGATGAATCAGGACAATACGCTGGGATTTGCGGCTCTTCGGGCATCGAATGGTATGATTTCTCTGAATACAAAATCATCGAATGGTGAGGTCGTGTCCGCAGGAAACAAGGTAGAGATCAGAGGCAATGTAGTCGCCAGTACATCTGCGGTGAATCAAGCAGATACTTATGGCACATCGACAAGTATCCGGCTGGGGCTGGATACGGAGGATTCCTCTCTGGAAGGCGTCATATATAATGCCTTTGGCGATGGAGTCAAAGCAGGAAATCTGACATTCACCGGAGAAACGAATCTGTGGCTTTCTAATGGTGCAGCATGGAAGAATCATACCTATGGGAAAATTACGCAGTCTGACTACGGAAATGGTGGAAATGCTTTCCTCGGCTCGGTTGTCACGAATTTCCAGGGCGGTAAGACCAAGGAGACAGCAGGTCATATTTTCCAGCTCGATGAGAATGATCTCACCATTGGCAATTACAGCGGCTTTACGAATATTTATTTTGCTCATAATAATGATGGCTTATCTATCGATGACTATGATGTGGGCGATGTGATCATCCAGAAGGCAGCAGCAGGTTCTTCTGTCACGTTGATTACGGATCAGACAGGCCTGGCAGACGGCTTCGATGATGCCAAAGCATTGCAAGTATTACAGGCTCTTGCGGGAAAGCTTACTTACGGTGCGTATGCGACGGATCAGAATCTGGTTGGTTCGGTCCAGATCGCTTCGGGATTGACAGCCGGTGCAAAGACATTGAAAAGTGGTGCGGTTTCTTTTGGGACGGATGGGAAAGGAAATTGTGTGAAGCTCGATGGTGCGGATACTCCGGATGTACCGGGAAAACCATCCAAAACAGAGTTTTCATCTGTCATCACGGGGGATACGGCTGCGGATACAGAATATGCGGACAATATTAAAGAAGGTAAGTACATTTTTGATGCAGATACGACCGTCACCGCGACAGGTATTTCCGCGGCATCGATCACGAAAGCGAGCACGATCGATGCAGGAAGCCATAGTCTGACGCTGACCGCAAAGGGTGGAGATTTTTCAAAGTCTACCCCGGTGCTGCAGGTGTCTGCTACCGGTACGACGACCATCACGGCAGGAACGGTGAAAGTGGATGGTACGGCTTATACCAATTGGACTTATGATCGAGATGGTGTGGTGACATCCAATGGTGCCAAGCTCGATGTGAATGGGAATATGATAGTCAATGCTTCTAATGCAACTATTGATGACCAGACGTATGTCATGAAGGCAGATGGCAAGAGTGAGATCCATGTGAAGGGGGATCTCAGTGCATCTACCGGAGAGTCTTTTGCCTCCGTGTATGGCTTGTATGCGGCAGATACAGCAGTTTATGGTGGCGCTGCCGCAAAGATCTCTGTAGATGGTAAAGTGGACATCCATACCACGGGCAATGCAGTGACAGCGTATCGCAATGGTTCTTCTGTCGCCCTGGGTGGCGGCACCATCATTACCGATCAGAAGCAGGCAAATAGCAAGGAGCATTATGCTCTGGTATCTGATGGTGGCCATATTTCCGTCAACATGAATGAGGGGAAAAATGGCACTGGCACTATAAAAACGGTGATCCATGGAAACCTGAAAGCTGTCGGCGAAAAGGCATTTGAAAATTATGATTTTGACGGAATGGATAGTATTATCGACATAGGGCTGTCCGGAAAAGATTCCTCTTGGACGGGCGTTTCGTATGCTAAAGATTTGGGAGGTAAAAATATGCCGTTTGCCGGCGTCGTGAATCTCTATCTTTCAAACGGCGCGGCCTGGAATAACGAGGCTTGGGGCAAGACGAATGATGCATTTGACGGTAGCCATATTTCTAAGCTGACAGGCGGTGAAAGCCAAGCGGTGGCTGGCGTGATCTATCAGAAGGATGCGAAGCCCCTCATTATCGATCACTATAGCGGCAATACGACGATCATCTATCAGGGAAGTAATAACGGTAAGACGTATGCAGCGGGAGATACCATCATCCAAGCGGCGGATAAAGGCTCGTATGTGAAGCTCATCGGTGAGAATACCGGTATCGATGTGTCAAATACGGATGCGGTCAGGGATGCCATGACAGCTCTGGCATCAAAGCTGTACTACAAAGGGTATATCGGTGAGGCTGAGAACAATCTCAAAGGACAGGTGCAGATCGCTTCTGGTCTGACAGCAAGTAGTCAGTCCTCGGAGCTGAAGGACATTGTTTTCAGTAAAGATAATGGACAGGGCGGATTGGAAAGCACATCGGAGAATGTGCCGGGTGAGCAGATCAGTACGACCTTCACGGATGCTATCACGGGAGACAGCCAGTCTTCTTACAGGAAAGCGGGCGTGCAGAAAGAGGATCTGTCCTATATATTCTCAAAGGAGAGTACGATTCGCGTCAATCAGATGACGCGGAAAGAGAGAAATGACTCTGGATATGAAAATGACTATGCGGTGAGCATGGCAGCTGTACAGACGAGCAGAAATGGGGATCCGCTTACCATTGATGCGAAAGGGCAGACACTGAAGCTCCAAGCGGTGACGGATAAGGATACGAAGTCACCGACTGCCGAGGCGGGAATACTGACGAATCGACTCGCGCTCTACGGTATCGATAACAGTACTGCGGGAGCCAAAACTTCTGTCACTGCGGATACGCTGGATATTCAGATCGAGAACACCTATAGCCGTAAGAAGGCGAATGGGAATAAAGACCTCGATGCAGGGACGGCTTTTGGCATTTTCACCAGTGGTGCGACGACGGAGATCACGGCAGCGACAAAGATCAAGGCACATGGCTTTGGGAATGTGTATGGCGTACGCGCAGAAAATGCGGGGACAGTGACCATCCATGGGTCACTGTCCATGGAAAAGAGTGGTGATGACTGGGCGATCGATAATGTGATCAATGGGTCTACCACGTCGTCATTGAATGAAGCGACCTGGAGAGGCATCGCTGGTATCTATGCGGCGGGTGCTGGTACACAGGTCGCAGTCGATGGAAAGACAACGATCGCAGCGCATGGCTCTGGTGTAGTCGCTGTGGATGGCGGTACGGTGAATGTGGGAGAAGCAGACATCGAGATCCGCGACAATACGGATGAGGGCTGGTATGCTTACCATGCGATCGGCTCTGCGCTGGGTACAGTCAATGTGGGGCGCGAGGGGCAGGCAGTCAAGATGAAAGGGAATGTCGGGCTTTTCGGTAAGCAGGGGCAGAGATTTGGCTCTGATGCGAAGACATCCGCAGTAAACCTTGTGCTGAATGGTAGTAGCTCCACCTGGACCGGTGCAGTCTATCAGCATTTCACCGAGGAAGAAACAGCGGCAGGCTATAAGGGAGCTATGAACCTTACGCTCTCTGATGGTGCGTCTTGGATGAATGAAAAATATGGATATACCTATGGTGATAATGGCGAAAAGTACCAGTTCGAAGGCAGCCGCGTGACAAGTTTCACGGGCGGAAGCAGTGCGGAAAAGGCTGGTAAAATCTATCAGAACGACAGCCATGCATTGACGATCGACAACTACAAGGGATTCAGCCAGATCTACTATAAGCATGATGGACTGGGAACGGAAGCTGCTGATTATAAAGCGGGCGATGTCGTGATTTCCAAAGCGGAAAAAGGTGCCTTTGTCTCATTGATCACAGAAAATAGCGGAAACGCCGCAGAAAGTGACTATGCGAAGATCCTGAATGCTTTGGCACAGAAACTGACTTATGCTGGAAATGATGGCAGCCTGAAAGGGAGCGTCACTTTGGCTTCTGGATTTACAGCTTCTTCCAAGACGCTAAAGACAGGGGATATCACCTTTACGGAGTCTGGCAAAGGCTCCTATGTGGAGGGTAAACCCGCAGACAAGATAGACTTTAACAGTGCAATCACGGGTGGTGAAGATAAAGACTGGAAAGCAAATGGCATCCAGAAAGAAGATGGCAAGTATGTCATGGATAAGGATATTACCATCACGATGGATGGAAAGGCCGGCATTGAGGCGGAGAAAGATTTTGCTATCAATGCAAAAGACCATACGCTGACCATCAACAATCAGACAAAAGCGGGCGGCATGCAGTATGGTGTGCATATTGGTACAGATGGTGACTATACGATCGAGGCTGAGAAACTGGCTATTTCCGTAGATACCACAGGCGGCAGTGCTTACTCTGCTATCGGTATCGGCCTTGGGGATATGGGCGGTAGCAGCAAAGCTCGACTTACTATCAATAGCGATGTAGATATTCGCAGCAACGGGAAAAACATGTCCTTTGGCGTCTATGCTTTGGGCGAGCAGCATCTCACCATCAACGGCAATGTGTCGATGACGGGGGCGGCAGATGACTGGGGAATCAACAATCCAGAATCGTATCCAGGGACGCTCGGGCATTATCACACGAATGGTCTCTATGCGGGCTTCGGCGCGGGGACGATCGATGTTAATGGTGAAGTAAATTTGACTGTCAAAGGCACGGGCATCCAGGCCAATGGTGGTGCGGCTATCACTGTCTCCGGCGGCGGACGCATTCAGATTGCCGAAGATAAGGTCGCGGACCAGTATGCTTTGGCGGCAGAGGCAGGTACTGTATCTTTCCATTGGAAAGATCCGGTGGTTCGAAGCGCTGATCGATCCAGCGTCCGGATGATAGGAAACGTGGGGGTACTGAATAAAGACAGCGGCGCTTCGCCCAATAGTAAGGATATGCCTGCCACGGTTCAGTTCACTCTGGATACGAAAGATTCTTTATGGAAGGGCGTGGCTTTCAACCAGTACAAGGAGCAGGGACTCGACTCTGGCACTATCCGGATGGGTCTCATGAATGGAGCGACATGGATCAACAGTGCGTATGGTATGGTGAGAGATGGCTTCAAAGGCAGCCGTATCTCTGATTTCCATGGCGGCAGCAAAGGACAAGAAGGTAATATCTATCAGCAGGACAGCCGTGATATTACCATCGATCACTACAGCGGTTCTGCCAACGTGATCTTTACGCATACGGGAGACGGCTCTTCCGCAGACAATTACAGTGTGGGAAATGTACATATCGTCCATGCGGAGGCTGATTCTCAGATCACAGCCATTACGGATTCGTCTGGCATCGACACGCATGACAATGACAGCATCGTGAAGGCACTGAATGCACTCGCTGGGAAGCTGTACTATGATAACTACGGCAAGGAAGACAATCTCAAGGGATATGTCAAGATCAGTGATGGGTTCACGCTGAGCAGTCAGACCATGAGCGCTTCTGCGGGAAGCGATACGGGGAGCACCGAGCTGCCACAGGAGCAGGTGGGTGAAATCGATTGGAGCCAGAGCGATAACGGTCAGGGCAGCCTGAAAACAGGCACCGTCAAACCAGGTGTCACTCCGGCACCGAATCCACAGCCTGGGACAGGTACTGAATCACCTAAGATCGAAGAAGGTGACTACGAGACCTTCGTCATGAAGGGCGCAAGGAGCGCCGTCACCACCTCCTTCCACAGCTGGCGTGACAACATGCAGGACACCTACACCGGAGCAGACCTCGCTGATGAAGACGGCATCTTTGCCAAAGCCCTTGGCGGAAAGACCTCCTCGGACGTCAGCGGACTGAAAGACAGCAACAGCTACTGGGGCGCACAGATCGGCTACGACAAAGCCCTCGCAAATGGCTGGCACACCGGCGTTGCCTTCGACTACCGTGATGGAGATAGCGACTACCTCCTTGGCGGCAAAGGCGACAACAAGCTCTACAGCTTCGGCGTCTACGGCGTGAAGAAGA
>ERZ1034980.570-NODE-570-length-26314-cov-14.735481_pt1 | contig 26314 bp, 25 predicted proteins | sample MGYA00520622_ERZ1034980 | MGnify/ENA primary metagenome ERZ1034980 (study PRJEB33766, sample SAMN09781791) | gut metagenome | biome: gut microbiome | host: Homo sapiens | place: Madagascar | study: EMG produced TPA metagenomics assembly of the PRJNA485056 data...
TAAAACACCCCAAAAGTTAGATTTTTTCTGTCTAACTTTTGGGGTGCAGTTCATTAACCGCGTTTTTATTATTTTTCAAACTCTGCTTTCGATTTAGTATCCGAATAATCTTCTTGAACTTCCTGTGACAGAATATCTTGATAATTTGGTAGTTTAATATCGTGTCCGTATTTATTACGAAGAGCTGTGGTTACTAGACGATAGGCTAGGTTGGCATTACGAGATAAGATTGGTCCGTGGAAATAGCTTCCGAAAACATTTTTATAATAAACACCTTCCGTGCCATCTTCTTTATTATTTCCGTTTCCGTAAACGACTTTTCCAAGTGGCTTTTCGCCATCTGATAGGAAGGTCCGTCCCTGATGATTCTCAAATCCATAATAGGTTTCGTCGAATTCATCATTATGAATCTTAATGTCGCCGATATAACGATTATTGTCTTGGTTGAGGGTATAGTGTCCCATAACACCGATACCATCGATGCGGACGCCATTTGCTTGGATATAATATTGACCTAGCAATTGGAAACCGCCACAGATGGCAAGAATAACCCCGTTGTTTTGAATATAAGTATTGATATCCTCTTTTTTACTTGGAAGGTCACGCGCGACGATAGACTGCTCGTAGTCCTGACCACCACCGAAAAAGGCGAGATTGTAGTAATTGGGATCAAATCGGTCGCCTATTGATACGATATCAACAGTCATCTCACAATTCAGTTTTTCAGCAACGTATTTCATCATGAGAACATTACCGTTATCACCGTAAGTATTCATGAGGTTTCCGTATAGATGAGCCATGTTTAGGCTGTATTTGTAGTTTTTACCGCTAGGAGATTTTAGTGAAGTATAGGTCATTAGTTCATCTCCTTTCCAACGGCATGACGGCTAGCTAAAATTTCACGGAACTCAAGCATGGCAGTGTAAGTAGCTAAAATATAAGCATGCTCAGTCTCTTGATTTTCAATCATGGTCATGATGTCTTCTAATTTTTCAGCCTGACGAATCTTCTTGTCATCATATCCAGTCACCCGTAGACGTCGCGCGATTTCTGAATGACGGACACCACCGGCGTTAATATTAGTAATGTCCATGTCGTTAATGGCTTCAAAGTTTGCATCCCAAATCCAGCTAGTATCAATTCCGTCTGCATAGTTAGCATTAAGTAGCACAGATAAACTAAATGGATAAGGTGCTAATTTAATCATATCCAGCGCCTGACTCGCTCCAACCGGGTTTTTAATAAGAACCAGCGTACAAGATTTATCACCGATTTTAAAGGTTTCTTGACGACCAAAGACAGCTCGGCTCTTATCAAATCCAGCTTTAATTTGACTCGGTTCAACACCGAAAAATTCAGCAACGGCAACCGCTGCAAGGGCATTATAAATGTTATACAGCCCTCCGACATTGATATGGTAATCTTGTCCATCAATGACAAAACCAGAAGAAGTATTGGTGATTTCAGTTAGTTTAGTCAAGGCATAGTCTAGTTTTGGACGTTCAAAATCACAATTTGGGCAAGTGTAGTCACCCAAGTTAGCATAAGTATTGAGGCGATACTCTAAAACACTTTCACATTTAGGACACAAAATCCCTTCAGTGTTATAGTGAGCAAGTTTAGGTGCATGTTTTTCAGTGTCAAATCCGTAAAATTGAACGGGATTGACAACTTCTTTAGAATTGAAGAGCGGGCTGTCCCCATTTGCCAAGATTGTTGCTTTTGGAGCATTGGCTGCGCCATCTAGAATCATTTGATAAGTTGTGTAAATCTCACCATAGCGGTCCATTTGGTCACGGAAAATATTGGTGAAAACAAAAAGACTTGGTGTGATGTACTTGGTGATGCGGGGCAGGCTGGCTTCGTCAATTTCTAGCACAGCGATTTTCTTACCTGATTTTGCTTTTTTAGCAGTCAAAAAAGTTGACACGATACCGGTAATCATGTTGGCACCGCTTGGATTGGTCACGACTTCTCCAAAAGCTTCCTTGAGAATACCGACGGTAAGGGCTGTAGTCAAGGTTTTACCATTAGTCCCCGTCACAACGACGATCTCGTAATCTTTGGCAATGGTGTCAAGAATGTCTTTGTCGAATTTTAGCGCCAAGCTACCTGGATAGGTAGAGCCGCGCCCCATTTTACTTAAAAGGAAGTGCGCAGATTTACCAGCTGCAATTCCTAAGGCTGTATTCATTTTCATAAGAGTATTTTATCATAAAAAGTACTTTTCTTGCTAAAGAAAATATTTTGAAAACGTGGTATAATGTTTGTTGGACAATAAATAGTATTGTTTATCAAAGTTTTATAGATTGAGTAGTGAGAGAAATGAATATTTTTTCGGTATTAGACTCTAAATTTTTGACGAGTCTTTTAGATAATCCGTGGCTGATTATTGTGCATAGCCTGGACATATTGATTGTCGCCTGGTTGATTTACCGGTCCATAAAAGCCTTAGCAGGAACCAAAATCATGTCCTTGATTCAAGGGGTGATTTGGTTTATCGTTATCAAATTGGTGGCTGAATGGATTGGGTTTACGACCATTACTTATTTGATGAATCAAGTCATCACCTACGGTGTCATCGCAGCGGTGGTGATTTTTGCACCAGAAATTCGTACAGCGCTAGAACGCATGGGACGAACCACCCAAGTTTTCACGCAGCGCCAGCAATTAAGTGATGAAGAAAAACTCATCAATGCCTTGGTTAAATCGGTCGCCTACATGAGTCCACGTAAAATTGGTGCCCTAATTTCGATTGAAGAAACCCAAACCCTTCAAGAGTACATTTCAACGGGGATTCCACTTGACGCAGATATTTCCAGTCAATTATTGATAAATATCTTTATCCCCAATACCCCTCTTCATGATGGTGCTGTCATCATTCGCGGAAATAAGATTGCGACAGCTTGTTCTTACCTCCCTCTGTCAGAATCAACTCAGATTTCAAAAGAATTTGGGACACGCCACCGCGCAGCTATTGGTCTCTCTGAAAATTCAGATGCCCTAACAATCGTTGTCTCCGAAGAAACGGGTGGCATTTCCGTGACACACAAGGGGGAATTTTTACACGATTTATCAAAAGATAATTTTGAAGCCATTCTTCGTGACCATTTCATCAAAGAAGGGGAGCCAAAAGCACGCTGGTTCCATAAATTCTGGGGGAAGACAAAATGAGTAAAAAACGTTTTTTTAGCAGTCGTCCCTGGTATATTGTGGTTTCCATCTTTCTAGCTCTGCTATTATTTATGACGGCGACAGCTAACAGTGCCAATAAAACTGGCAGTCAAATTTCTGGGACAACAGAGACCTACACGCACACGCTGACCAATGTCCCGATTGATATTAAATACGATAGTGATAAATACTTTGTCAGTGGCTATTCTTACGAGGCTGAGGTTTATCTCACCTCTATGAATCGTGTCAAATTAGATTCTGAAATCAACGCAGACACGCGCAAATTTAAAGTTGTCGCAGACCTTACCAAGGTTGACTCAGGAACGCAGACCGCAAAACTAGAAGTGACTGACTTGCCTAATGGCGTGACCGCAACGGTGTCTCCAACAACCATTCAAGTGACAATTGGCAAAAAGAAAACCAAGTCTTTTGAAGTGAAAGGATCAGTGGACAGTAGCCAAGTTGCTGAAGGATACGAAATCAAACAAATCGAAACAGCCGATTCACGTGTTGACGTCACTAGCGACGAAGCGACAATCAATAAGATTGACCACGTTGTGGCAAAATTACCTGAAGAAGATATTCTTAGTGATGATTTTAGTGGCAAGGTGACCTTGCAAGCTGTATCGGCAGATGGAACGATTTTAGCTAGTATCATTGACCCATCGAAAACAACTTTGAAGGTGGCTGTTAAAAAATTATCAAAAGTAGTGCCAGTCCAGTTAAAAGTTACTGGAAATATGAATGACAAATTATCAAAAATTGATTACAAATTAAGTCAGGATATGGTCACTATTTCAGGTACCAAGGAAGCCTTGGAGGCGGTCAGCGCTGTCACAGCAACAGTTGATATTTCAGATGTTATGAAAAATACGGTACAAACAGTCAATTTATCAGCTGAAAATGTTACAGTAGACCCATCAGTTGTGGAGGTTCAGTTGACAACAACTAAAAAATAATAGATAATATCAAAGAATTATGAACGGAGGAGCGATTTTCGCTAAATAATTATGGGTAAATATTTTGGTACAGATGGTGTACGTGGAGAAGCAAATGTTGAATTAACGCCAGAATTGGCCTTTAAACTTGGTCGTTTTGGTGGTTATGTGCTAAGTCAGTACGAAACAGAACGTCCTCGCGTTTTTGTAGCACGTGACACACGTATTTCTGGTGAAATGCTTGAATCTGCCTTGATTGCAGGCCTTTTGTCGGTCGGAATTGAAGTTTACAAACTTGGTGTTCTCGCAACACCTGGGGTTTCTTATTTGGTCCGTACGGAAAAAGCTAGCGCTGGGGTCATGATTTCAGCAAGTCATAATCCAGCTCTTGACAATGGTATCAAGTTCTTCGGTGGCGACGGGTTCAAATTGGACGACGACCGTGAACTCGAAATCGAAGCTCTACTTGATGCCGAAGAAGATACCCTTCCACGCCCATCAGCAGAAGGTTTGGGAACATTAGTTGATTATCCAGAGGGACTACGCAAGTATGAAAAATTTATGGTTTCAACTGGTGTTGATTTAGAGGGGATGAAAGTTGCTCTTGATACTGCGCATGGTGCTGCGACAGCCACAGCACGCAATATCTTCCTTGACCTAAATGCAGAAATCACAGTTATTGGCGACAAACCAAACGGATTGAATATCAATGACGGTGTCGGCTCAACTCACCCAGAACAATTGCAAGCCTTGGTTAAAGAAACTGGCTCTGCTATTGGTCTTGCCTTTGACGGTGACAGCGACCGCTTGATTGCTGTTGATGAAAATGGAGAAATCGTCGATGGCGACAAGGTGATGTACATCCTTGGCAAGCACTTTGCTAGCCAAGGGAAACTTGCGAAAAATACTATCGTAACAACGGTGATGTCAAACCTTGGTTTCCACAAGGCACTTGACCGTGAGGGCATCAATAAAGTGATTACCGCTGTTGGTGACCGTTATGTCGTTGAAGAAATGCGCAAATCAGGTTACAACCTCGGTGGTGAACAATCAGGTCACGTTATTATCATGGATTACAACACAACAGGTGATGGTCAACTGACAGCTATCCAATTGACCAAGGTCATGAAAGAAACTGGTAAAAAATTATCAGAATTGGCTGCCGAGGTAACTATTTACCCTCAAAAATTAGTTAATATCCGTGTTGAAAATAGCATGAAAACGAAAGCTATGGAAGTTCCTGAGATTGCAGCTATCATTGAAAAAATGGAAACTGAGATGTCTGGAAACGGTCGTATCTTGGTCCGCCCTAGTGGTACAGAACCTCTCCTTCGTGTTATGGCAGAAGCGCCAACAGATGATGAAGTGAATTACTATGTTGATACCATCGCCGACGTTGTTCGTGCAGAAATTGGGTTAGATTGATAAAGCGACTAATTATTATGGATTACATACTAAGAGGTTGGGTACTTTTGTCCCAACCTCTTTAAGGAGGTAGAATGGATAATCGCATTGAGAGACTCATTGAAGCATTGTCGGAAGATGTCAGAGATGTCTACAAGGTTATGCTGCCAGAGTTTCAGCAATCTTATGCTGACTACGTTTATAGTGCTGAAAAAGAAATCACAATCTTTAAGCGTAAGAAGCATTTGGAAAAATCGTTTCGGAAATTGCTTACGGAGGTCTATTTTTACTTGATGCCCATGTCTCAGCGGACAGCGGAAGAAATTGCGAACGACTGGAAATATGAACCTCCCTACGATTTTTATGATATGACAGCAGACCCAGAAGATTACGCCGAAATCTTGTCGACTGAGGCACGCGGAGATAATTATTTTCAAGTTGTGCGAAACGGACAGCTGGTGGGCTTCGCGACCTTTCTCAGTGAAGGCTCTGAGCTAGAAATTGGTTTGGGTATGAAACCAGCTTTTATTGGTCAGGGTTGGGGACGAGATTTTTTCAAGGCTATTGAGAATTTTGCTAAGGAAAAGTATGAAGCCAAAACTTATGTCTTGCGGGTTGCAGCATTTAATGCGAGAGCACAGCACCTCTATCAAGAAATGGGCTACCAAATCATAGAAAACTACCAGCAATTGACCAATGGCGCCAGCTATCCTTTTGTAAAAATGGTGAAAACTCTGTAGTATAAGCGTGCCAATCACGCTTCAAAATGTTAAAATAGTAACATGTTAAAAAAACCAACGTCAGCCTATGTGCATATCCCTTTTTGCACACAGATTTGTTACTATTGTGACTTTTCAAAAGTATTTATTAAAAATCAGCCTGTTGACGACTATCTTCAGGCTCTTATTCGTGAGTTTAGGTCTTACGATATCAAGAGTCTTCGGACGCTTTATATCGGCGGAGGGACGCCAACCTCAATTACTGCGCAGCAATTGGACTATCTACTGACTGAATTGACGCGGGATTTGGACTTGAGTCAGTTGGAGGAGTTTACGATTGAGGCTAATCCAGGTGATTTGACGGTGGAAAAAATCGCTGTGCTGCAAAAGTCTGCGGTGAACCGAGTATCGCTCGGTGTGCAGACGTTTAACGACCGTCATCTCAAGCAAATCGGTCGTAGTCATAATGAAGCTCAAATCTACTCTACCATTGATGCCCTCAAGGCAGCGGGATTTCATAATATTTCAATTGATTTGATTTACGCTCTGCCAGGTCAGACTATGGAGGATGTGAAAGAGAATGTTGCTAAGGCGCTAGCGCTGGATATTCCTCACCTCAGCCTCTATAGTTTGATTTTGGAGCATCATACTGTTTTCATGAATCGTATGCGTCGTGGCAAGTTGAACCTCCCAACGGAAGACTTGGAAGCGGAGATGTTTGAATATATTATCGACCAGCTGGAGCAAAATGGCTTTGAACACTATGAGATTTCAAATTTCACCAAGCCTGGTTTTGAAAGCCGTCACAACCTCATGTACTGGGATAATGTCGAATATTATGGTGTCGGCGCAGGTGCTTCTGGTTACTTGGATGGTGTTCGTTATCGTAATCGAGGACCAATTCAGCATTATCTCAAAGGGGTCAATGAGGGCAATGCCCGTTTGTCAGAAGAGGTTCTAACCAAGGAAGAAATGATGGAAGAGGAACTCTTCCTAGGCTTGCGCAAAAAATCAGGTGTGTCCATCAAACGCTTTGAGGAGCGATTTGGACTTTCTTTTGATGGGTGCTATGGTCAAATTGTCAAAGAATTGCAAGCAAATGGTCTCTTGAAAAAGGATAAGGATTTCATTCGAATGACCAAAAAAGGTCTCTTTTTAGGAGATACTGTCGCGGAAAAATTTATTTTGGAGTAAATCATGGGAATTATTTATCGAGAACCTTATCAGGTTCCATTTTATGAATCAGACATTAATCACAATATGAAATTACCGCAACTGCTAGCCTTGGCTTTACAGATTTCTGGGCAACATTCTATTTCACTGGGTATGAGCGATGAGGTCATTTTTAATCGCTTTGGTTTGGTTTGGATTGTAACGGACTATTCTATTGAAATCGAGCGTTTACCAAGGTATGCAGAGACGGTTATTATCGAGACAGAAGCGACAGCTTATAATAAACTCTTTTGTTACCGTGATTTCAACATTTATGACGAAAATGAGCACAAAATCATGACCATCCATTCAACCTTTGTTTTGATGGATTATGAGACGCGTAAGGTGCATCCGGTTGAGGAAGAGATTGTCAAGGTGTACGAATCCGAAAAAATTCGAAAAATGATTCGTGGACCACGCTATCACGAACTTGAAAATCCACAAAGCACGCCATATCGTGTTCGGTATTTTGATTTGGACATGAATGGTCACGTCAACAACAGCAAGTATTTGGAATGGATGTTTGATGTTTTGGATTTTGATTTCTTGAGCCAGCACACGCCGGAAAAAATTGATTTGAAATACGTGAAAGAGGTGCATCACGGAACTGACATTGAATCGCGCCTTACTCAAGAGGACTTGACGACTTATCATGAGATTGCCAGCGATGGTCTCATCAACGCGCAAGCCATTGTTACTTGGAAGAAAAAATAGGAGGATTTATGGCATATAAAGGCTATTTGATTGATTTAGATGGAACGATTTACAAGGGGAAGAACCGTATCCCTGCGGGAGAACGCTTTATTGAGCGCCTGCAAGCTAAAAAAATCCCTTACATGCTGGTGACAAATAACACAACACGAACTCCCGAGATGGTCCAAGAGATGCTTCGTGGCTTTAATGTGGAGACGCCACTCAATACGATTTACACAGCGACCATGGCGACCATCGATTACATGAATGACATGAATCGTGGCAAGACAGCCTATGTCATCGGCGAAGAAGGTTTGAAAAAAGCGGTTACCGAGGCTGGTTATGTAGAAGATAATGAAAATCCTGCTTATGTCGTTGTCGGTTTGGATTGGAGCGTGGACTACGAAAAATTGTCCATTGCGACTTTAGCCATTCAAAAAGGTGCTCTTTTTATTGGAACCAATCCTGATCTCAACATTCCAACTGAACGTGGTATGATGCCTGGGGCTGGCGCTATCAATGCACTCCTAGAAGCTGCGACACGTGTCAAGCCAGTCTTCATCGGAAAACCTAATGCCATTATCATGAATAAAGCCTTGGAAATCTTGGACGTTCCTAGAAATCAAGCTATCATGGTTGGCGATAACTACCTAACGGACATCATGGCAGGAATCAATAACGACATTGCAACGCTTCTAGTGACAACCGGCTTTACCCATGCTGATGAAGTTCCCAGTTTACCGGTTCAGCCCGACTATGTTTTGGCCAGCTTAGATGAGTGGACATTCAATGAAGGATAAACTATTGGCTGGTTTGACTTGGTTGTGGTTGCTTTCGTTAGCCATTGTGGCAACAATCTATTTTGCTTGGGTCAGCTACCCGCTAGAAATTTCCTGGCAGGGCTTAGAAAAAGTGGTCTTTTTAGAAGCTAAGACTATTTCCTATAATTTTAATATCCTGATGACTTACCTGACCAATCCTTTCAGTCATGTTTTGGATATGCCGAGTTTTCCGTCTTCGAAAGCGGGGCTTGCGCATTTCGCAGATGTCAAGCTTCTTTTTCATTTAGCGCAAGCTGTTTTTCTTGTGTTAGCCTGGCCAAGTTGTCACTTTTTACGAAAACATCTTAAGCAGAAGAGTTTGTTTTTATTTAAGGATTTTTTCTTAGGAACCAGTCTTCTTCCGATTGTCATTGCGATTATGGCTTTCCTTATTGGCTTCGATAATTTTTTCACGGTATTTCATAACATTCTATTTCCTGGAAAATCTAATTGGCTCTTTGACCCGCTTCAAGATTCTGTTATTTGGATTTTACCTGAGACTTTTTTCCTACACTGTTTTATTCTCTTTTTCATTTTGTATGAAGTAGCGATGTTAACGTGTTATTGGCTTGGTCGAAAGCAGCTTCAAGCGCGATTGTCATAAAGTGCAGTTTTTATTTGAAAAGCGTTTTCAAATACGTTAAAATAATGATGAGAGAAGTAGTGTAACTTCTTCCTAGAGGGAGGCAGTCTTATGCTTTACTTGTTCATTAGTTTAGTGGCGCTTGCTTTGCTAGTTATCATCGGGGTACCTTACCTCATTGATACTTTTGAAGTTATGGAAGCTTTCAAAAAAGCTGAAGGTGAATCAATTCATGATCAGTTAGCTGAAATGATGGGCTTTCCTCGTCACTCACACGGTTAAATAGGGCGCTTTCGGCGCTCTGTTTTTGTCATAAAAGTTATAGAAAATGTTTTGAAAATTTACTGAAGCAAGTATTTATGTTATACTAGTAAAAAACGAGGAGTGAGTATTGATGGAACAAACATTTTTTATGATTAAACCCGACGGTGTTCGTCGAGGGCTTGTTGGTGAAGTGTTGAGGCGTATTGAAAAACGCGGTTTTACAATCGATAAATTAGAAGTGCGACACGCTGATCAAACCTTGCTGGAGCAACATTATTCTGACTTGGTAGACCGCCCATTCTTTCCTAAAATTGTTGATTTTATGACAAGTGGTCCTTTGGTGATTGGTGTGATTTCTGGCGAAGAAGTCATCTCAACATGGCGTACCATGATGGGGACGACGAATCCTAAGGATGCCCTACCAGGAACTATTCGTGGGGACTTTGCTCAAGCGCCAGCGCCTGGCGAGGCAACCTTTAACATTGTGCATGGGTCAGACTCTCCTGAGTCTGCCAAACGCGAAATGGTCTTATGGTTTGGTGAGTGATTTTAGCGCCAGCCATTTTCCAAAAGCAGAGCCGTTGATGGTTTCATCTCGGCTCTTTTTTTGCTATAATGGTATGGAGTCCTTGTGACTGTTGCGCTTTGTTTGGGACATAGCAAAGTGGCACAATCAAAAAGTATAGGAAATGAAAATGAATATCGAAGAATTAAAACAAAGACAGGAGAAAATTCGTAATTTCTCTATTATTGCGCATATCGACCATGGAAAATCGACCTTGGCTGACCGTATTTTGGAAAAGACGGAGACAGTATCGAGCCGTGAAATGCAGGCGCAGTTGCTTGATAGCATGGATTTGGAACGTGAACGTGGGATTACCATCAAATTGAATGCTATCGAACTCAACTACACTGCTAAAGATGGTGAAACTTACATTTTTCACCTTATCGACACCCCAGGGCACGTCGACTTTACCTATGAAGTTTCTCGTTCTCTTGCAGCCTGTGAAGGTGCTATTTTGGTTGTCGATGCTGCTCAAGGTATTGAGGCGCAGACGTTAGCCAATGTCTATCTTGCCTTGGACAATGACCTAGAAATCTTGCCAGTTATCAATAAAATTGACTTGCCAGCAGCTGACCCAGAGCGTGTTCGTACAGAAATTGAAGATGTTATCGGCTTGGATGCTTCAGAAGCTGTTTTAGCCTCTGCCAAAGCAGGTATCGGTATTGAAGAGATTCTCGAACAAATCGTTGAGAAAGTGCCTGCACCAACGGGCGACGTTGAGGCACCACTACAAGCCCTGATTTTTGACTCAGTTTACGATGCTTATCGCGGGGTTATTCTTCAAGTTCGTATCGTTAATGGTATGGTCAAACCTGGTGATAAGATTCAAATGATGTCAAATGGTAAAACCTTTGATGTTACCGAAGTCGGTATTTTCACTCCTAAGGCTGTCGGTCGTGATTATCTTGCGACTGGTGACGTTGGTTATATTGCAGCGTCTATTAAGACAGTTGCTGACACTCGTGTCGGTGATACGGTAACCTTGGCTGACAACCCAGCAAGTCAAGCCCTTCACGGTTACAAGCAAATGAACCCGATGGTCTTTGCAGGACTTTACCCAATCGAGTCTAACAAGTACAATGACCTTCGTGAAGCTCTTGAAAAATTGCAGCTCAACGATGCCAGTCTCCAATTTGAACCCGAAACTTCTCAAGCACTAGGTTTTGGTTTCCGTTGTGGTTTCTTGGGACTCCTTCACATGGATGTTATCCAAGAGCGCTTGGAACGTGAATTTAACATTGACCTTATCATGACCGCTCCGTCGGTAGTTTACCATGTCAATACCACCGATGGTGAGATGTTAGAGGTGTCAAACCCGTCTGAATTCCCAGACCCAACGCGTGTTGACAGCATCGAGGAACCATACGTTAAAGCTCAAATCATGGTGCCGCAAGAATTTGTTGGTGCGGTAATGGAATTGGCTCAGCGCAAGCGTGGTGACTTTGTGACTATGGATTACATTGATGACAATCGTGTCAATGTTATCTATCAGATTCCACTTGCTGAGATTGTTTTTGACTTCTTTGATAAACTCAAGTCTTCAACTCGTGGCTATGCTAGCTTTGACTATGAAATTTCAGAGTACCGTCGTTCACAATTGGTGAAAATGGACATTCTCCTTAATGGTGACAAGGTTGATGCGCTCAGCTTCATTGTCCACAAAGAATTCGCCTATGAACGCGGTAAATTAATCGTAGAGAAGCTCAAGAAAATCATCCCTCGTCAACAATTTGAAGTGCCAATCCAAGCGGCTATTGGTCAAAAAATCGTAGCTCGTTCAGACATCAAAGCCCTTCGTAAAAACGTTTTGGCCAAATGTTACGGTGGTGACGTCTCTCGTAAACGTAAACTGCTTGAAAAACAAAAAGCCGGTAAGAAACGTATGAAAGCTATCGGCTCCGTTGAAGTCCCACAAGAGGCCTTCTTGTCAGTACTTTCAATGGATGACGATGAGAAGAAGTAAGTTTTTAACTTTATAGAATCATCAAACAAGGTTGGGGCAAAAGTACCCAACCTTTTCTTTATGACAAGTCCTAACACTTGCATGAGACAGCTTAATCCAATAATCGATAAGTATAAGAAAATCAAAAATTTTTATAGCCGAGTAAAGGGCGATAGTAACCAATGTAATCCTATGTTGGGAAGAAGAGTCATTGTAGCTACTAAGTTATTCCTACCGTAGGAATCGATATGCTGTCTCTACCGAAGTCACTCCTACGTTAGGACTCAAGTTACTAAGGTTATCAAACCCATTCCCATGATGGGAGCACAGCTACCAAGATTACTAAATCTGTTCCTACGGTGGGAGCGAGGTTTCGAAAGTTATCACATTCATTCCTACAGTGGGAGCGAGTTTGGCAGGACACATGAGACTTCTCCTGTGGTGGGAACTCATCTAGCAATAAACATCAAGCTATTCCCAGCATGGGAACAGAAGAGGATGGGACTGGGCATAGTTTCCCGCACATCTATAGCTTATTGACAGGTGGAGAATTAGCAGTAGTGGTAGGTGACTAACAAGAAGGGCACTTACTTTTCTGCTTTCGTTAATGAATTGACAGTTCATCTGCTTGACCATCTGCCTAGCGGTTTGGTAGAATGGAACCACAATCAGGTTTGTAGTCAGCTGTCCTAATAGAATGGCCTAGGCTTTCAGCTAGCGGAGCCATTTTCCAAAATAAAGGGGGTTAAAACCCAAATCAAGACGGCACTTATCAATGACTTATAGCGTAAAACCAGAGGAGATTATTCATGTCTAAAACCATTAACATTGACCAACTAGAAAACTTGTTAGCCAATCAAGAAATAAACTTAATTGATGTCCGCGAGGCGGATGAATATGCTTCAGGCCACATTCCGAGTGCTGTTAATATGCCCCTTAGTCAACTTGATGACAGTTTTTCAAGTCTTGATGCGGATAAAAGTTATCACCTTGTGTGTCAAATGGGCGGACGTTCTGCGCGTGCTTACCAATTTTTAGAAGCCCAAGGATTTGATGTCACTAATGTTGACGGCGGAACAAGTGCTTGGTCAGGGCCTTTAGCCTATTAAGCGGAGAGCTGGATTGTTTATCCAGTTCTTTTTGATTTTGGTGCAGTGAGTTCGATTTTTCATCGAAAAAACTAGGTCTTTTAGCTTGATTGCGCTATAATAGTCTTTATGATTAAAAGAGAAAAAGATATTCTGGCTGCCGCGGAAGTCATGGTTAAGGAGAAACTTGACGGGGAGTCTAGCGGTCATGACTGGTGGCATATTGTCCGTGTCAGGAATTCAGCGCGAGCCATTGCGGAGCAAGAAAAAGCGGACGTTTTTATTTGTGAATTAGCTGCGCTTTTGCATGATGTGGCGGATGAGAAGTTGGTAGAAGACCCTGAGCAGGAGCGCTATGAATTGGCACAGTGGCTTTATGGACAGCCTTTTGAAATCGACCGAGCAGACCATATTTTGACGATTATTGATACCATGTCCTTTAAAGGGGGGAATGGTCAGCCCATGACAAGCTTGGAAGGAAAAATTGTTCAAGATGCTGACAGGCTTGATGCGATAGGAGCTATCGGGATTGCTAGAACCATGGCTTATTCGGGAAATCACAATCGACTGATTCACGACCCCAACATGAAACCGCGTGAGCAGATGACTTTGAAAGAGTACCGTTCTGGCAAAGACACAGCAATCATGCATTTTTACGAAAAGCTATTGAAGCTCAAAGATTTGATGAACACTGACTATGGTAAAAAAATGGCAGAGCAGCGCCACCAATTTTTGGAATTTTACTTAGCAGAATTTTACGCCGAATGGCAAGGAAAAAAATAAGATTTAAGGAGAAAAAACGATGTCAATCAGAAAAGCAACTTTGTCAGATACAGAATCCCTAGAAACTCTCTTAGCCCAAATTTTATTAGTGCACCACCAAGCCCGTCCTGATATTTTCATGACCGAAGGTAGTAAGTTTACCAGAGAAGAATTAGAAGCTGTCCTTGAAAATCCATAGACGCCTGTCTTTGTATATGAAAAAGACGGTCGCATTTTGGGTCACCTCTTTACCATCATTCAAGAGCAAAAGGCTCCGTTGACATCTCATAAGACCCTATTTATTGAAGATTTATGTGTTGATGAGAATGCTCGTGGTCAAAAAATCGGTGAACAACTTTATCATTTTGCCTTAGATTACGCCAAAGAAATCGGCTGCTATAATTTGACTCTAAATGTTTGGAATGCTAACGCCGGAGCGCTGCGCTTCTATGAACGTATGGGCTTGACCCCGCAAGAAACACGTATGGAACAAATCCTACCATAATCAATTAAGAGAAAGTGAATCAGAGGAATGTAAAACGTTTTCTCTGATTTATTTTTGATAAATTGCAAGAATAAGTGCAACATTTACTCGAACTCATCCTCTAGAGCTTCACTAGCAGTTCTGTAAGCTAAACATTTTCGTGGTCGGTGATTGATATCATATAAAGCCTTGTTCAAATCCTCATCAGAGATAGCGGCTAAATCTGTTTTCTTTGGGAAATATTCTCTTAGTAAGCCATTTGCGTTTTCATTGCTTCCTCTCTGCCAGGATGAATAGGCGTCCGCAAAGAAAAAGGAAATTCCTAAGTTCTCTACCAGAGGATAGCAGGCAAACTCTTTTCCCCTGTCTGAAGTGAAGGTTTTAAGAGCCTCTTTTGGAAATAGCTTACAAAGTTGTTCGATAGCTGAAAACATGGATTTGGCTGTTCTGTCTGGTATCTTGAAAGCTAAGTAAAAGCGCGTTTTTCGCTCTAGGAAGGTCGCTAAACAGCCCTTGCTTTTGCCTCTGGAAGACACCACAGTATCGAGCTCCCAGTGACCAAAGGTCTCACGATTCCTGACCTCTTTAGGACGTTTGGCAATCGACGTACCAATCCTAAATGTTCCACGTGTTTCTTTGGGTTGTAGAGTTTTTCCTTTACGACGAAGGACGCTTAAATCCAGATCAATCAAACCAGCATAGAGCCAGTTATAGATAGTTTTAAAAGCTACCATTGGCTTTTGTTCAAGCTGATAGCGGCCGCAAATCTGTTCAGGCGACCAGGAGGATTTTAAACCGTCCTCAATTTCCTTTTTCAACTCTGGTGTCAAACGAGACTTCCGACCTTTTTGCTTAGCCCTGTGGTCGTACTGTTCCTGTGCTAAGGCTGCGGAATAACCATTTTGGCATCGTCTTAACTCTCTTGAAATGGTAGACTTATGGACGCCAAGTTTACTTGCAATTTGGCAAGGTTTCAAACCTAATTCCAAGTAGGTTTCTATCTTTATTCGGTCAGTTATGGTAAGATGGTAGTAGCTCATAGTTTTTCCTCGGGTTCTGTTTGTGTGGTTACTTACAGTTTACACCAATGAAACGCTATGAGTTTTTTGTTGCACTATATTTTACAATTTATCTTTTAAAAAAATGCTTACACGATTTTTCAGAATGTGCTATTATAATCTCTGTTGACTTTTAAAAAGATAAAAGAAGAGGAGATGTTATGCCTAGAAATTTTAAAGAAGCAATGATTTTCACATGTTTGATGTGTTCGATGATGGTTTTTGGAATGAGTGCCTGGAATCTGTTTGTGGCTGGTCATTTGTCACTAGTCCATATTGCCAGTGGTTTTGTGCCTGGTTTTGTAGTAGCTTTCCTATTGGACGTTTTGATTGTTGGACCGATCGCTAAAAAGGTGGCAATTAGCTTGTTGACGCATATGGGACACCATGAAAAACGTTGGGCTAAGATCATTGCTATTTCAGGGACAATGGCAATCTGTATGGTAACCTTGATGTCTTTCTTTGGCTTGTTCATGAACGGCGTCGGTGTGACACCAGCAAGTTACGGTAATGCTTGGTTAACCAATCTTGTTATGGCTCTACCATTAAACTTTATTGTTGCGGGACCAATTTCACGTTTCATCCTAGGTCGCATTCAAAAAGCTTCCGATGGTGAAGCTGAAATTGAGGATTTCGACGATGATGAAGAGATTCCAACAATCATCTAACATACTAAAGAGTTGTTTTCTGTTGAAAGCAGCTCTTTTATAATGCCATTTGACCTTAAGTTTTGCTATTTCATTGATGATTTGGTATACTATTGAAGTAAGTCTTTCTTACCTTAATGTTTTGGGGTCGTTACGGATTCGACAGGCATTATGAGGCATATTTTGCGACTCGGGTGGCGCCGTGTTAACGCTCAGTTAAATATAACTGCAAAAAATACAAATTCTTACGCAGTAGCAGCTTAATAACCTGCCTGTGTGATCTTCTCAGGATTGCTTGTGTTCTGCCAGAAGGTCTTATTATTAGCAAGCTACGTTTAACTATTGCCTAGCTAGTTAAAAAGAGATTTATGGGCTCGCGTTGATAAGGGTTGAGTTATGTCTCGTGTCAGCGTTAAATCAAATGCATAACCTATGGTTGTAGACGAATATGTTGGCAGGTGTTTGGACGTGGGTTCGACTCCCACCGGCTCCATAAAGCACGGAAGTTCCTTGTTGTTCTCAAGGGGCTTTTTTCTTACTTGCAAAACAGATTACATTAAAACTCCTTGAGAAAAAATCTCAAGGAGTTCGGCTTATTTTCGGTCGAAGAAATTAGGGAAATTAATTTTCGGCAAATCTGGTAAGCTTGGGTATCTAAGCTGACTCGTGTAACTGCTGATGAGTAGACGAAGAGACTTATTTAGAACTTGTTTTTTCTGAGGGTCGAGTCCATTTAATGTTGTTAGTGCTTGAAATACCCGAGATAGAGAGTCGAGACTAAAATCATTGAGACTGTAAATGCCGTTATCCATCAGGCTATCAAATAGCAGATCAAAGATTAATTTCAACTCTTGATTGCTAAGTTTATCCGTCCATTCTTTGAAGGTCTTTTCTAGATTTAGACTCAATTCTGTTTGTTGGTGTCCGATATCGAATTGTCCGTCCATGGTCACCTGCCATTGAGCAACGTCGTGCTGGCTGATTCCTGCTAGTTGGCTGTCCACCACATCGGGCACTAGGTCAAAGTAGAGCATAATTCCGACGATAGATTCTCTAGGAATCATGCGCCAGCATTTATTCTTAATAGCTAAATACCCTTGGGTGGCAAGCTCCTCTTTTTGTAGTCCAGGCGAATCAAAGAGGCAGATTAGTGGGATACGGTCTTGCAAAGGGCTATCGATGTGGCTTGAAGCATATAGGGCGAGATTTCCGCCTTTTGAGTGGCCTGAGACGACGATGTCCCCGTTGACCTCTTGCAAAATCTCTTTTAGGTAGGCAATGGCAGAGCGGTGTGCAGGAATTTCCCTCATGTAAGTCAGTTTAAAGTCCTCTTTCCAACCAATCAAGCTATCATCAGTCCCTCGGAAAATAACTTGCTGGTGCTGGATAGATGGAAGCGTCAGTAGCATGGCTGCGAATTGCTTTTCAAATTCTAAGTCAGTATCGCTGACATAATGTGACAGAGTGAGGTCCTTAAAGCGCTCTGATGAAAAGATGAGTTGACAGAGCTCAACCCGTTCCTTGGTCATCATGAAATCATAGGCTAACTGGCTGCTATCATAAGTTTCTAAAAGGCTAGCTAGCTGTATGGGCTGACTCAAATCGACGGAGTCGGGAAGCAATTTCTCAAAAGCGATATAACCGAGTTCGTTTAAGCAGAGCATGTCAACTCGGTTGAGAGGCATTTCTTCAAAGGATGCTTCTTTCCTTGCTTGAAGATAATCAAAAATCGTTGGCATATGGTGTCCTTTCTGTTCTTGATTTTATGAATTTTTTTATTGGGTCAAGTTGTAGGAGGAGTTGTTATTTTCAAAAGGTGTGTTTTAGAGAAAAATGAAGCCGAGACAAAGTGAACGGCTTCATTTTCTATTGAATATTAAGATGATTTTTGAGCAAGTAATGCGTTCCCCAATAAAAAACAAGGGCTTGAACCACACATTCCCCAATAGTGTAAAGGAAATAAGGCGTGGTAAAGGGGAAGTCATCATCTGTCAGAGGATTGAAAGCACCAGTGCTGAACATCGAAATCACAACAATCAAGATGTACAAAAGGATGTAGGAAACGAATCCCATCAAAATGCGTTTATCAGAGAAGAGTTGGCCAATTGAGATAGCTAAGAATATCATCAAGGTGCTAGAAACCCATGAAGCAAGCAGATAGACAATTCCTAGCAACCAAAATGCTGGACTGCCCAGTTGAGCGAGCGATGGTAGAGCAACTAACATCTTTCCAACACCGATATTTGGTAGAAAAATCAACATAATCCCTAGGGCAACAACAATTGCATTGAAGATGGTCCATAGTACAGAGGCAACCAATTTGGACAAAATGATGAGGTGCGTTGATACAGGTAGAGTGAGCGTTAAATAGCCTTCTCTCCCGTAGATATTTTTGTAAAATCGTCTAACGATAATAACCAGCGTTGCAACCCATGAGCCGGCAATTAGTACAGCAAGCATCATCATTAAAAGGACGGGCAGAATCGCTTGCGCCGCATTGTTGCTGTCGTTAGTCAGGAGACTTAACGATTTGACAGCGAATCCTAGAACGATTGATACCAGAATAACAGCGCTATTTAATGCAAAGTACCATTTTCCAATGGATTTAAATTCATAATTTAGTAACTTTCCAAACATTTCATTCTCCTAAAATCTCCTAAGCCTTATATTTATCACGGAAAAGGCTGTCTATTGATTGACCATATTCTTCTCGTAAATCATCGGCATTTCCTTGCAGAGCAATTTGCCCATTTTTGAGAAAAATGACATGGTCTAGTATCGGCTCAACATCGGCAATCAAGTGAGTAGAAATAATAACAGATGCTTCTTCACAGTAGTTATTAATGATGGTCTTTAAAATGTAGTCACGCGCTGCTGGGTCAACTCCCCCAATTGGTTCATCGAGAATGTACAGCTTAGCCTTGCGACTCATCACTAAAATAAGTTGAACTTTCTCTTTATTACCTTTTGAAAGATTTTTAAGTCGGTCATCAATAGCTAATCCCAAATCAGCCATAAGCTGTTCTGCCTTGTTACGGTCAAAGTCAGCATAGAAATCTTCAAAGAAAGTCAAGGCGTCCTTAACTTTCATATTTTCCTGCAAATATGACGTATCAGGAAGATATGAAATGATTTTTTTAGTATCGACAGACGGGCGAAAACCGTCAATAACGATTTCTCCGATATCAGCTTTTAAAAGCCCATTTATCAATTTAATAAGGGTTGTTTTTCCGCTCCCATTAGGACCAATCAGACCGATAATCTGACCAGCAGGAAGGGAAATTGTCAAATCGTCAATAGCCTTGTGCTTTTGAAAATTTTTAGAAACGTGATGAAGTTGTAATAAATCAGCCATTAATTAGCCTCCTTCAAGTAATGCTCAAGAGCAGGAAGAATGTCTTCACGATTAAGCCCAATTTTCAACATATTTGAGACGAAGGTTTGCAACTCAGCTTGCGCGACCTCTTGTCTCTTCTGGGCTATTAAATCAGTATCTTCTGTCACATAACGTCCAGCGGTGCGCTGCGAATAGACTATTCCTTCGTGTTCTAACTCGGTAAAGGCACGTTGCATGGTGTTGGGATTGACCCCGGCCTCCTCAGCAAAATCTCGAACGGTTGGTAGTTGTTCGCCACTTTTGATAGCATGACTGATAATTTGTAATTTAATATATTTTGCAATTTGAGCATAGATGGGAGATTTCTCATCAAATTTCCAAGCCATGATGTCTCCTTTCATAACTATTATTAAATAAAAATCAATGTTAGATTATATTTGTACTACAAAAATGGTACAGAAAATATTTTGAATTGTCAAGTAAAAGCAAGCATTCTATCCACTTGGGTGCAGTTTTATTTTTGAAGACCCAGTTAATCTATAGTATAATAGTAAGATAAATATTTCATGAAGAAGGAGTGCCAATGTTTGCCCAATTAAATACCAAAACCGTTTATTCCTTTATGGATAGTTTGGTAGACCTAAAGACTTACATTAGTAGGGCAAAAGAATTAGGTTATCAGACAATCGGAATGATGGATAAAGATAATCTTTACGGCGTATTCCATTTTATTCAAGAAACGCAAAAAGCTGGTTTACAGCCAGTAGTTGGTATTGAGCTAGCGCTAGCCATGCCACAGGGGAATCTGACGCTTTTTTTGATTGCGAAAAATACTCAAGGTTACCGTCGATTGTTGAAGTTATCGACTGCTCAGATGTTGGACGGATTGACCTTGGAACAGCTAGCAGATGATTTGGATGGCCTAGCTGTCATCATTCCTCATTATAGTTGGAATGATGAGCTGGTGCTTCCTTTTGATTACTATATTGGTGTTGATTTAGAGGCTCCACAGAGGTCTTACCCCGAGCCAACCATTGCTTTCCATACGGTCCGTTATTTCTCAAATGATGACGTTGAGATTCTCCACATGCTCCATGCTATCAGAGATAACCAAGCCTTGAAGGACACCCCTCCTGTAGCAACTAACCAACACTTACTAGCTTGTGATGTTGCCACCCAAGCCTTTAAGCAACGTTTCCCTGAAGCTCTGTCTAATCTAGAACAACTGGTTGCAGGAATCACTTATCACTTTAATACCTACTTGAAGTTGCCCCGCTTTAATCGCCAAAAACCAGCTGTCCAAGAATTGCGAGAACTGACAGAAGAAGGCTTAAAAGCAAAGCATATTTGGTTGCCTGAATATCATGAGCGCCTGGAAGAAGAACTTCATATCATTCATAAGATGGGCTTTGACGACTATTTCTTGATTGTTTGGGATTTGTTGAGATTTGGTCGGAGCAAGGGCTATTATATGGGGATGGGACGTGGTTCTGCTGCGGGGAGTCTGGTATCCTATGCTCTGGATATCACAGGTATTGACCCCGTGAAAAACAACCTTCTATTTGAACGCTTCCTCAACGAAGAACGCTACAGCATGCCCGATATTGATATTGACCTTCCTGATATTTATCGCAGTGAGTTCCTGCATTATGTGCGTAACCGTTATGGGACGATGCACTCTGCACAGATTGTGACTTTCTCGACCTTTGGAGCTAAGCAGGCTATCCGTGATGTTTTTAAAAGATTTGGTGCCCCTGAGTACGAATTAACTAATATCACTCGCAAAATTGGTTTTCGTGACAATCTGACTACAGTTTACGAGAATAATCTCACCTTTAGGCAGATTATAAATAGCAAGTTGGAGTACCAAAGAGCTTACGAAATTGCAAAGCGCATTGAAGGTAATCCACGACAGACCTCAATTCACGCAGCCGGAGTGGTAATGAGCGATGATGACCTCACAGACCATATTCCACTAAAAGCTGGCGAAGACATGATGATTACTCAATATGACGCGGGAGCTGTCGAGGCAAACGGTCTATTAAAAATGGACTTTCTAGGCTTGCGAAACCTAACCTTTGTCCAAAAAATGAAAGAGCAAGTTCAAGCAAATTATGGTATTTCGATTGATATTAAAGCTATCGATTTAGAAGACCGTGACACCCTTGCTCTCTTTGCAGCAGGTCAGACGAAGGGTATTTTCCAATTCGAACAAGCTGGGGCCATCAATCTGCTAAAACGCATCAAGCCTAATCGTTTTGAGGATATCGTTGCTACAACCAGTTTAAATCGACCGGGAGCTAGTGACTATACAGACAATTTTATCAATCGCCGATTTGGAAGAGAATCTGTGGATCTCATAGATCCCGCTATCGCTTCAATATTGGAACCTACCTATGGCATTATGCTTTATCAGGAACAGGTTATGCAAATTGCGCAGGTTTATGCAGGTTTTAGCCTCGGTAAAGCAGATCTGCTACGACGCGCCATGTCAAAAAAGAATGCTGGTCAAATGCAGAAAATGTCCAGCGACTTTCTGGCAGGAGCGCTAGCTTTGGGACATTCAGAGTCTGTTGCGCGTGATATTTTTGACCGCATGGCTAAGTTTGCAGGCTACGGTTTTAACAGAAGTCACGCTTTCGCTTACTCAGCCCTAGCTTTTCAACTTGCTTATTTTAAAGTTCACTACCCAGATGTGTTCTTTGATATCATGCTAAATCGCTCTAGCAGCAGTTATATTGTGGATGCCTTGGACATGGGCTTTCAAGTCGCTACGCCTTCAATTAACACCGTTCCTTACCATGACCGAATCGGAAATAAGCAGATTTACCTTGGTTTAAGAAATATTAAGGGTCTTCCCAAAGATATGGCTTATTGGATTAGTCAGAATCAACCTTTTAAGAGCATTGAAGACTTCCTGACGAGACTTCCTAGCAATTATCAGAAAGCTGAATTTCTAACACCGTTGATTCGCATCGGCCTATTTGATGAATTTGACAAGAATCGCCACAAGATTGAGGAAAATCTTGAAAATCTTTTTACCTTTGTTGCTGAATTAGGGAGCTTGTTCGCAGATAGTTCTTACAGCTGGACGGATGCAGATGATTATACATTGACTGAGAAGTACCGTTTTGAGCAAGAGATTATAGGGATTGGAGTCAGTCCTCATCCGCTTACCGCAATAGCGGAGCAGGCACAAAGACCATTCACTCCGATTGCAGACCTCCAGGAAAATCAAGAGGTTACAGTCCTTGTCCAAATTGATTCAGTACGAATCATTCGAACGAAGTCTAGCGGTCAACAAATGGCATTTTTAAGTACAACAGACACCAAGCGAAAGTTGGATGTTACAATATTTCCTGAAACATATGTCCAGATAAAATCTCAAATCACTGAAGGACAATGTTGCTTCATCACTGGAAGAATTCAAAATCGTAATGGCAGATTGCAGATGATATTGAACGGAATTGAAGTAGCGACAACAGAGAAATTTTGGATCCTTCTAGAAAATCACGCCAACGATAAGGAAGTTTCTCGAGTTTTATCGCAATATCCAGGCAATATCCCGGTTATTTTACATTACCAATCACCTAAAGAAACCATCCAAAGTCAGAAGCATTTTGTTCAGAAAAGTTTAGACCTGGAAGAAGAGTTAAAGAAACTGGTTTTGAAAACGATTTTTCGCTAAAAAAAGAAAACAAAGTGAAGCAATTTACAAATTAATATGCTATAATGAAAATGTTAAATTAATAGAAGGAGTATCAAGCAAAATGAAACGTATTGCTGTTTTGACTAGTGGTGGTGACGCCCCTGGTATGAACGCTGCTGTTCGTGCAGTTGTTCGTAAAGCAATTTCTGAAGGAATGGAAGTTTTCGGCATTAACCAAGGTTACCTTGGAATGGTTAATGATGACATTTTCCCATTAGATGCCAATTCAGTTGGTGATAAAATCAACCGTGGTGGAACTTTCCTTCGTTCAGCTCGTTACCCTGAGTTCGCTCAATTAGAAGGACAATTAAAAGGTATCGAACAACTTAAAAAGCATGGCATTGAAGGTGTCGTTGTCATTGGTGGTGATGGCTCTTATCATGGTGCTATGCGTTTGACAGAGCATGGCTTCCCAGCAGTTGGTTTGCCAGGAACAATTGATAACGATATCGTTGGTACTGACTATACCATCGGTTTTGATACAGCTGTTGCGACTGCTGTAGAAAATCTTGATCGTTTGCGTGATACATCAGCAAGTCACAATCGTACTTTCGTTGTAGAAGTTATGGGACGTAACGCTGGTGACATTGCACTTTGGTCAGGTATTGCATCTGGTGCAGATCAAATTATCATCCCAGAAGAAGCATATGACATCAATGAGGTTGTGGCAGAAGTCAAAGCTGGTTATGCTGAAGGTAAACATCATCAAATCATTGTTGTTGCCGAAGGTGTTATGAGTGGTGAAGAATTCGCTAAAGCCATGAAAGCAGCTGGCGACGACAGCGATCTTCGTGTTACAAATCTCGGTCACTTACTTCGTGGTGGTACACCGACTGCTCGTGATCGTGTTCTTGCTTCACGCATGGGTGCTCATGCTGTTGAATTGTTGAAACAAGGTCGTGGTGGTCTTGCTGTTGGGGTTCACAATGAAGAAATGGTTGAAAGCCCAATTCTCGGAACCGCAGAAGAAGGTGCCTTGTTCAGCTTAGGCGAAGACGGTAAGATTATTGTTAATAATCCGCACAAAGCAGACTTACGTTTAGCACAACTTAACCGTGACTTGGCAAACCAATAAAATCAGTTAAAATCTGTCGTAAAAGACATTTAAAATATAAAGGAGTTCATATTTATCATGAATAAACGTGTAAAAATTGTTGCAACACTTGGTCCTGCGGTAGAATTCCGCGGTGGTAAAAAATTTGGTGAAGATGGCTATTGGGGTGAAAGCCTTGATGTTGAAGCATCTGCACAAAAAATCGCTGAATTGATTAAAGAAGGCGCAAATGTTTTCCGTTTCAACTTTTCACACGGTGACCATCCAGAGCAAGGTGCTCGTATGGCAACTGTACGTCGTGCAGAAGAAATTGCTGGTCAAAAAGTTGGTTTCCTTCTTGATACAAAAGGACCAGAAATCCGTACTGAATTGTTCGAAGGCGACGCTAAAGAATATTCATACAAAACTGGTGAAGTTATTCGCGTTGCTACAAAGCAAGGTATTAAATCAACACGTGACGTTATTGCATTGAACGTTGCTGGTGCTCTTGATGTTTTTGATGATGTTGAAGTTGGTAAACAAGTTCTTGTTGACGATGGTAAACTTGGTCTTCGTATCATTGAAAAAGATGCTGAAAAGCGCGAATTCGTTGTTGAAGTTGAAAATGATGGTATTATTGCTAAACAAAAAGGTGTAAACATTCCTTACACTAAAATTCCTTTCCCAGCACTTGCTGAACGTGATAACGCTGATATTCGTTTCGGTCTTGAACAAGGACTTAATTTCATCGCTATCTCATTTGTGCGTACTGCAAAAGACGTTAACGAAGTTCGTGCAATCTGTGAAGAAACTGGAAACGGTCATGTTAAATTGTTGGCTAAAATTGAAAACCAACAAGGTATTGACAATATTGATGAAATTATCGAAGCAGCAGACGGTATCATGATTGCTCGTGGTGACATGGGTATTGAAGTACCATTTGAAATGGTTCCGGTTTACCAAAAAATGATTATCACTAAAGTCAATGCAGCAGGTAAGATTGTTGTTACAGCAACAAACATGCTTGAAACGATGACTGAAAAACCACGTGCTACTCGTTCAGAAGTGTCTGACGTCTTCAATGCCGTTATTGACGGCACTGATGCTACGATGCTTTCAGGTGAATCCGCTAATGGTAAATATCCAGTTGAATCAGTTCGTGCTATGGCTACAATTGATAAAAATGCTCAAACACTTCTTAACGAATATGGTCGTCTTGATTCATCACAATTTGCTCGTTCAACTAAGACAGAAGTTGTTGCTTCAGCTGTAAAAGATGCTACAAGCTCAATGGACATCAAATTGGTTGTTGCTCTTACTGAGTCAGGTAACACAGCTCGTCTTATTTCTAAATACCGTCCAGATGCTGACATCTTGGCAGTAACATTCGATGAAATCACTCAAAAATCATTGATGTTGAACTGGGGTGTTATTCCAATTGTAACTGATAAACCAGCTTCAACAGACGATATGTTCGAAGTTGCTGAAAAAGCTGCTCTTGAATCAGGTCTTGTTCAATCAGGTGACAACATCGTTATCGTTGCTGGTGTTCCAGTTGGTACTGGTGGAACAAACACAATGCGTATCCGCACTGTAAAATAATCCCTAATAAATAAAAAAGTCTATCAAGCCACTTGGTAGGCTTTTTTTATTATGTATAAAATGGTATAATGTTTATATCACTAGGAGTTGTTATGGTAAAAAGAGATTTAATTAGAAATATTATTTTGGCATTGATTGCCATTTTGACATTAGTTTTGTTGAGGTATTTTGTTTTTTCAACCTTTAAAGTGCATGAAGATGCTAAAAATTCTTATCTTGATTCTGGAGATGTTGTCGTTGTTAATCGTAACCAACCGCCAAAATATAAGGATTTTATAG
>ERZ1034980.573-NODE-573-length-26235-cov-273.644805_pt1 | contig 26235 bp, 37 predicted proteins | sample MGYA00520622_ERZ1034980 | MGnify/ENA primary metagenome ERZ1034980 (study PRJEB33766, sample SAMN09781791) | gut metagenome | biome: gut microbiome | host: Homo sapiens | place: Madagascar | study: EMG produced TPA metagenomics assembly of the PRJNA485056 data...
GAAAATCTTTAAGTATCTGCTCTTTTTGTGTCTACTTTATTGACATCTATACAGTTTTATTGCCTCCCTTTTCTTAATCCCAATGATTCATGATGTCATTACAAATTTTTATTGCCTCATCTGCAGGCCAATATCTTTTGCCTTTATGAGTACCAGGCTTTCTTTTCTCGATCATCTGCATTCTTTTATCTTTCACAAAATTTTGTTCTACTTCGGGAACAGACATTGAATATCTAGATGACAACTGCTTGATATCTAAATATTCAGCACGTTCAGCTAAATCTTGTTTAGCTTCGTCTATCACTCTTTCAAACATCTTTCTTAGAATCTTTTCTACGATGTTGTAAAGAAAGTTTTGTGAAGACGTATCTAGAAAATCGTTCACCCTCACTACCTCCTATCAATTATTGTTTTGCTTTCCACCTCTTGATAAAATTAGTTTGAAAGCGAGGTGAATTGTTATGGGTAAAAATCAACACGTTGTGCCTGATTCCAATGGCGGTTGGAATGTTAAAGGCGAGGGAAACTCTAAAGCGACTGCTCATACTAATACAAAAGCCGAAGCAGAAAAAATCGCTAGAAAGATTTCCAAAAATCAAGGATCGGAATTATTTATTCACGGACGAAATGGAAAAATCCAACGCCGTGACAGCCACGGAAACGACCCACATCCACCAAAAGGCTAATCATATTTAGGGGTTAACCTAATTACGTATCCTTCAGCAGGAGTTGCATCCGTTAATGTAACTTCTGCTACTATTTCACCTTCTTCTGTTTCAACGATTAACCTTGTGTAGTTTTCTTCATTTAGAATTCCCATTTTCTCTTCTTTCTTCATGTCACCCCTCCTTCGTCTCTCACCGTCACCACCTCCAAGAAGAGGAGTTGCCCATGCAAGTAGGTATATGTGCTGTGTTTTTTGTAGTTTTTGAAGGAAATCGCAACTCCTCTTTTCGGAAGTGGTGCGTGTAGAATTTACATAGCTCTCATACGGTAATTTAGCTTTTGATTAACTAAAACTTTCTTAGTATAGTTTTGTTTTGCTTTCTCAGCTTCTACTAAATCGTACAAGTAGTGTCGACCGCTTTTATCAACAGGTTCAACTTTTCCTTGCTTTAAATAAGTATCAACTGTTTTAGCTGAACAGCCCCATTTATCAGCAAGTTCCTTTGTGGTAAAAAGAGTCTGTTTTGATTTAGCAAAGTAAGTAGCCTCTAATACTTGCATTTTTTCGTCTACTTTTTCTTCAACTAATTTTTCAATTAATCCTGCTAATTCATTTGATGTTTCCACGAGTACACCTCCTACACCGTTGATTTTCGTTCATTTCTTTTGCTAAAATTTTCTTATCAGTGAGTGGTCCACTGAAATAACTGATAAGGTGGTGACAAAATGTTTTATCTTGTAAAACAATCTATTCCTTTTTTAGAGAAATATTCTTTTTGGTTATCGATAGTGTTATTTTTACTTTGGCTTATTCAAACAAAAAGTAAATCTTATATTTCCTATCTGACTAAAAAAGCTAAACGGAATTATGAACGAAAATATTTTGAGATTTTGATATACAATAGAAATAATCCAGAACATCCAGTGCAATTAACAAGTAGCTGGCTTGATCTTTACAAAAGTTATTGGAAAAGAATAAACAATACTCTACTCTTATCATTTATTTTCGCTTATATTTCTTTTAATACGTCAGCTTACTTTCACTCTAGTAATGATAATTTTTTTAAACTATTAACTATCTCAACAAGTCTATTCCTAGCTGGAATAACGTATATCCAACAACTATACCGAGAATGAATATGAGTATTTGAACGAATACTGATTCTTTATAACAATTCGTTGTCTTAGTATCTTCTGCCAAAGTGCTAAGGCTTTTTGCTATACTTTCTAAAGCAACGGCTATTCTTTCTGAGACTTTCACTTTCTTACCTCCCAAAAACGAATGGTTTTAGCTGTTAATCTTTTCTATATAGAGCTCTTCATCAGCTAGATAGAGAGCTTTGTTAATTTCTACATAAGATAATTTAGACTCTTTAGCTAATCTCTTAATTTGATCCAATAATGTTTTTCCTTGTTCAGATAGTTCACTTGGTAAAATATCGTTTGGCATTTCATCAGATAATTGGATTTTTTTCATTTTCTTTCACCTCCTCAAGCTGGTTGTTCTGAAATTCACCTCTTGATAAAATATCTTTGAAAGCGAGGTGGATCTATGAGTAGAAAATCTAGTGTTAAAATCAGTGGCGACCTTGAAAAAATCATAAAATCCGAAGCAAACAAGATTTTAAAAAAGGGCGTCGATTATACTTGTCCTTCCTGTGGTAAAAAAATTAAAATATCTAATGGAAAAAAACAAGTGTAAATATTGCAAAGCTGAAATTGATTTCAAAGGCAAGGTTTAGTCCTGCTTAATCTCAATTTCAAATTCCTTTGAAGCCAATTCATCTGCCAACGTTTTGGCTTCTTTTAACAATTCGACATACCGTTCAGCTTTTTTTGTTGCTTCATCTATTCCAATAACTTCTGCATGAACTTTTATTTCTTGTTTTTTATCCACTTTCTCACCTCACGCTGGTTGTTTAAAATTTGTTATTTTGATAAACTATCATCAATACTTAATAATTCTTGAATGAAAGGAACAAAAAATTGAATCTTATACTCAGTTTCTTTTTACCTCTACTATCATTTGTTTTTTCTACAATCGCCTTTTTATTTACTTTGAAAAATGAATATAATAAAAAATTCAATCTTCAATTACAGGTGTTAGATGAGAATATTAGCGAATGGAAAATAGATCGCTTCTCAACTGAAAATCCCGACAATTATTTCCAATATAGATATCGTTTATTTCCAAATGTCGTAATAACAAATAATAGTTCAATTCCAGTTACAATAAATTCCTTTTCACTTAACGATAAATACAAATTCAGCATATTTACTAACAATGCAAAACATTATTCTGTGACAATCGAAACTAATTCGACTAAAAAAGATGAAATCACATTTTATTCAGTTGGAAAAGAAAAGAAAATAGAAATAGCACTTGATAACAACAATGTTTTAAAGCCTGTTATAACAATTGCTCCATTTGAATCAGTTACTGGATTACTTTTTTTCATGTTCGATGAATCTCTAATAGGTAAAAATACTATTACTGTTTATACATCTCGCGGCAATAAGGAATTCCCTCTAACCATTTCGTCACAGTACAACTCTGTTGTCCAGACTGGATATGTCCCTCCGCTATAATCTTTATTTTGATTTTTTCAGGTGGTTCTTTTGCCAAATTATTAAACTCTTTTATAACTTCTTCGTATTCTTCTATCAAAGATGTAACATCGGGTGATAGAAGATTTTCTTTTAAACTCTTCATACTACACCTCTTTTCTGCAGATTCTTTAATTAATGCACTACCAAATGACAAAAATTATATTCAAGTTAAAACAGATAATTACGCAGACAATACTAGTCGAATAATTAATTTATCTACAGTTAGTTGGATTCGAATCCAAGATTAAAATGCAATACTTCGAATTAGCTTTGCAATGGCCCAAATCATTGCAGGGCTTTTCTTTTTATTAGAGTTAAAATACTCATTAATGAATTTTTCAATAGAATCACGTGTTTCTTTGCCCATCATTCTCTCACCTCCTACGCTGGTTGATTGCTAGAATCTACTTCTAACTTGATATCTAAAAGTTCTTCGATTTGTTTCAAACGTTCCTTAGGTTTTCTTTTTTCGATGAAAATATCTCGTAAATAAGTAACTGATATACCCATTCGTCGAGCTAATTCTCGTTGACTCCAACCCTTTTTAACAAGAGCAATTTGTACTTGTTGTTTTAAAGTCATTAAATATCATCTCCAACAGATTATTTTCCTTCCTTTTATTACTTTTTCATTGACTTAAAAAGGAATATGTTCTATTATGTAAGCATAGGAAATACAGCGCACAACAAACAAGCTTTCTTTATTGTCTTGCCGGACTTTTCGCTAATAGCTCGTGTGTTTTGTGTATTGTAAATATCTTGCTTACAAAAAAGAGTATAAAGTATTATTTTCTCTTTGTCAACAACAAAAAGGAATTTATTATCTTTTTTTAGGCGTAAGGAGAAAGAAAATGACTTTAGTAGCTAGAATTAAAGAATTAGCACAAGAACAATCCTTAACTTTAGCAGAGTTAGAACGAAAATTAAATTTTCCAAATAGTTCAATCAGAAAATGGGATCAGCAAAATCCAGGGATAAACAAAATACAAAAAGTAGCAGATTACTTTGATGTATCAACTGATTATCTTTTAGGACGTACTGATAAACGCCATTATTATGATTTGACAGAAAAAGAAAAGAAAGATATCGCTATCCAAGCTGAAAAATTACTTGAAGGCTTAGATTCAGATGCTGAAACAAATTATTATGGTGAACCTTTAGACGATGAAGATAAGGAAAAATTATACGATGCTATTCAACTTGCATTATCCTTAACTAAGGTTAAAGCAAAGAAAAAATTCACTCCTAAAAAATATCGTCAATAGGTGGGCTTTTATATGCATTTAAACAAATACTGGATTTTAGAAGAAATAGAAAAATTGTTTGTAGAATTTGGATCTGATGCAATTAATCCATATAAAATAATCAAATATTCTGATATAGATTTAATTGAAACTAATTTAGGAAATAGAACATTAGGCCAAACTATACACAATAAAAGATGTTATGTAATATTAATCAATCAAAATCTATCTTATTCTATGAAAAGATTTGTATTATGGCATGAGATAGCCCACGTTAGACTCCATAAAGGTATTTCTACAGCTGCTTTCAGGTCAAATAATCTGAATCGCATGATTTATGGTATAGAAGCTGAAGCTAATACATTTGCAATTGAAATGTTAACTAGAACAATAGAGGAACAAAATTTATCTTATATGAGTCAGTTCCAAATTATTGAATACTTAGGGTTACCACATACTCTAGAACACTTTGTGCTACAACATTAAAAGGCTCATAATGCAGAGGACGATAATCACATTGTAAAAAAGAGAATAAATGACTTTGTAAATGGAGGGGAAATATGAAACCATTTGAACAAACAATTAAAAAAATCTTAAATGATACTACAGTTCAAAACTTTTTGGACAAAACTAATTTAAAAGAATCAGAGCAATATAGATTAATTGCTCACGTTATTCATCTATATTCTAATACAAATTATGACAATAAGAAAAGTTTGCCAACTGATTATGTACTAATTGATATTGAAACTACGGGGTTTGGATGTGAAGATAAAGTTATTCAAATTGCTGCGGTTAAAGTAATTAATGACAAAATATTTGATACTTTTGATTCTTATGTGAGTATAGGAAATAGTACTTTACCTACTCAAATTACTTATCTCACAAATATAAATGAAAAAATATTAGCAAACGCTCCAACTTTTACTGAAGTATCTGATAAATTACTTGACTTTATTGAGGATTTTCCAATAGTAGGCCATAATGTAAAAACGTTTGATTTACCATTTCTAGCAAGAAACGGATTAGACTTAAAAGATAGATTAGCTGTCGATACGGTCAATTTGGCTCGAACAACTCCTTTGAATGTAAAAAATTACAAGCTTGAAACACTAACCGATTTTTATAAAATTGAAACTCAAGCCCACAATGCTCTAAACGATGTTTTAGCAACTTATGAAATATATAACAATTTAAAAAATAGAGATTTCAATAAAAGAGAGAGACAAGAAAGAAAGCCTCAAGTCCTTGCTAATAAGAAAATAGCTTATACTGGACAATTTTCAAATTTTTCTAGAACATCTCTAGAACGTATTATTACTTCTCATGGAGGAACTATAACAAAAACTGTTACAAAAAACACTGATTATTTAATAGTCGGTCAACAAATCGCTAAAAATCTTAAAGATGGCATTCATAGTTCAAAAGAAATCAAATGCCTAGCATATATTGAAAATGGAATATCAATTAAAATGCTTAATGAAGAACAGTTCTTACAATTGCTAAAAAAGGAGATTAAGTAATGTTAAAAAAAATTACTTCTAAAAACGGTTCTGTATTTTTATTTCTTGAAATTCCACATACTCAAAGAAATAATTTAGGAATTGCTTCAGGGGAATCGATTCTATTATCTATTTATGAAAATGATAGTTTTTATTTCACTACCGATATTCCTCTTATTAAATATGAGTCAATTGTATTTACTGAAGAACCAACAAATTTAGAGAAAGAGTTCTTTTATTTTGTGAAAGAAAAGGAAGAAATTAAATATAAACATTCTTTAGTTAAGCAATTTGAAATTGAAAAATATATCCATTATCTCCCAAAAGTAAAATATACTCAAAAAAATATAAATAATGAAATTCAAATTATAGGAGAAATTAAATATCAAAATAATATACATCCAAAAGAAGTTCCTGAAATATTATTAAATAACGAAGTAATCCCTTTAAGAGATGAAAAATATTTTGAATATAAATTAGATGCAAACAATAATATGGAAAAATTAGACTTTAAATTGAATTTGCCAAAACAAATAATTACACGTTCTTACAAAATAAAAAAATAGTGTAAATAAATTGAAACATGCTAAAAAGCCCGTGCTACCCACACGGACTGTATAACCGAATCCCCTCGGCTATTGACTGTAAATAAATCATAGCAAGCAAAACTTTTCTTAACTTCTTATCTTTTTCTAGATTTGAAAAGTTTTGTAGAGGAGGAAAAATGAAACAATTAATTACTAAAATTTTACTTTTGTCATCGCTACTTACTTTAGGTGCTTGTTCGGCAGAATCAAATCAGAAAACAAGTAATACTGATTCCACTGTATCTTCATCTGTTAAAGATACCTCTTCTGAAAGCAAAGAAAAAGAAGAACAAAAAGTTAAAGAAATAGCTGAAAAGAAAAAACAAGCTCAACTTGAAGCTAAGAAAAAACTTGAAGAACAGAAAGCTAAAGAAGAAGCTGAGAGAAAACAACAAGAAGAAAAACGTAAAGCGGAAGAACAAAAACAAGCTAATATAGCTCAAAAGACTTCATCTGCCGAAACAATTCTTGCTCAAGCTGAAGCTAACCCAACTAGAGATAACTATGATTCAGCTCTCTCAGCTATCCAAGCAATACCAGGTGGAAATCAATCATTATCCAATCGATTAGCCAATGTTGATTCTGCAATAAAAGCAAATGAAGCCGCACAAGCTGAAGCTGCTAAAATAGCTGAACAACAAAGACAACAAGCAATTGCTCAAGAGCAAGCAAGACAAGCACAGTTAGCTCAAGAGCAAGCCGCTGCTCAAGCTCAGCAACAAAACAACCAAGAAACAGTGTTAATTACACCAACTGGTAAAAAGTATCATAATCATGTGTGTGGAAATGGCAATTATAGTCCTGCAACTTTGCAAGAAGCTCTTAATAGAGGTTTAACAGCTTGTGAAAAATGTTTTAATTAAAAAATAGTTCTTACTCGTTAAAGAATTGAGGTTTGATAATGAAAAAAAAAATTTGGGGATTAGTTAGCTTGATTTCTATTTTCTTATTGATTTTCATTTTTGCAAGATACAATCAAGGTATTATAAAATATGATGATGTTTCGTCAATTGATACCGGAATGTCTATGAAAGAAGTAAAGGCGACGTTAGGTCCTCCTAAAAAAATAATTTCTGACAATAAAGAAATTTCTGAAGAATTAACCTCTATTTATAAAGATAAACTAAAAAAATCCATGACTATGAAATCAATCGTATCAAGTTCAAAAGATTTAAAAAAATATGTCGATGAGTCTGAAGATTTTTCTGATATTTTATATTCAACAAATGATTTAAATAATTTAGAAAAGGTCTACTCATCTGTTAAATCTAATCAAAACATAAAAACATATATTTATAAAATAGATAAAGAACAAAACACTTTTCATATTTATTTTAACGATGGAATTGTTGAAGGATATACTGAAATAAAAGACTAGCCTTCGGGCTTTTCTTTTACAACTAACAAGAACGTACATTCTATAAAAGAGAAAAAATGAGATTTTAGAATCATTTGATAATAGTATTTTAGACATAGAATTGGAATAGGAGTTGAATTTCATGGCTACGATAAAAAAATACACAAAAAAAGATGGATCAACAGCCTATATGTTTCAAGCATATTTAGGCGTAGATCCATTAACTGGTAAAAAGAAAAGAACTACTAGACGAGGATTTAAAACACAAAAAGAAGCTAAGCTTGCACTAGCTCAACTTCAATTAGAAATAGAATCTAATAGTTTTTCCAAACAAGATTATAGCACATTTAAAGAAGTTTATGAATTATGGTTTGCTAACTACAAAAACACCGTAAAAGATTCAACTTCTGAAAGAGTAAAATATCTATTCAACAACCAAATATTACCTAAATTTGGTCACATGCGAGTCAATAAAATAAATACAGCAATTTGTCAGCGGATAGTTAACGAATGGAATGAAGAAAATGCCCCTATTCGTCTCAGAAGTTATACTAAGAAGATTTTTACTTACGCTATATCTATCCATCTAATTCTCTCAAATCCGATGGATAATATTTTGATTCCTAGAAAAAATAAAAAACCGAAAAAAGAAAAAGAAAATTTTTTAGATCGATATCAATTAAAAGAATTTTTATTAATAGTAAAACAGCAAGAACCAAGTAATGTTTATACCATGCTACATGTCTTAGCATATACAGGCTTGAGAAAAGGAGAGCTTGCTGCCTTAACATGGAATGACATAGATTTCACTAATCAAACTTTATCAGTCACTAAAACAGGCTATTATTTGAATGGGAATCCTTACATCACATCTACTAAAACAAATAAATCAACAAGAATAATTTCTGTAGACAATTCCACAATCTCTTTATTAAAACAATGGAAATTAGAACAAAAGAAATTTTTATTATCGCGTGGAATACCAATCAAACCAGATAAGAAACAGTTGATTTTTTCTAACGACAACAACAATCTTATTTACAATGCTTTCTTAAATGAGATATTAAGAAAATACCCTCAATATAATATTACTCCACATGGATTCAGGCACACTCACGCTTCTTTATTATTTGAAGCTGGAGCAAGTATCAAACAAGTTCAAGAACGACTAGGTCATACTAATATAAATACAACACTAGAAATTTATACTCACGTCACAAAAGAAGCAGAAAAAGAAAGCGCAGAGAAATTCTTAAAATACATGAATTTATAAAAAGGTAGTCAAAGGGGTAGTCAAAAGAGAAAAAAATGATCATAAAAGGCGATAAATCAACAAATAAAAACTATTCCGACAGAACAAAGGCATCTGTTGGATCGGTGACTTGCCAAAAAATCGCTAATAGTTCTTCATAGTTTATCATTCGCCGATCAAAAATAATCTCCACTGCTTCCACATGCCCAGTCGTGCCACTGCTAACTTGGTCATAGTTAGGATGTTCGACCTCCCCGCCAGTATATCCGGACAACACGGAAATAATCCCTTGCCGTGTTTCAAACGGTTCGACTAAGCACCAGAAACAGCCCCCGGCAAAGACGGCTTTTTCTTGATAGCTTTCATCGATGATCTGGTGTTTCGCAAAGTCGTAAGACACTTGTCCCATCGGATCATGGGTGATCTTCAAATAAAAGTCCATGACGTCAGGCGTCAAATTCCCCCGAAGTGCTAGTGGTCGTAAAGAGACTTCAATCATTTCAAGGATTTCTTTTCTTTGTTTTCTTTCCCCTACTTGGTTTTTCGCTTGGATCAACAATGTCCGTTCCCATTCACGGGTATTAGGGTTTAAAATGAGATTGTATAATTCTGCTAGCTCTTGCTCCACCACTTTTCCCCTCACTTCTTGGTCAAATATGTAAATTCGTCCTGAATGTATCACGAAACTAGCGAAATTGTGAATAGACCGCTTAGAGGAGTCATGGGCGAGCGTAGGCTACTCAAAAAAACTGAAACAGCCATTCTTTTGCCTACTACAGGCAATCAAACGACTCTCTCAGTTTGTTCTATTTGATATGAATGTTTATTGGTAATACACTTCGTCTAAAAATAAACCATGTGCCGGCACGGTTTCTCCTGCCTGTTGTCTTACTTTATTCTCAAAAATATCATCAATCGCCGAAACAGGTAACTTTCCTGTACCGATTTCCAAGAGTGTACCCATCAAGATCCGAACCATCTTATACAAAAAGCCATTGCCCACAAAGGTAAAGTGCAACATGCCACCTTCTTGTTCGATTGAGAGTTCATGAATTGTACGAACTGTTGATTTTTTTGATTTTTTCAAGGCAGAAAACCCGATAAAATCATGACTTCCCATTAGTTTTTGACAAGCTTCATTCATTTTTTCCAGGTCTAGTTCTTGCGGAAAATAGAAACTATGATTTCGTTCAAAAACAGTTGGAATGGGATTATTCCACACATAATAGCTATATTTTTTCCCTGTCGCATTGTATCGAGCATGAAAGCGTTCAGGCATTTCTTCCACTTTTTTGATCACGATATCTCTTGGTAAATAGCAGTTGAGAAAAGTTAGCATTTCATTACGACTCATTTGAGAAGTCGTTTTAAAGTTTGCCACTTGTCCTCTGGCATGTGTCCCAGAATCCGTGCGCCCCGATCCAATGATCTCAATTTTTTCTCCAGTCATCTGTGAGATGATTGCTTCGATTTTACCTTGGATCGTTTTATCGTCATCTCCCAGACGTTGCCAGCCTGAGTAACGTTTCCCATCATATTCGATCGTTAATTTGATATTTCTCATGTCTTTCATTAGACTCCCCTACGATATACATTTGCACATCACGATGTGCGGTCAAGGTTTAGTCTGACACATTTGTCCTGTGGTTTCAATCAGTTTTACGAATTTCCAGCATTTAGTTAGGGCTACAGTCCGCTATGCCCTAATGTGTAAGATACTTAACCACACAATTGGTAAATAATTAAAGAAGAAACTGATCCGTTGACAAAAACCTAACTGATTCAAAACCGGCAATTGATTTAATCCGGGAATACGTGCTGCGCCATAAATTCCTGCAAAAACCAAGCTGGCAACTAGTAAAATAAAAAACGATTGAGTTAATTGTGCATCGCCCATTTTGCGATACAATAAGAAAACAAATAAAGGGAACAAAATAAATCCACCATACCCAATCCCTGAACCAAGATTGTGGATCCAAGTCGAAAAATTCCAAGAAGTTTCGTTCGTGTCCACACTAAATAACCCGGTAAAAATACAATCTGTAACACCATATAGACCGATGGCAGCTGTCACTAATAAAGCAAGTGGTTTTGAAGTAGTAACAAAAGCTTGATATAACGCTGGCATTGCCAAAACATACAAGCAGCCAGATATGACCGACCAAATCAAAAATGCTTTTCGTACGGGACTACCAACATCCCCAAAAAGACTGATCACAGCAGTCATTTGATTAAGTTTGGGATAAAAAATCCCTAAAACATACGGCGTCAGAAAATCACTTACTACTCCTGACAATAAAAAATAAAATCCATATTTACGTAAAAAATCCATCCTGCATCCTCTTTTCACCAACCAGAAAAAAGAAAGTTTCATGCTCGCTTTCTTTCAAAATTCTAGACATCATCTAGAAAAATTGTACCGAATTATACTAATTTAAACAAGCTTCAAGACATGCGGCACCTTGGATTTACTTGATGAGGGTAATGAGCACTTTCCTCTGAACCACAGTAGCTGATTTTATACGATCATTCCATTCTTTTCACGATATTCTTTTGGTGACTTGCCGACGATTTTTTTGAACAACTTTGAAAAATAGGTTGTGTTGTTGTAGCCGATCTCACTAGAAATTTCATTGATATTTTGATTGCTATGCAGCAGCAACCATTTCGCTTGTTCCATTCTGAGATGATTTAAATAAGTTGAAAAACTTTTTTTCGTTTCTTTTTTGAATAATTGTCCCAAATACATCACATTCAAATGCAGGCTTTCTGAAACTTCTTTCAAGGTTAAAGGTTCTCGGTAGTGTTCGTGTAAGATCGTCATCACTCGTTCGACATTCTCGCTATATCGGACTTGTTTTTGCTGTTCCTTGATCAAAGATAGTAAGAGTTGATGCAGTTCTTGGACTGTTTTTGCTTGATTGATCTGTTGAATCCCTTTTAAATATTCATCGTCTTCTAGCCGAATCAATTCCCGGTGGATATCCATAAACAACAAAAAACTAAAATGACGGATATCATCCGGTGTCATCACAGCAGTTTGGAATTGGTCAAAAAATTGAGTGATCATTTGTTGGGCACTAGCCAATTGCCCGCTTTTTAACACACGATTAAACGAAGAAAAATCAATTGCCTGTTCTTTCGCTGCTTCTTGTTCGGCAAAAAAGATATGTTGATCTTTTTCACCGTAAAATTGATGCAGTTGTAAATTATCTTTGGCATGTTGATAACTCTCAGGGATCTTATCGGGATCTGCTGTTTCATCTCCAATACTGATCAACCAGTTTTCTTCCATACTCTTCTCTTGAATGAAGCGGCAAAATGCAGAAACTGACGCTTCTTCCAGCAACAAAGTAAAGCGTTCCATGTCTCCAAAGTTTCGTTGATAATAAAAAAGTTCTTGGTGGTTTTTCAGCCACTGATTCACTGATTTCCCGACGGATCTAGACACTTGAGCGAGTAAAACTCTTCGTTGTTTCCCTCCGATTTTGTCTAAAATCTCTTCTTCACTCACTTCATCTAATTCTTCATTGAGCCACTGACTAAAAAGGACTTCTTGATAGATTTCTTGCTGGTTTTTCTGTTCAATTTGATGATCTAATTGCTGCTTCACTTTGGTTAAACTAGCAATCAGTTCGGTTTTATTAACTGGCTTCATCAAGTAATTGATGGCCCCTAATTGCATCCCACTTTTTAAATAATCAAATTCCTGATAACCAGAAAGAATCATAAATTCAAACGCATGATGTTCCTTTTGAGCCGCCTCGATAAATTCTAAACCATTCATTTCGGGCATCGTGACATCTGTTATAACTAAATCAATGGATTGATTTTCTAAAACAGACAATCCTTGCATCGCGTTTTCTGCCGTTGCGACTACCTGAAATCCCAAACTTGCCCAATCAACAATTTTTTGCAACCCTGCCAAGATCATATATTCATCGTCGACTAATAACACTCGGTACATGTTCCTACCCCTTTTCTTTAAATGTAATAGTGACAGACAATCCTCCTTCTTGATTGGTACTTAGCTTCATCTGATAACTATGTCCAAAACTAGCACGCAAACGTTCATTCACATTTTGCAATCCAATCGATTGGTACAATTCGACTTTAGGATGCGCCAATCTTGATTCGATCTCTGCCAAGCGTTCCGGTGTGATCCCTTTGCCGTTATCCTTCACAATAATCTGGACTCGTTGCCCTTCACGAAACACTTTCACGCTTAAGGCATTATCAAAACGTGTAAAATCGACCCCATGTTTAAAATAATTTTCGATCAATGGTTGAATCACAAACTTCGGTACTTCGATACTTGCTAATGATGGATCAATGGAAAAATGATAGGCGATCCGGTTGGGGTAACGCATCTGATATAAATAGACATATTTTTCGCAAAAGTCCAGTTCTTCCTTTAAACTGATCGTCTTTTCTTGATTAGTATTGTTTCGCAACAAGGCCGAAAAAGCATACACCACATCTGCCAATTCTTCGCTGCCTTCACTTAACGCATACATCCGAATATACTCTAACGTGTTATAGAGAAAATGAGGATTGATTTGTGCTTGTAATGCACGCATGTGGGCATCTTGCTGTTTGATTTCCAATTTATAGATATCTTCAACATATTGGTTGATGCTATCCAACATCTCATTGATCCCTATAGAAAGGTCTTTTAATTCATATTCCGTTTGGGTGGTATCGATCCGCGTCTCCAAATTACCTTTGGCCGTTTCATTCATTGCATCCATCACGAGATCTACTTGTTGCGAATAGCGCTTGAAGGTTTGGTATAAAAAGAATAGCAGACTGACATCTAATAGAAATACACCGAAAATCAATGGTGTTAAATCTTGGATAACCGCTCGTCTAACCATCGAACGATCTAAAGTAGCCAATATCCGGTAATCATCGGGTAATTGTTGGTACTGGATGAAATTATTTTTTTCAAGGTTTATCAGTGGCAAAGTGGAATTTTCTTGAAGGCTGGTTGTAATCAATTGTTCTTGGGTTGCTAGTTTATCCTTTGTCATTCCTTGATCATGGAATGTGTATAAACGGTTGGTGGTACCAGAGATCATATACAATGATAAGCCGCTAAAGGTATTCAAACTCTTTAATGCCGCATCCAATTCCGCTTTTTCAAAACCGACAAACATGCTCCCGACTTCGCTTCCACCTTGCGTGATCGACATTTTGATATAAAAAGCATCTGTCAATTTAGGCGTACCACTTTTAATCACCCCTCCTTTATTTGCTCTAGAAGATTCCAGATACTCAGGCAATTGACTGAAAACAACATAGACGGAGCTGACTTCCTCATAGCTGACATAAATATCTCTCATTAGATAAGGAAAAGAGACAAAATCGGTCGTTTTTTTTTGTTGATCATAAGCGTACATCAAATATTCATTGATCGGTTTTGTCAGATAAGTAGTCGCATTCTCGATTTTATCAGAGTTCCCCAACAATTGGTCTTTAATGATTTTACTTAGTGTCGTTTTATCGTTCAGTGTACGACTGGTACTTTGTAACGCCTCACTTGTCGTTCGCTTGGCTTGCTCTTGCGTTTGTACCCACGTATGAACACTGATGATAGCAGTCGCCACCGTTGTTAATAAAATCAGGACGAGCGCATATTTTCGGAAAAGACGATTCAGAAGTGTTCCTTGTGAAAATAAAATACGCCATTTATTCATAGCTTTCTAACTGCATATCCAGTTTTTCCCGCCATTGTTTGGTTACCAGCCCATTCCAAACAGTCAATAAGCCAATCACACCAAAGAGAATCAGTCCTTTATAATTCCAAGTTAGCCAAAAAATAATGCCTCCGCCAATCAACAATTTCAAAAAGGTCGAAAAACTGGAAAAGCCTGAAACAAAACTTAACTTAAGTAGGTTAGGAATCGAAATTTCGTATTCACTATCTAAAATCAAGCTATACTGATAAGTGGAGTAAATATAAAGTAAACTAAAAATCAGGATAAAATCAGTAATCAAAAAAAGGATTCCTTGAATTTGAACAGATAAGTATAAATTATAGCCAAGCAAAAATGTCCCCGCTAAAAATAAACCAAACAACACATTCCCACGGACAAATGTTTGTTTAAATGTTTCCCACCCTCGCTTAAACGTAATCTCTTTATATTCAAAACCATAAAGATAAAACAATTCGTTGACTGTTTTATAAGCAGGTCCAATCCCTAATACGATGGCTCCCATCAGTGTATAGATCCAAAAATAAAAAGTTAATTTCATGACCACCCACACTCTGATAAATAATGTTTCTAGTGCTTTACCTAACATGCGATTCCCTCCATAAAAAATATTGTATTCCCTTTCATTATACAAGAGTAGTAAAAAAGTAAAAGAACCAGTTTGATAAAAATCCTAATGAACTTTTAGCTACTTGGTTGCTTATCTTTCATTTCTTCGGACACTAATCAAAAAGCAGAACTCTCCAAAAATTCGACATGCAAATTTCGGAAAAAGTTCTGCTTCTTTCTAGAAACTGATTCAGTTTCTTGAATTATTTACTTTCCTTACGAAATGCATCATATTGTTTTTGCATTTCTGTTAATACTTTGTCATAACCTGCTCTGTTCAAAGCATCTTTTAGTTTTGGTAATGTTTCATCAGGATCAACTGTCCCAGTATTTAATCCATCTAGGTATTGATTCATGACATTTGAGATATTACTTAGTTCTGTTTTTACGCTATCTGTATTGAAACTAAAGCCTAAGATTGGAGAAGTTTTTGCTTCTTCAATTGATTTATCTCTTTCAGCGATCATTTGATCTGTGATCGTATCTTGTGTGTATAAGATTTCATTGTTACCGGTATTCCAAGCAGACATGTGCATGTTTGGTTGGTACCCATCTAATAATTTGATCTTGTCATCGCCATCTTTTTTCCATGCTTCGCCTTCGATACCCCAAACTAAACCATTCAATAATTCTGGATCGCTATTTAATAAACCTAAAAATTCAACTGATTTTTCTTTGTTTTTAGAGGTATTTGATACGACAAAGTTGGCCATTTGTGCTTGTCCAGTTGACTTCAATGGAACAGTGATTGCTTTTGAAACCAATTCTTGTTTCGCTGCATTAGTCAAGATCGTATCGCCATAATCGTATGGTCCTTGCGTTTCGCCACGCATTAACCAAGTATTCCCTTCAAGTGGGTAATCTTTATTACTAGTAGCAGCATCGCTAGGAATCAATCCTTGTTTATACCAGCTGTGCATCGTACGTAATAATTCGATAAACGTTTTGTTGTCGTATTGATTGATGATCTTAGTGTCATCGCCGTTCAAATCAACCGCAAATGGTAATGTATTCCCTAATGGATAATCGAAATCTCCTTGGACCTTAAATCCTTGTCCAATCGCAAAAGCAGCTGTATTTGGGTCTTTTTTATGGAATTCTTGTAACACTTTTTCCGCATCCTGATAAGATTCGATCCCATCAATCGATAAATTGTATTTATCTAATAACGGCTTGTTGAAAGTCAACACTTGTTGGGCAAACACATTGCCATTCACTGGAAAGGCATACAATTTTCCGTTAACTAAATTTCCTTTGATATACGCTTCATCTAAAGAATCATACGCTTCTTTCGCATATTTTGGTGCTAATTCTGTCAAATCAGTAAATGCACCCTTTTGCGCATTTGATACATAGTTGTTGGCAAAGGCAATATCGTAGTTTTCACCAGAAGAGATAATGACATTCATTTTCTTCTCGTAATCGCCCCAACCGATGTAGTTGATATTGACTTTGACTCCGATTTTATCTTCGATCCGTTTATTTGCAATGTCCATTAACTGATCGAAATTCTCTGGTTTATCACCGATTTGATACATTTGAAGGGTTGTTGAATCACTTGCTTCAGCTTTTTCTTTTGTCCCCGATCCGCAGGCTGCCAATGTTCCAACCATCATTGCAGAAACGCCAGTAAAGGCTAATTTCTTCCATAACTTCATTTTTCTTCCTCCTAAATTGTTTTATATTTTTATTGCATTACTCTTTTACTCCACCAATCGTTAATCCTTTAACAAAATGTTTCTGGAAGAATGGATAGCTGATCGCAATCGGTAAAGTAGAAATCACGACGATCGCCATTCGAGCTGATTCTCCCGGAACAGAAGCAAGTCCGCCTGTCAATTGACTGCCCGCTCCTGAATTTTGTGTCAAATATTGAATATTGCTTTGGATCTTCATCAATAAATATTGCAAAGGAACCAGTTTATCATCTTGAATGTAAAGCAACGCATTAAACCAATCATTCCAATACCCTAAGGCAGCAAACAAACTGATCGTTGCAATCCCTGGAATTGCCAGCGGTAAAACGATTTGCACAAAGATTCGCAGCTCACTAGCCCCATCAATTCTTGCAGATTCAATGATCGAATCTGAAACCGAGCGTTTGAAGAACGTTCGCATCACGATGATATTGAACGGGCTGACCGCCATTGGCAAAATCAATGCCCAGATCGTATCTTTTAACTGCAAGAGATTCGTCATTACTAAATAGTTCGCAACCATCCCTGGTGAGAACAACATCGTGATCAAACAAAATACGGTAAAGAAGCGCCGAAATGGGAAGTTTGATCGTGAAATCGCATAAGCGTATAAAGAAGTCGCTGTACTATTGATCAAAGTCCCTAGAACAGTGACAAGGATCGTCACAAATAAAGCTTGGAAAATCTTGTCTTGCATTTGACCGAATAAGTAAGTATACCCAAATGTACTAAATTCTTTTGGCCAAAAACTGTAGCCATATTGTGTCAAAGCGGATTCTTTCGTAAAAGAAATCGCAATCACGAATAGAAACGGTAAGATGCAAGAAAGAGCAAACAATGCGATCAACAAGTTAGAGAAAAAATTGGTTGTTTTGTTAAATGAACGAATTTGTACTCGTTCGACTTTCTTTTTTTTCATTTCTTTTTCCTCCCTAGAACAATGCTGATTCGCTGTCGAAACGACGAGCAATCGTATTTGTGATCATCAATAGAACAAACCCGACAACGGATTGATACAATCCCGCTGCAGCTGTCATTCCAAAGTCACCAGTAGAGGTCAAGCCATTATAAATGTAAGTATCCAATACTTGTGTGACATCATAAAGTGCCCCGGAATTTCTCGGGATATTGTAGAATAAACCAAAGTCTGCTCGGAAAATATTCCCGACAGCTAGAATCGTTAAGATCGTCATCAACGGAATCAATTGTGGAATCGTCACATGTTTGATTTGTTGCCATTTGCTGGCACCATCCACCATCGCTGCTTCATAATAAGTAGGATCGATCCCCATAACAGAAGCAAAATAAATGATACTGTTATAGCCAATCCCTTTCCACGTACCGATAAAGACAAGAATAAACGGCCAATACTTCGGTTCGTTATACCAGTTGATCGCTTCTCCACCATGCCCAGTGATCCACTGATTAAAGATTCCTTTGTCAGGACTCAAGAAGGCATAAACAAAATACCCAATGATGACCCATGATAGAAAGTAAGGAAGTAACGACATTGTTTGGTAAACTTTTACCAGTCGTTTATTCCGTAATTCACTCATAATGATGGCAAAAACAACGGAAATCAATAAATTCAAAAGAATAAAAGTAACATTATATAAAATGGTGTTTTTAGTGATCAAGAAAGCTTGATCAGAAGTAAATAAGAAGCGGAAATTTTCCCAACCAACCCAAGGGCTTTCTCTTAAACTAGCTAAAAACCCGTCAGCAGAAATATGGAAGTTTTTAAATGCTACTACGTTTGCTAATACTGGGATATAAAAGAAAAAAATCATCCATAGCATCCCCGGCACAGCCATTAGTACTAAAGCTTTGTAGCGCCATAGATTAGCAAAAAAATGATTTAACCCCTTTCTTTTTTTCATCGTAAAACTCCTTTCGTGTCATTCACAAGCCAATTATAGCGCTTACAACAAAAGGAATAAATAAACAAATTATAGATAAAATGATACAAAATATAGATAACAAAATTAGGCAGAGGTTCAATTTTAGCGATCAATTTTTTCAAAAAATCGTTGGCTAATGGCAGTAATTTCTAAATAAACACGGATGAAATGAGCATAAAAAAGGGTGTTAGGTATAGAAAAACCGATAAATAAGTCGAACATGCAGAAAAAACAGCCGCTCATTAGAATGAAAATCACTGATATTCTAGTAGGTACTTAAGTTGCTACTGTACAAGTTATATTCGTTTTGAGATAGACAATACTCACGATTAGTTGAACAGGAGTTTTGAACAGACGATCAATCCTATACTGCTTCTATTCACTCTTTTGTTAACAGCAACTATGTTGCTTTATATAAACTAAAGTGATGTGGCTGTAATATAAATAAGAAGGGTCAAAAACTTAAAAGTTTTTGACCCTTGACATTGTTGCGTACACCATTTTGTTTATAAAATCCATCAACCTTTTCTTAATAAATTCATACGACCCTTACTATTCGAACAAGTAAAGAAAATGTTGGAAATATCATAACTCCTATGACTAGATACCATAAATCCATGATTAGATTCCCCAATGTAAACGGTACAATTATACCTGTGAATAAAATAAATGCTACTATTATTAGATTTAAAAAGTAGAAGCAACTCGCAGTATATAAGACCGTGTGATTTCTTAGTACTCAGTTTCTATAAACCAATGGTGGGGAAATCATAAATTAATTTAACGGATTAGATTTAAACTTTCTGTCAATATTACTTTTAAATCCTCTCCAACGGAATAACGGGAGATAGGAAAAAGATTGGGAAGATCTAATTCAGTTTCGGCCAATACCGAGCGATCACAGATAATTATATGAGGATTTCTTTTTATATATTCTGGTAATTGATCCACAGAATAATATAGATACGAATCGATCATATTGTAATCCAGATTAAGCCAGTGAATAAGTAATTCCCGATAAATGATATGTGCCTCTTCACTTTCTGCCACAACAAAGTACACTCTCTTTTGTTTCTCTCTAAAAATAAGACTCGAAGACACTTGTGCAGTGAACCACTCAATTGCTACATCACTAAAAATAAAAGGCGGTTCTGGCCATACCTCTTCTTTCCATTGAATAAAAATTTTTTTTATTCTTGGTAAAAGTTGCAATTGTTCTTCACTTAGATAATGATGACGATACAACAAAAAATGTTGTAAGCTATTCCAAGTGGAATAACAAAAAGTAATGAGTGGACGTTCAAAAATAATTTGTGAAAATAAGTTATTTTTGAATTCCTCTTCAAAATGAAAGACCAAACTTTGGACTTCACGAATATTTTCAATGACATGTTCTCGTTCATACTGGTAATTGAGTTGAATTGTCATAAAGCTATCAGAATTTAGTGAGATGTTTTTATAAATAGTAGTCAAAAAAAGCAATTCATTGTTATCTAAATCATATTCTTTAAAAAACAATTTTACATTTGTTTGAATTTTCTTAAACGTTAAGCTTTCTTCTAATTTGTATTTTATTGAACTTTTCTGTACTGGATGGTCTTCGTATCTTGTGATGGTTAGATAAACAGCTAACGTCAAAAACGTGTATTCACGATCATTTTTCTCATAACAATTCGCTAAATCAAAAAATAACTTTTCTACAAATTCTTGTGATTGCTTCATTTTTTCTTTATCTAATGTATGACAATTAAGAGGTTTTCTAGCCAATACCGTTAATGTCACTAGTCTAAAGGTTATTTCATCATTTAACCAAGCTTTATTTTCATCTAAAAGACCTATCTCTATAAAATATTGTTCAACATTTTTTTTTAGCTGAAAAGCCTTTGTCACTGAAACAAATTCATTTTCTACTATAGTTAAATAATTAGTTTCATCAGTCAAATAAAGTAGACATACATTTAAAAATTTCGAATAACTATAAATTTGTTTGATTAAATCATATCTTGTATAGATGGTATCAAACCAGACGGTCATGTGTGTTTTAGTGATTTCGTAGCTTACAATGTAATCTTCTAACTGGAAGACCAATCTATCAAAATCTCTTTTTATCGTATTGAAACTAACATCCAAGCGTTTTGCTACATCTGAAATCACTAATTTTTTACACTCGTATAGGTATTCTGTTAATTTCACCTGCCGCATAATTTCTTTCTCAATATAATTTTCGATCATACCAATCCTGCCCCCAATCACTACTTTCATTATAAGTTTTTTTCTCAAAGAATAGCATTAAACTGCCTTTCTCTTCTCCAAAAGAAATCAATTTTCCGTATTTGAAACTGTTTTAATATAAAATTGTGGTAAAATCCCTATATTTTGAAAATCTTTTGCATAATATTGAATATCCTCGATATACTCTCTATAAGTATATTCTGATTCTCGCTCTAAATAGGCAGCCAATGTCTGTTGATCGGAAAAATCACTATACGTCACCACCCCAATAACATTAATGATTTCGGCTTCTGTTTTTAAAAGATATAAAATACTTTCGATGCCTTTCGATTTCGAATATTGGATCTTCTGTAGACATTCTTGCTTTAAGGAATCAATTTTTTCCAATGCTAGTGTAATATTTTGTTTTACTTCTTTATTATTTTCGTCGTTATATTCTCGTTTTCTTAGTGCTAGAATTAACTGTTCAATTTCTTTTATATCCATCCATTTGTCCATAAGCTATCACCTCACTTACTAGATGAAACAAGCAAAGTAATTACTTACTTTGCTTGTAGGTATTACAATTATGGTGCTTTCACTAAATTCCAATTAACTTGTCCTGCATACTGATTCGCTTGTACCTGTGCCACTTCTGGGATCACTAATTCGGCATCCCCTAAAGCAAAATCGTAAACACCAGATGGTACGTTTTGGTTCACTTGCATGACGCAAACTTCAGCACCCGTTCCAATCTGAAGGTTGGCTATACCAGTAACCTCTGAAATTGGTGTGAAATCTGACTCTTGTACGGGTGATTGGCCATTATTATTATTCTTATATACTTGCCCATTGGTATTTTTTGATTTAATATAACTCCCTTCAATTCCTGGTGTATTCCAAACCAACTGCGCATTCAACTGCCAAGTTGAACCAGAGTTTTGATCCTTGACTCCAATATGAAATCCGGAACCATTTTCTAATGGAATACTTTGTTGTCCACTTTCTTGGAGTTGCGTGGTAGGTATATTAAAGGACTTTGGAAGATAAGCTAAAGCTAAATTTTCTTTGCTATCAGGATTTTGTTTGATACTTTCCCCTGGTACATTCGGCTCTGTTACTTTTTTCCATGTTGGTTTATAGGTCGAATTAGTAATTGCAAATAAATCTTTTCCTGGGGCTATAGTCCATGGGTTAGTGAAGTTGACTTCCCAGCCAGCAAATTCATAGCCAGCTCGTAGGGGTTGATTTTCTTGCATCCATCTATTTATCGCATCCAGTGATCCTTGCTTAGAATCAACTGCAACTGTATTGAAATATTTTTTAATTCCTGTTGTTCCATCAGGATATTGCCCGTCGCCACTACTTATATTTAATAACGCTGGCGTTTGAGTAAATTTATACTCATTAAGTAAATGTGGATCATCTGTAACAACCAAGAATCTGCCGCCTGCATAGGTAGTACCAGAAAACATATGTGTAGTATTTGCTCCATTTGTTCTGAGATTCGGAATATATAGAACTTCTAAGCTCGAACCAGCGAACATGTTAGACATGTCCTTTACGGATGATGTATCCCAAGTCGATATTCCAATTTCTTTTATATAGTTTAAGTCTGAAAAAGCATTATTCATATTTGTAACATTCGATACATCTAAATTATTTAAATCTAAAACCTTAAGATATCTCCTGTTACTGCAGATCTTTTCCATTGAATCTCCTGCATATTTTACTTTAGAACCATTTGAACTAACTCTTAAGATATTAGTACTGTTATCAGTAAATGCTGCTGCTCTGTTAATAGCAATCTTCTCAATAAACACCTCTGTACATTGAGCATACTTCATTGGATCTAATGCTTGTAGATCTTCCAAAGTAGGAATTACTCTCTTAGCTCTAGTTATGTTTACTGGTCCTACATATTTATTAATTGTAGCTGTAGACCCTGTTACTGTAATATCCCAATCCGCTAATACAATTTCTGGATCAGCTGTTCCTGTTGCTGTTGCTTTTTCATTTCCCGTTTCTTTAGTTTTAGAAGAATCGGTTTGCGCCTTTTCTTCTGCTTGTTTCTCTGTTGTATCACTCGTTTCTGAAGACGAGCTAGATTCTGTTTCACTTGTCTCAATCGTTTCTGCTTCCTTTTGCTCCGTTTCTTCATTCTCAGAAGAAGCAGTCAGATTTTCAGAAGTAGTTTGGGAAGATGCTCCTTCTGGGGATATTTCTTGGTCTTCCTCCAGACCATTTTCCTCACTTTGAACTGTTTTCAGTGGATCCAATGGATTTAGGACTAAATCCTTTTCTTCTGAGTAATTCTGAGTTACTTGAGTATCCGATGGGTTTGTTGCTTGTGCACACACATTTGTTGTGATCAAACATAGGTTACTAGCTAAAATTGCAGAACATAGTCCAACAACTTTTGTTGCTTTCATGTAATACAGACTCCCTTCTTTCTTATAATTGGTTATTAAGGATAAATACATATATGATAGATAAAACCGCTACACTCAATGAACTGATCAAACCACAATAGTTTATATATATATATACATTTAACTTAGATGGTTCTACTTCACTTGCTTGTTTATAATGAATCAAGAAATAACGAATCTGAATCATTAAAAAGACAACAGCCATAATTAGCAAACAAATAGGCAATACATACATTATTCTTCCTTCTCCTTTCTTCGTTTTGGTTTACAAATATAAAACAAGAAGATTGACACAATCAGTCCTATACCACCGCAGAGCAACCAATTATTTTTAACGGCTCCAGTTTCCGGTAAAAATGATGTTTTTAAAAAATGATTTTCTCCTTTTCCTTGGTCGAGTGAACTAGTGCCTTTGCCTGCTATAGTGAGTGAAGAATCTGCTGTATTCTCGCTTCTATCATTACTCAGATCATTGGTTGTATTATTTGTTGTATCATTCGTTGTATTATTTGTTTCGTCACTCACTGTTTCTCCAGGTAATTTATCTGGCATGATTTTTTTGTATAAAGTAATCTTAAGATCTGTCTCTGTTTGCTCTTGTGCCTCTGCTTCTACTCCTGTTGAAGTACCAGGAATTAGCATTGAGCCGAGAAATAAGCTACACATTAAACCAGTCAATATACATTTCTTTTTCATTCTTTTCCTCCTTTAACAAATAAAATATATAAAGTACTAATCAATGAGGTGATCACCATGATCCACAAACTCCATATTAACTAGGACGGAATTTGAACCTTAAAGGTAGATTCCTTGTTGATTATTTTTGTTTGCTCCTCTGAAATAGTAAATTTTTGTGTAAATTCCCAAGTATTTTTCTCTGAAATCACACGACCTTTAAAAATATAGTCTCCAGGCTTGAGCTCTTCCTTTTTCCAATCAAATTGGAAAGGGTAGACAGAGTAAGGAGCCATTCGAACATTTTCTGTTTTGTGTGTTTGTACAACTTTTTCGCCCTCTGCTTGAAGAATTTCTCCTTCTACTGTTGATTTTTCAAGAATATAAGGATTTGGATTCACAATATCTGCTTGAACCACTTTTTTTCCTGCAACTAATTTAGCCTCTACGTTTTCTAATGTTAAATCCACTCCCTCATTGACACTCATAACCGGATCTGCTTCTTGGTTGGTTAATACCACACCTAGTGTGTAACTATAAGTATTTTCCACTGACAATTGTTTATTTGAAGTATCTTTATTAGTTAAGTCTGATACTACAATTCCACCAAGAATGATCCCTTCTTGTTCTTTTTCCGGCATTTTTAAATCTAATGTCGCAATTGCTTCCCCATTAGCTGGTACCTTCACTTCCTCTTCTTGTGGTTTCAAAAGAGACGTCAAAGGAGTGTTTAACGTCTTATGGTCAGCTAACTTTCCTGTGTAATCAATCAAACCATTCGCATTCGTATTTCCATTGGTTACTTTCACATGTAGTGTTTTTTCAGCATCCGATTGGTTGATCAATTTCACTTTTAATTGATCAACTGCCCCAGGTTCTTCTCTCAAATAGAAATAACTAACATTAGGATCGATTTGGTGTTCATTCGCAACACCTTCAATCGTATATCCACCATTTGCTTGCGCTGTCTCATCTGCTTTTACGTTTATACCTAGCCAACTACTTACACAAACCAATAACGTGAAAAAAATAATCTTACTTTTTTTCATCTATCTACTCTATCCTTTCTATTTATTTTTCTATATACTTAAATACCTAAAAAATTTTCCCAATTAAAGTTGCTCTTTTCATTACGTGTGTTTAATGTATTTTTCTCACTTTCCAACTAAGGTCGATCATTTGATTAATAGCACTAACTATAGTCCCAGAGCGTATAAAACGAGAAGTTGAACATGCTACTTGTTTCTTCATTTATCCTCTCCTTATTCATTGGCTTATATCCTAAAGAAACAAGGTTTTAGTATAAAACCTTGTTTCCTTAGGAATAAAACCATATCGTTTTATTCCTAATAAGCTAAATTAAGGATTTGGAGCAATAGTTAAGTTCCAATCAATTGTTCCTGTATAGCTACCAGCCGGTACTACACTGGCATTTGGAATATTAATTTTAAAGTTCTCTACAGAGTAATCATATATTCCATCTTTCATACTACCTTCTTTAGTTTCCATAATAGTTGTAGCTGTGTTACTAATTGTTAAATCCTTTGCAGTGGTAGTAACTACATCGTTAGCAATAGTAGAAAGGTTTCCTTTACCATCATTTTCTTGAACAGTGCCGTTGGTACCTTTAATTGTGACACCTGTAAAATCACTCGCATGTTGATTTTATAAGTTTTTTTCTACAAATCAATCGAAAAAATACAAAACAAACCTTAGGTGAACGCCCTCTTTTCCCCCAAAAAAAAGTAAATAAACAGTTTTTTTGTTTGTTTTGTT
>ERZ1034980.577-NODE-577-length-26129-cov-57.604740_pt1 | contig 26129 bp, 19 predicted proteins | sample MGYA00520622_ERZ1034980 | MGnify/ENA primary metagenome ERZ1034980 (study PRJEB33766, sample SAMN09781791) | gut metagenome | biome: gut microbiome | host: Homo sapiens | place: Madagascar | study: EMG produced TPA metagenomics assembly of the PRJNA485056 data...
GAGAGCGCCCCCGACCCGGTGCCGAGATCGAGCTTCACCTCGGGCCGCGAGACCTCCGCCCTTGCGGAAGCCCAGCGCTCAGTCCTCGACCCGTAGGTCGCCCAGACGCGCACGGCGTAGGGGCCGAACTCGCCGAAGTCGGCCGCGGCTGCGATGGACGCGGACCAGGAGCCGTCCGAGCCCCTGTTCGCCTGGTACCAGCGGACGGAGCCGGAGGGCGACACCACCTGGAAGGCGGCGTTGGAGGGCTCGGCCGTGAACCCGGATGCGGATGCGGAGAGCGCCCCCGACCCGGTGCCGAGATCGAGCTTCACCTCGGGCCGCGAGACCTTAAACGAGCTCTGTCCACAAGGAAAAGAATCGACCCCGTTAAGATCGCACCATATTTTGAGTTCATGATTGCCGAAAACGCTATTCAAATCGTCAAGCTCAAACTCCGCGTCCCACTGATTTTGTTGGCGATTGGCTTGAAACCAACTCGACGAGCCGTCTTCTCCTGTGATTTGAATTGCAACATTAGTGGGATTTACAGCCCAATCAGAACTCTTTACAAAAACCTTTCGATTTGAAGTATCGATCGTCAATTTACAGCTATTATCTCCAAAGACTTTTTTATCAGCGCAAAACGTTTCTCCATCAACGGTTACATACGCCGACACTTTAGTAACACCGTACGGCTCATCAAGATCTTGCGAAGCGCTCCAAGTCTTGTTTTTCTGATCGTATGCCTGGACCCAATCAACTTTTCCGCTAGGGGATGTAACCATAAAGCTAGCATTTGTAGGATTAGGGCCAGTATAAGCTAATGACAAATTGAGCCTTTGTATCTGCTTGTTGACAGAAAGAGTCCCGCTAAACCAATTTGATTTCGGGAACTGAGCCATAATAGCCGCAGCATCGGCCTCACCAAGACGGCGGCAACCATCGTCCGAGAAATAGTTGGCTACATCACCGTAATTCGAAATAAAGCCATGTTCGATAAGAATGCCGGGGATTCCCCGCTCGCGAGCGCAACGGATAACAGCGAACTCATCGCCTACTTCCATTTGAAATACGCCGCGGTATGTTAGTCCCATAGCAGCAAGATTGTTCATGACCTTATTAGCAAGCTCAACAGAAACTTGCGTGTAATCTGTTCCATTTGCGGTAGGCGCATAAACTTCCGCACCGTGGGCACCTGAAGACCCAGAGTTGATGTGGAAACTAACAAAAGCCTGCGCGCCCTTATCAACGCAGCGCTGCACACGATAGAGATAATCATTGCTGGGATAATAACCAGATTGCTCGCGAGCAAGAACGACCTTAAAGCCATAGGCTTCAAGTTTATTTTTGCAGGCTGTCATGATCTTCCAGGTAAGGTCAGCCTCGCTTTTGCCATTTCCCTGCGCGCCGGAATCCACTCCGCCATGACCGGCATCAAGCGCAATTACCCTAACATTGCGCGCGGAGCGCTCAGCGTAGGTAGAAATGCCATCGGGCGAATCGGCGCATTCCAATGCCTGCTGAATCGATTGGGCTTCAACGGCATTACCATCTCCGTTTGCATAGTAAACAGAAGTGTTCTCAGAACTCATGGAGCCATCGATAACCGTAAACGAATAATCCCTGTCAGAAAGATCGACCACATGTTCAGCAGGGTCGCCTTCCAGAAAATAAGTGATTGATGTCAGAAAGTATGTATTGGAGTCCAGTGTAGCACCAAATACAAAGGCAGCGGAATTATCGGCTGTTGCAGAAGCATCAACAGTTCCCTGAACTCCATTAGCGCCTACATAGTCAAGCGTTGCGGAAGTGAGGCTATCGCCGTCATCAGGAGTAGCAAAAGCAACAACCTGGTCAGTCCCGCTGGGAAGGCTCGAGTAGGCAAGATAAACATACTGGAAAGAAGAACCAACCGATTCGGTCTGTTGCTCAGTCGTAGAAACGTCTGCGACGAAATACTCATCAGCCGACACATCGACGCCCGCCGATAGCGACTGATCACCAGTCGCGCCGCCGTCGGCAGAAACCTCCTCACGCGAGACCACGCCGTCATCAACAGACACGGCATCTGGCGCAACATCCATAGTTTGCACGCTATTCGCAGCATAAGCAGCAGTTATAGGACTCATCAAGGATGAAACCGCCAAAAGAGTAGCTAGAGAAATAGCCGCTGAGGCATGCAATGCCTTTTTCATATCGAATCCCCTGTCACGGATAATATTACTAAGCGAAGATTATCTTACAATCTCCTCTGCTTCGGAAGTCCAGTTATTCGAGACGCGGGGATTGCTATAAGTCACCAGATTGCCCTCGGTGCCAATGGCGACGTCCGTATAGCCGTTAAGTTCCAGACAGTCAGCATCGGTCCAAGTCAAGCCAATACCTGAGACACCCGGCTCGTAGTACGTGGCATTGTCTATAAACAGTCTCTCCACGTCCGCGGCACAAGAAGGCCCGCCCAGCAAAACGCACAGGCAGGCCATAACAAAACAGAATGTACCGACAGCGATGGTTTAACAAGACGACGAACATGACTCATCCGATCATCGCGACGAGCCAATTAGCCGCATCAGAAACGCTTGGTGGCGGCACGAATCACGGCATTGAGAGAAAACCCGACTCAAACTCATAGCAGATTGGGCGCCCACAACGGCAGCCCACGCAATGATGTTGCGATGCCAAGCCAACCGATTGGCGACCACCGTTGTCCAACTCAGGTCTATCCGCATAATTGCCAGAAATCAATCGGCATGCCCCGCCGATCTCTCATCTACACTTCTCGCTTTCCCAGGGCATTCGCGGCCATGCGTTTACACGCACCCAGGCGCCCAAACCTCAAGACGTCGTAATCGAACATGAACTTTTTGCATACACGGGCATTGGGGGCCTTGCTGGTAAGCGCCACACGCACCATGGCGGAAACAGAAGGAGCACATTGTGCGAGCGCAGCATCGCTGCCCACAGCAGAGTCGGCAAGCGCCGCAGCAACAGCAGCAAACACCTTGCCACAGCCCGTACCCAGCAACCTGAGCGCGTCGTACAGCACCAGATCGCACAGGAAGTACGCCAGGTCCTCGGCATGCTGTGCATCGAGACCGTCGCGCTGCCAGTCCGTCAGCACCGCGGAGTAAATCTTCACATGTTCCAGCAGACGTGTCTCGTCGTCGTAGCGCATGGTGTCCATAAGCGAGCCCTTGCGCGCCACGCGATAGTCGTACAGCTTGTTCGAAATGAGCGTGGTCTTACGTGAACGACCGTACACGGCAAAGTCGAAGACCTGGTCCTCGCCATACTTGACGGTTTCATCGAACACAATCCCGTTGCCCAGCAAAAACCCACGCTTGCAGGCGGTACGCCACGCAAAGGGACGAGACGCTTCCTTAAACAGCAGCTCGGAGCTATAGCCCTCAAACGACACATCGCGCGGGCTCAACACATAGTTAAGCCACGGGTACCCCGCCTCCAGCGGATACGGGTTCGCGCCAAAGGTCAAAACGTCGCAGCCCTCGCGCTCAAAGGCATCGACGATCACACGGCACGCATCGGACGTAAACCGGTCGTCGGAATCCAAGAACGCGACGATAGGTGCCGTGGACGCGGCGATACCCGCATTGCGCGCACTCGACAGGCCGCCGTTCTCCTTATCGACCAGAGTAAAGCGCGCGTCCTTTTCGCAGAAGGCAGCCGCGATGTCGCGCGAGCCATCCGGCGAGCCATCGTTGACCAGCACGCCCTCCCAATCGGGCATGTCCTGCGCAAGCAGAGAGTCCAGGCACCATGCCAGGCACTCCTCCACCTTATAGATGGGAACGACAACGGAAATCTTGGGGGTAACCATAGTCAAGTGCTCCTACTGTGTGGCTGGAACGTCATCGGGGTGCGGGTTGTCGCCGTAGGTGCGCTGATACGTCAGCACGCGCCAAACCAGCGGCAAGCCACCAATCTTAAAGTAATGCTTAAACGTATTGAGCTTGCCCGGCTTTTTAAAGTCAAAGCGCGAATCGATGTAGGCGCGAGGCGACTTGACCATCAAGCGCAAGTCGGTCTCGCCGCGCGGATCGAACAGCGACAGATCAAAGCGACCGGCATCCCAATCGGCCTTGAGCTCGGGCGAGGCCTTCTCCCAAAACTGCTCGCGCAGTTCATCGACCAGACGCTCATCATTCCAACGGTACGTATCGACCTTCATGCGCATTAAAATGCCCTGCAGCTGAGTCTTAAGCTCGGGGCGCATGTCCAAAAAGCGCTGCATCTCGGCATATTCGTCGCATACGCAAAACACCTTGTTGGGCGAATTAACGGAGCTCTTCTCGTTGTCCTGGCGATAGCACAAAATGGGGTCCGCAATAAACGCGGCGCGCTCGGCGCACGCCCAAACCTTAAAGTTAAAGTCTGCGTCCTGATACGATGCCCCCGGCGTGGGAAGGAACCGAATCTGATTGTCGTTGAGGAACTCGCGGCGATAGATGGCCGACCAAATGGAAGGCTTGCGGTAGAAGATACCCGGACGATCGACGGGACGATACGCCGCACCCGTCATATGCTCGTCGATAATCCCAAACAACTCGCGGCGCTCGCTGGGCGTGGACCAATACAGGTAGAAATCGCCTTTAACCACATCGGCATGCTCGGCGTCTGCCTTGGCGACCAGCTTTTGGAGCGAGTCCTCGAACATAAAGTCATCGGACTCCAGGATGCCCACGTACTCGCCGCGGGCCATCTCCAGGCCGCGGTTCATCGAGTCGCCGTAGCCGCTGTTGGCCTTGTCGATCATCTTGACACGAGGGTCTCGCTCCATGTATTCGCGAATGATATCCGGCGAACTATCGGTGGAGCCGTCGTTGATGCAGATGATCTCGATGTCCTCGAGCGCCTGCGTCACGGCGGAATCGAGGCACTCGCGCAGGTAGCGCTCGACATTGCAGATGGGGACAAGCAGCGAAACTTTAGGGGTATCAGAGTTCTGCAAGAGAACCTCCTGTTGAGTAGCGTGTAACAGAGTCATTTTAGCAGCCGAGTTGCGGCAGGCGGCAACGCCTAGGCTTAGATAAAGCGCTCCAGGCAGGCTTTGAGTCCGCGGGTCGAAAGATAGAACAGCGTGGCGTCCGCCATAGAGACGCCCGAGGTTGCTGCAACGAGCTTGTGGGTGACACGGCGAACGGCACCTTTACTGGGCGCATCCGCCCACTCCGTTCCCAAAAACGTCGTGAAAGCCCTGTTGACGCGGCCGGCAACGCGGTGAAAGTCATCGGCATCCAGACGCGCCAAGTCAAACACGATAAGGTCCAAAAACCAGGTAACCAGCTCGCCGGGGCACAGATCCAAAAGACCGTAGACTGCCCAATCCTCCAAGACTTCCTCGAGCATCATCATATGAGCATCGAGCTTTTTGGCGCGAGCCTCGTCACTGTTGAACTCATGCGTCGTCGAGTCGCTCTCCATCACATAGTGATAGAACTTGTCCGGCATGACGACGGTTTTGTTGGCAAGTGCATAGGCTGCGAACTGAAATACGACGTCCTCGCCCAAGGCCAAACCGGGAGCAAAGCGAATGCCCTCGCGATTGAGCAGCTCGCGCGAAAAGGCTGCGCGGCAGGCATAGGGTTGCGCATTCGCGTGGAACAACAGCTGAGGATCGCGGGTGCCAAAGGTGTCCGCATTGGGGCTCATGAGTTGTTGGACGCGCTTGGGGGCGGCATCGGCGGGCTCGCAGACGCCACCAAAAACGGCGACCTCGGCATCCGACGACCCCATAGCCTGCAGCACACGCTCGACCGTCTGCGCATCGATGTAATCGTCGGCGTCCACAAAAAAGACGGTCTCGCCCTCGGCGGCATCGATACCGGCATTTCGAGCACACGATACGCCCGCGTTTTCCTGGTCAATCACTAGTACGCGATCGTCGACCTGCGCGATCTGGCGCAACACGTTCAACGAATCATCAGTCGAACCGTCGTTGACGCAGACAACCTGAATCGAGCGCTCGGACTGCGCCAACAGCGAGTTGAGGCATCGCTGAATCGAGCTTGCCGAGTTGTATACGGGAACGATGATGGTCGCTTTGGGGGTCGAGGCCTCTCCCATGCCAACCTACCCCCTCAACGATTCGACGAGGAAGGCGGCGACCACGCCGGGGCCTCCAACCGATGCGTAGTATTTGGCGCGTCCCAGGGCGCCGTCCGTCGCAAAGTGCGGATGCTCGTCCACCCAGGCCTCGGGGTCTTTGAGGATGGCAGCGAGATTCGCACGCTTCCACGGCTTAAGGTCGTCCAGCGAAAAGTCCCCCGCGTCCAAGGCGGCCTGGAACTCCTTAGTCATCTGGACCAGGAACTCCTTATAGAACTCGGGCGCCAAGCGCACGTAGTTCCACATATACGAATCGTACTTAATGACCTGATTGAACTTGAGCATGCGCGCGACGTCATCGCTTGCGTGATTGCGGGCGTAATCCTCTCGGATCCAACGCTCGATCTCGGCATACTCGGCATTGACGCAAAAGACCTTGGCCGAAGAATTGACCGAGGAGTTCTCGTTGTCCTGGCGATACGAAAGCACGGCATCGTGCAGGTAGACGGCCTTATCGGCACACGCGATCACCTTAAAGGCAAACGACGTGTCCTGAAAGGAGGCACCCGGGGTCGGCAAGAACTTGATGCCGTTGCGCTCGAGAAAATCGCGACGGTAGACGGCCGACCAAATCGAGGGCTTTTGCTTAAAGAACTGTGTCGTGTCGCATGGGTGCACCGGTTTGCCGCAGTCCTTGGGCTTAAACATCTCGTGCAGCGAGCGGCGCTCCTCGGGCTTGGACCAGTAGAAATCGAAGTTCGCCTTCGCAAAATCGGCGTTGCAGCCCTCGGCCGCCGACACAAGCTTCTCCAGCGCGTCGGGCGCCATAAAGTCATCCGACTCCAGGATGCCCACGTACTCGCCGCTTGCCATCTCCAGGCCGCGGTTCATCGAGTCGCCGTAGCCGCTGTTGGCCTTGTCGATCATCTTGACGCGTGCGTCGCGCTCCATGTACTCGCGGATGATATCCGGCGAGCTATCGGTAGAACCGTCGTTGATGCAGATGATCTCGATGTCCTTGAGCGTCTGCGCAACGGCGGAATCGAGGCACTCGCGCAGGTAGCGCTGAACGTTATAGATGGGGATAAGCAGCGACAGAACAGGGCTGCCAGAGGCGTTAGTAGACAAATGTGCTCCTTAGGAAATACCTGTCGTTTCATGGTATCAAAGGGTCAGCGCGCCAGCCGGCGTTTATATAATCTATGGAGCTCGCAGAGGAAAAACCGATACGAAAGGACGTCATGCAGCCCAAAGCCGCGCGCAACATACCCATCGAAGCGCTGCGTTTGGTCGCGGTCGCCGGCATCGCGGTGTTTCACACCTTTCAGTGGACCTTCCAAGCGACCTGCGTCGGCGTCGTGGAATATGTGCCGCTTGCGATGTTCCCCTATTCCGGCGTGCTCGGTTTTATTAACCTGCTGGGCTGCTGGGCCAACGAGGTCTTCTTTATGATCTCGGGCTATTTTCTCATCGCCTCAGCCGCGCGTGCTTGGGACGGTGGGACAACGTGGAAGTCGCAAATGCAACGGACGGCGCAGCGCCTTGGCAAGGTCGTTATGCCCACTGCGTTTTATTGCCTCGTGGCACTCGCGTGGTCCACGGTCGTCTCCCCCATTCCCGATGTTACCCTCAGCACGCACTACTGGTACACGCTAGGCCTTGAGTTTATCTGGGTCTATGACGCCACGGTCTTCATGGCGCCATGGTTTGGACTGGCTAAGAGTCGACTCTCCCAGAAGGGCTACACGACGACGGTCATCGCCGCTGGCATCCTTGCATTTGTTGTTTACGGGTATATAGCCGCCATGAGCACGACAAGCGCCGGCGAGTTTTCTTGGCTCCAGAAGCTCATGAGCGCTGCCACGTACGTAGTCGCATTTTTGATCGGCGGGCTGCTCCGCGACGTTACCGACGCCATGAATTCGGACAGGGCGGGCGCTTTGGGCATGCGGTCGCTCGCAGCGGTTTTGGTGCTCGCCACCATCCTGGAAGGAGCACTCTCCTTCACCGGCAACCTGACGGCGATGGCAACCCTCTCCTACAAATCGACCTCGTTGATCTCGTTTGTCCTCGCTGCCGCCTCCCTGCTCTTTGCGGCAACCCGACGCAGTGCCTCAGGCAATCCGCGGACTGCAGGTGTCATCGTCACCTTATCGACCGCCACGCTCGGTTTCTATGTGATGCAGTCGCTCACCAGTAGCCTGTGGCGTCCCGTCTTCAATACGTTGCTTGCAAACATACTGGTCTGCGAAAACAGCCCGGCAGCTATATGTATCATCACGGGTACCATCATTAGCATCGTCTTTGCTCTGGCGCTCCTCATCATCGATGCAGCTAGAAGCCTTATCGTTCGCAAGCTCAAACGGCAATAGACACGCTGCCGTCAGACGCCAAAGCCGCTATACCCGTGGCAGGTTCCTGCGTTTTATTCAAAGCTTGCCGACAAGGTGCGGTGAGCCTTTACAATAGGACAGTCCCAAGGACGTATTCGATAGCTTCCGCGCAGCGCTCGCCCGCCGCGCGTGAAAGGATATATTGCCCCATGCCTTCAACCCTTCCCGCTCCCATCGATAAGCTCGCCATCGTTGTCGTCACGTACAAGCGCCAGGAGCTCCTGGCCAACCTGTTCGACTCCATGACCGAGCTTACGGCAACGCCCTGGCGCATCGTGATTGTCGATAACGAGAATTCGCGCGAGACCGAGGCCATGTGCACTGCATTCAACGAGCGCCTGGCCAACCTGTGGGGCATCGACACCGAGCAGCCCGACGCGCAGGGCGGCACCGACCGTGTCATCTACGCCCCGCAACTCGAAAACGGCGGCGGTGCGGGCGGCTTCTCCGCCGGCACCAAATGCGCTTACGACCTGGGCGCCCAGTGGTTCTGGGTGATGGACGACGACGTGCTCGTCATCCCCGAAGGCATCGAACGCTTGGCCAAATGGACCGACCGCTACGATGTCATCCAGGGTTCGCGCCTGGACTTTGACGGCGGCGCTTTCTTTTGGCAGTACCAGCTCATCCTTTCGCTCGGCATCCCTAACCCCATCGCCAAGTGGGATCTGGGTCCCGAGGGCTACCGCACCATGAACCAGCTGTGCTTTGAGGGCGGTATGTTCTCGCGCCGCGTGGTCGACAAGATTGGCCTGCCCGATGCGCGCTTCTTTATCTACGGCGACGATGCCTGCTATGGCTACGTGGCCAGCCAGCACTTCCCCGCCGCCGTTGTTGCCGACGTGGTGCTTAAGCGCGCCCGCGCCGTCTCTAACTGGGACATCGCCGGCAAACGACAGCTCAACTCCACGAGCGACACCAACCGCTACTACATCATGCGCAACCGAGGCTTCCTCGCTCGCTATATGCAGATCTACGGTGACTACCACCCCATGCTGTTCCGCCTGGGCAATGCCGCGACCTTCTGCAAGGAATTCATTCGTCTGGCAGCAGTCGACAAATGCTTTAAGACCGGCATTCCGGCGCTGCGCCGTGGCATGAAGGACGCCCGCAAGATCGTAAAGGATCCCAACTGGAAGCCCATGCCGCCCATGAAGGATACCGAGTAACGGAAGACGGAAACACCTCGGCGCTTAAAGCCGTTGGCACACCGCAGCCACATGCTGCCCGTCAAATCCAAACCCCCAGCGCATGCGACCCACGCCGGGTCGCGGCACACGGATTTCGTCGATGCCGTCGCGCTCTATGTCGAGCAGCGCCTGAACCGCCAACAGTTCCAGGCCCAGGGCATCGACGCCAGGGTCGTACAACATGTTGACCGTAATGAGCGGTCGCTCATCGAGCATGCCGAGCGTGTCGGCCACGTCAAACACCCGACCGGTGGGAATCACCTGGATATCCCAGCGATCCGAGACGCCACTTCGCTTGGAGCTGGGATTGCAATAGCCGGGCAGTCCAAAGCAGAGCCCCTGAAGCGCCAGATGATAGGCTGTCGGCACATCTGATTGGCCCACATCGATGCCCAGATCGCCGATAGCACAGCTCAAAGCTTGCTTTACAGTGTCCTCGTCTCCTCGGCACAGCCCGTCATGGAACGAGTCGATAGCTCCAACGTCCTCAACGGCGCACTCAAACCATTCCAGAATTACAAGACGAAGCGCCTGACGCACTTCGTTATTAGGCAGACGCAGGGAACGAAGGCACGCGCCGTCCTCCGAATGCCCCGTCATATCCGTCGTAAGGAATCCAGACAGATACAGCGCAGTCCAGATATCTTCGGGCTTGGCGGCATCGACCTCCTCGGCATGCATATGCACTGGCGCCTCAATAAACCCATGCGGCTCAACCAAATCGAACAATGTGGACAGGCGAATGAGATTCCAGTCGCCGACGCATGCGCCCAGACGGTCGGCGTAACAATACAGATCCGCCCGAACGGGCGCGACGCAATCGCGATGTGCGTAGTCCACCACGCGCTCCGGGCTCGAGCAATAAAAACCACCAAACAGATAGCCCTCGAGCCACTCACGCGCGTCATCCAGACAGCCGTTGCGACCGATGCAATCCAACAGCACTTGGACTTCGTCGTCCGAAAAACCGAACCATCGATCACACCAACTCGACAACGCTGTCGCCGACCGATAGGAAACCCCACGTTGGGACAACGCAAACTCGGCATGACCGGGGCGTTCGCACATCAGACACGTCAATCGCAACGAGTCGCCGGCATCGGCAATGGTGTCGAACAACATTCGGCTGAGCGACTCTAGGGAATCCACGCTACCGTCGTCCTTAGCGTCCAAACGCTTTGGACATACCGCGTCGTAGTCGTCTATCAGAAGAACAACCTGCTCATCGAAAGCTGCCTGGAGCAGCTTGATAAGCACGCCAAGCGCCGCATCGATCTCCTTATCGCTGGCCACCCCACGCGCCGCCCTCTCGATAAGACGGACCTCACGTCTTGACAGATCAGGTGCGGCAAGCAGCGGCAGCAATCGGGCGCACTCGTTCGCGACAGCGCTGCGAATAGCCGCCGCAGCATCGGCGTCGCGCCTCGCAGCGGCAGCTGTAAAGTCGAGCATGATGACCGGATAACTCGCGTACTCATCACGATAGCGACCGCCGCCCGCCTGCCAAATCTGGGTACCAGCGAACAGGCTTCGATCCGGCAGCCGGTGATCAGGTCGTTCCAAATAGCACTTGAGCATCGATAAATTCATGCTCTTGCCAAAACCCTTGGGCCGACAGCAAAACGCAACAGGTGCTTCACTGTCCAATATATCGGCAATAAACATAGTCTTATCGACGAGTAAACACCGATTGATTGCATCGGAAAAGTCGTGTGCATCAACCGGTAGAGCTGCGCTATCCGCATGATTGAGCAAACGTGCACCAAACGCATGAGTAAAACCACAATTCACCTGTTCAGACACCGTAAACTCTCCTTCTAACGCAGCACGATGCCCATTGTAGCGAGCGGGTAGAGCGCAATAATATCGACATGCAAACGTTTCGGGCAACGGTAGCAACAGACCCCCGAGGGGGCATAACAAATCGTTGCACAACAAAAAAGGGGCCCGATGCCGCCGCACCGGACCCCGTCCCAAACTCTTATAGAAAACGATCTGGAAGATTACTCCTCCAAGCCGTCCTCCCCAGAAGCCTTCTTCTGCTGATCGAGCTTATGCTTACCACTTACGATAGACGTAGCGCCCAGTGTGGCCAAGCTTGCACTGGCAAGGCTCGCCATCACAATCAAGTCGCCCGTCTTGGGCATGTTGCCGCCCGAGGACTTAGTCGTTGTAGTCGTCGTGGTCGTGGTGGTCACCGTTTTGGAGTCATTTTGCTCCTGGTTCTGGTTGTCGGTGTTGCCCTTACCGCTGTCCTCGCTCTGCTGTTTTCTGTCCTCAGTCTTGCCCTTGCTCTTGTCTTTCTCCTCAGATTCAGACTTCTTATCCTCGTCCTTCTTCTGTTCGGACTTGTCGCTCTTCTCCTCAGAGCTAGAACCCTTATCGGATTCGGTCTTCTCGGAAGCCTTGTCCTTGGAGTCGCCCTTTGCGGCTTCGATCTTTTCCGTGGAAACCTGATCAGAGTTGCCCTTGTTCTGGGTCGAGCCGTTATTGACGCCAGCCATCAGCGAAGAGCCCAGCGTAGAACCAAGCTGCTCGGAGAAAGAAGGCTTCTTGTCCGGCGAAGCAACGGGAACGTCCGGCGCCTTATTCGAGTCATCCTTGGAAGCATCGGAACCAGGGGTTGCGTCAGAGCCGGAGCCGTTGTTAGAGCCGGTGCCAACGGACGAATCGCTCGAGCCGGTGGATGAGTTAGAGGTGCCAACGCCGGTCGAACCAGAAGCGTCGCTGTCCGTATTGCCGGCAGAGCTTGAAGACGAATCGCCCGCAGCAGAGCCGTTTGAATCGGAGCCGTTCGAGGTAGAGCCGTTGTTGGTAGTGCCACCAGCAGAGCCATCACCGTCAGCACCGGTCGAGGGCGCATCCATCCTGTCATCATTGGCATCGTCGCTCGAGTCGTCATTCGAATCAGGCGTCGGCGAGGGCGCCGGCGTAGGTTCGGGCTGCACGGGCGTCGCAGCGGCAGCGGCCTCGTCCTCGGCGATATAAACCAAACAGTCCTTCAGCTCGTTGCGGTAGCGGTTCTTCCAGCCCTCATGATACTGGGGCTGGCTCGAAAACTTGGTGGCAACGTTATCGACCACGCTATTGGAGAGCGCCGTCACAAACTCGCGGTCGGACATATCGTTGGAGAGATTCGCCCAACGGAAGAAGTCCCTGCAGCCACCGGTGCCGCACATGTTGGTAATGCTCCACACCATGCCCTTAACGCAATCGGCACGGCCCGAAATATCAATACCTAGGCCGCTCTTGAGCCACGCCTCGGTCACCGCATAGTACGAGTTGTACGCATAGGCATCCTGCAGAGCCGAGAACTCAACAGGGTCGGTGTTATAAGCACCTTGGAAAGCCTCCTGCGCAATACGGCCCAACTCGGTGAGCTGGCCGTTCTCGTACATGGCATTGCTCGTGTTGGAAATCTCGCTGCCGCGATCAATCGCATCCTTGAGCATGCTGTATTTTTCGGGGTTGTAGTTGTAGGCCTGCTTCATAAACGGGATGAGCGACCAACGACGGTCGAACTGGTAATAACCCAGCGCGTTATAACCGTCACCGTACGAAAAGCCCTGGTTATAGTTGCCGTGACTCTCGTATTTGGTGAAGTACTTCATCTCGGGAGTCACGTTAACAAACGAAACGCCCTGGACCGACCTCAGCACGCCCGAGAAGGACTGCTGGGTGTAGAGACCCTTATCGATATCGGTGGCATCCGAGGCAACGCCCGGTGTGGGCTCCTCGGCAACAGCGGCCGTGGGCGCGGAAACGGCGCCAAACGAGAGCGCCAGCGTCAGGCCCGCGACAATCGCAGAATGCTTGGGCTGCATAAGATCCTCCCTGCATTGGTGTAGTTAAAGTGCAGTTTGCAAAGATAAAAGTAAGTATTGCAGCTCGCCCGTTGTTGCACAACAACCCCTCGGTAAACGGCAACAACCCTCCGCGAAATCTTAAGGAATTGCGCTCAACCTACAGCTTAATGTCAAAGTTGATCTCGGGGACGGCGGCCAGGTCGGCCAACGTCACGCCGTCAACATAGTTCTCGATGACCTCGTCCAGGCCGCGCCAGAACTTGACGGTGGAACACAGATCGCTGCGGGCGCAGCTGTTGTCGATACCATCGCACGCCACCGGAGCAGTACTGCCCTCGACAGCGCGCAGGATGTCGCCAGCACGCACCTCGGAGGGATCCTTGGCCATCATGTAGCCGCCGCCCTTGCCGCGCACGCTCTTAAGCAGGCCAGCCTTCATAAGCGGACGAACCAGCTGTTCCAGATACTTCTGCGAAATGCGCTCGCGGTCGGCAACCTCGCGCAGAGCAATCTTGCCCTCGGCGTCACCGAGCGCCGCGATATAGATCATCAGTCGGAGGGCATAGCGGCCCTTAGAAGAAATGAGCATACCTACCCTCCCATCGTTACTGGGACAAAACCAGGCTTGTTTGTCCCAAATCCTATGCAAGCGGAACAAACAAACCTGATTATTATGTCCCACATCTAGAAAAGTCGAGTGGATTAGTCGGGTTTTCCCTTGACTAACGCCGAACCCATAGTAACTTTATTCCGAGAAGATTCCTAGGGTTTAGCACACCTATGAGTACACCATATACAGAGAGGGACAGCATGAGCGCAAATCCGCTGCTTTCCATCGAAGGTCTGACCGCCTCCGTGGACGAGAAGACCATCCTCCACAACGTCAACCTCAACGTCGCCGCCGGCGAGACCCACGTGCTGATGGGCCCCAACGGCGCCGGCAAATCCACCCTCGGCCACCTGGTCATGGGCGACCCCGTCTACACCGTGCAGGACGGCCGCATCGTCTTTGACGGCCAGGACATCACCGAGCTCACCACCGACAAGCGCTCGCGCGCCGGCCTGTTCCTGAGCTTCCAGGCCCCGGTCGAGATCCCCGGCGTGCCGCTGTCGAGCTTTTTGCGCGCCAGCATCGCCGGCCGCCCCGGCCTGGAGATGAAGGGCAAGGAGTTCCGCCGTCGCGTCAAGGAGCTCGCGGCCGAGCTTAACATGGATACCGCCTACCTCAACCGTGAGCTGGGCGTGGGCTTCTCGGGCGGCGAGAAAAAGAAGGTCGAGATGCTCCAGCTTCTGCTGCTGCAGCCCAAGCTCGCCATCCTGGACGAGACCGACTCCGGCCTGGACGTCGACGCGCTTTCCACCGTCAGCCACGGCATGGACGCCTACCGCAAGAGCTGCGACGGCTCCATGCTCATCATCACGCACAACACGCGCATCCTGGAGCACCTGGATGTCGACCGCGTCCACGTTATGGTCAAGGGCCACATCGTGCGCGAGGACGACGCCTCGCTCATCCCCTGGATCGACAAGAACGGCTTTGAGACCTTCGAGCGCGAGGCCGCCGAGCAGCGCGCCCAGGCCGAGGCCGCCGCTGCCGAGCAGCAGGCGTAAAGGGGCGACGCAATGACCAAGAACCGCACCGAGGTCGCGGACATCGACCGCAGCCTCTACGACTTCACCTACGGCGAGGAGGGATTCGAGCGCCTCGACGCCGGCATCACGCCCGACATCGTGCGCGAGATCAGCGCCAAGAAGGACGAGCCACAGTGGATGCTCGATCTGCGCTTAAAGTCCCTCGAGATCTTCAATCGTTTTCCCGACCCGACGTGGGGCCCCTCCATCGAGGGCCTGGACATGGACAACATCGTCACCTACGTCAAGCCCAACACCGACCAAAAGCACGACTGGGAGTCGGTGCCCGACGACATCAAGAACACCTTTGAGCGCCTGGGCATCCCCGAGGCCGAGCGCAGCTACCTGGCGGGCGTCGGCGCGCAGTACGACTCCGAGCTGGTCTACCACAACATGCAGGACACCGCGTCCAAGATGGGTATCGTCTATTCCGGCATCGAGGAGGCCCTGCACGACCCGCAGTGGGAGCCGCTCATCCACGAGAAGTTTATGACGCTCATCCCGCCCACCGACCACAAGTTTGCGGCCCTGCACGGCGCCGTATGGTCGGGCGGCTCGTTTGTCTACGTGCCCAAGGGCACCAAGTTGGACTTCCCGCTGCAGAGCTACTTCCGCCTTAACGCCAAGGGCGCCGGCCAGTTTGAGCACACGCTCATCATCGTCGAGGACGACGCCGACCTGCACTTCATCGAGGGTTGCTCCGCGCCCAAGTACAACGTTGCCAACCTCCACGCCGGCGCCGTCGAGCTCTTTGTGGGCAAGCGTGCGCACCTGCGCTACTCGACCATCGAGAACTGGTCCAAAAACATGTACAACCTCAACACCAAGCGTGCGCGCGTGGACGAGGATGGCGACATAGAGTGGATCAGTGGCTCCTTCGGCAGCCACGTGGGCTACCTCTACCCCATGAGTGTGCTCAACGGCCGCCGCGCCCGGTCGAGCTTTACCGGCATCACCTTTGCCGGCGCCGGGCAGAACCTCGATACCGGCTGTAAGGTCGTGCTCAACGCCCCCGAGACCTCGGCAACCGTCGAGACCAAGGGCATCTCCAAGAGCGGCGGCATTCAGACCTTCCGCAGCTCCATCGTGGCCACGCCCAAGGCCGAGGGTTCCAAGGCAACCGTGAGCTGCCAGTCGCTCATGCTCGACGACCAGAGCCGCTCCGACACCATCCCCGCCATGGACATCCGCGCCAAGAACGTCGACATCGGCCACGAGGCCACCATCGGCCGCATCGGCGACGACAAGGTGTTCTACCTGATGAGCCGCGGTATCTCGGAGGAAGAGGCCCGCACCATGATCGTCAACGGCTTTGCCAACCCGGTCTCCAAGGAGCTGCCGCTGGAGTACGCCGTCGAGATGAACAACCTGATCAAGCTCGAGATGGAAGGAGCGATCGGATAATGAAACAGGAAACCAACGCCGCTGCTACCACGCTCGAGCAGGTCAACGCGATGCCCGCTGCCACCTGGGGCTGGCTGCGCATGAACCAGACCAAGCTTGAGCTTTCAGACGAGCTTGCCGCCGCCCCCGCCGAAGCCGTTGAGGTCGAGGGGCTGGACGAGCAGTTCTCCGGCGCGGCCGACGCCTTCGACGCCGCCATGGACGCCATGGCCGAGCGCTTCCCCGAGCGCCGCGCCTCCGCCCCCGGTGATGCCGCCGACCGCGCCCGCATCACGCCCGAGACCGAGCTCGACGTGCCTGCCACCTCCGTCTACCAGGCCGGTGCCATTAAGCTCGAGGAGGAGCTCTCCCCCGCTGAAGCCTTCGAAACCGGCATGGGCGAGGCTGCCTACGCCTACTTGGCCGAGCACGCTACCAAGCGCATCGTCATAGATGTGCCCGCATACAAGCACGCCACGGTTGCTGTGCGCGTGAGCGGTGTCGATGCCGCCGCGGCCATCGCCGCCATCGACGTCGTCGCCCGCCCGCAGGCAACGCTCGACCTGCAGATCGCCCTGGACTCCCCCGTTGCCGGCGAGGGTGTCGTGGGCTCCGTGCTACGCGTGTGCTCCCACGAGTACGCCATCGTCAACGTGACCTGCACGCAGACGCTCGACGATAGCTGGATCGCGCTCGACGACACCGGCCTGTTCCTGGACGAGGGCGCGCGCGTCAACGTGCAGCACACCGTCCTGGGTGCCGGCGCCAGCGCCACCGGCCTTGCCGGCGACCTGCTGGGCGACACCGCCAAGGTGACCATCGATACCGATTACCTGGGCGCCCGCGAGCAGGTGCGCGACTTTAACTACGAGCTGCGCCACCGCGGTCGCAAGACCGAGTGCGAGATCGACGCCAACGGCGTGCTGACCGGCACGTCCAAGAAGGTCTACCGCGGCACCATCGACCTCGTGCACGGCTGCAAGGGCGCAACCGGCACCGAGCGCGAGACGGTGCTCTTGGCCAACAAGGGCGTCGACAACAAGACCGTTCCCGTCATTCTCTGTGACGAGGACGACGTCGCCGGCAACCACGGCGCCACCATCGGTCACGTCCGCGACGAGCAGCTGTTCTACCTCGCCTGCCGTGGCCTTGACCAAAACGCCGCCGAGGACCTGTTCATCCGCGCCAAGCTGGAGGACGCCGCGCTTTCCGCCACCGACGAGCGCACCCGCGCCGCCGTCGTCCGCCTAGGCAACAACCTGATCGACAACTTTGAAGAGGAGCTCGCATGATCGACACCGAGCACGTTAAATGCGACACCTGTACTGCCCCCGAGCCCATGGAGCTCGACGCCAGCGACGAGGCTTCGCGCGGCTGGCCCACCGTGGACATCGAGACCAACCCCTACAAGGGCCAGTTCCCGCTGTTCCAGCAGCACCCCGAGATCGCTTTCCTCGATAGCGCCGCCACCGCGCAGCGCCCTGCCCGTGTGCTCGACGCCGAACGCGACTTCTACCAGCGCATGAACGCCAACCCCCTGCGCGGCCTGTACTCGCTGTCCGTCGAGGCCACCGACGCCATCGCGAAGGTCCGCCAGCAGATCGCTGACCTCATCGGCGCCTCACAGGCCAACGAGGTCGTCTTCACCCGCAACACGAGCGAGTCGCTCAACCTGGTCGCTAAGAGCTTTGCGCCCACAGCGCTCGAACCGGGCGACGAGGTCGTCATCACCATCATGGAGCACCACTCCAACCTGATCCCGTGGCAGCAGGTCTGCCGCGAGACCGGCGCCAAGCTCGTCTACCTCTACCCCACCAAGACCGGCCAGCTCACCACCGAGGAGGTTCTTGCCAAGGTGGGTCCCAAGACCAAGATCCTGGCCGTGGGTCAGGTCTCCAACGTGCTGGGCGTCGAGAACCCGGTCAAGAACCTCGGCAAGCTCGTGCACAAGTACGGCGGCTATCTGGTCGTCGACGGCGCACAGTCGCTGCCGCACATGCCGGTTAACGTGACCGATCTGGGCGCCGACTTCTTTGCCTTTAGTGCGCACAAGGCCATGGGCCCCATGGGCATCGGCGTGCTGTGGGGCAAGATGGACCTGCTCAACGCCATGCCGCCCATGCTCACCGGCGGCGAGATGATCGATTCGGTCACCGAGCAGGACGCTGTCTGGGCGCCCGTCCCCGAGAAGTTCGAGGCCGGCACGCAGGACGCCGCCGGCATCTTCGCCACGGGCGCAGCACTCGATTACCTGGTCAACACGGTGGGTTACGAGAACATCCAGGCACGCGAGCAGGCACTCGTCCACTACCTGATGGGCGAACTCATGCAGCTCGACTTTGTCCAGATCATCGGCTCCATCTATTGGGACAACCACCACGGCGTCGTGAGCTTTAACGTCAAGGGCATCCACCCGCACGACGTCGCGAGCATCATGGACATGGACGGTGTGTGCATCCGCGCCGGTCACCATTGCGCGCAGCCGCTGCTCACCTGGCTGGGCGTCGAGAACCTTGCCTGCTGCCGCGCCAGCGTCGCCTTCTACAACGACAAGGCCGATATCGATAAGTTCATTGCCGGCCTGCATCACGTTTGGAGCACGTTCAATGGGTAATCTGTACACCTCCACCACGTTTATGGAGCACAATTCGCACCCCGACTACAAGTACGAGATGGACGCCCCCACTCACGAGCACGACGGCATCAATCCCAGCTGCGGCGACGAGCTCACCTTGCAGCTGCGTGTCGAGAACGGCGTGATCGAGGAGGCAGCCTTTACCGGTCATGGCTGCGCCATCAGCCAGGCCAGCGCCGATATCATGGCCGACCTCATCACCGGCGAGACGGTCGAGGAGGCGCATCGCCTAGCCGAGCTCTTCCTTGCCATGATCCGCGGCGAGCAGCTCTCCGAGGAGGACCTGGAAGACCTGGACGAAGCCGCCCAGCTCCAGGACATCTCGCACATGCCCGCCCGCGTCAAGTGCGCCGAGCTCGCCTGGCGCACCCTCGACGGCATGCTCACGGGACAAAATAATCAGTAGTATTTGTCCCAAATCTTAAGAATTTTATTGGCCGAATCGCTTGACAAGAGTGGTTCGGCCATTTTCTATTCCGAGCCCTCAGCCTGAGCCTTTACCTGCGCATAAGCGCGCACGATACGAGAGACGGTACTCTTGCTGATTCCCGTATACCGTTCGATCTCGCGCACCGTGTAGCCGCCATCGTGCAGAGCGAAAATGATTCCGTCTCGCCGCGAGGGCGCTACGGTCTTGAGTTCGTTGAGCGGCACACCCAGGCGCTTCGCCATCTTGTCGGCAAACGCACGCCGCTCCCACTCCGTCTCATCCATATCGTGAATCACCGGATCGGAACCATCGGGCATCGACAGAGAATAATCCAGAAACCCCTTGGCAGACTCAAAGAGCTCAAGCACACAAGAAGGATCCGAAAATCCCCTCGTCATATCGTTGCCATACGCTCGCAGATACTCGGCAAAGCTGCTCCAGGGATAACGCTCGATCAGGGCGATACCCGCCTCCTGCGGATTAGCATGAACATAGCGAATGGCAGCCATTAGATAACGGTCGGTATCGAGCGAGCGCCGGTCAAAACGGTTCTGGAACAGATGACCTGTACGCCCCGTGCGTTTATTGAACCGCCGCGCGTACGTCAAAAGCAGCCGGTGCATCGCCGCGCTCATCGCGTCCTCGTAATCTGCAAGCACCAGATGCACGTGATTGCCCATAAGGCACCAGGCGATAACCGTCACGCCCGCCTCGCGGCAGCACTCGCGCATCAGCTCCAAAAACTCCCACCGGTCTTCATCGCCCTCAAAGATGAGCTGCTTGCCCACACCGCGGGCACAGACATGGTAAAAGCCGGTAACCGTTCTCCAAACGCGCTGCATGGCGCTCCCTTCGCCGGGATCTGATTGCCATCCAATACAGCACGATTGAAGCGTGCCATCAAAACATTCACGCAAAACAATACACTCGCGCGGCCAAAGGCAGTAAACAGGCGGCGGACGGCACCGTTGCAACAGGTCAGCCCCCGCAACGCATACAAGAGCTGACCAAAAGCTTGCCCAAGACGAACCCCCTCTACGGAAGTTCGCGACCACAGAACATATAGTTAAACCGTTTCAATTAAAACTTCCGGACTTCTCGCTACGAAAACTGAGCCGTTCGCCGAATATTCCGTGCATTTCGCGGTATTATAGGGGCTGCATGTCATGTCCCTTTCGAAGGGTCGCCCGGCAATCGCCAGCCACGACCCCCAGACGGGACGCCAACACGATAGAGAGGAGAGGCATGCAGTACTCACAGGAAGTGGAGAACATGTGCCCCGTTGCCAAGGGTGCATACCACGGCCCCGCACCCATCCCCGAGGAGGGCAAGTGGGTCCAGGCTAAGGAGATTTCCGACATCTCCGGTCTTACGCACGGTGTGGGTTGGTGCGCACCTCAGCAGGGCGCCTGCAAGCTCACGCTGAACGTCAAGGACGGCATCATCGAGGAGGCCCTCGTTGAGACCATCGGCTGCTCGGGCATGACCCACTCTGCCGCCATGGCTTCCGAGATCCTTCCCGGCAAGACCATCCTCGAGGCCCTCAACACCGACCTCGTCTGCGACGCCATCAACGTTGCTATGCGCGAGATCTTCCTGCAGATCGTTTACGGCCGCAGCCAGACCGCGTTCTCCGAGGGCGGCCTGCCCGTGGGCGCCTCCCTCGACGACCTCGGCAAGGGCCTTCGCTCTCAGGTCGGCACCATGTTCGGCACCAAGGCCAAGGGCGCTCGTTACCTCGAGCTCGCTCAGGGCTACGTCACCCGCATGGCTCTCAACGACAAGAACGAGATCATCGCGTTCGAGTTCCTGAACCTCGGAAAGTTCACCGACGCCGTCAAGGCCGGCAAGACCCCCGAGGAGGCCATCGCTGGCGCTATGGGCCACTATGGTCAGTGGGAGAACGCTGCCAAGTACATCGACCCGCGCACCGACGAGGAGACTCACTCCGTCGCCAGCGTGTTCCCGGTTCACGAGTAGAAAGGGAGGGAAATAACTATGACTGTTACGTTCGAAGGTTACGAGCGCCGCGCTGACAAGATCAACAAGTGCCTCGCCGACAACGGCATCGCCTCCCTCGAGGAAGCTCTGCAGATCTGCACCGACAAGGGCTTCAACCCGCGTGAGATCGTCAACAACACCCAGTCCATCGCCTTCCAGAACGCCGAGTGGGCCTACACCCTCGGCTGCGCTCTCGCTGTCAAGCGTGGCGCCAAGACCGCTTCTGAGGCTGCCGCCATCATCGGCGAGGGCATCCAGGCCTTCACCGTTCCCGGCTCCGTCGCCGAGGACCGCAAGGTCGGTCTGGGCCACGGCAACCTGGGCGCTATGCTGCTCTCCGACGACACCGAGTGCTTCGCCTTCCTGGCCGGCCACGAGTCCTTCGCTGCCGCTGAGGGCGCTATCGGCCTGGCTCTGAACGCCAACAAGGCTCGCAAGAAGCCGCTGCGCGTTATCCTCAACGGCCTGGGCAAGGACGCCGCCCAGATCATCGCCCGCATCAACGGCTTCACCTATGTGAAGACTCAGTTCGACTACTACACGGGCGAGCTCAAGGTCGTCGAGACCATCCCCTACTCCGATGGTCCCCGCGCTGCCGTTAACTGCTACGGCTCCGACGACGTCCGCGAGGGCGTTGCCATCATGTGGCACGAGAACGTCGACATCTCGATCACCGGTAACTCCACCAACCCCACGCGCTTCCAGCACCCCGTCGCTGGCACCTACAAGAAGGAGCGCATCGAGGCTGGCAAGAAGTACTTCTCCGTTGCTTCTGGTGGCGGCACTGGCCGTACCCTGCACCCGGACAACATGGGCGCCGGCCCTGCCTCTTACGGCATGACCGACACCATGGGCCGTATGCACTCCGACGCCCAGTTCGCCGGTTCTTCCTCCGTGCCTGCGCACGTCGACATGATGGGTCTCATCGGCATGGGCAACAACCCCATGGTCGGTGCCACCGTCGCCTGCGCTGTCGCCGTCGAGGAGGCCCTCAAGGCCTAATCGCGCCCGCGCGATGCTCATATAGTTGAGCTTTGGAGCCGCTACCTTTCGAGGTAGCGGCTCTTTTTGTTTGCGCTATCGCAGGGTAGCGAATGCCGATATATCAGTTGGGGCGAAATACGAGATGTGACGAGATGAAACGTCAGAGCGTCCATGACGCCCACCTGTCATATGTGCCCTTTACCGATTTGCCGAGTCTTTGCGGCCCCATTACCGATCACCCGTGCGACAATGCGCCGGACGAGAAAGGAATCCGATGGAATCGACTGATGTACTGGTAATTGGATCTGGCATTGCGGGCCTTTGCGCCGCCATCGAAGCGGCGCGCACAGGTGCAACCGTCGCTGTGGCAAGCGCCGGCAAGACTATGAGTGGATCGAGTTTCTTCCCCGGAACCTGGGGCTTGGGGCTTATCGGACCCGTTAACGAAGACGACGAACAAGACCTCATCGACACCATCCAGACCGTTGGTGGCGGCGTCGCCGACCCCGAGCTTGTCCAGACGTTTGTCCACGGCATTCCCCAGGCAATTGAATGGCTCGAGCAAGACCTGGGCGTTGAGCTCCAGCGTCCGCAAAGCGCTGAGAGCGCTCAGCAAAAGCAGTTTATCCCCTGCTTTGACCACAAGACGCGCATGTGGCGCGGCCTCACCCGCAAGCCCCTTGAGGACGCTCTGACGACCCGAATCGAGTCACTCGGCATTCGCCTGCTCCCCCGCCATGAGCTTATCGACCTTGTTGAGAACACGAACGGCAGAATCACCGGAACCGTGCTCTACGACCTTACCGAAAATCGAATCGTGCCCTTTGCTGCCAAGGCCACGATCATCGCAGCCGGTGGCACAGGCGGCCTGTTCGAGCGCAGCCTTACGTCGGCTGATGTGCTCAGCTCCTCGCAGGCCATCGCACTGGCGCACGGCGCATCGCTTACTAATATAGAATTCATGCAGATGATGCCCGGCTTCATCGAGCCCAAGCGCAACCTGGTCTTCAACGAGAAAACCTGGCGCTACGTACATGTAGACCAGCCGGTAGATATTGCCGACGACAAGCTGGACGATCTGCTCGAGCAGCGCTCTGGATATGGCCCCTTCACTTCGCGCCTGGCTTCCCGCGCTATCGATCTCGTCATCGATCAGGCAGGCGCCGAAGGCCTGGCGCTCCACTACGACTTCCCGCGAGAGAATATCCCCGAGTTTGTGCAGACCTTTGCCACCTGGCTACAAGACGAGCACGGCATCGCGCCGACCGACGAGATGCGCGTGGCGATGTATGCCCACGCCGCCAACGGCGGTATCAAAATCGACAAGACCGCGTACGCAGGCGTTGAGGGCCTCTACGCCTGCGGTGAGGCAACAGGCGGCATGCACGGCGCCGACCGCATCGGCGGCTTGTCGAGTGCCAATGGCATCGTGTTCGGGCGCATTGCGGGCGCATCGGCAGCCCAAGCAGCGCTGGACGCTCCTGAGGCGGCCGCACCGATGGATATCGCCCTCCCCCAGCATGGCATAGCTACAGCAGACGCCGAGCGCCTGACCCGCTGCCTCAAACGCACAATGAGTACCTACTGCATGATCAACAGGACCGAAGCGGGTCTATCCAAGGCCCTGCAACAGCTTGAAAGCCTGCAAGACGACGCAACGGCGCTGAGCAAGCCACACGCCAATGACAGCGAAATCGCAGCCCTCGCCCGCCTGCAATCGCAGATTCAACTAGCACAGGAAATGGTCAAAGCCATGCGCAAGCGAACCGAAAGTCTCGGATCGCACTATCGAGCAGACTAAATCGATTCTCACTTTGAGTTTGATCACAACTTCTCAACATGCATCGAGCCCCGTAAGCATGATTCCCCCAAGGAGAACACGCTTACGGGGCTTTAGCCGTGTTTCCCCTAAGGGAATCACGGTGCAGATAGCTCAGCTCCGCGCCCTTTCGGGTTCGACCCCATGCGAGATTAATAAAAAAGACGGTCAACTTTCGCTGACCGTCTTAACAATCTTTGGTGGGCCGTCAGGGGGTCGAACCCTGGACCTTGGGATTAAGAGTCCCCTGCTCTACCAACTGAGCTAACGACCCAAAGCTAAAGTCCGTTGTGGCGGACTTTAGAGGAGATATCGTGTGGTGGGCCGTCAGGGGGTCGAACCCTGGACCTTGGGATTAAGAGTCCCCTGCTCTACCAACTGAGCTAACGACCCGATATCAACACGAAGCAAGAACTGGGGTGGGTAAAGGGACTCGAACCCTCGACCTACGGGACCACAACCCGTCGCTCTAGCCAACTGAGCTACACCCACCGTGTCCTGTGCGCTTCGCGCTCGACTATTATTGCAAGGAACGCCACGCGATGCAAGCCCCAATTTTCAAGAATTTTGAAAAGAGTTTTTCGAGACCATTTCGAGCATTTCCCACCGGTTTCATAGGAGTAAACTTGCCCCACTGCAAATGCTCGAAAGGACCGGCATGAAAGAACTCTCCAACCGCACGGCAACGTTTACCGATTCGGTCATCCGCCGCATGACGCGCATCTCCAACAAGTATGGCGCCGTCAACCTGTCACAGGGCTTCCCCGACTTTGATCCCCCGGCGCAGCTGCTCAATAGCCTCAGCACCATCGCCACCGACCCCAAGCCGCTCTACCACCAGTACTCCATCACCTGGGGCTCCCAGGCCATGCGCGAGGCGCTTGCCGCCAAGCAGGAGCACTTTATGGGCATGCCGATCAACCCCAACGAGAACATCGTGGTCACCTGCGGCTCCACCGAGGCTATGATGGCCGCCATGATGACGGTCACAAACCCCGGCGACAAGGTCGTCATCTTCTCGCCGTTCTACGAGAACTACGGCGCCGACACGATCCTTTCGGGTGCGGAGCCCATCTACGTGCCGCTCAACCCGCCCACCTTTGACTTCGACCGTGAGGTCCTCGAGGCGGCCTTCCGCGACAACGATCCCAAGGCGATTGTCCTATGCAACCCGTCCAACCCCTGCGGCAAGGTCTTTACCCGCGAGGAGCTCACCTTTATCGCCGACCTGTGCAAAAAGTACGACGCCTACTGCATTACCGACGAAGTCTACGAGCACATCGTCTACGCGCCCCACGAGCATGTCTATATGGCCACGCTGCCCGGCATGTTCGAGCGCACCATCAGCTGCAGCTCGCTGTCCAAGACCTACTCCATCACCGGCTGGCGCCTGGGCTACACCATCGCTCCTGCCGAAATCACCGAGCGCATCAAGAAGGTCCACGACTTCCTCACCGTAGGCGCCGCCGCTCCCCTGCAAGAGGCCGTCGTTACCGCCCTCAATTTCGACGATAGCTATTACCGGGAGGTCCTCGACCTCTACACCGCCAAGCGCGACCTATTCTGTCAGGGACTCGACAGCATCGGCCTCACGCACAACGTGCCGCAGGGCGCCTACTACGTGATGATGGATATCTCGGAGTTTGGCTATGACAGCGACCTCGACTTCTGCGAGGACCTGGCCTCCAAGGTGGGCGTGGGCGCTGTTCCCGGATCGAGCTTCTTCCGCGAGCCCGTCAACCACCTCATCCGCTTCCACTTTGCCAAGCGAGACGAGACGCTTAACGCGGCGCTGGAGAACCTCAAGT
>ERZ1034980.580-NODE-580-length-26069-cov-20.289190_pt1 | contig 26069 bp, 31 predicted proteins | sample MGYA00520622_ERZ1034980 | MGnify/ENA primary metagenome ERZ1034980 (study PRJEB33766, sample SAMN09781791) | gut metagenome | biome: gut microbiome | host: Homo sapiens | place: Madagascar | study: EMG produced TPA metagenomics assembly of the PRJNA485056 data...
ATACAGTTTTTTGTATCCTAGGTGTGCTATAATATCTCAAACCAAAACCTTCATGTGCGCACAAGAAGTTGGTTATATTAAAACAACCTACTTTTTCTTATGGAGGTCTTTATGAAAGACAACTTACGTTATACAATTCTGTATGTCAGAATCTCAAAAGACGATGATGCAGTCGGCGACAGCAACAGCATTACCACGCAGCTGGCAATCTTGCAGAAGTACGCCAATGATCATGCCTATCAAAATATAAAAGTGATAAAAGATGACGGTTACAGCGGAACGAACTTCAACAGACCCGGATTTCAAGAGATGTACTCACTTGTGAAAAGCAGACAGGTGGAGCGGATTCTCGTCAAGGACTTATCCCGTCTGGGAAGAAACTATATTGAAACAGGTCGATTTATTGACCTTGAATTTCCACGTTATAACACGCAGTTCATCGCTGTGAATGAAAACTTTGACAGCAACGGCGGCGACAGATTTCTTGTTGCAGTATGGAATCTGCTGAATGAACTCTATGCAATGGATATTTCCAACAAACAGAAGCAGTCCATTCGGGCAAAAAGTGACAGTGGCAGGCACATCACCTCAAAGATTCCATTTGGTTACAAACTTGATCCGGAAGATAAGCACAAATGGATTATTGATGAGCCTGCTGCTGAAACAGTCAGAGTGATATTCCGTTTATTTAACGCAGGCAAAGGCACTACTGAAATATGCAGATATCTTACCGAGCATAAGTTCATATCTCCGTCCAATCATAACAAGCAGGCAATCAAAGGTTCTCGTGCTGTTGCAGACCCATACTATTGGTGTGTCAGCAGTGTGATCAATATCCTTGACCGTCAGGAATACGTTGGTGATACGGTAAATTTCAAAACATATCATACAAGCTTTAAGGATAAAAAAGTCCGTAAAAACAGCCGTGAGGATTACGTCATTATTCATGATACACAAGAACCGATCATCTCCCGTGAGGAGTTTGAAAAAGCACGGAAAAGAAGAAATGCCAATAAGAGAATTTCAACTGAAAAACAATTTCATCTGCTTGACGGTATGGTATTCTGTGGCGATTGTAAAAACAGAATGTACCTCAATCGCAAGAAAAGGAAATCAACCATTACATACATCTATCTCTGCAATCGGTATAAAAAAGAAAAGCTTTGTTCTGCACACTACATTCGTGAGGACTATCTGATCAAAACTGTTCTGGATCAGATTACTTTCCTGCAAGAGAAATTTTCAGAGGGGAAAATTGAGTTCCGCCGTTTCATTTACAGTGCGATCAATCATCGTACATCTGAACATATCAGACAGGTTAACTCACGAATCAAAGCAATTCAGGAAAGACTGAATCAAATCAGAACGACAGAAACCAAGATGTATGAAGATAAACTTATGGGCAAAGTTGACGAGGAAACATTTCATAACATCACTCATGTTCTGAACAATGAAGCAAGAAATCTGACAGATGAAAATTCTCAGCTGCTTGTTATTCTTGACAAAGTGGAGGATCTGAAAATGGGCATTGATAACTTTGTACAGAAGATCGAACGTTTTGCAAACTGCACAGTTACAGAAAATGACCGTGTCATAATGGAACAGCTTATCGACCATATTGAGGTCTATGAAAATGACAGCAATGAAATTTCTGTGCGTATCTTCTTTGCAGACATCGGCGTAATTGAATAAGCTGCACTTTGATTACAAGTGCGACGGTATGGCGACGATGTATTAAAACTTTGGCGACAATGTTCCAATAACTATTGAAAAAAGTCCTCTTGTGCGCTATTCTAAATAATGAATAATGCACAGGAGGACTTCGTATATGTTCAATAAAATTACAGCATTGTATTGTCGATACTCACGAGATGACGGGCAGGAGGAAGAAAATGCAAGTATCACACATCAACGTAAGTTGCTGAAAGAATATGCAGAAAATAACGGATACACCAATCTTCGCTGTTATGCTGATGACGGATACAGCGGTACAAATTTCAACAGACCTGACTTTCAGCGTATGCTTGAAGATATTGAAAACGGGCTGATCGGAACCGTTATTGTCAAGGATATGAGCCGCTTCGGACGAAACTATATTCTTGTCGGTCAGTATGTGGAACTTGTACTTCCCATGTATGATGTAAAAGTAATCGGCGTAACAGATCACTACGATTCTACAAAAGAAAACAACGATCTGTTTGCTTTTGAGAGTATTTTCGCTGAAATGTATGCTGCCGATATTTCCAAAAAAGTCACTGCCTACAAACGAAATAAAGGGATGAACGGCGGTGTTGTCAAAACACGTCCTGTATATGGCTACAAAATCGCACCTGGCACAAAAGATGAATGGATCATTGACGAAAAAGTTGCAGGCATTGTCTACATGATATTTGATAAATTTGTCAATGAGGAGATGACGGAATATCAGATTGCAAACTATTTGAGAAAGCATAAAGTTCTCACTACATCGGCATACGCCGGTTCAAAGCGGTGTGATCCGACAAGAATTTATGCATGGTCAACTTCAACGATAACAAGAATGCTTGGCATGGCAGAATATGCCGGTGATACTGTCAATTTCAAGTCACGAACGGTTTCTTTCAAAACAAGACAGATAGAGAGAATTCCAAAAGACCAATGGCTTGTATTCCATGATACACATGAAGCACTTGTGCCGAGAGAACTGTTTGAAAAAGCACAGGTTCGTCTGGCAAGACCCAAAAAAGAATTTGACAAGCGAAAATATGAGTACAGTACTTTTTTCACCAGAAAATGCAGATGCTCTGAATGCGGCGGAAGAATGTCCATTCAGGTAGCAAAGGGATACGACGGGATCGCATATAACTGTCAGAAACACATTTCTTTTCAGACTTGCAAATCACATACTGTCCGGGAAATGACACTTCGCAATATGTTCAGAGATCAGATCACCGTTCTGCAGCAAGCACTTCTCTCTAAGTCAAAAGAAACAGAAGAAAAACTTGGTATGTATAAGCTTTCAGATCTGCAAAAAGAAATGGATATTGCCAGTCACAGGATTGCAGAGATCAATTCCTATACACAGGCACTTTTTGAATCGAAGATCAGGGGTGAGATCACACAGGACGATTTTTTGTCGCTAAGCAAACAATATGGCGATGAGAAAAGCAACCTGCAAAGTCAGGTCAATATGCTTGCTGGAAAAGCAGCAAGCGGAAAGAAAAACATATCCGGAATAACTGAGATCCTGAATTTTATCCGAAATACAGATTTTTCTGAGATCACAGAAGAAAAATGCAGTAAACTGATAGAACGAGTGATCGTTGGTGTATATGAGAAAAAAGGAACTGTAAACTATGGGAAGCAGTCCCTGCGATTTCGGATATATGAGATCGGCTATATAGACGAGCTGGTCGATGTAAGCTACAAAACATTTCGGGAAAGAACAGAAACTGTACTTCTTCGCCGCTATGCCGACCATATGGTAACCAGATATCCTCATGAGGTCTATGAAGAACTCGGACTGACCTACAACATTATGAAAGCAGGACTACAGCGTGAAAATACGAACTTCAATACAATTGTCATCGAACTCAGAAAAAAGCTGATTACAGAATATATCAGACAAGGAATGTCTGCTGATGCAATTTTCAGGATCACAGGCTTTTCCAGTGTAAATGTTCTCTATGCGTTCTGTCATAGCCATTTTGGAATGACCTACAAGCAATTACGAAAAGATATCCTTTCATAAATTTTAAGGGCTGCTGCGTTGTCGGCAGTCTTTTTGTTTCCCTAAAAGTGAGTTATACTATGATTTATTTTACATTGGGGAACCGCAAAAATTGGCTCTCTTGAAAAAGATTCTGACTTGTGATAGAATATATTCGTCAAAGAAAAGCCTGTCTGTTATAAACGGAGGAATGCGATGTACAGACAGAATTCTGAGTATTTTATCCCCATAGGAACTGACCCGGAACTTGCAAAGATGATTCGTCACCAGCGGTATATCAACACCCGTGAGCATTATCACACGGTTCCGTATTACGATAATCTTCTGATTTCAGAAACAGAGCCTGACATACAACAGCTTGCTTTATGGAATGCTCTTGCAAGAATGAAGGTATCAGAACCAAAGGGATACGCTCTTTTAACCAATTTCTATTTTGGCACTTATCGTTCCGTTTCATCATTTGCAAAAGCGAATGGAATTTCAAGACAGGCAATGTCAAGAAAAATCAAACGCTATCTTCGCTTCCTGCGGATCATTGCTTATGAGGAACTGGACAGAGGTATCTTGAAAACTGAATATGGAGAACGCAATTTTATCTGATTGCTGCAATTGAGTTACAAACAGCGACGATTGGGCGACAATCAGGCGACAATTTGATGTTTATCGTTGCCCTCAGATTCTTTCTGTGATATAATGAAAACAGCAATTTTAAGCCTGTCAGTATAGGAGGAAAATACTTATGCAGACAGGAAAAATCACTGCTTTATACGTCAGATTTTCTTATGATGACGGAATTGACGCAGAAAGCGGCAGCATTGAACATCAGAAGTCGTTGCTCAGAAGCTATGCCGAATCTAACGGTTTTACCGATCTTTCTTACTACGCAGATGACGGATATACAGGCACAAATTTCAATCGCCCCGATTTTCAGCGTATGCTCGGTGACATTCATAAAGGACTTGTTTCCACTGTGATCGTCAAAGATATGAGCCGTCTGGGCAGAAACTATCTCATGGTCGGTCAGTATGTAGAAATCGAATTTCCAAAGCATAACGTTCGTTTCATTGCAATCAGTGATAACGTGGATTCTGCCAAGGGAATGAACGATCTGCTGCCGATCCATAACCTGATGAACGAATGGTACAGCCGTGATATTTCCAAAAAGGTTCGTGCCATGATACGTCAGAAAGGCAACAGCGGTCAGTCTATTGCATCAAAGCTTCCTTATGGGTATTACAATACACCGGAGGATAAGCAGACATGGCTGATCGATGAATCTGCAGCTAATGTGGTTCGCAGGATCTTTGACCTGTATCTGAATCAATCCTTTGGTATGTATCAGATTGCTCGTATTCTCAAAGCTGAGGGTATACCAAGGCCGACATATCACAGACGAATGGCAAAAGGTATCAAGGTAGAAGCTGACGATCTGTGTGTATGGAGTGCATCTGTGGTAAGGGATATTCTGCAGCATCGTGAATATATCGGTGATACGGTTAATTTCCGCACAGAGATCACGTCATACAAGAATAAGAAAGTCATTCACAACAGCGATGACAAGTTGAAGATATTCCCGAATACGCACCCTGCGATCATTGACAAGGAAACATTTCAGAAAGTGCAGGACAAGATCTCAAAGGAGATCAGACACACAAGAAATGTACACAGTTATCTCTTTGCAGATTACCTTTATTGCATGGATTGTCATAGCAGAATGCACGGCAGGCAATGCTATTTGAAAGGCGGGAGAACACTCTCAGCTTATGAGTGTTCCACTTACCGCAAAAGTAAAGGTTGTTGCTTCCATGGAGTACCTGAAATGTATTTGCAAGCTGAGGTGTTAGCGAAAATACAGAATGTTCTTGCCTTTGCCAAAAGCAATTCTGCCGAGTTCAGGCAGAACATCAGCAAAGCGTTAGAGGAACAGTCTGACGGCAGCAAAGCAGTAATACAAGAAGAACTGGACAAGGCTCAGGCTCGCACGGCGGAGATCGACAAGTATATTCAGGGTTTATTTGAAGCAAAGGTCAAATGCGAAATTGACGGCTCATTATTTGCGAGTCTGAAGAAAACGTATGATGAGGAAAAAGAACAGCTCAACAAGCTGATAATTGACCTCATTACAAAGCTGAGCCGTGAAAATGAAGCAGATGAAAAAATTCAGCTTCTTTATGCAGCAATCAGAAAGTATGATGCCGTATGGGAACTCACTCCCGAAGTTCTGACAGACTTTATTGAAAAGATTGAAGTTGGTCAGGTCAGTGCAGAAAACAAAAAAATCTCGTTTGAACTACGAGATAATCAGATTTCTGTATTCTTTTGGGGTGTCGGCATCATCGATTTTATGTGAAAAACGGTTCCCTAAGTTGGGTTCGGCTGCGTATGAAGTTCATCAAACACAACACCGTGAATGTTAAAGCCATGTTTGGAATAGGCTTCTGCCGAAAGCACCTGATAAAAGCTGTTGGTCGGGAGGTACACGATACGCTTCTGTGAGGTCAGGATCTTCACTCGCTTGGAAAGGGCAGGGCACATTCGTACCATATCCGCTGCTACGTCAAATACAATGGCAGCCTGTTGTCGGTCGGCAGCACAGCCGTAGACTTCGGCACGTTCTTCGCCATCACCACAGGTGAGCAGCAGGGCAACCGCAGCGGCAAGTTCTGATTTGCCATTTTTCTTCGGAATCTCAATGTAAGCCGTGTTGAATTGCCGATAGCCGTTCGGTTTTAAGATTCCAAACAGGTCACGAATAATTTGTTCCTGCCAGTCCAGCAGTTCAAATTTCTTTCCAGCCCATGTGCCTTTGGTGTGGCTGAGGCATTCAATAAAAGAAACGGCATAGTCCGCTGCCTTTTTGTTATACTTGGAATCCTCCGCCATAAAACGGGTCGGTTTGAATTTTGCTATTGTTCTCACCCCCCAACAAAAAAGACCTGCCAAAAAGCAAGTCTGCATCGTTTATTTTAACGCCCTCATGAGGCCGTTTTTTAATCGAGATTCTATTCCCATTGTAACCATGTTACCATACAAATTCAAGGATTGCAAGCCGCTAAACATACAGAAAAAAACGATGGAATTTCGGCACTTTCTTGTGTATCATACACCAACGAAACAAGAGCCTTTGTGCCGCCCTGTGTGGGGCGTTTGTGAGAAAGGGAAAACCACTCGGAGGAAACAAAACCACGCCGGACAAGGGCAACACAGCGGCTGTACGAGCCGCAGCCCCTTTCGGGGCTTTGGTCTTGGGTTGTGGGTTTTGGATTACCGTCCGGTCTGGCACTCCCATTCGAATTCGCAGGCGTTTTCGTACTCCTCATCGAAAAGGGCATCGTCATCGATTTCCTTTTCCGTAAAGTCGATGCTGTCGATTTCCTCGCAAACCGTGTGGAGGCTTTCGGCATCTGCCTTTGCAAGGCTTTCTGCGTTTTCCTCAACCCATGCGGTGAACTCCTCGTTGTCCATCCTGTCCTCGTTTTCAATCTCCAGTTCGTATTCGTAGTCCGCATCGAACCAGGTGATGACCGCCTTTGTGATTTCGGTTCTTTCGTTCCAGTCCGTTCTGTTTGCCATTGCTCTTGCCTTTGCGATTCCGTATGCTACCATTGTGTTTTTCCTCCAAATTTCGTGGTTTTTTGGTTGTTTTCCCTTTCGGTAACTGTATATTACCATACCTTTCGGCGTATAGCAAGCGGCTAAATGTACAGAACATAAGGCGTTGTTTTTGCTGTATATTTGGTGGATCTGACACTGGATAAACTTGCTTTTCTATGGTAAAATACAGTACAATGGAAAAGGCATCTCCGGAAATCGCAGCCACCAACCAAGCCCCGCACAGTTCGCCTGTGTGGGGCTGGTTTTGACTTTGGGCAGTTTCTCGGCAAGTGCTCTGAAAGCCCACACAGGGCAAACAGGGCGGTTACATGGGGAACTTTCGGTGCATTACAGACAGGATTTTCTCCTGTTCCTCTATGGAAACGCCGATGCTTTCCAGTGCCTGCCGAATGCCACAGTCCGGGCAAATGGGCGTTTGGTTGTCCGTTCTGGAAAGTGCCGGAACACCGGAGTAGGGTTTTCCGCAAAGTGGGCAGATTGCCGAAACTGGCTTATCCGTTTTCATGGTGGTACACCTCCCGTTCGCTGATGTCCATGGCTTTCCGCAGGTGTTTCAGGTCAAAGCCGAACTGGCGGTATCCGTCCACACAGGTGCGGATGTAGGCAGAAGTGGGAATGCCCAGTTTCCGTTCCTCGTGCATGATGTACACAAAGGCGGTCAGCTTTTTTCCGGTTTCTGCAAGAGGAAGTTCCAGTTCCGTTTTGTAGTAGAAATGGGGATACCCCTCATAGCGGTCAAGAGCAAGTTCATCTCGTTCCGACACTGACCAGACTGCCGCCGGAACGGTACAGCCCTGTTTGGGTTCGATGGTCAGATAGGAGCCGGTCTTGCTGCCCTTGAACAGCAGCTGGTAATTTGGAATCTCCGCAGTCCCCACAATTCTGGCATCCGGGCAGCGGAACTGCATCTGTTTCATGTTCAGATTACTGCCGTAGGCAAGGTAAAACTTTTTCATGCAATCAAATCCTTTCTGAAAGGGATACCCTTTCACCACCATAAGACCGCCGAAGCGGTCTGGTGTAGCTGGTAGCAAAAGGCTGTCCCTTTATCTGCCGAACCGGAAAGCGGCATCGCCATCAAGGTTCTTGGTAAGAAAATTTCTCGCTGTGGCGAACTCCTCGCCGACCAGTCCCAGCCGAATCAGCCACGTCCGCATGGCGAATTTCGGGTTTTCCGTTTGCTGTGGTTTCGGACTGGCGGTTCGCAGTCCCTTTGCCATTTCGGAAAGGGCAAGGCAAAGTTGTATGTAGCTTTTCAGCTGTCCGGCATGAAGTCCGTTTTTCCTGCCGTTGGCAGGCTTGTCGAATTGAAATAACCGGAATTCAATTGTGCCTTTTGTAAAAGTTGCGTGATAGTTCAGCATATGGTATCGGCTGTCATTGTAGTGCTGATTTCTGCCGTAATTTGCACCGTTCGCCGTATACCAGATGTCTGCGAACTGTGCCATGTTGGTGGGCTTTTTCCGGTTCAGCTGTTCGATGAATTGGGGATTGACCGTTCTGCAATATCGGTTCATTCTGCCTTGGTCGATTTTCAGGGCATCTGCAATCAGCCGTTCGTGGCTCGCCATAAGGTTGGCGAGGTTTCGCAGGGTTTGCGGTGTGTGTCCGTTTGCTCCAATGTGAATGTGTACTCCGGCTCCGATGCCTGCATGGCTGATTGCTCCGGCTTTGCGAAGCTTTCTGACCAGTTCCTGTAAGGTTTCAATGTCCTCGTATTTCAAAATCGGCGTGACCAGTTCGCACTTTTCGGCATCGCATCCTGCAATGCTGACGTCTTTCTGGAATTTCCATTCTCTGCCCTGTGCATCCCAAGCCGACCAAGTGCTGTAGCCGTTTCGGCTGGCGGTGTATTCGTATCTGCCTGTGCCGAAATGGTCGGCGGCAAGCTTTGCAGCTCGCTCTCTGGTGATGTGGTTCATCTCAATCTCCACGCCGATGGTCTGCTTTTTCAGGTTTTCGATTTGCTTTGCGGTTTTTTCGTTCATGGTATTTTCCTCCGTAATTTCGGGCTTTTTGCCCTTTCGTTGTACACATATTAACTCTAAACGGAGGAGATAGCAAGTGGCTAAATGTACAGAAAATGCGGGCAAAAGATTGTGTAGAATACACCCTTGCAATCCTTGCGATTGTATGGTAACATATCGTACAATGGAGGAGGTTTCGCCTTATTTTTTCGCCTCGGATACGGTCTGGAAACTGTCGATTTCAGGAATCAGAGCAAGGGAAGAACCGTTTTCCCACCGCATATGAATGCTGCCCGCATCATCAATGTGCGTGACTTCGCCGACTGTTCCGGGAAGAATCGGATATTTTTCATTTCGCATAGAAAGCAGCTGTAATTTTGTTCCAACAGGGTACTTTTTTCGCAGCTGTTTCAGATATGATTCACTCGGAAACTGCATCAGTATCACCAACCTTTCTGAATGCGGAATTGCCGGACAGATGCCGAAGAATGACCTTTCTTGCCGCCTTGAATTCTGCTCCTACCATTCCCAGACGAATCAGGAAACACCGCATGGTGTACTTGGGATTGTCGGAGGTGTCCGGCTTGCGGTTGATGCGGCTCTGATTCTTGGCAAATTCGCAGAGCATGGAAATGAAAGTGCAGTAGGCATCTGCATCACCGTCCTGTTCGACCATGAACCACGGAAATTCCACCTTTTCATCCGATGGAATGATGTCCAGTGAATCGGTTTGAAAAGCAGTCTGAAAAAGGGCGGCCTTGTTTTCGCAGATCTGCCGGAGATTGCCCAGTGTATGCTCCGTGAAGAAATCAGCTGGCATCTGCACAGTCAAGCCTTTAGATTCCAGTTCTGATGTGTCCGGAACAGCATAGCCCTGATTCTCCAGTTCGGCAAGAAGCCGTTCTGTTTCCTCACGGTCGGCTTGGTCGCTGATTTCCAGATTACCGGACTTGGTAACAGTGTAGCATTCACCGATTTTGTAGGCACAGGTGGGCATGAATTGATATACTGCCGGAATGCCGATAATCTCACTGATGGCTTTCACCAGTTCCTTTCGATTTTGACTGTGATAAGTAATGGTCATGTGAAAAACTCCTTTCTTTCGGCGTTTTTGCTTTCGCCATGACACATATTAACTCTGTTTCCCACAGATAGCAACTGTGAGATGTGTAGAATGTTTCGGCTGTCATTTGTAACAGATCACAAATCTGCCCAGACGATTCCGGCAAGCACAAAAACAGCTACATTCAGACAGATGCCATTCCCCCAAAGGCGGTACTCTGCTGCATCACGATATGGATCTTGCAGCCATTTCTGTACCATCTTTCGGCTTTTGGGACGGCTCTCCGGTTTTACCGCTTTTCGGTATTCTTCAAAAATAGCTGCCCATCGGTCGATTTCTTCCTCTGTGGGATTTTCCGATGCCAGGTCACTGCACCACTGATCCGGAAATCCCTGCAGTCTTGCACATTCCTGCGGTGTCAGTCTGCGAACCGCATAACCGCTGGAAACGATACTGGGGTCTTTGTGGTCCCGTGCCAGCAGTGTAGGGGTCGTTTCCAGAAATGCACCGCTGAAATTTCCCGTAGAAGCAGCATACACTGCATGATGGTCGGTAGCATTCAAAGTGAAAGCGACCTCTTTGTTGACACCGCCGCCCTGCGGTCCGTTTTGGTCAGACCGACCGATCATGGAACCCTGCAAAGCATAACTTTCTACTACAGCAATACCGCCTTGGTTTTTGGATGGTGACTGGTCGCTGGTGTCCAAAGTACGGGCAGTGTCTGCCTCATAAATGCCGCTGTGCGGATTACCGGAAAGCATGGCATTGCTGGAAAAGGAACTGATGCCGTATGCTTTCGGCTGAAATACCGTCTGGTCATTGTTGCAGGACAGCGTAGCAGATTTGTTTTCCTGTATCAGACTGCCTTTTCCACCGCCGGATTTTCCGCAGCGAATCTTCAGTGTTTTCGGTGTATCCATCAACAGCGGAACATTTCCGCCGCCGGTTCCGCATCTGGAAGTCAGTGTCTGTACTTTTCCGTTCTCAGAGATCTGAAGCCGGCTGTCAGCAGGATGATTTTCCAGTACACAAGGCGGATGATGGGATTCTGCCCGAAGGGTGGCAGTGCGTTCTTTCAGAATGTCTATGCGTTCTCCGCCCTGGTCACACAAGCACAAGCCTGCCGTTCCAGAGCTGTCCGCAGCACTTCCGGCAGTTCTTTGCCACGCACGGAGGCTCTCCGCAGAATACCCTGACAAGCCTTCGGACTCAAATAGTATTTTTCCGGCACTTGTTCCGTCAAAATCTGCGACAAGAAAGATCCGTTTTCTTCGCTGGGGCACTCCCCAGTATTGTGCATCAAGAACTCGCCATGCGAGGGAATAGGATTCTGCCAGAATCTCTCCGGCTTTTGTCCATTTTCCCGCAGGTCGAGGAATTGAAATGCTGCTGTCTTTGACCGAACAGATGGCTTCGAGGACACAGCGGAAATCTTCTCCGCCGTTGGAGGAAAATGCTCCGGGGACGTTTTCCCAGACGATGTATCTTGGGTATTTACCATTGCTTGCACACCTCATTTCTCGGATGATACGGATTGCTTCGTGAAACAGAGAAGAACGGCTGCCGCTCAGACCGGTTCGTTTTCCGGCGATGCTCATATCCTGGCATGGACTGCCAAAGGTGATGATGTCCACAGGCGGCAGCTTTGCACCATGCAGTCCGCTGATATTGCCGAAGTGTTGTACCTGCGGCAGCCGTTTTTCTGTCACACGAATGGCAAACGGTTCAATTTCAGAAGACCAGACAGGCACAATGCCTGCCAGCAGTCCGGCAAGCGGAAAACCGCCGCTGCCGTCAAAGAGGCTGCCAAGGGTGAGGTTACGCATCTGACACCTCTACTTCCGAATATTCCATTCGCTTCCCATCCCGAATCAAATACACATCATCGGAATTTCCGTCATGGAGTTTTGTGTACCTTTCAACAGCTACATCAACAAACTTCGGTTCCAGTTCCACACCGAAGCACACACGATTTAGCTGCTCACAGGCAATCAATGTAGAAGCACTTCCCAGAAATCCATCCAGCACCATTCCGTTTGTCTGTGTACACTGGGAAATCAGATAGGCGATCAGCGGCACCGGTTTACTGGATGGATGTCCGCAGCCGTCCTCTTTGCTGTTTTTAATGCAGTCAAATTCAAATACCGTTTTCTGTTTCTGGTCACCATACCAGATATGCTTTCCGTCTTTTCTCCAGCCCCAGATAATCGGTTCATGGATATACTTCCAGTCAGTTCGGGTGAGAACAAGGCGGTCTTTCTTCCAGACAAGTCCTGCACCGACCTTGAAGCCTGCATCTTCATAAGCATCATGAAATACACGTGCCTTGGAGGTGGCATAAAACACATAAATGCTTGCATCCTTCGCCATGGCATCTTTGAATCTCTCAAATGCAGATTTTAGAAACGCATATCCTTTTTCATCATCAAGGTCATCATTCTTGATTTTGCCTGACGTGCTTTCCAGATTGACAAGATACGGCGGATCTGTGCAAACAAGATTTACTTTTGTGTCTCCAAGAAGTGCTGTATAGGTTTCCGGCAAAGTGGAATCACCGCAGATAACGGTGTGCTTTCCAAGATGCCAGATGTCACCTGTTTTGGATTTGCAGGGCTTTTCCAGTTCTGCGTCTACATCAAAATCATCCTGTTTTGCTTCATCGCTGTCAATCGCAAACAGGTCAGCAATTTCTTTTTCATCAAATCCGGTCAGACCAAGGTCAAAGCCGAGATTCTGGAGTTCTTCCATTTCCACGGCAAGGAGTTCATCATCCCAGCCGGCGTCCAATGCCATACGGTTGTCGGCAAGGATATATGCCTTCTTCTGTGCCTCAGTGAAATGGTCAGCATATACGCAAGGGACTTCTGTGATGCCTTCTTCCTTTGCTGCCATGATGCGTCCGTGTCCTGCGAGGACATTGTAATCTTTATCGATGATAACAGGATTGACAAATCCAAACTCACGCAGAGAGGAGCGAAGCTTTAGAATTTGTTCTTTATTGTGCGTTCTGGCGTTATTGGCATAGGGTACTAACTTGTTGATGTCAACAAGCTGAAATTCTGTAGTTGTGGTCATGCTCCATTCCTCCGCTTCAAAACTTTCTGTAAACCTTTTCTGGCATCCAGTACTTTTCCGCTGACCGCCTGTCCCTTAATGGTTCTGTATTGCTGTTTGGTCATCTTCTGGCGATTGGCTTTCAGATCTCGCCAGAACTGGGTGTCTGCTTTCATGTATTTCTCACTTTCTGCTGCTTAGAAGCTGTTCCATCAAATCATCCTGTGGCGTACCGTCAAATTTGGTCGTGCAGTTCTGTTTCACAATATCGAAAATCTCATACCAGAGCAAATTTGCCTGTTTCTGAAATGTCTGGCTCATCTGCACAAACGGGGAAGCAATAACGCCGCCCGTGGTCGGGTGCTTTCCCAGCAGTCCATAGGTACTGAGGGCTTCTTCACACTGTACAAATCGGGCGAATGCCTGCGAGTAACTTTCCAGCAACCGTTTATTGACGTGCTTTTCACAGCCACGCTGTTTCAGCCAGAGCCACGTTTCTTTGTATACAATGTCCGCTCCCAGCGGTTTTCCGTTCTTCTGCTGGGCAGACAAGTATGCACTGGGGCTTGGCATATCCGCACCGGTCAAATCAGCGGCATCGTCCAGATCAACTGCGTTCAATTCCGGAGCATGAAATTCTATAATATCTGCGTCCTTGCCCTCTGCGATTTTGTCGGAGAGGGCTTTCGGCTTATCACCTGCACGAACTCGTCTGCCGCCTCTTCTTGTGCCGTCCTTTGCCATCTGATTTCACCTGCCTTTTGAGAGAAAAACAGCCGAAACTGCGTAGGTTTCGGCTTGTTTGCATATTTTCAGGGTTAATCCCCCGTTTGAACCTTGGTTTTTGTGCGTGAGAGGGAACGCCGGTCTGTAAAAAATTCACAATTAGCGATTTTTATCCCCCCACCGGCAGCATTTCAGACACAATCAATACCGATAGACGGGATTTCGGTCTTCCGTCCATGTCTTGTGGTCATGGCAGGACTTGCAAAGAGCCTGCCAGTTGCTTTCATCCCACATCAGATGCGGATCACCACGGTGAGGAATGATATGGTCGACCACGGTCGCTGCCGTGAACCGTCCCTGTGATTTGCAACGCACACACAAGGGATGCCGGCGGAGGTACGCCTTGCTGAGCCTCTGCCACCTGCTGCCGTAGCCACGCTTGGCGGCAGACGGTCGATCTGGGTGCAGGGGCTGATGCTCTGCACAGTACAAGCCGTCTGTCAGATTGGGACAGCCGGGATGCTTGCATGGTTTCAGTGCCTTCCTCGGCATAAGGTTCACCTCCGGATACAACGAAAGCCCATGTGGAACACCACAGGGCTTTCGGTCAGTTTTCTATGATATTATTATATCATGTTTATTCAGCAATTTCGTCCATCAAATTACCTCATGCCTTTCCGTACAAAAGCAAAGCAAGATGCTGCACTGCACGATTTTTCTTATTGTAAGCTGTAGAACGTTCGATATGCAGGTGCTCACAGATATTGTAAACAGCATCAATCTGTTTTTCTTCTTCTCCTCCATAGAACTGTTCCAGCACATATCGTTCATCCTCCGACAGACTGTCCCATGCAGGCTGAAACCATTCCATGTATTCCTTTGCCTGACGATACCGTTCCCGCAGCACATCGATTTCGTCAATGGCAGTGATAATTCGCATTTCTCCGGACTGCGGGTTCGGACTGCCGCCCGGCATATCTGTAAATGCCGGACTGCCAAGGGTGGTGGTGTCTTCATGCACCTGTGCGATTTCTTCGTCTGTATGTGCAAGGATGTAAGCCATGCTGCTGTAATCCTTCAGTGCGTTCACAGCGGCACTCCGTTTGTCTAAGTACTGCCAAATGATATTCATCTGCGACCTCCAAGTTCTGCTTTGACGGCTTGCATCAAAGCGGTCTGGGTTTGTTCTTTCTGGGTCAGGGCTTTCAGGATACGTTCGTCAATCGTACCCTTGGTGATGAGATGTTGAATGACAACCGTTTCGGATTGCTGCCCCTGCCGCCACAGTCTGGCGTTGGTCTGCTGGTAGAGCTCCAGACTCCAGGTCAGTCCAAACCAAATCAAGTGAGAACCGCCTGCCTGTAAGTTCAAGCCATGTCCGGCAGCGGCTGGGTGCAGCAGACCAACTTGCAGCCTTTCGGCGTTCCAGTTCCGGATACTGTCAGAGGACTGGATTTCCTGATAGGAAACATTCAGCTTTCGCAGTCGTTCTTGAATTCGCTCCAAATCATGCTTGAACCAATACGCCACCAGAACAGGCTTGCCGTTGGCTGCCTCTATCAAATCTTCCAGTGCATCCAGCTTTCGGCTGTGAATGGGAATCACTGTTCCGGTGTCGTCATACACCGCACCGTTTGCCAGTTGGGAAAGTTTGTTGGATAGACTTGCAGCGTTGGCAGCAGTGATTTCTATATCCTGCATCTCCAGAATCCATTCAGACTTGAACCGCTTGTAGGTTTCTTGCTCCGTGTCGGACAGCTGCACGGGATATTCGTTGGAAAGCAGTTCGGGCATGTGCAGGTGGTCGATGGCTTTCATCGAAACCGTGATGTCCGATATTTTCTCATAAATCTGCTGCTCTGCATCGGGCAAGGGCTTGTAGGAATACACGAGATAGCCGTTTTGCTTGTCTGGCTTGAAGTAGGCATTCCGGTACTGCCCGATGAATCTGCCGAGCCGCTGCCCCATATCCAGCAGACGGAATTCCGCCCATAAATCCATCAAACCGTTGCTGGCAGGCGTTCCGGTCAGTCCCACAATGCGTTTCACATTCGGTCGAACTTTCATCAGGGCTTTGAATCGTTTGCTCTGGTGGCTCTTGAAACTGGAGAGTTCGTCAATCACCACCATGTCATAATCGAACTTCGTGTTGTTGACGAGCCAGTCGATATTCTCCCGGTTGATGATGTAGAGGTCGGCAGGAGCTGTTTTGCAGAGGTTTCAAGTTCTCCCATTTTTCGATTTCTGCTGCCCCATGTATCACGGGCAACTCGCAGCGGTCAGGGTTGTAATCGTCTTACCAAGTCCCATATCCAGAAAGAGTGCTGCGATTGGATGTTCTTCGATAAAGCGAACGGCATATTTTTGATAATCATGGAGTTCCATTTTTCACCTCCCAGATGATTTTGTCGATGTCCGCCAAGTTGTCCAGAACATAGACCCGGAAGCCGAGCCGCTGCAAGAGCCTGTGCCGGGAGCGTTGCAACGGTCGGGGCTGTTCGCCGGGGGCTTTCACTTCCACGAAAGCAAGTCTGCCGCTGGGCAGTAATAGAAGCCGGTCAGGTACGCCAGCAGTTCCGGGAGACGTGAATTTCCAGCAAACACCCCCGTTTTGTTGGACGGCTTTTGTCAGTTTTTCTTCGATGATTTTCTCTCGCATAAATCCCCCTATTTTTCGGCATAATGCACGTCGATGAATGTCATTTGCAAACCTTTCTATAGAAGAAAAATTTTACTTTTTCTCTCGCGTGCGTAAAGTATGGATATGAGGTTCATGCACCTACATTTTCCCAGTTTTTTGGGCTTTTTTGCACTTTTTGATGTATGTCGAACGCAAGTCGATGTAGGTCAAAAACATACCTATTCCAAAAAATCTATATTTTTTATTGCTAAGCCGTAGACCATAACCCCTTGACTGACTCGTTTTCTTTTATACCCTGCGAGTTCCAACGCCGCATAAAAATCGGTGGTGCTGCGAACAAATTCTCCATTTTCGTTACAAAAATCTCGGTATTTCTGATACAAAACGCCGGACTTTTCCTGATAGCTTTTATTCACCTCACAGCATTCCTTGAGGAAAGTTCCAAGCCAGTCATTGCCTTCCCGATAAGAGCCAATTGCATCTAAAACACACTGCGGTCTGGTAATCTGATAGTTTGCCGCAATGACCTTTCTTGCACCTTCCATCAGCCACGAGAGCACGGCTCCGCCTGCGTTATCCACAAGATGCTGTGCATAGTTCTTAATATCTGTGTTCCCCTGAATTTTTGCGTGAAAGGGAATGACAATCAATCGCCGCCATGTGCCATCGTCACTTGCTCCTACCTTTGGAAGATGATTGGTATACAGCACCAACGTGTGAGAGGGTTCAAAGTGGAAGGGTGCTTTGAATTTCTTCTCGGCAAAAATCGGGTCGGTCGAACAAAGCTGCTTCACCACGCTGGTATTCAGCCGCATGCCCTCTTGCAATTCTGCCGCAAGAATCATCCGTTTTCCCTTGAGTTCCGCCATCTCCGGCTTCACGTTGCGTCTGCAATTGACCGTCAGGGCATCGGCGGAAAGGTTGCCGCTGTAACTGCCGAGAACCTTGTAAATGACATTCCAGAACGTACTCTTGCCATTGCGACCGTCCCCGTAGGCAATCAGCAAGGCTTCCTGATACACCTTTCCGACCAGACACAAGCCGCATACCTGCTGCACATAGTCAATCAGACGCTGGTCACCGCAGAAGAACAGCTGTAAGGCATCCTCCCACAAATCCTTACCCGCATCACTTGGAACGACCGCCGTCACTTTCGTTAAGAGGTCGGCAGGGTCTGTGGGTTTCCAGCCGTCCAGCCCCTTTGTGAGGTCGTATGTACCGCCGGGCGTGTTCAGCAGCATCGGGTTGCGGTCGAGTTCGTCCGGACTGTGCAGCACCAGCGACTTTGCAGCGTCCAGTGCATTGGTCATGTTTCGAACATTGCGGTACTTCATCACGAACGCCTGAAACGTGCTGTAATACTGATACTGTTGGTATGCGGCGGTCTGTTCCTCGTCCAGACTATCCCGAAACTTTTTGCCGCCCGTTTTCGCTGCCTCTCTGGGAATTCCGAGGTGTTCGAGCGTCTGCAAGGCAGCTTCTACCTGCTTTTCGGCTTCTGCAAGCTGTACGTCTGTGTGTTCCATCATCGCCAGCGTTACCGCATATTCGGATTCCTCCCAGTACGTGCCGTTGTAGCGTAAGTAGTCCGTTGCAACGGTAAATGCAATTTCATCGGCGTACTGTTCCACGAATGTCCGAGCCTCGCCGAGGTCGGAGAAGTCCTCCGGCAGCAGGGCAGGGCGTGTTTGCGGTTGCGTGGAGAACGCCGCCGGAGCGATGTAGTCGGGCTGTTCTGCGAGCCGTCTTCCAAACCGTTCCGCACTCTTCCAAATCTGCTGCAATTCGGTGTCGCTGAGTGGGGGAATGCAGGCGGCAGACTGCTCCAGAAACTTTGTGTGGGCTTCTTCCGTCACGCCGTACCGCTTGACCAGCTTTCCGGCAAGGCGGCTCATGGTGCTGTTTCGCTGCCCCTGGGGAATGTTGCGGCGAGCGGTTTGCAGCAGCAGCCAGTTTTCGATGTGGAGGCTGCCCTCCTGCCAGAAGACCTCGCCCGAAGCCCCAAAGAGAAACCGTGCGGCATCCAGTGCATTTCCGTCGAAGAATGGCAGGGCTTTTTGAATGCGAAGCTTCATTGCCTTGTGGGTGGCAGCGTTCGTACAGGCAGCGGTCGGGAAGAACACATGAAACCGTGGGCGAGCCGAATACTTGCCCTTTGCCTGCATATGGTGGCGGCTGTAGGTGGCAGCAAAGGCGACATCTGGCAGCTGCTGAGCGAGGCGTTCCGGCGTGAGCCAGTCGCTGGGGTTGTCGGAGTGGTCGTTGTCGCAGTCCATCGGGAGGACATCCGAGAACTGGAAGTTTGCCTCTTTCCGAATGCCGTCGGCATACTGGGCACACACATGGTCGTAAGAAATGGCTTTTTTCAGGTCTGCGGCTGTGGTAATGGCAGCCGGATTCGGGTAACGAATGTTTCTTGCGTTTTCACGGCAGTCCGCCGTATAAAGGGTAAAGTGCATAAAAGATACCTCCTGTAATTTTTTTGTCTGTGTGCGAAACCCCTTCACTATACAGCGATTTTCGGGAAAAACTTGTACGCAAACGTACAAGTCGACCGAAAGATTTACAGAAATGTTACAATTCAGGCGTTCCGCTCGCAGCGGTCATCCAGAAATTGCGGAAACAGCAAGTGAGGAGCGATAGGGACATCGTGGGTATCTACCGCAAAGCGGCTGTATCGTCTGGCGTTTTCGATATTGTCATTGATGCAGCCGTTGGAATAGGGAGAACAGATGTATACCAGCGGTCGATAAGCGGCAGCCTTTTTCGCCCTGCGTTCTTCTCGTTCAATACGGCTCAGTGCTTCATAAGCAGTGAGATCAATGTACCCTTCGGCATTATACCGATTCATGCAACACTCCTTTCAGCCGTTTCTGTGTGCAGGCATCGCAGTAAACAGCACTGCTGAAAATGTCAAAGTTTTCTGCTGTCCAGAAGATACTCAGATCCACTGGTACTTCTGCACCGCACTGCGGGCAGCGGCAGTATACGTTTTCGTTGTTGATCTCCACGGAGATACTGGTGGTGTCATTCAAGTTTTCTTTGATGTAAAACATATGAAATCCTCCTTAGTCCTTCTTGTAAAAGCTGCATTCATATCCGTCTGCCCGAAGCAACAGTCCCTTTGCCCAGTCTGGTGTTCTCGCCATCTGCTGACAGATCTCATCCAGCTTTGTATCTTTCGGGCATTCGATGATCATTTCATCGTGAATATGACCGACAATGAAGTATTGTGATAGTGCCTGCATGGAATACATCAGCAGATCTCTTGCAATTCCTTGGACGCAGTTCTCTACAAATTTCGGCCCATAACTTTCAAGTCTGTCCCATTTTTTCTGAGCATTAATGCCCATATATGTAACAGATTCACCGCCGAATTTATTCTTACCGATGTAGGGTTTAGCATAAGCAAGACGTCTTCCGCTTGGCAGCCTTATGAACAGAAACCCTGCCTCATAGGAAAATAGCAGTCCGTGTGTTTTCGTTGCTGTTTTTTCTTTGACTGCCTTTTTTACAGCTCTATCTACCGCCCACCAGAATTCTGTAATATGCGGTGAAGCCTCACGCCAGTCGGTTACGATCTGTTTCAGTTCCGTATCGGATAAGCCAAGAGAATCTGCTCCCATCGCTTTCATGGCTCCAACCGATCCGCCGAAACCACAAGCCAATTCGGATATCTTTCCTTTCTGCCTTAAATGACCGTTTTCACCATGCTTTACAACTGGCACACCGAACATCTTTGATGCTGATGCACAGTAAATGTCCTCACCGTTTGCAAAAGCCTTCATTCGCCATTCTTCACCTGCAAGCCATGCGATCACTCTTGCTTCAATGGCAGAGAAGTCTGCAACAATAAACTTCATACCCTGTCTTGGGATAAAAGCGGTACGGATAAGCTGTGACAGTGTATCAGGAACATCATCATACAGCATCTGAATATCTTCAAAAGAACCGTACTTTACAAGTTCACGGGCTTCTGATAAATCCGGCAAGTGATTCTGCGGAAGATTTTGCAATTGCACATTTCTGCCAGCCCAACGCCCCGTTCTTGATGCCCCATAAAAGCTGAACATCCCTCTTGCACGATTATCGCTGCAAGCTGTATTTTTCATAGCGGTATATTTTTTCACCGAAGATTTAGACAACTGCAAACGCATCTGAAGCACGGATTTCACAGGTTCTTTTGCAGTTTTGATGAGTTCCTGCACCTGTGCTTTTCCGAGAGAATCCGACTTGTAACCCTGTGTTTCAAGCCAATCCAGCAACTGATATACAGAATTCGGATTTTCTACACCTGTCAGCCTTTTCATTTCAACTGTCAGTTCTTCTTTTGCCTCTGCATCAAGGCTAATTGCCTTATCTGCAAGCTGCATATCTACGAGAATACCTCTGTCGTTGATTTCCTGGTCAAGATAAAATTCTTTCCACAGAAAATCAGGCACAGGGAAACGTGACAGTCTTCTGTCAATTTCCAATTCAGCCTCAACATCTCGCTTGTTGTATGCTTTAAAAATCTCCCATTTATCGGGATAATCTTTCGGATTATGAAACTGTGGGACACCGTCAACTGTGTCGTATGGCACACAAAAGAATTTGACGAGAGCCTTGCCCTCTGTCATTTTCTGCTGTTCAATGCCCAAAACCTTTCCGACTTCTGCAAGTGATGATGGCAGTCCGAGTGTTCTTGCATGAATCATAGAACAATGCCAGCTTTCGGGATTTAAGAAATCTCCGACAGTATCTTCGTCAATACTGTAACTCTGAAAATATTGAGGATAATTCTTACGAAGATATTTTGAAAGACAAACTCTCTCAAAATTTACATTAAATGCCCTTTTTATCACGTTTTCATCAACAAGAGCAACGAGAACATTTTCGGGAATTTCTTCACCGTTTGCCATATCCACTACCTGAACAGGCTGTTCGTCTATGGAATAGGCAAACAGCAAAATATCAAAATATGGGGTATCTGTGTAAGCATAAACGCCGCATTTGGTAATGTCACGGTCACTGCGAGTTTCCAGATCGATTTCTATTTCTTTCATAATCATCACATCCTAACTCCCACCCAAGCATTAAGCCTAACTGCCCACCCAGCTATTCATGTATTATCAGTCAAGAAAATCATCATCAAGATCCGCAAAATCATCCTCCGCACGGGATTTTCCGCCTAAGGATTCACCGTCACGGATTTTCTGAAGATTATTCAGTCCGCAGGCAATGCCCTTGTTGCCGTTTGAATTGAATGCGTAAAAATTGATGCTTGCACGTCCGTAAACACCGCTGTACACCTCGCTGGTATCAATAATCTGCTGACAGTTTGCATCTACGATTTCCGGCACAGAAGCAGAATTTGCGTTGATGAAATAGCTGTTTGCATATGCTTCATCATCCGGACGCTCCAAATCACCATCACGAAGGGGAGTTTTCAGTGCTTTCAGTTGCGGTACAGTTTTGCCGTTTCCTTTCAGTTTGCTCTGTCCCTCCTCATATGCCGCCTGAATGGCTGCACGGACTTTTTCAATGGTCTTTGTATCGGACTTCGGAATGATGAGAGAAATGCTATATTTCGGAGCACCTCCGTCAATAGCTTTTGGCTGCCATATGTTTGCATAGCTCCAGCGTGTTTCAGGACCCGTGATTACCTTTGTAGGATTAACATATTTTGCCATAATTAAAATCTCCTTTAAAATCATTTTGTGCAGGGTTCCATGCTTTTCTATTGTCAGAATCAGGAACCAGCGTTGGTTTGCCTTGTGGTTTGCATATGTATTTGCTGAGAAGCTCATCAAACTTCTTTTTGCCGCCCAGCAGTTTTGTCATTGCGGTGATTCCGAGAACCTCCGGTTCGCAATATGGATTCTTGCCGATTGATTTTACAGCTTCTGCAACTGCTTTTTCATCGGTATATTTGCGGTTGGACCTGCCCTCAACCACCTTGTAGCCTGTCCACTGCTTTCCGGCAAGTGCCTGGGAGAGTGCATATTCTTTTACATCTGCCGCCCATGCTGTCAGGGCGTCCGCCTTTTTAAGAATTGCTTCAATTTCTCTGTCTTCCAGCGTTGCAGCAGGTGCAAAATCATACTGTGCCAGCGTAAGATTGTATTCCGCTCTCTTGCGGCAGGTTGCCTTTACCTTACAGAATCGGCAGTGTTCTCCGGCGCAGAATTCGCCTTCGCCTTTTACGGCAAGTTCAGCTTTTGGTCTGAGTTCATTTTCTGCCCAGTGGAGCAAATCGGATACTGAGATTACTGATTCACTGACATTTTCCAGTCTGGGTTGAAAAATGACCATGCAGATTTCTTTGATGTCATACAGACTGTCAAACAACTCCAATGCACCCAAAGCATACAGCATCATCTGTGAATTTCGCTCTGCTGAGACAGCCACTCCTTTCCCGTGCTTGTAGTCAATGACAGTAAGCACATCATCGGCAACAATGATACAGTCACCTGTGCCGAAACCACCCGGAACATATCTGCTGAAATCCAGCCGCTGTTCCACCATTATCACCGGATCACTGTATTTGCTGATTTGTTCAGCGATGTACTGGGCATAGCTGTCAGTGCATTCTGCCATCTCCGCATCGTAAAAGTCGAGATTCTCAGTCGGGTCAGGAGCATCAATGCCAAGCAGCTTGTTTACCTTGTATTCGGCAAGCTCATGGGCACAGGTGCCTTCACGGGCATAGTCCGTTGTGGTATCAGGGATTTCTGCATTCAGCTTTGCCGACGGCGGACAAGTAAGCCACCTTGAACTTGCCGATGCTGACAGAATTGCATGGGCTCTTGTGCTGTGCTTAACTGCCAAGGTTTTCAGCCTCCTTTAAAAGTGCAGCGTACTCACTTTCGGCGATGCCGGAGAGCTTTTCCGCGCCGTGTTTCATAAGCAGCTGCTTGACCTCCTCAGTAAATCCCTCACGGGACTTGCCTGCAAGAACGGCTCTGACTTCGGTAAGGGTGACTGCCTTTTCAGATGCCTCCGGTTTACTTTCTTCTGACTGTTCCTCCACTGGCGGATAGATTTGTTCGAATGATGCAACCTCATGTTCAGTTATAGTGCCAGCCACAACTTCAATACAGTCAGCAAGATATCGGAGCGCACGAATAACATCAAACATGGTATTTGGTTTGTCCATAAAATTACCTCCTTGACTTGGATTTGCATTTTGAACGATATGTATTGGAGCCAAAAGCAGCTAACATTTGCTGTAATACAACTTTTTGATGTGAATCAGCTTTTTCTATCATTGCTTCTATGACATGAATATGTTCCTGTGACAGAATGTTTTTATGGGGATAGTACCAATCTGCCAGACGGATTCCGCCGCCATTACCACTAATACTTTCAAGAGGGTATTCCAATACAAGTGCCTGTATATCACGCTGAATCGTTCTTTTGGACACACCAAGCTCATCTGAAAGCTCAGACAGATAACACTTTCTGCGGCTTGTCAGTATTCGCATGATTTCAGCACGTCGTTCAATAGCACTCATAATTCCTACCCTCCTTTCTAAACCGTTCGACTGTATTTTACTGCACAAACACGACACCTTTTGTCGTGTTTGAGAAATTTTTTTCGCACAATACAATTTGAGTAAATCTCACATGAGTATATAAGGTTTTTGTTTGAACAACTGCATCATTACTGCTTACCTACATCACTTATAGCAAAATCTAAATATTTTCCAAAATAAAAAATCCGATAAGGCACAAAAGTACTTGTATCTCATCGGATTTTTAGCATATTAAAATTTTTTCTTATTTCACCAGATCAGTCAGCCATGGAGCAATCGGCCGTGCAATCAATCTCGCATTCAAGTAAGCCATCTCCAGCGTCAGACAGGTATTTCCAAGATAATACCCGTCCATCACAGAAATTGTCATAGCAAGATCAGGCTTCTTCATGTTGGTCAGGCATATTGGCAAAAGATATTGTAATTTATTCTGGTAACCCTGCGGCACAACCAATCCAGGTTCTACAACAGCTTGTCTTCTGGCAAGCTCCACTGCTGTTTCCAAAAGAAGCGGCAAGTTTTTAGCTTTCCGAATTTTTGCAGGAATGCGTTCCAGATTTTCTGCATCTTCCAGAATGTGATCCACGTTCACACGAATCTGCCATTCCGGATTGAAATTGATGCCATTCTGAATTGTTGGGAATCTCGGCTTTTCCGGCAAAGGTTCAATGTATTTCAGTCTTGGCGATATTTCATCGCAGAAACCACGGAAATACCAATTAAAAGTTGTTTCCCGTTTTTTGTTGCGTTCAAAATATGCGTAAATTGCCTTGTATCTCTGATTGTAAAGTCCGGTGTGAAAGCAGGCATATTCATTCTCAATGTGAAAGAATTTTGATGCCTTACCCGGGTCTGGTTCTGTGTTGTAATCAATGCTTTGCTTGCGAAAGATAATATTGATGTACCGCTCTAAAATCGGCGTATCTGTATTTTTGGTTTCTACTGCTGGCTTTCTGAACCGCCACAGCTCCGGCAGTGCCATTTCGGCAAGCTCGTCCAGTTGCCCGTACCAGTCCGGCACATAGGCAAATTCAAATAGATCTGTTGGTATCATATAAATAGATTCCTCCATTTTGTTTGTATTGACTCTATGAGTTTCATCTGAATCTGGATTTTAATGTCTTCATCAATTGTTTTTATGATATTGCCATTCATATCCGTTGTTTCAAGCATTACAACGGAGTTTATGTATTTGTCATAAATATGTAGAATTTTTTCTACCGCTTTGGATTCTCCGCTAACGGCTTGTTGAATTAAATGGTAACTCAATTCAGGGGTCTCGTCCGTGTTTTTCATAATATTTTCGTATTTTGCTGAACGCACGAATTCTCAGATTATATACTGTGCGTCTTGTAACCTCCAATCTTTTTGATATTTCCTCATCTGTCAATCCCAGCCAAAAGTCCATCAGCAAGACAGTTCGCTGGTTTTCTTTCAAAGATTCCAGTGCGTGGTACAAAAGTTCATTTTCTATAATGCAAGGACACCTGTACAGGTAAAGTATATACTGCTCTGATGGTCGGTTGTCCTCACACGTCAGAGAATCTAGCAGATATTGTACCGACAAATTTCCCGTACTGAAATGCTTGCTTTGATTTGCTGCCGCTCGTTTTAAATTTCTGCTGAAGTTCCGTATTACTGTTTTACAGAAGGAATCAAACATTGCACATATTCGCTTCTCTATTTCAGGGGAAGTTTGCATTGTTCATCCCTCCTTGCAGATATGAGCTGTTTGGCATTTTTCACCCCTTTGATACACTAGAACACATCTCGGGAA
>ERZ1034980.581-NODE-581-length-26061-cov-15.568792_pt1 | contig 26061 bp, 24 predicted proteins | sample MGYA00520622_ERZ1034980 | MGnify/ENA primary metagenome ERZ1034980 (study PRJEB33766, sample SAMN09781791) | gut metagenome | biome: gut microbiome | host: Homo sapiens | place: Madagascar | study: EMG produced TPA metagenomics assembly of the PRJNA485056 data...
TAAAACACCCCAAAAGTTAGATTTTTTCTGTCTAACTTTTGGGGTGCAGTTCATTTCAGCGTTTTTTTGTACGATTATACGTTCAAAACCTTGTCTAGGAATTCTTTCAAACGTGGGTGTTTTGGATGGTCGAAGATGTCTTCTGGTGTGCCGTCTTCGATGAATTGGCCACCGTCTGTGAAGATGACGCGGTTGGCAACCTTGCGGGCAAAGCCCATTTCGTGGGTAACGATGAGCATGGTCATGCCTTGTTCAGCCAAGTCCTTCATAACGTTAAGAACGTCGCCGACCATTTCAGGGTCAAGGGCTGAGGTTGGTTCGTCAAAGAGCATGATGTCAGGATTCATGGCTAATGAACGAGCGATAGCTACACGTTGCTTCTGACCACCAGACAGGCTGTCTGGTTTCGCGTCAGCCTTATCTGCCAAACCAACTTTTTCAAGCAATTCCATCCCGACTTTTGCAGCTTCTTCTTTGGAATATTTCCCAAGCTCTACAGGAGCAAAGGTGATATTGTCGAGCACTGACATGTGGGGGAAGAGGTTGAAGTGTTGGAATACCATGCCGATATTTTCACGCGCTTTATCAAGGTTAGTCTTTTTATCTGACAATTCATAACCGTCAACGATAACGCGTCCGCTAGTGATGGTTTCAAGCAAGTTGAGGGTACGAAGGAAAGTTGATTTCCCAGAACCAGAAGGACCGATGATACAAACGACATCACCTTCGTAGAATTTGGCGTCAATGCCTTTGAGGACTTCATTTTGTCCGTAAGATTTATGCAAATCTTGAACATCAATTTTTAAGTCAGCCATTATTTCATCTTCCTTTCTAAGCGTTTAGCAAATTTTGTCAAAATCGTAATCATAATCAAGTAGATAACTGCCAAGATAGCATACATACGGAAGGATTGGTAGTTACGAGCGATGATGATTTTACCAGTTTGGAAGAGTTCTACCAAACCGATAGCAGATACGATGGTTGTATCCTTGAGGGAGATGACAAACTGATTGATAAAGTTTGGAAGCATGAGCTTAACAGCTTGTGGCAAGATAACCTTGCGCATGGTTGTTCCATAGGAAATCCCCAAGCTGCGGCTGGCTTCCATTTGACCGCTGGGAACAGCTTCGATACCACCACGGACGATTTCGGCAATATAAGCTCCGCCATTGAGCGAAAGCGCGATAGTCGCCGCAACAAAGTCATTAATAGGGCTTTGGTGACCAGTGATGCTTTCAATAAGGTTTGGAATACCCCAGAAAATGAAGGCAGCCACAATCATCAATGGAATACCGCGGACAACGTCAACGAAGATAGCAGCGATTGTACGAAGAACATTGCTTGGCGCCACACTCATCATACCAAAGAGGATACCGATGACCATAGCGATGGCAAATGAAATCAAGGTCAAGCTGATTGTAGTTCCAAGACCACCGAGCAATTGTTTGTAGTTGTTTGAGATCAAACCAGTGATGGTTGTTTCGTCTACGGTAGAGGATTTTTTACTTGAACTTGAAGCTGATGAAGTGCTTGTAGTTGACAAGTATTTCTTAACGAGTTTGTCGTAAGTACCGTTAGCTTTAAGAGCAGCAAGACCATTGTTGAACATTTCAATCAACTCAGGGTTAGAACCTTTTTTAACGGCAAATCCGATTTCACCAGAGGATTCACCTTTGATTGGTGTTTCAAATTTACGTCCTTGTTTGATAGCATAAGCTAGTACAGCTTCGTCATCCATCAGAGCATCGATTGACCCTGAGTTCAAGCTATCGTACATAGTAGACGCTTCATCAAAGGCCTTGATTGAGAAACCATATTTATCTTTGTTTTCTTCAAGCCATGTGTATGAGGCAGTACCATTTTTAGCACCGACAGTGGCACCTTTGAGGTCATCGTAGGCTTTGACTTTGCTACCAGATTTAACTGCAAGGATAATATTGGCAGTGTAGTAAGCATCTGAGAAGTCGAAGATTTTTTTACGGGCATCGGTGATGGTTGCACCAGCGATAACAGCGTCAGCTTGTCCTGATTGAACAGCGTTAAGTGCCGCATCGAAACCAGGGTTTGAGATTTCTAGATTGAAACCTTGTTGTTTAGCGATGGCTTTAAGCAAGTCCATGTCAAAGCCAGTGTATTTATTAGAGCTATCTTGGTATTCAAATGGGGCAAATGAAGAGTCAGAAACGATTTTGTATGTTGATTTAACAGGTGTCGCTTTAGCTTTGGCATCGCCTGTTGATTTCAATTCAGAGGTGCTTGAGCTTGTTCCTAACCATTTAGACATGATAGAATCATAAGTTCCATCTTCTTTCATCGCTTTCAAAGCAGTGTTGAACTCAGTGATGAGGTGTTCGTTTTTGCTACCTTTTTTAACACCAAAGGCAAAGCTACCAACTTTTTCACCGTCCATATTGATGGCATAGTTTTTCCCTTGGTTGATAGCGTATTGAACGACAGGTTGGTCATCCATCGCAGCATCAACAGAACCAGAATCCAAACTGTTGTTCATCAAATCGCTGGTGTCAAATGTTTTTACTGTGTAGCCGTATTTGTCCTTGTTTTTATCAAGGAAGGCTTGAGCAGCGGTCCCGTTTTTCACCCCAACCGTTTTTTCTTTAAGTTGAGAGTATTTCGTAATTTTATTGTTGCTCTTGGTGTAGAGCACAACAGCTGTGTCGTAATAAGTGTCCGAGAAAGTGAATACTTTTTTACGGGCAGCAGTGACAGTTGTTCCTGCCATGAGGGCGTCAGCTTGTCCTGATTGAACGGCGTTAACCGCAGCATCAAAACCTGGATAAGTCTGTTGGTAATCCCATCCAGCACGTTTGGCAACTTCCGTGATAATATCAACGTCAATTCCTTTATAAACTTGATCAGAATCTTTAAATTCGAATGGAGCGTAAGCTGTGTCTGAAACAATTGAAATCGTATCAGCGCTGGCTTTAGCGCCAAACACAAAGAATACTGAGAGCATTGCTAGCATAATAGCTTTAAATGTGTGCTTCATGTTAGTCTCCTTTTAATAATATGTCTATCATTATAGCAAAATTTAAGGTTTTAGGCAAATAAATCGAGAATTTGTGTCATAAAACCTAACATAAACTCTCATGCGATTGTTAGGAGAATTTAAATGCCTCAACATCATGGTAATTTATGTTAGAATAATAACAGTATAAATTCAAGAAAGAAGTGTATAAGCATATGATTGAACGTGTAACTGATAATCAGTTCAAATTAGTCTCAAAATACGACCCATCAGGTGACCAGCCACAGGCTATTGAGACCTTGGTTGATAATATAGAAGGGGGAGAAAAAGCTCAGATTCTTAAGGGGGCAACGGGGACTGGTAAGACCTACACCATGAGCCAAGTGATTGCGCGTGTTAATAAACCCACCCTTGTTATCGCCCACAACAAGACGCTAGCGGGTCAGCTTTACGGCGAGTTCAAAGAGTTTTTCCCAGATAATGCGGTGGAGTACTTCGTGTCTTATTACGATTATTATCAGCCTGAGGCCTATGTGCCATCATCTGACACCTACATCGAAAAGGATAGCTCGGTCAATGACGAGATTGATAAGCTCCGCCATTCGGCAACCTCATCGCTTCTAGAGCGAAATGATGTGATTGTGGTGGCATCCGTTTCTTGTATCTACGGTTTGGGGTCGCCAAAAGAGTATGCTGACAGCGTGGTCAGTCTGCGTCCTGGTCAAGAAATCTCCCGCGATCAGCTTCTCAATGACTTGGTGGACATCCAATTTGAGCGCAACGACATTGACTTCCAACGTGGAAAATTCCGTGTGCGGGGCGACGTGGTGGAAATCTTCCCAGCTAGCCGTGACGAACATGCTTTCCGAGTAGAGTTTTTTGGGGATGAAATTGACCGCATCCGCGAAATCGAAAGTTTGACTGGGCGTGTTTTGGGAGAGGTTGACCATTTAGCCATCTTCCCAGCCACCCACTTCATGACCAATGATGAACACATGGAAGAAGCTATTCAAAATATTATGACTGAGATGCAAGAGCAGGTCAAACTCTTCGAGTCAGAAGGTAAGCTGATAGAAGCGCAGCGTATTCGCCAGAGAACTGAATACGACGTGGAAATGCTTCGTGAAATGGGCTACACAAATGGTGTTGAAAACTATTCCCGCCACATGGACGGTCGTTCTGAAGGGGAGCCACCTTTCACGCTACTTGACTTCTTCCCTAATGATTTCCTCATCATGATTGACGAAAGTCACATGACCATGGGGCAAATCAAGGGTATGTACAACGGTGACCGTTCTCGTAAGGAAATGTTGGTCAACTACGGTTTCCGTTTGCCGTCTGCTCTTGATAACCGTCCCCTTCGCCGTGAAGAATTTGAAAGCCATGTTCACCAGATTGTCTACGTGTCAGCGACTCCGGGTGACTATGAGATGGAGCAGACCAACACGGTTGTTGAACAAATCATCCGTCCGACAGGGCTTTTGGATCCAGAGGTTGAAATTCGTCCGACTATGGGACAAATGGATGACCTACTGGGCGAGATTAATGCGCGCGTGGACAAGGGTGAGCGGACCTTCATCACCACCCTCACCAAGAAGATGGCAGAGGACCTGACCGATTACCTCAAGGAAATGGGCGTCAAGGTCAAGTACATGCATAGCGACATCAAGACCTTGGAGCGTACTGAGATTATCCGCGACCTTCGTTTAAGTGTCTTTGATGTTTTGATTGGGATCAATTTGCTGCGCGAGGGCATTGACGTACCAGAAGTATCACTGGTGGCCATCCTAGATGCTGACAAGGAAGGTTTCCTCCGCAACGAACGCGGACTTATCCAAACCATTGGACGGGCTGCGCGAAATAGCAACGGTCACGTTATCATGTACGCCGACAAGGTGACGGATTCCATGCAAAAAGCCATGGACGAAACCGCTCGTCGCCGTGCCCTGCAAATGGCTTACAATGAAGAACACGGTATCGTCCCTCAAACTATCAAGAAAGAAATCCGCGACCTCATTGCCATTACCAAAACTAGTGATGCAGATGTCGCCGAAACAGCCGTGGATTACAGCACTATGTCCAAAAAAGAGCGCCAAGCTCAAATCAAAGAACTACAAAAACAAATGCAGGAAGCAGCCGAGTTGCTTGACTTTGAATTGGCGGCGCAATTACGTGATATGGTTCTTGAGTTGAAAGCGATGGATTAGGGAATTTATATGAGATAAAGGAGTCTTTATGTATGCTGTTATTGCAACTTTAGATGAAAGGACAAATCAGAAAATAAAAGGCTTATGGAGAGAACTGAAAGACTTGTCTTTATCAGATTATGCTTACCAAGTTAAGGACAGGAAGCCTCATATTACTTTGGCTGATTTTGAAACAGATGCTATTGAAGAGGTTCTAGAAAAACTGACTGGCAAACTTCATCTAAGTCTGTCTCTGGATCTCCCTCTTCAATCTATCGGTTCATTTTTAGGAAGTTCTATTGTTTTTCTGAGTCCAACAAAGACGCCAGAATTAGTGAAGCTACATGAGCAGGTTCATGATTTATTGGGGAAATTGATTGCGTCTGATTCACAGTATTCGCCCCAGATTTGGGTTCCGCATCTGACCATTGCCAATCGTATTGAGGAGGACAAGTTGGCAATGATTTATACTTATTGTTTGAAAAACTTGAACATGACAAGGGGTAGATTAACGCCTTAAAGGTCATTGCCATTGATGAGCAAGGTCAAGTCAAGGAAATCTGTCAGTTTACCCCTTAATCACCTAAAAAGCTTTGCTATTTTTCATAATGGTAGAGCTTTTTTACTAAGTATTATTGATGTTATAATGACTGAGATACTTGGGAGGGAAGAGATAGCGCCCTTGTTTCAAAGTTATTTTCCAGAGGAAGTAGATATGGTTCTTGAGTTGAAGACCACGAGCTAATACCAATTGAAGATGGGGCTCCCCATCTTTTTTGCTGATATCCGTACCCAGACAGTTCGCATTCAAGCCTATTGAAATCATGGAGAAGTGAGCCTATACTAAGGTTATTAAATTAAGAAAGCGAGATTTTCTATGACAAAACGGTTGACTTACGCCGCTTTATTTATGGCATTAACGATAATACTATCATCCTTTAGCATTCCAGTGCCGGGTGGTCACTTTTATTTTAATAAGGTAGTTATCTTTTTAGCTGCCCTTATTTTTACTCCCACTGAGGCAATGCTAATTGCTGGGATAGGTGCCTTCTTAGGAGACTTTTTCTTCTATCCTGCTCCGATGTTTGTGTCTTTAATTGTTCAAGGCTTAGTTGCTTATACCATTGGTATCATTGTTAGAGATGCTCGGAAGGCTAGTAAAGGGCGAGTTTTCACTGCACTGTTAGTAGGAAGTGTTATTACAGTTGTCGGATATGGGTTGGGGCGTGCCTTTATTTATGCCACTCCTGCTTACGCTATCATGAAACTTCCATTTGATATTTTAGCTTCTATTATTGGTGCTGTACTAGCCTATATCTTATATTACCTTAGTGGTTTGTCAAAGACCTTCCAACAGTTGATGAAGAAATAATGGTATAATGTAGAGAGTAACGACTGATGTGGTTCAGTCGTTATTTCTATAGTAGGAGGCAAGATGAATTACGTTTTGTTATTACGTGGCATCAATGTGGGTGGCGATCATAAGGTTGACATGGCTGAGCTGAAGAATCAGCTCTTAGATGCTGGTTTTGACCAGCCGCGCTCTTACATCAACTCAGGCAATCTCTTTTTCCAGTCGGCTTTGTCTGAAGAAATTATCAGGGAGTACTTGACTCATTTGTTTGAGCAGCACTATGATTTCCCCATCCCCTTTGTGATGTTGAGTGAGGCTCAGCTTTTGGCAGAAGCGCAAGCCCTTCCCGACTGGTGGGAGGAGGAGGCTTATCGGAAAAATGTCCTCTTTTACCTGCCAGAGGCGGATGTGGCTTTAGCCCAAGAGCAAGTCGCTGCGACTGGGAGTGAGCGCCTTTACTTTGGGGACTATGCTTTATTTTGGACAATAGCAGAGCAGAAAGATTATAGCCGTTCTGCCTACCATAAGCAGTTGGGCAAACTCCCCTTCTACAAGCAGGTCTCCGTCCGCAATGCCAACACCTTTAAAAAATTAGTCGAAAAAATAGGAGAATAAAATGGCAAGAAGCCAAGAAGTTATCTTAACCAATATGTGTCTCATCGAAGATGAGAACCACAATATCGTCATGCAAATTCGCGACCCTGAAAGGTATGCTTGGTCAGGTGCTGCCCTGCCTGGCGGTCACATCGAAGAAAAAGAATCTCTGCATGAAGCAGTTGTTCGTGAGGTTTACGAAGAAACGGGTCTCACGATTTCTAACCCTAAACTTGTCGGCATGAAGCACTGGTACACCAAGGAGGGTGTCCGCTACCTAGTCTTTCTCTATCGGACGACAGAGTTTGAGGGGCAACTGTGCTCCTCAAATGAAGGCGAAGTCAAGTGGGTTAAGCGTAGCGAGCTGGCAACGATGGACTTGGCCTATGACATGCTCAACCTGCTGCGCATCTTTGATGAGGACAACCTGTCAGAGCTATTCTATGCCGAACGCTTAGAAGACGATTTTGTTCGTGAGTTTTGGTAATCTGCTAGCGCCCTGCGGTCTTAACCGCAGAGGCTTTTTATGCGGTAGTCAAAAACAACAGAAGAAGTGCCCGCACCGCTCGTTTTTAGACTAGTGTCACAAGCGTGTTATGTAACCAAGGATTCTCTGAGAGCAGTTTGAAAACTGCGGTAAATAGTTACTCTTAGTCAGGAGTAAGTCAAAAACCATGGTAAACAGGTTACTCTCGTCTAGGACTAGTCTCAAAACTATTGTTGACTGAGTATCCAGCCAGTTTCAAGCTCCCCTACCCAATCCTCAAACCCCAAAACTCAGTTTTTCAGACTGTCGCCAGTCGTCGGGAGGCTGTTGACTATCTTCACAGAAAACTGAGCAGAGATATCTCAGAAGTCATTTGTCTACAAACCAAAAAGGAAGTCCAGAATGGGCTTCCTTTTCAGGTCTTATCAAAATGTGATAACTATTTAACAGAACCGCCAGTAATACCTTCCACATAGTATTTTTGCATGAACATGAAGAGCAATGTGATTGGGATGGCGATGATAACAGAACCAGCGGTGAATGACATGAACCATTCGTTGATGGTATCTTGTTGGAGCATTGAGAAGAGCCCAATGGCAACAGTGTATTTACTTGTCACGTCACCAAGGATAACTTTAGCAAAGATGAAGTCCATCCAAGGTGCGATGAAAGCCATCAAGGCAGTGTAGACGATGATTGGTTTTGACAATGGAAGGGTAATCTTGAAGAAAATATCCAAGCGAGTCGCACCATCAATCATGGCAGATTCATCAAGTGAGTAAGGGATGGTATCAAAGAACCCTTTGGCAATGTAGAAACCAAGCGCAGCACCTGATGAGTAAACAAGGACAAGGGCTGTCAGTGTTTGGTCAAGGTTGAGGGCTTTAAGAATATAGTAAACGGCAATCATAGACATGAAACCAGGGAACATATTCAAAACCAAAGCCAATTTCAAGAAGCCGTTGCGGTGTTTGAATTTGATACGGCTAAGTGAGTAAGCCATAGCAACGGTGATGAAGGTTGAAATGATACATGAGAAGACTGCGACAATCAAAGTATTCATGAACCATCGACCAAATGGGAAGGTTGATTGATTGAAGAGTTTGACATAGTTGTCAAATGTCCAAGTCTTAGGAATAAAGTAAGACACATAGGCTGTTCCTTCACCACGGAAGCTAGTAAGAATAACCCAGGCAATCGGGAAGAGCCAGATAATTGAAAGGACAATCAATAAAATATAAACAAAAGTTAGATTAAGACGTTTTTTCTTATTCATTATTTAGCAGCCCCTTCCTTGTAAGAATTTGTTCTCGTGTAAGCAAGTAAGCTGAATACCGCAGAGAGAACAAAGATTAAGATACCGATAACGGATGCTAGGTTATAGTCAGCCGCAGTTACGGTCAATTTGTACAACCATGTTACCAAAAGGTCTGTGCTACCTGCTTGGTAGTAAGTTGAGTTAGTAGGACCACCACCAGTAAGGAGGTAGATAACGTTGAAGTTGTTGATGTTTCCGATAAATTGTTGAATCAAGGTTGGTGTCATAATCAACAAGATTTGAGGGAAAGTGATAGATTGGAAAATTTGGAATTTGTTGGCACCATCAATCTCAGCTGCTTCGATTTGTTCAGCAGGGAGGTTCATGATGATACCTGTTGCGACTAGCATGGTAACTGGGATACCAACCCACATATTGACGAAGATGATTGAGAATTTAGCCCAAACAGGATCTGACAAGAATGGGAGTGGGTGTGAAGATGAAATCCAGCCCCATTTAGCAAGAAGGGCATTAACTGGACCAGCATCACTAAGCAAATTGCGCATGATGAGGAGGGAAATGAACTGTGGCACAGCCATGGTGATAACGAAAATCGTACGCCACATTTTTTTCCATTTCAGTCCTTTAGTATTGATAATGAGCGCAAGGACGATACCGAAGAAGAAGTTGGTAACTGTCGCGAAAACTGCCCAAATCAAAGTCCAAGAAAGAACTGGGAAGAAAGTTCCTGCCATACGACCGCTAAAGACATTACCAAAGTTAGTAAGCCCTACCCAGTCGAAAAGACTCTTAGGAGGCAAGTGGTTGTGGTCGTAGTTGGTGAAGGCTAAGCAGACCATATAAATCAAAGGGAGAATAGTGAAGAGAAGGACACCAATAAGTGGAATAGCCATAAGTGTCATGTGGAAACGACCATCAGTCAAGGTTTTAAGGTCTTCTTTAAATGATGGAGCTTTACGTCCTTCTTCTTTCAAGGTAATCAAATGAGCTGCGCTCTTGATATTGCACCAGTAGATGTAAGCAAACACACAACAGAAGATGAGTGATGCGAGACCGAAAATCAAGAGCAACATTGAGTTATCACCTTCCGTTGCTACTTGGATTTTAATACCGTCAACAGTTTTTGTTGTAAGCCCTTGTTGTTTAATTCCTAGAGTGATTAACCCTTGGAAGGCTGGGATGACTTGATTGACAAAAGCGATAAGGAAAACAATTTCAGAAAGAAGGAAGAGCAATCCTTTAGTCCATTGTTTTTCTTTCAAGTTAGCAAATCCCATGATTAAGAATGATAACTTGGTTCCAATATCTCCTTTTTGGAAAAGTTCCTTTAGAGACATACCATCAAGAGACAATAGTTTTTTGTTCATTGAGAATCTCCTTCGTAGTCCTGAATCTGGGTAAAATATTTGTAACCAAATTCAGCATATAAGAAAAGATGAGTCATAGCTCGTCAATGGTAATGAAGAGAACTGACTCATCTCATCTCGCTAGTTAAATAGGTTTATTTTGTATTGGCAAGGTCTTTGTCAAATTGTTTCAAGCGTTTGAGGTAGTCGCTTTCTTTGATTTTGCCGTTGTAAGTATCGCTGAGGATAGCTTTGCTTTCAGTCCAGAATGTTGTCATTTGGTTAAGTTTAGGCATCAAAGTAGTATATTTATCTGAGCTACCCATTGTGATAACTGCTTTGGCAAGGTCTGATGATTGAACTGAATCAGTTTCTTGTGCGTTTGTATTTGCTGGAATTGTGTTAACTTTTTCAAAGACAGTCTTTTGACTTTCTTCATTTGAGATGTAAGCTGCAAGTTTGTAGCTTGCTGAGATACGTTTTGTGTTAGAACCAGCAGGTGCTTGGTTGACAGCGAAGAGACGAACACCCATGAAGGCTTTTTGTTGAACAGTTTTACCACCAATGTTGATAGTTGGATAGATAGCAACACCGATATTGTCTTTACCAACAGCTTTTTCAGCAGTTGCGTAGTCCCATGGTCCTGATTGAATAGCAGCTACAGTACCATCACCGAATTTAGACATGATGTTTTCAGATGTTACGTTAACAAATCCTTTGTTGTTCTTTTGGTCAGCAATCCATTTAAGAACTGATACACCAGCTTCGTTACCCCAATTTGTTCCTTTGGCATCTTCACCATCTTTACCGAAGAGTGTGTCACCAACTGAAAGGAATAGAGGTGCTGTCTTGTAAGCGTTCATTTCTTTGAACATTTCACCAAATGTTGCTTTTGATGTGATGGTTTCATAAGATTTAACATCGTCAGCAGAGAGCTTAGATTTGTTGTAGAAGAGAACTTGTGATTCAATACCGTAAGGGAATGCGTAAGTTTTACCTTTGTATTGTGCACCAGCAACAGCTTGGCCTGTGTTGTTGGCTTTAACTTCCTTAGCATACTTAGCAGGTACTTCTTGAATAACACCTGATTCTACCAATTGGCCAAGTTGGTCGTGTGGAAGGGCGAAGACATCAGCAGCTTTACTTGGGTCTTTTTTTACATTTTCCTGTGCATTAGCGGTGTTAGACTCAACAATTTTAACTTTTACGCCGGCATTTTCTTTTTCAAAGTTTTTAACAATCTCTGTATACGTTTCTTTGGTGTCAGTTGGAACCCAAAGTTTAAGAGTTGTTGTTTTTGAAGCAGCTTCCACAGGCTTTGCTTGGCTAGCGGCAATAGCGCCACCCGCAACTACAGAAAGAGCAGCTGTGCTAACAAGTAATTTTTTCCAAGTGTTCTTTTCCATCATTTTCTCCTCCTAGAGAATTTTTAATTTACAGTTATATTATGCAACCGTTTGCAAAGTTTGTCAAGCGTTTTTTTGAAAAAAATTTTAAAAAACGTGAATTTTTTTCAAAAAATGGCAATTATGTCAAAAAAAGTAAAAAAGATTCTAAAATTGCGCAAGCAACCGTTTGCAATTATTGAAAGTTACTGTATAATGTAACGAAGATAGTTCTTTTGCTATTAAAAGCTGAGAAACTAAATTACCATGGTATGAAAATGAAATGATTAGGAGGAGAACAATGGTAACAATTAAAGATGTTGCTGCGAAAGCTGGTGTAAATCCTTCTACAGTAAGTCGAGTGTTGAAGGATAACGCTTCTATTTCTCAAAAGACAAAAGAAAAAGTCAGAGGCGCAATGGCTGAACTATGCTATGTACCTAACGTTGCTGCTCAGATGTTGGCAAGTGGTCTAACTTATAATATTGGAGTGGTCTTCCCCCCACTATTGACACCGGACCGACTCAGTGAACCTTTCTTTATGCAAATTTTAACGACCATCACGAATGAAGCGAAAGAGCAAGGATTCACCGTTTCGATTGCGACTGGTATGACAAAGGACGAGCTTGAAGAACAAGTAAAACTAATGCACCTGCAAAAGCGTGTTGATGGCTTTATTATTCTCTACTCTGACGGCAAGGATCTTGTTCGTCAATATTTGATGGAACAAAAGACGCCCTTTGTGATTGTTGGTGCATCTGATGGATTTGAACGAGAGATTACTTATATTGATAATGATAATCAATTGATGGGGAAGATGGCCTTGGAATACCTTTACGAAAAAGGACATCGAGCTATTCAATTTATTACGGATGATTTAGATTCTGAAATTTCTGAAGAACGCTATGTCGGTTATGTCCGAGGGGCAGGAAAACTAGACCTCGTTAGCCACCCAGCTCAGCTCTTTGATTCCAATGACCCTGTCGTGCTAGAGGAACTAATTGATTCTATTAAAGAAAATCAGACAACTGGTTTGATTGTTATTGGTGATACGGTATCTGTCCGTCTTATGCAATTTCTTTCATTCTATCAACTCAATGTCCCCCACGATATTTCGATTATTACTTTCAATAATTCGACATTCTCGAAATTGATTCACCCTTATTTAACAACCTTTGATATCAATGTTAATAATTTAGGGCGGACAAGTGTTCGACGACTTCTACAAATTATCCGTACGCCCAAAATGGTCTTTAGTGAAAAAATTATTGTGCCATTTTTATTGAAAGAACGAGAAAGTGTTCGAGATCTCAAAAAAAAATAAGTGCCTAGAAATCGCATAAAATCAATGGTTAAAAGACTTCTATCAATATGAAATAGAAGTTTTTTTGCTAAAATTGCTTGACTTATGCAAACGATTGCGTTAAAATTTAAACATACGAAATGAAAAAGGAGAACAGTTATGAAGAAACGTGCTAGCGGTGTATTGATGCACATCACTTCACTTCCAGGTGAATTAGGAGTAGGAACATTTGGACAAGAGGCTTATAACTTTGTAGATTTCCTAGCAGAGACTGACCAAAGTTTTTGGCAAATTCTTCCATTGACAACAACAAGTTATGGAGATTCTCCTTACCAATCTTTCTCTGCAGTCGCAGGGAACACACATTTAATTGACTTTGACTTATTAACCAAAGAAGGTTACCTCACAGAAGAGGATTACCAAGATGTCGACTTTGGTCAAAATCCTGAAAAAGTTGACTACGCACAAATCTACGAAGCACGTCGTCCTGTTTTGGAAAAAGCTGTCGCTAACTTCCTTGCAAGCGATGGCGCAGCTGAAAAACTTGACAGCTTCGTTGCAGAAGCTCAGTGGGTGATTGATTTTGCGGAATTTATGGCTTGCAAAGAACACTTTAGTAACAAAGCTCTTCAAGAATGGGATGACAAAGCAGTCATTCGCCGTGAAGAAGAAGCTCTTGAAGCTTACCGTGAAAAACTTGCAGATAAAATTGCTTACCATAAGGTAACACAATATTTCTTCAACCAACAATGGACAGCTTTGAAAGCTTACGCTAACAAAAACGGTATCCAAATTATCGGTGACATGCCAATCTATGTTTCAGCTGACAGTGTAGAAGTTTGGACAATGCCAAATCTCTTCAAATTAGATGAAGACAAACGTCCCCTTGCTATTGCTGGTGTCCCTGCTGATGAATTTTCAGATGATGGTCAACTTTGGGGAAATCCTATCTACAACTGGGAAAATCACCAAAAAACAGACTTTGCTTGGTGGATTTACCGTATTCAAGAAGGTATCAAAATGTATGATTACCTTCGTATCGACCACTTCAAAGGTTTCTCAGATTTCTGGGAAATCCGTGGCGATTACGAAACTGCCAACGATGGTTCATGGCAACCAGCACCAGGACCAGAACTTTTTGCGAAAGTTAAAGAAGTTCTCGGTGACCTTCCAATCATCGCTGAAAACCTTGGTTACATCGATGAAAAAGCAGAAAAATTACTTGAAGGCACGGGCTTCCCAGGGATGAAAATTCTTGAATTTGGTTTCTACGACACAACTGGCAATAGCGTTGATATCCCTCACAATTACACTGAGAATACTATCGCTTACGCAGGAACACACGATAACGAAGTTATCAACGGTTGGTTCGATAACTTGACAGATGAGCAAAAAGCTTACGCTGAAAATTACATGCGTCGTTTGCCAGGTGAACCAATTACAGAAACTGCTTTGCGCACCCTTTACGCATCTGTAAGTAAAGTAACCATCACTTGCATGCAAGACTTACTTGATAAAGCAGCAGATAGCCGTATGAACATTCCAAATACAGTCGGTGGTAACTGGGAATGGCGCATGCTCAAGGAAGATTTAACAGATGACCGTAAAGCTTTCTTGAAGGAAATCACGACAATTTATAACAGAGGAAAATAAGGTAATAAAAATGACAACTACATTCACATCATACGTTGAACAACAAGGAAAAAAATTAGCTGAACTTTCAAATGAAGACATCTATGTATCACTTTTGAACTACGTAAAACAAGAAGCAGCAGCTAAAGGCAAAAACACTGGAAAACGTAAAGTTTATTACATCTCAGCAGAGTTTTTGATTGGTAAACTTCTTTCAAATAACCTGATCAACCTTGGTATCTACAAAGATATCAAAAAAGAACTAGCAGCAGCTGGGAAATCTATCGCTCAAATCGAAGATGTTGAACCAGAACCATCACTTGGTAATGGTGGTCTTGGACGTTTGGCATCATGTTTCATCGATTCAATGGCTTCATTAGGTATCAACGGTGAAGGTGTCGGACTTAATTACCACTGTGGGCTTTTCAAACAAGTCTTCCGTAACAACCAACAAGAAGCAGAAGCTAACTACTGGATTGAAAATAATTCTTGGCTTGTACCAACTGACATTTCTTATGATGTGCCATTCCGTGACTTCACTTTGAAATCACGCTTGGACCGTATTGATGTCCTTGGTTACAAGAAAGATACTAAAAACTATCTCAACCTTTTTGATATTGACGGACTTGACTATGGTTTGATTAAAGACGGTATCTCATTTGATAAAACAGAAATCAAGAAAAACTTGACCCTCTTCCTTTATCCAGATGACTCAGATAAAAATGGAGAATTGCTCCGCATTTACCAACAATACTTCATGGTATCAAATGCTGCACAACTTTTGATTGATGAAGCTATCGAACGTGGTTCTAACCTTCATGACTTGCCAGAGTACGCTTATGTGCAAATCAACGATACTCACCCATCAATGGTCATTCCTGAACTTATCCGTCTTTTGACTGAAAAACATGGTTTCGACTTTGACGAAGCAGTTGCAGTCGTATCACAAATGGTTGGTTACACAAACCACACTATCTTGGCAGAAGCCCTAGAAAAATGGCCACTTGACTACCTTGAAGAAGTTGTTCCACATCTTGTTGTTATCATCAAGAAATTGGATGCCCTCGTTCGTGGCAAATACGATGATCCAAGTGTTCAAATTATTGACGAACACAACCGTGTTCACATGGCACACATGGATATTCACTTCTCAACATCTGTCAACGGTGTTGCTGCCCTCCACACTGAAATCCTTAAAAACAGTGAGTTGAAACATTTCTACGATATTTACCCAGATAAATTCAACAACAAAACAAATGGTATCACCTTCCGTCGTTGGTTGGAATTTGCTAACCAAGACTTGGCAGATTACATCAAAGATTTGATTGGTGACGAATACCTAACAGATGCCACAAAACTTGAAAAATTGATGGCATTCGCAGATAGCAATGAAGTCCATGATAAATTGGCATCAATCAAGTACAAAAATAAATTAGCTCTTAAACGCTACCTTAAAGAAAATAAAGGTATCGAATTGGATGAAAACTCAATCATCGATACTCAAATCAAACGTTTCCACGAATACAAACGTCAACAAATGAACGCTTTGTATGTTATCCACAAATACTTGGAAATCAAACGTGGTAACCTTCCAAAACGCAAAGTAACCGTTATCTTTGGTGGTAAAGCTGCACCAGCCTACACTATCGCACAAGATATCATTCACCTTATCCTTTGCTTGTCTGAATTGATTAACAACGACCCTAAAGTGAACAAATACCTCAATGTTCATTTGGTAGAAAACTACAATGTTACCGTTGCTGAAAAATTGATTCCTGCAACTGATATCTCTGAACAAATTTCTTTGGCATCAAAAGAAGCATCTGGTACTGGTAACATGAAATTCATGCTTAACGGTGCGCTTACACTTGGTACTATGGACGGTGCTAACGTAGAGATTGCAGAGCTTGTAGGTCAAGAAAATATCTACACATTCGGTAAAGATTCAGATACAATCATTAACCTTTACGCAACAAACGGTTATGTATCTAGAGATTACTGTGAAGCTAGCCCTGTGATTAAAGAAGCTGTTAACTTTATCATCAGTGAAGAGTTGCTAAATCTCGGAAATGAAGAACGTCTTGAACGTCTCTACCAAGAATTGCTCAACAAAGACTGGTTCATGACTTTGATTGACTTAGAAGAATACATCCAAGTCAAAGAACAAGTTCTTGCTGACTACGAAGACCATGATGCTTGGAACCGCAAAGTTATTCATAACATTGCTAAAGCTGGATTCTTCTCATCTGACCGTACTATCGAACAATATAATGAAGATATCTGGCATTCAAACTAATCTCATCAAACTCAAAGAAGTTGGGCATGGCTCAGCTTCTTTTTTTGCAGTAATCTAAATGAATGTTTATTTATAGCTTTTCAAAATTATTTTTCAAAAATATGAATTTTATCAAATTCCACCTTGACAAGTGAATATTTATAATATAAAATGTATACATATCAATTGAGAAAAGAGAAAAACTATGAAAAAGACAAGAATTTTAACAGGTTTAGTCCTAGCAGTATCTGCATTTTTACTCACAGCTTGTGGCTCTTCAACCAAGGAAGATACTTCTGTCAAAGATATTCAGAAAAAGGGAACTATTACCGTTGCTATGAATCCAGAGTTTGCACCGTTTGAATTTAAAACTTTGGTTAACGGTAAGGATACTATTGTTGGGTCAGATGTGGAATTGGCGAAAGCTATTGGTAAAGAATTGGGTGTTAAGGTGAAATTCTCATCAATGTCATTTAATAACGTTCTGGCTAGCCTTCAATCTGGCAAAGCTGACATTGCTATCTCAGGGATTTCAGCGACAGAAGAACGTCAAAAAGTTTATGATTTCTCAACTAGCTACTATGAATCTAAAAATGTTGTTATCGTAAAAAAGGATAAATTGGCTGATTATACCAAGACAACTTCATTGAAAGACAAATCAGTTGCGACACAAAAAGGAACTATCCAAGAAAATATTGCCAAAGACCAGCTTAAAGGTGCTAAAGTCGTTTCCTTGGTTCAAAATGGTGAAATGATTAACGAGTTGAAGAATGGTCAAGTGGATGCGGTTGTCTTTGAAAAACCAATCGCGCAAGCCTATGTTGATAAAAATTCAGACCTTGCCATTTCAGAAATTGACTTGAAATCAGGTGATTCAGATGCCTATGCAGTTGCTATGCCAAAAGGTAGCAAAGCTTTGAAAGCAAAAATCGATAAAGTCATCACTAAATTGAAAAAAGATGGCACTTTGGACAAGCAAGTTCAAGAAGCTTACGATTTATCAGTTTCATCAGCTGACTAATAGAATATTTCAAGATGAGAAAAGTCTGGGCAATTTTGCGCAGACTTTCTATATTTTAGGTTGATAAATAGCAGAAAATTAAGTATTATCAAAGTATAAGAGAGAAGGGGATGAAAAAATGAAATTACCGCGTTTTGGCGTTGAAGAATGGCTAAATGTACACGAAAAAGAGGCAACCTATGATATTGCAGGTGTGTCGATTTCAGCCTTAACTGTTCAAGAATTATTTGACTTAACAAAAACGAACAGCAAGGATTTTTACCAAGAATTATCACAGAAACGTTTAGATTATGGTTGGATTGAAGGCTCACCAACGTTCAAAAAAGAGGTGGCGAAGTTTTATGAGAACGTAGCAGAAGAGAATATTTTACAAACTAATGGTGCAACTGGGGCTAATATGCTTGTTTTATATGCCATGGTAGAACCTAGTGACCACGTGATTTCCCTCTACCCCACCTATCAGCAACTCTATGATATCCCAGAATCATTGGGAGCTATAGTTGATTTGTGGCCAATCAAGGAGGAATTGAATTGGCTCCCTGACCTCGATGAATTACGCCAGATGATTAAGCCAAATACGAAATTCATCTGCATCAACAACGCGAACAATCCGACGGGTGCAATCATGGATCGTAGCTATTTGACAGAATTGGTTGCCATTGCCCAGTCTTGTGGAGCCTATATTCTGTCCGACGAAGTTTATCATTCTTTTGACGACAAAGATATCCCTGCCATCGTTGACCTCTATGACAAGGGTATTTCGGTCAATAGTTTGTCCAAAACTTACTCTTTGCCTGGTATTCGGGTTGGTTGGGTGGCTTCGCATAAGGAAGTTGCTGACATTTTGCGTGATTACCGAGATTATACTATGATTTGCGCGGGTGTCTTTGACGACATGGTGGCTTGCCTTGCCCTCGAAAATCGCCAGAAAATTCTTGAGCGTAATGCTAAGATTGTTCGTGAAAATCTTGCAATTTTGATGGATTGGGTGGCTCAAGAGCCAATGGCAGAGCTGATTCGACCAGCTGCCGTATCCACCTCCTTTGTAAAATTGAAAACAGACTTTCCTATTGAAACTTTTTGCCTAAATCTCTTGAAAAAGAGAGGTGTTTTGGTGATTCCAGGTAACCGATTTGATATTGAAGGACATGTTAGAATCGGTTATTGTTGCCCACAAGAAACCTTGAAAAAAGGCTTGGCTTTGCTGTCTCAAGAATTAAATGAATAAAAATAGAAAATGTTTTGTATAATTATTGACAAAATAATCACTAGGCTGTATAATCTTAAGAGTAGAAAAAAAGAAAAGAGATTTATCATGAAATTGAAAAAATTATTGTTTGGAGCACTTGCGCTTACTTCTATCGTCGCTTTGGCAGCCTGTGGCTCATCATCTAACAATGACGCTCAAAGTAAAATTGAAAAGAGTGGGAAATTGGTCGTAGCAGTCAGTCCTGACTATGCACCATTTGAATTCAAAGCACTAGTCAATGGTAAAGATACAGTCGTTGGTGCTGATATTGAACTAGCCCAAGCTATTGCTGATGAGCTTGGTGTTAAGTTAGAATTATCACAAATGAGTTTCAATAATGTCTTGTCAAGCGTTCAATCAGGCAAAGCTGACATGGCTATTTCAGGTCTGTCAAAAACTAAAGCGCGTGAGAAAAACTTTGATTTCTCAGATGCCTACTACGAAACAGAAAATGCTGTCTTGGTAAAATCTTCTGATGTTAACAAGTACACTTCTGTTGATAGCTTAGCTGGTAAGAAAGTAGCCGTTCAAAAAGGAACTATCGAAGAAGGTTTGGTCAAAGACCAAATGTCTAAATCAAATCTTGTCTCATTGACAGCGATGGGTGAAGCTATTACTGAATTGAAATCAGACCAAGTTCAAGCAGTTGACCTTGAAAAACCAGTTGCAGAAGGTTACTTGGCTCAAAACTCAGATTTGACCTTGGCTAACTTCACACTAAAAACAGGTGACGGAGATGCAAAAGCTGTTGCTATGAAGAAAAATAGCGGTAAATTGAAGAAAACAGTCAATAAAGTGATTGCTAAGTTGGCTAAAGAGGATAAATATAAAACATTCATTTCTGATGCTGCTAAATTAACAGGAACGCAAGTAACAGAATAAAGAGAAGGAGTAGTGATGACAGCATCGCTACTTTTCTTATCTGTACAAAACACGTTAGTCATGATAGACTAATAAACTGAGGAGAAAATAGCATATGTCAACCACTGTCGATATTGAACGTTATAAAGAATTAGCTCAACAAAAGCAAAAAGAGCACCGCAAATTTTTAGCAAGCCTGAAGAAAAAAGCTCCAAAAAATCTGGATAAAATTGTTCAAGAAGTTCACACCGAAGTCTTTAACGAAATTGACTGCACCGCCTGCGCAAATTGCTGCAAGACCTTGGGGCCACTATTTACGGAGGCGGATATTGAGCGTATCTCGAAAGCCTTTCGAATGAAGCTATCGGCTTTTGAAGATATGTACCTTGAAGTAGACGAAGATGGCGACAAAGTCTTCAAATCAATGCCCTGTCCCTTCCTTGAAGACGATAATCTCTGTAGCATTTATGATGTGAGACCAAAGGCTTGTCGTGAGTTTCCACACACAGATCGTAAGAAAATTTACCAGATCAATCACCTTACGATTAAGAACACTTTAACTTGCCCCGCAGCCTACTTATTTGTTGAAAAATTAAAAAATCGTATTTAATTGATAGCTTTTTGACAGGAAATGTAAAATAATTAAAGTAAATGATTTGACATTTTTGAAAAAATTAGGTATGCTAGTGTGGAACGTGAAAATGTTACATTATCTTGAGGAGGTGAAATCCATGTCAAAAACAGTAGTACGTAAAAACGAATCACTTGACGACGCACTTCGTCGCTTCAAACGTTCTGTGACTAAAGCTGGTACTCTTCAAGAATCACGTAAACGTGAATTCTATGAAAAACCTTCTGTAAAACGTAAACGTAAATCAGAAGCAGCTCGCAAACGTAAAAAGTTCTAATTTTAGAATCAGGTAGTCCGAAAGGACTACCTTTTATTTTATCAGTGATATGGGAATATCAAAAAAACGACCGAGTTTTCTCGGTTGTTTTTGTATTATAGCGATAGCTTATTTTTTAGCTAAAAGGTCGCGAATTTCAGCGAGCAATTCTTCTTGAGTTGGAGCTGGCTCTTCTTCAATGACTTCTTCTTTTTTACCGAGAGTCATAGCATGATTAGCAGCTTTGATAACGAAGAAAAGAGTTGTACCGACGATGAGGAAGTTGATGATAGCGCTAAGGAAGCTACCATATTTAACACCGTTCCAAGCTAGTTGTGTAATATTTTGAACTTTTGCTGCCTTTAAAGCTGGATTTAAGATAAGAGGTGTGATGATGTCACTAACAAGTGACTTAATAATAGCATTGAAAGCAGCCCCCATAACAACCGCAACAGCAAGGTCTAGGACATTTCCTTTAAACAAAAACTCTTTGAGCTCTTTAAGCATTGATAACTAATCTCCTTAGTAGTATTGATTTCACCCGTTATTATAGCTAAAAGAGGCGGCTTTGGCTTTATCAAACAATGTGACTTCTAAAAATAAAATAATTGAAAACAAATTATAATTACTTGCCCGAAGCCATCCAAGTACGATAATACCAGTAGTAAAAAATTTACAAAATATCTGTGAAATGCTATAATGGTGTGTAAAACTTATAATGGGTTTGTTGTGCGGAGGTGGTAAATTGGCAATTGATAAAGAATTGATTTCTGAAATCAAAAATAGCGTCAATATTGTTGATGTTATTGGCGAAGTTGTCAGTCTGTCACGTACAGGTCGCAATTACCTTGGACTTTGTCCTTTTCACAAAGAGAAGACGCCATCTTTTAATGTCATTGAAGATAGGCAGTTTTTTCATTGTTTTGGTTGTGGAAAGTCTGGTGATGTTTTTAAATTTTTGGAAGAATATCGTCAAATCAGCTTTTTAGAAAGTGTGCGGCTGGTTGCGGATAGGGTCGGTATTGCTGTGCAGATGCCTGCGCAGGAGCAGGAGACAGCTCGTCGCAATCCGAATCAATCACTTCTCGATATTCATCAAGATGCGGCCAAGTTTTACCACGCGATTTTGATGACTACCGAGATTGGTAAACAAGCGCGTGCTTACTTACTTGAACGAGGGCTGACAGATGACTTGATTGTTCATTTTAATTTGGGGTTAGCGCCCGATGAAACGGATTTTCTCTATCAACGTGTCTCAAATCGCTACGACGAGATGACCTTGTCGACATCTGGTTTGTTCAATTACTCTGAAAATAGCAATCGCTTTTACGATGCCTTTCGCAATCGAATCATGTTCCCTTTGACCAATGACCGAGGAGATGTTATCGCCTTTTCAGGTCGAATTTGGACTAAGTCTGATATTGAAGCTAAGCAGGCAAAATACAAGAATTCACGGTCTACTCCGATTTTTAATAAATCGTTTGAACTTTACCATCTAGATAAAGCGCGTGCTGTTATTGGTAAAAAGCATGAGGTTTATCTGATGGAAGGTTTCATGGATGTCATTGCAGCCTATCGTTCGGGCATTGAAAATGCAGTGGCTTCAATGGGAACTGCATTGACACCAGAGCATGTTCAGCATTTGAGAAAATTCACTAAAAAGGTTGTATTGACCTATGATGGGGACTCTGCTGGACAACATGCAATAGGCAAGTCGTTAGCATTACTATCTGATATGACAGTTGACATTGTTCGTATTCCCAATCAGATGGACCCTGACGAGTACAGTCGTGCTAATTCAGCAGAGGCCTTAGTTCAGTTGTTGGAACAAGGTCGCATCAGTGATGTGGAATTTTACATTCAATACCTAAAACCGGAAAATACGGATAATTTGCAGGCTGAAATTCAGTATGTTGAAAAAATTTCTGCCATCATTGCAAAGTCACCGTCAATTATAGCGCAGAATAGCTATATCACAAAAGTAGCGGAGCTCTTACCTGATTTTGATTATTTTCAAATTGAACAATCGGTTAATAACCAACGATTGGCAGATAGGAATAATCGGCAACAGAACTTGATGCGTCCGACGCAAACGATGACAGAACTTCCAATGACCAAGCGCGTCTCTGCTTTGGTAAAAACAGAAAGTCAGTTAATGCACCGGCTCTTGCATCATACTTATTTGTTGAGTGATTACCGCAATAGAGATGATTTTTACTTCCAAACACCAGAGCTACAGCAATTATATCTTTTATTGAAGCAAAATGGCGAAATTACTTCTTATGAACTGTCTCAGCTATCCGAGGATTTGCAACAAATGTACTATCGTGTTTTGGAAGAGCAGTTGCCGGACGAAGTTGCACCTGGGGAAATCGCTGCGCTAGAGAGTAGACGAGACCATCTTCTGCGTGAGCAAGAATTGCGTAAGCAAAGTCAGCTAATCAGAGAGTCAAGTAACCAAGGTGATGTTGAAGGTGCCCTAGCCGCCCTAGAAAATTTAATAGCCCAGAAAAGAAATATGGAGTGAGGAAATATGGCAGATAAAAAAGGAAATACAACTTTTAACGTGCAAGTTGCGGATTTCATTCGTAACCACAAACAAGCAGGGACTGCAATTGATGATGAAGTGACTGAAAAGCTCGTCATTCCTTTTGTGCTTGATGCGGACCAAATCGATGACCTTTTGGAACGTTTGACGGATGGTGGTATTTCCATTACAGATAAAGAAGGGAATCCGTCTTCTAAATATGTTGTCGAAGAGCCTAAGCCTGAAGAATTAACTGACGAAGAGCTACTCGGAAGCAATTCTGCCAAAGTGAACGACCCAGTACGCATGTACCTTAAAGAGATTGGGGTTGTGCCACTCTTAACAAATGAAGAAGAAAAAGAGTTGGCTGTCGCCGTTGCTGCAGGTGACTTGCAAGCTAAGCAACGTCTTGCTGAAGCAAACTTGCGTTTGGTGGTTTCTATTGCCAAACGTTATGTCGGACGTGGTATGCAATTTCTTGACTTGATTCAAGAAGGAAATATGGGGCTTATGAAAGCCGTTGATAAGTTTGATTACTCTAAAGGGTTCAAATTTTCAACTTATGCTACTTGGTGGATTCGTCAAGCCATCACGCGTGCTATCGCTGACCAAGCGCGTACTATCCGTATCCCGGTTCACATGGTTGAAACAATTAATAAGTTGGTTCGTGAACAACGTAATCTTCTTCAAGAATTGGGACAAGACCCTACTCCTGAACAAATTGCGGAGCGAATGGATATGACCCCAGATAAGGTTCGTGAAATCCTCAAGATTGCCCAAGAACCTGTATCGCTTGAAACACCTATCGGTGAAGAGGATGATAGTCATTTGGGTGATTTCATCGAAGATGAAGTCATTGAAAATCCAGTGGACTATACGACGCGTGTTGTCTTGCGCGAGCAATTGGACGAAGTCCTAGATACCCTTACTGACCGTGAGGAAAATGTGCTTCGCCTACGTTTTGGGCTTGATGATGGTAAAATGCGCACTCTTGAAGATGTTGGTAAAGTTTTCAATGTTACTCGTGAACGTATTCGTCAGATTGAAGCTAAAGCTCTTCGTAAACTTCGCCATCCAAGTCGTAGTAAACAGCTTAAAGACTTTATGGAAGACTAGTAAAACTTGTTGGTGGTACCTCTGAAAATTAGAGTTAGGTGTGCTTAACCTAGTTGTGGCCTATGTCACCTCGTCTGTCGCAAGAGTTATTAGTGCTGGGAAATTACATCTTAAAGAAAGGACGCTTATGTCAGAAGAAAAGAAATATACGGAAGAAGAAGTCGCAAAAATCAAGGATCGTATTCTTGAAGCTTTGGAAATGGTTATCGACCCAGAATTGGGAATTGATATTGTTAACCTTGGTTTGGTTTATGATATTCGTTTTGAAGATAATGGTCATACAGAGATTGATATGACTTTGACAACAATGGGTTGCCCGTTAGCTGATTTGTTGACAGACCAAATTCACGATGTTATGCGTGAGGTTCCAGAGGTTACAAATTTGGAAGTTAAACTGGTTTGGTACCCAGCATGGAATGTTGACAAACTCAGTCGTTATGCCCGTATTGCCCTAGGTATTCGTTAGGAGAACGTTTATGAAAACACTGGCTATCGTTGTCCCCTGTTATAACGAAGAAGAGACTATTCATCCATTTTTAGAGGCTTGCCAGGCCGTTGAAAAGCAGATAGCCAATCAACTAGCATTCAACTATTACTTTGTGAATGATGGCTCTAAAGATAAAACTTTAGAGGTATTGAGACAGGTTTCAAAGCAATTTGAAAATGTTCACTACCTCTCTTTCTCTCGTAACTTTGGGAAGGAAGCAGGCTTGCTTGCAGGACTAGAGGCAGCTGAAGGTGACTACATTACTGTTATGGATGCCGATCTTCAGGATCCACCTGAACTTCTCATCGAGATGTACGCCAAAATCCATGAAGGTTATGATGTTGTTGGAACACGACGTGCTGACCGCAAGGGTGAATCACCAATTCGTTCCTTCTTTGCCAAGGTCTTCTATTGGTTGATTAATAAAGTTTCAGACACGGAAATGGTCGATGGCGCACGCGATTTTCGTTTGATGACTCGCCAGGTTGTTGACGCTATCCTAGAACTCAAAGAGGTTAATCGTTTTTCAAAGGGACTCTTTTCTTGGGTTGGTTTTGATATGGCCTATGTTTCTTATGAAAATCGTGAACGTGTGGCTGGAGAAACCTCTTGGTCTTTCTGGAAACTATTGAATTACTCTTTAGATGGTTTTATCAACTTTTCTGAAGTGCCTTTGAAACTTGCCACTTGGGCAGGAACCTTTTCATTCTTAATTTCTTTGGTTGGAATTTTCTTTGTCGTAATTCGAAAACTAACCATAGGTGGGAGTGTTGCAGGCTGGGCAAGCCTTGTCTCAATCATACTCTTTATCGGAGGAATCCAACTCTTAGCCTTGGGTATCATCGGAAACTACATTTCAAAAATTTTCCTTGAAACCAAGAAACGACCAGTGTATGTTATTAAAGAAAAAGGGTGAAGAAAGCAACTGTTTATACAAATGAATTAGTTGGATAGAATTATAAATGAAAGCAGATTTTCCTGCTTTTTTTGTTAGAATGAATCTAAAATCTATATTTGGGAGAAAAAATGAAAGAAAAAAACAACAAAGAGATAGTTTATCTCCATGTATGCCTTGTTGTAGTCACT
>ERZ1034980.582-NODE-582-length-26032-cov-7.179851_pt1 | contig 26032 bp, 45 predicted proteins | sample MGYA00520622_ERZ1034980 | MGnify/ENA primary metagenome ERZ1034980 (study PRJEB33766, sample SAMN09781791) | gut metagenome | biome: gut microbiome | host: Homo sapiens | place: Madagascar | study: EMG produced TPA metagenomics assembly of the PRJNA485056 data set...
ATCTTAATATCGAAATCCCCAGTAAATACCGGCTTTCGGCGTTTACTGGGGATTTTCAATGAGCGCAGACGGCGGGATTCGAACCCGCTTAAATGCGCATATAATACCCATAAATTCGGCGCTTGGTTAAAAACGTGTTGCATTTCGTGTTGCATTTTCACGTTTTTATTGAATTGTTTTTGCAAAATAAATCAAAAGCTGATCTGTTATCCGGTGTGTCTTGCAGATCAAAGAGTGTTAGCCAACATGCAAGTTTTTTCTCGTAACAACTGGATTTCCCATCAATCATTTGCTCCATATAGCTGTCAATCTGCTCATCGACAGAAGCGCGTTCTGCGGAAAATGTCTGCATGTATGTACTTTTCATGATGTGGTCAGATCGCCATCCTCCACGCTCTTGTGCGTATTTATCTGGTACATTGAGAATCGTCATTACGGACGCATTTACATGCCGTAAATCATGGAATGTCATGTATGGTATGCCAGCAGCAGAAATCAACTTCCGGAAACGCTTGTAAATGCTGTTACTTGATAGAGGAACAAGTTTGTCCGTTGGTACTCGATCAATTAACTGTCGGATGTAATCCGGGATCCGGAGTGTTCTGTCTCTGGTTGGCTGTTTCCCCTTGTTTTTGATAACAGGTTTATTATTTTCATCGTAAACGATAACCTCTTTTATTGTGATGTAGCATCCATCCGCTGATATGGATTTGGATTTTGTCAGTCCCTGGATCTCCGATGCGGTAAAAGACAGCCACATGGCAAGCAGCACAGGCAATTCTATATCAGTATCCTTTACGATGCTATATATAACATCCGGTGTGGAAAGTTCGTGTTTATTATGTTCGATCTGCGGCAATTTAACAGAACAGTCCAGGCTTGGAACATACATATTCAGGACTGCAGAAATCAATCCATACTCATTTATTACTGTTTTAGATGATATCTGCTTGGGATGATTTGCTTTTCCTGTAGTACGTTTGCATTCTGCATTTACAGCATTCCGGAGCAAGTCATTTGTAAGAGCGTTTAAAGGAGTGCTCATAATAGTGCGGAACGCATTGCGCTGAATGGTACGATAGCCGCGGATGGTAGACGGAGACAGCAAAGCATCTGATGATGAAATGTACTTTTCAATAGCTTCAGATAGAGACATGTCGCATGGTTTTTCTAATGCCTTTTTGCCAGCCTTGATCTCCGCTTTAATCAGATCAGCTTCACTGGCTGATGAGGCCGTGATCGAACGGTAAATACGTTTCATTTTTTGCTTTCCAGTTTTGGGATCTATGATGGGATTCCCATTTTTGTCAAATTGAGGTTCTGAGTGATCGTAGATCTGACGCCGTATGCTGCCGGATGGCAGTTCACCTTTTTTCTTTCTTGCCATTGTAGCATTCCTCCCTAAAAATAAGTATAAAAATAACAGCCAGCGTGGAACGGGTGTTCCGCTTGCATAGCTGCTCCGAGAATGATACAATATGCTTGCTTAGGGCTTCAGTATCATCTGGAGCATGCCGCCTTGCTTTGGTAGAGCAGGGCGGTTTTTTTAGTTTATTTGTCTTTTAATAAACGTTTTTGTTCTTTTTCTATCTGCTGGATACTTTTCGTTGGCGTAGGTAAATCTTCTGGCATTGTTCCACCAAGCCTTGCTATGGTATCGCGCACTTCTTTACCAACTTCGTAGTGTGTTTGATTGGCATTTTCTTTACCCTGAACATGATCTCTACGGAGTTTTGCTTCTGTCTGAGTAGCACGAAATAAGTTTGCGGCTAATTCTTCATGTCCCATATAGTCTAAAATATTTTCTTTTCCGTGTAAGTTTTTATGTTCTTTGATATCTTTTGCGGTCATCCCTCCATAAAGCCCTTTATATCCACAATTTTGGAATATAGCATAATCCAGAGTAGTTTCAACACCAGCATCTTTTGCGGCAGCAACAAGTAATTTATTATGTTCTTTCATTTCTTGGCGGATAGCGAGACGCTTCTGATCATCGTTAAGGTCATCGTAGTGATCAATCAATTCCTGTTGACGAGTCTTTACTGCAAAATAGGATTGACCAAGAGCAATTACTTTTTTGCGCGGATCACCATTTTGTACGATGAGATAGCAGGCATAGCGGGATAATTGAATATCTCCAATTTCTTTTGGTGCAACGCCTGCTTCTACCATTTTGCCAACGTTGGCAAAATGGGCAGAGACCGCATTATTAGCCTGTTCGCAAGCAATCTTTGCCTTATCAATTACGTTGCAAAATCTACGCCACTGTTTATATTCAAGAGCAACTTGCAATTCTCGCGCGTACCAAAACTCTTGTCCGTATTCATTAACGTGACGGATCGATTCAAATAATGATTCGGTATAGTTTGTTTCCTCATCTTCAGAGAGAGCATTGGAAAGAACACGTTCTTGTAATGCAGATAATTTGTCATGAAATTCTCTTTCGTCCATATGATTGTCCTTTGCAAAAGTTATAGCAGTGTGTGCATAAAATGCGCATACTAAATTGTTTTTATTTGGGAATATTGCCGCCTTGCTGAAAAGTGGGGCGGTTTTTTATTAAAAGAATCAGATGTTATCTTATTTTAATTTCTAAGGAATCTTTTCCTGCCTGGATCGTTAAAATAAGTTCATCTGCTGAATCAGCAACAGAATCCGGTATTTCAAAGGCAATACGTCCGCTTTTGGATGATAAAGGATTGACAGAGGTATCATGCATTTCCTGGGAATATCCCAATAAGTTTGTTGATGAATATTCATAAGATCCCTGATATACTACTTTGGCGGAAATGGCACTGCTTAAACCTACACTTGGAAGAAAGGTGTCAGCAGATGTGCCGTTGTTTGTTACAGTGAGGTCAATCATTAAATATTTGTTTCCATCATCGGCAGTAAATCCATAATAATCATTTTCTTCAACGGTATCTACAATTTCAGCATTTGTTGCGATCACAGCCCAGTCTCCAATAGCACATTCTTCGTTGAGTGCATGAATAGCGGTTGACGCATCGTTTACAGACTGCTGATCGTCGGAGATTGAACTTTCTGTGGTGGAAGGGGATTCAGTGGTCTGTTCAGGTGTAACTTGATCTGTAGTGGTCGTGGTATTTGTTTGGGAGGAAGAAGCGTTTTCTCCACAGCCGGCTAATGTTAATGTAGTGAGTAGCAATAGTGTAATAATTTTCTTTTTCATAAGTATATCCCTCTCTTTTTTATTCTTAATGCCATAAAGGGCATCGCTTTTTCGTTTAAAGCCTCTTATTTTCCAAAGAACCTGCAACTTTGATTAAATAGTGCACCCGTTTTGAAGTTTAGTTGTTGTTTTTCTTTTTTATAAGGCAGATCAATGCTAAAATTGCGCAAATTAAGCACCATGCTGACCAGATAATCAAATCACCATAGCTGCCTGCTAATGTGAAGCCGAAAAGAGCGCCAAGTCCGTAGAGGACGATAAGAGCAATGTTACCACCCTTTCCGCCCTTTCGTGTTGCGATCGAAACAATTCCACCGGACAAAAGCATAATTGCAACAATAACACCAGCAGAGCCGCCGACTTCGCCATTTGCTTCTAATGTGTTTGATATTCCGGCTGCGCATGACTGCAAACCAACGATGAAAAATAAAACGATTGATAAGATCCCAGATACAAGTTTCCAAGTTTTCATAAATAAATCCTCCTGATTTTACTGCGAACCGGGTGCAAATTCGCAATGTTAATAGCATAGCATATTAATCATATCATATAATAAATAGAGGAAAAATCGTAAAAAATCGACTTTTTTCAACTGCTTTAGTTAAACACGTTTCAATACACCCAAAGGATTGAAATATATCAGGTATTTTTCATAAGTAGTGCAGAGACCATACTTTGATTCGTAATGGGAAAGAGCATCAACTAAAAATAAATTCTCCCCATTTTATTTTTGAATCTCCAGCACTCCAAATGATGGATCGAAATATATAATATAGTTGTCAACTTGTGTAAATGGGCTGTATTTTGCAGCATAAGTTTCAAGAGCTTCACAGAGATATTGCTCTGATACACCAAAGAAATCTGCCATATCCTGCCGGCTTCTACATCCATGCCTATATGCTCGGATTATTCCAGACAATCCGATTGCGTTGTTGTATCCCCACAAACGTGCGCGTAATTCCTGTTTTCGATTAGATGTATCTGACATATCTATAATGTCGCCAGTAGAAGTGAAGTGATGTCCCATTTCTTCATTTAATATTGAAAATTTTTCGGCTTCCGTTTCAAGTTCATTGCTTAGCGCAATAGAGCTATCGCAATACAGACCCTGTAATCTGGTTCCCGACAGATCATATTTTTCATAAATCGTAACGTTATTGTCTTTTGCTTTATCTAAAAGCTTTTCATATTCGGTCAAATAACCACTCCTTTTGTGTTTCCTCATGGCCATTTTATCAAAACACATGTCCAATAAGTGGGACTACTTCCTTTGGGATTTGACAAATTTGGCAAATTCATTTATTCTGTCCAATTCTTCTGCAGTATAATCATCCCCATCAAAGTGAGCGGCAATGGTTACGGGTTTTTCCGGCTCATCCCACCCCATTAACTCTTGAGGAGATATTTTTAATGCTTTAGCAAATTCTCTTATTTTAGATTCGGAAATATCTACTTCGCCCTTTTCTATTTTCGCAATGGATGATCTATCCTTATATCCAGTTAATTCAGCCAATGCATCTTGTGACATTTTAAGTTCAAGTCTTCTTTCCTTAATATTCTTATATAGGTCAAGCATAAGCGGAACCCCTTTCGTTGTTGTATGAACCTATAATACCATGTTGTGTAAAATAATTCAACAAAATTATAAAAAAGTGTTGACAGAAATTCACACTGATGATATAGTGAATGTAGTTCACGAAAGGACGGTGATAAAATAGTGGCAAATGTAGAACTGCTCAAAGAAAAAATGAGCGATTCTGGAATGACTGTTTCTGCGATTGCTGATAAATCTGGTATTTTAAGAGAAACACTCTACAACAGAATGAAAAGTGGTAATTTTTATGCGTCAGAAATTGTGGCGTTGACAAAGGTACTTCGTCTTAGCAGGAAAGAAAGAGACGAAATTTTTTTACCATAACATGTGAATTATATTCACGACAAAAAGAAAGGGGAAACCATATGCCAAGAGCAAAACCGACAGACGTAGAAATGTATAGGAGAGATATTAGAGCCCTAATAAAGAAGAACATGGAAACAAACGGGATTCGCACAAACAAAGAATTGGCTGAAAAGATATGCATGCCAGAAGCAACACTGAATTATCGTTTGCGGAATCCAGAAACTTTTAAATTGGGAGAGATGCACCGGATACGGTTGATATTAAGGATTCCGGAAGAGGAAAGGGGGAAGGTGATTTGATTAAGACAGGAAACATTCTCATGGTGTCCGGATCCACGGCGGCGATCTTGTCAGCCTGCGGTTACGATGGACAACCTGTTTTCGGCGGGATCGTGTTTCTGGTGGGGCTTGTGATGCTCGGGGCCGGAAACAAATTAAAGAAGATCCATTCGGAGCGTGAGAAAGTAAATCTCCGCTGCAGATTAAAAAGAAAAATAGCATGTTCCACCGACCAAAGCGACCATGCTATTTGCTAAAAAACACGTTTATGCATTTTTGTGTATTATAGCACAGTTTTCGGAGAAACGGAAGGGAAAATTATGAAATATCAAGTTTGCCGAGGATGCGGGGATCATCTGGATGCCGGTGAAGCAGTCAATGGTTACTGCCGCGAATGCCTGGAAGAAAAGGAAAAAAGAAAGGACATCGTGTACCGGATGCAGTGTATGGTGGCATCCAAGGATTTTAAACAGATGGAAATGGAGGAATTTATATGAGTTGCGATGAAACAATAACAATCCCGAAATCAGAGTATCGTGCGTTGCTGTATGCTTCGGCAAGATCGCAGGCATTGAACGATTATATCAGATCGCGCAAGGATGAGATTTATATTGATACGAAGTCATTAAAAGCGGTTGCCGGATTGGATGGCGAAAATGATGGGTGATCCGTATGATGATTTTCTCCGGCGGGATGAAGAACAGGCAGAGTGGCTGGCAAATCGTCCGGTATGTGAGATATGCGGGGAGCCGATACAGGATGAAAGTTATCACAGGCTTTTTGACAAGAATGTTTGTAACAGGTGTTTAGATGACAATGTGATTTTTTTGGAGGTATGAAATGGAAAATACAGAAATTAGAATAGCACAGAAAACAGGAGCAATCGAGTTTAACTTTGAGGAACTGAAAAGCCGCCTGGCGGATGAAATGAAGTATTACAAGGGGCTGATCTTTTCTGAGGATACGAAGAAAGAAGCCAAGGAAACCGTAGCGGATCTGCGGAAACTGAAAAAGGATATCAGGGATAAACGTATTGAGGTCAAAAAGTCCTTTATGCATCCGTATGACGAATTTGAAGCACAGGTAAAGGAACTGGACAAGCTGATTGATGAACCGATCGCCTTTATCAATGAACAGGTGGAAGAATTTGAGCGTAAGCGTGTGGAAGAAAGGAAAAAGCTGATCTCTGAAATTTACACTGGGATCATTGCGGAGCATGAGACCGTGAGAGATTATCTGCCGCTCCAGCGTATTTATGACAGTAAGTGGGAGAATGCCACTACGACCAAGAAAGCTATCAAGGAAACCATTACAGGATATGTTGAGCATGTGGAGAAAGACCTTGCCACTATCCGTGCAATGGAATCCGAGTTTGAGGATAAGGGGCTGGCGAAGTATAAGACTACTTTAGAATTATCCGATGCTATCGAAATCATGAACCAGTACCAGAAGCAGAAAGAGGAGATCCTTAAACGCCAGAAAGAAGAGGAGGAACGTAAAAGGGCAGAAGCAGAACAGAAAAAGAAGATTACCGAACCGGAAGCCCCGGTTGCTCCTGCCGCTCCGGCTGAACCGGTTACACAGGAAAAAGCAAAAGAGGAATTCGTAGAGCCTAAGTCCCGCACCGGTGCGATCAGATACGAAGTGATCGCTGATCCGTTCCAGATTGCGCAGCTTGAATCTGCTATGCGTGAGTATGGCATTGAATTCCGGAGGGTATAAGCATGGCAGAGACAGCAAAGAAAATGAGCATTTACGAAGCTATTTCCCGATGCATGGAAGAAATTGGGGCAGTTGGCAAAGATGCAGTGAATAAACAGCAGGGCTTTAAATACCGCGGCATTGATGCGGTTATGAATGCAATCAATCCGGCACTGGTAAAGAATCATGTGTTTATTGTGCCGGAAGTGCTGGATCAGCAGAGACAGGAGAGAACGACAAACAAAGGAGCAGTGCTGATCTATTCGATCTGCCGGATCAAGTACACCTTTTATGCCGAGGATGGCTCTTTCATCGAAGCGGTGACGGTTGGTGAGGGAATGGATTCCGGGGATAAGGCAACAAATAAAGCTATGGCGATTGCATTCAAATATGCGTGCTTCCAGGTGTTTTGTATTCCAACCGAAGAAATGAAAGATCCGGACGAAGAAACACCGGATCCGGTCAAGCCACAGTTTACACCGGCAACACCGGAGCAGCTGCATAAGATCAATGAATTTGTGGATGCCTACGCTGAAATGTGTGAGAACGCAAAGGCGGTAGATATCATGAACCAGCTTAAGAAAATGTACAATTTTTCCAGTACATCTGACATATCTACGGAGCTGGCAAGCAAGCTGATCGAACAGGTTGAGACCTGGTATAAGAAAAAGAAAGAAGCTGATGCCTGATGGAACTTACCGGAAAAGCGGTTGGCGCATCTCTTGATTTCGATACGAACCGGTTTCGGATCACATTTGAGGTCAATGAGAATGATGTGGTGAAAAGTGAATATGACAAGCTGAAAGGGTATGACAAGTTGAAAATCAAAGCTGTTAGATACACGCAGCGGAGATCACTGGATGCAAATGCTTATTTTCATGTTCTTGTTGGCAAGATTGCGGATGCGCTGACCATATCTAAGGCAAAGGCTAAGAATGTATTGATCTGTAAATATGGACAACCCCAGTTATTACCGGATGGAAGCATGATGGTCTACAAAACAAATGCTCCGGAGGAATTTATGTGGGAGCAGGAAACGATCCACTGCATACCGGTTAAATATGAGGATAATGCTACTTTTTATAAGGTTTATCGTGGAAGTCATACATACGACACGAAAGAAATGTCGCTTTTGATTGATGGAACAGTGGCAGATGCAAAGGAACTGGGAATCGAAACCATCACACCTGCGGAGATCGCAGAAATGAAAGAACGGTGGGGGATATGAGACGATTGTGGAGCGTATTTACAGAGGATATGGATCACTGCTATTTTACCGGCTCTGCCATCGTGGAACGCCATCATATATTTGGTGGGAATCCGAACCGCAAATACAGTGAGAAGTACGGTTTTGTTATCCCGCTTAGTCCGGATCTGCATCCAAACGGCGTACATGCCGGAAAGAATGCGGCAGACATTGATTTGAAACTAAAGCAGATGGCGCAAAGATATTTTGAAAGACATTACGGAAGCCGGGATGATTTCCGGCGGATATTTGGAAAGAGCTGGTTATGAAAGGTTGTGATTAGATACGCTTACAAAAAGAGAAATTGATCTTTTGAAATCCAAAAGACAATCGATGATGCGCAGATGTAACAAGAATAATAAAAATCCCAAGGATAGAGCTTACAGAGAAAAGGGGATAACAGTATGTGATGAATGGATAAAATCTGAAAATGCTTTTATTGAATTTGCAGAAAAAAATGGGTATAAAGAAGGGCTGACCATAGAGAGGATTAATTCTCATAAAGGTTATTGTCCAGAAAATTGCAAATTTATACCGATGTCTGAACAGCCACTAAATACAGATAGAAATGTGTTTTTGGAAATAGACGGACAAATAATTATGCTTTCTGATTTTGCAAGAAAGTGTGGCGTAAGTGTAGAAGCCATTAGAAAGAGGATTAAACGTGGAAAATATCACGTTGTAAATAATCCAAACATCGTTGAAACACGAGACCAATGAGGTCGAAAGAAACTGTTCATGCGGTATCACGAGCCATGACTATTGCCCGGCACTTCGGTGCCGGGAGAAAGGGGGCAAATTGAAAGACATCAATGATATTCCATATGGTCATATGTTCCCGATGCAGAGATCCGGGAATCCAGTTGAGGACAGGCAGTTTCGGAGAAAAGTTGAGGAAGCCAATAGGAACGGTGACTGCATTATAAATGTGGGAAATGGTTATTACCGACCTGTTCCCGGAGATACAACGGACGAATCCGAGTTACGCGAATATCTGGCGAAAGAGTTGCACCGCGCCAGAGCGATACAGATAAAACGTTTAAAAATGAAAATGACATTTGAAAGGTGGCGAGAGAGTGGAGTACTTACTGGTAATTCCGGGGAGACTGGATAACTTGAACGACTTCATCCGCGCAGATAAATCCAGTAGATATAAGGGTGGAACGCTGAAAGCCAATAATGAGAAAATCGTGTCTGCGTACATATCACAGTGCTTGCGTGGAGTTAAGATCCAGAAGCCTGTGTATATGGAATATGTATGGTTTGAAAAGAACAAACGGCGTGATCTCGACAATATATCATCATTTGGGCGCAAAGTGATCCAAGATGCTCTGGTCAACCGAGGAGTGTTAAAAAATGACGGTTGGGAACAAATCGTTGGTTTCAGTGACAGTTTTGCTGTTGATGTTCAAAATCCACGGATAGAGGTACTGATCCGGGAGGTGGGATGATGAATTACTTAGCCGAAATAAAAGCGTTCTACGATCGGCTCGAACTAAATCCGCTGCCCTCACCCGCCATTGCTTTATGGCATGCGCTTATGTCCATAGCAAATAAAACGGGTTGGCAGCAAGAGTTTACGGTAGCTGTATCAGTCCTGGTGCTGAAATCGGGATTGAACGCACAGGCGATTAAAAGGGCAAGAAACCGGCTGGAACAGGATGGATATATTACATGGAAATCCCGTGGCGGAAATTTATCAGCGGTTTATCATCTCAATAGCCTTGTGGTACAAAATAGCATAAAAAATGTACCACAGTGTGAACCACAAAGTATACCACAGACCGAACCACAGAGCGTACCACAGTGTGAACCACAAAGTGTACCTATTAATAAACATAAACAAAACGAAACAGAAATACCCCCTGTATCCCCCGTAGAACGGTTTGCGGATTTTGCCGCAGCCTATCCGAAAAAGTGTACTGGTTATCTGACTGAAACAGAATACTGCAATGCGGTGATGGCAGGTGTGCCGGAAGAAGATCTGATACGGGCGGCAAAAAATTACGCAGTTGTTTGTAGACGGGAGAAAACGGCGGAGCGGTACATCAAGAAACCGGAGAACTGGCTTCGCGAGAATTTATTTATGCAATATCTGAAAGGAGAGAACGATGGAGCTGGAAGAGATACTGGAACGCATGAAAAATCACTCAACGAGCTCATGCGTGAGCGGGGAGACACCGGAGAGTTCCAGGGATTCTGACGTGTGTCCGATCTGTCATGGCAGCGAGTGGATCTTAGTGAAAAAGAACGGCGTAGAAGCGGCAAAGCCGTGCCAGTGCCGGGGGCGCGCGGTTATGTCACGGCGGTTACGGTTCGCGGACATTCCGGAAGCGTTCCGGGGGATGGACCTCAAGACATTTCGGATGGATGTGTACCGGAATCCAGACAGCAAAAAGAGAGTATCGGATGCCTGCAAGATCATAAAAACCTATCTGGATGATTTTGAAAACCAGAAGGAGCAGGGCATGGGACTTTTTATCTGGTCCCGAACCAAAGGGAGTGGAAAAACCAGGATCGCCGCAGGAATCGCGAATGAGCTTATGAAAAGCTATGCGGTCAAGTTTGCGGTGTCACTGACCATCCTGCAGGAAATAAAAAATACATGGAGCAAGGGGGCGGAGTACAGCGAGAGCCGGTTGCTGGATGCACTTAGCACCACGGATGTGCTGATTATTGATGATTTCGGCGTGGAGCGTCCGGCGGACTGGATCAACGACAAGCTGTATCAGATCATCAACGAGCGGTACATAAACCGGAAAGTGACGATTTTCACAAGCAATGAATCGCTGGAAACCCTGCAGTACGATGACCGGATCACAAACCGGATCAAGGAGCGGACCTATCAGATCGCGTTTCCGGAAGAATCGGTTCGGGATCACATCGCAGAGCGGCATAAAGCGGAGATCATAAACAAGATGATGCGGGGGAACAGGGATGGCTAAAAAGATATATAAGCGCCGCCGCAGCCGTTATGATCCGTACCGCGGTGAGATCGAGCATCTGCTTGCCGCCGGATGTACGACAGGTCAGATCACGGATGCCATGCAGGTGCATTTCGGTGAGACTTACATCACGGAATCCTCGGTGTACTACTACATCCGATCCAATGGCTTAAAAACCACGGTGACAAAGGGAGCCAGAGACGGGCGGGTATATATTCCGCAGTGCCGCGAGTGCGACAAACGGTGTTGTGTCATCAATACAACCGGGCGGCGGGTGTGGGGATGCCGGGTATCTGATTCGGAGATCCGGGAAGTGCCAAGGAGCATACACACAAGCCCGATGTGGTGCGAAAAGAGATCAAAGGAGGGAGAAAATGAGCTGGGCGGACAAGCAGTTGAAAAAGCACAGAATACACAAGATGGTCGAGGAAGCAATGAACGATCCGAGATATCAGGAAGCACAGAAAAAGCAGTTGGATGAAACGATAGAGCAGGCGTTTGACAATTTTATGGTGATTTCGGTGGCATACCTGCATGACAAGCAGAAGTTTGGACAAAAGCGTCTGTTAGATTTTGTGGACTATGTAGTTGAGCAGATGCGCTTCGTGGAAGAATATCCAGATTACTTCGTGACGATGAATGAGGAACTGGCAAAAGAAACAGGCGTAGATGTGTTGAAAAATATTGTGAATAGCAAGAAATAAAGCGGAAAGGAGTGAGAGGTTTGCTGGCCAGCGATAAAGAGCTCTTTACTCCAAAAGAAAATGGAATCAGTACAGGAAAGGATGAAGCGAATAGGGGCATATGAGAAGATCGCTTCGTTTATGCAAAAAGAGAAACAGCCGTATGAGTTTAAGCGGAAATACGCCCAGATCAGGGCGGAAGAGTTTAAGTCAGAGTGTGATCGCCGCGGGCTGAACTGTCATGTATCGGTTGGTGGATTGGATAGCATCGTATTATTCCTGTTTTTGCGTGAAGTGTGTCAGATAGATGTTCCGGGAGTGTCGGCATCCACATTAGAGGATAAGAGCATCCAGAAGGTACATAAGGCGATCGGGATTATCAATGTTCCGCCACTGAAACGGGATGACGGGAAATTGTGGACTAAGGCGAGGGTAATACAGGAATTTGGATTCCCGGTCATTTCCAAGGAGATTGCGGGAAAGATAGAACTGCTCCAGAATCCTACGGAGAAGAACAAAACAGTTCGACATGCGATCATAACCGGAGAGACTGGAGAATACGGCGGGGGGCAGAAAAACTCAAAAATGCAGCTGAAGCAGAAGTGGCTTGAACTGTTCGGAGGATATGAAAACGAAAATGAGGGATGTGACTTCCGGAAGCCGGACTTTCTGGTATCGTCCAAGTGCTGCTATTACCTTAAAGAGAAAAATTGTGACAACTGGGGAAAGGAACACAACAGTGTGCCATATTTGGGATTAATGGCATCCGAGGGCGGCAGACGAGCCAAGAAAACAATGGATCGGATTGCAAGAGGTTTAAAAAAATTCGTTTTGGATAATCCAGAGCCATTTATTATCCAATGCAACCACGGCGGCGAGCGCAGAGCGAACGACATCCGAGAGCCGATGCCGACTATCACCGGAAAGCACGGATATGGGATTGTAGAGCCATATATGGTGCAGATCGGGCAGACAGGATTTACAAAAGACCGAAGCAAGGATGTTAGAGAGCCACTTACAACTATCGTAAGCAAGAATGAGCATTGCCTTATCAGTCCTACATTGATTCAGTACCATTCAGAAACTTCAAAAGATGGAGTAAGAGGACAGACTATAGAAGATCCGATCATGACAGTTGACAGTTCAAACAGATATGGACTCGTCACATCATTTCTGCATAAGTATTATGACGGAGGATATAAAGGTGCCGGGGAATCAGTAGAAAATCCACTTCCGACTGTTACAGCATGGGATCATAACAGCGTTGTTACTGCGAATCTGATCCAGATGAATAACCATTGTGACGGAAAAGATATCAGACTGCCATTACCAACGATCACGGCCGGTGACGGACATTTTGGAGAGGTCAGAGCATTTCTGATTAAATATTACGGACAGGGAACAGGGCAAGATATTGAGAAGCCGCTTGATACAGTCACGGCACAGGATCGCTTTGGATTAGTGACCATAAATGGGACAGACTATCAGATTGTGGATATCGGACTGCGGATGCTGGAACCGCGGGAGCTATACGGATGCCAGGGATTCCCGGACGATTACATAATTGACCATGATTATACCGGCAAGACATACCCAAGAAGCGAACAGGTGCGTAGATGCGGCAATGCAGTGTGTCCGCCGATTCCAGCGGCGCTTGTAAAAGCAAATCTGCCAGAGTTATGCGTGGCAGAGCGGACACCGAATATGCAGATCAAGACAGAGCAGACCGGGCAGCTCCGGTTTGCATGAAAAATAAGGAGGAATCGAAAATGAACGAAGTAGAAAGATTAGCGAAGAACATCAAGGTATTTATTGAGACAGGCTGTCTCGAGGAAGAAATGCGGACGATAGCAGAGGAAAATCCACATCTGGACGATCTCGGGGAACTGAACGACATCATGGAGACGGAGATCGGGTATTTCGGTGATTAAATTAGAGTTTAGCGGAGGTAGTGAAATGGAAAAATTATTAAATAAATGTCCTGTATGTGGTTCGGAATTAGAATATGATGCCCTTTATCAATTTTCAAAAGTATATAAAATTTTAAAAAATGGTAAAATATCAGCCAGACCAAAACATAATGAAGAACCATGTCCTATGGAGTGCGGTTTTATATCTTGTGCAAATCCAGATTGTGATTTTCATACGAATTGTGATTTGGAAGTCGATGGGAATGGAGAATATAGAATATATCAAGTCGGTGATGTCTTTAAAATTGAATATGATGAAGAATAGACAATTAAACTGAGATTTAGGAGGATAAGAACATGATTGAGAGAATAAAACAGCACATAGCGACAGTAGCAAATGAAGCCTGCGGCTACGCACCACTGACCAGAGTGATTTCAGAAGCAGAGGTAAAGGAAATTTTGGAGCAGGAAGAAAAGACAGGCGGATGGATTCCGGTAAGTGAAAGGTTGCCGGAGGATGATAAATACATCATGGTTTCATTTGAGAACTTCACATTGCCGGACATTGGCAGATATGAAGTTGATAAGGACGGAAACGGTGCATTTTATCCGGGAGACGAAGATGAAAGCTATGTATCATATGGCTGCTTGGTTGTAAATGCTTGGATGCCATTGCCAGAGCCATACGGGGAAAGTGAGGGCGCAGATGGAGAATAGATATTTATTCCGCGCAAAGCGGATCGATAATGATGAATGGGTATATGGCTTGCCAAGTTGCAACAAAGATGGCGAGATCGCAGAAATCGAGGAATGGGATGGAGAGGATATTATTTTTTATACCGTAGACCCATCCACCATCTGCCAGTGTACCGGACTTAGGGACAAGAATGACAAGCTGATCTGGGAGAAAGATATCCTGATGGCATATTTGGACGAGGATCATCCGGAAGATGTTACATACGCAAAGATCGAGTGGAACGGATCCGGTTGGATCACACATGAGAATAATAATGAAGATCAAGAATATTTTGACGATTTTGTCCTGGAAAACTATGAGGTGGTCGGCAACATACTTGATAACCCGAGACTGTTGGAGGTGTAGGAATGACAGAGAACGAGACAAAAGCAGTAAAATTTATTGAGAATATCAAAAGCCACGCAACGGTAACTCTTGACCATATTGCCAAAGAAGAACCTAATGTGAGCCCGCTTGTCTATAAAGGAAGAGAGGAAAAGGCGAACACTATGTTGGTAATGGTGGAAGAGTTAAAGCAGTACCGAGAGATCGGCACACTGGAAGAATGTCGGGCGGCGATGGAAAAACAGAACATCAACAAGGAATTGGAAAGTCACGATGAAAAACACATTCTTGAATGCTGTATCAGCCTTATGCAGGAAGTGGTTAATGAGTTTGCAGAGTGGTACAGATGGCAACATGGAGAGGATGCGATTGCGGAACTTGACGAGGAAGAGAGATTTTGCTTTAGAAAGTCATACTTCGGTATTGCGCAAGAATTATTCCTTTTGGGCACGCACCACTCTGGCGGTACATCTACCAGAGCGAAGTGTGAGCAGTTAGGTGTTGATAGCGCAGAAGAAATTGAATTTGATTGGAGTGATGAAGAATGAGCGAAGAACTTAAACCATGCCCGTTCTGCGGTGGGCAAGCAAAAATTAACCTCTTTCTTGGGAACTACTGCGTTACTTGTGATAGCTGTCCGGGAGCAATATTTCCGTGCAGAGGTATGAAAAAGAAAGAAGCAATTAAAGCGTGGAACAGGAGGGCAAACGATGGAAAGACTGATTGACGCAGGTAAGATTTTGGATAATTTAAGCGGAATGCTTAAAAGTATGGATGATTACGATGCTGTAAAAAAAGTGATTAATGACATGCCAACCGCCTATGATGTGGATGCGGTTGTGGAGCAGTCGGAAGATAGAAGCACATTGTCAAGACCGGTTGGATGGACTAAATCGTATGAAATTATAACGCTGAAAGATGCAGTAGAAATCGTGAAAGGCGGTGGAGTAGATGGCAATTAAGCCTATATTATTTAACACGGAAATGGTTCGGGCAATTCTGGACGGGAGAAAGAGCTGTACTCGGCGGCTGGTAAAACCCCAACCAGACGGAAAGCATACATTTCCGCTCGGTTTTGTTACCGACAGTACAGAGAAGAAAGAGGTAGGATGCTTTGGATTTGGCATTGATGAGTACGGCGGTTCTATTAAGTATGTAAAGCCACCATATCAGCCGGGCGATATTCTTTATGTCCGTGAAACATGGAAAGAGGCACCGAAAGGATACTATTACTACGAAGATTGGCAGAAAGATGATATTGCCGATGTTACAAAGTGGAAACCATCCATCCGCATGCCGAAAGAAGCCGCACGTATCTGGCTCTGCGTTACGGATGTGAGAGTGGAGCGGTTGCAGGAAATAACCGCAGAGAGTGCTTTAACTGAGGGAGCAGATAAGTACATTCATGCAAATGGAACATTAAATGAAGACCAAACAATCACATCGTTTATAGGAATTTGGAACAGCACCATCAAGAAATCTGACCTCGACCGCTACGGATGGGATGCATCACCGTGGGTTTGGGTTATCGAATTTGTGAAAATTGAGAAGCCGGAGGAGTGTGAAGTATGACTGAACTTGAATGGAAAGAAGTTGAACCAGAGCAGAAAGATTGGAAGAAACAAATTGATGTAGTTGCCTATTACGGAAGTGCCACGATAGGAAGCATTGTATATTGTGGTGAAGAAATTGGATGGCAGTCTATCATTGATGGGCACATGGTTTTTTTGCAGGCAGAATCTTTGGAAGATGCGAAAGAAGAAATGATTGATGTATTAGATAATCACTGCACAGACCAAATTAATTATTACGAGGAATTGCAGGAAAGCCTTGGTGAATTAAGGGGGAATGAAGATGCCTAAAGCAGTATTGGTAATGGATATGCCGGAATCGTGCAGCAGGTGTAAATTCATGTACGAATTTCAAGGGATTAAAAAGTGCCAACTTATGAATGTGCTAAATAATGGTGCTTCGAAATTATCACAAAGCACATTCACACAGAAACGACATGATCTGTGTCCACTTCGGGAGTTGCCGGAGAAGATGCCGGATCTCGAACACGGATACGAAAATGTTGAGAAAAGTATTATTCGGACAGGCTGGAACGCCTGCTTAGATGCGATCGACAAGGAGTAAAGAGATGCCCCGCCGGGGAAACGGCGGGGTGGAAATATAAATGACCACAAAATCGGTCATGCATAGCGTAGCACATTATTTGGTAGATCGCAATAAAAACAAATTGTGCCAACTTAGAGGGGCAGTTTCCGAAAAAGTAGGAACCTTGAAAATTGAATATTGACGGTTGGAGTGGTATAATTCCTCTATCACAAGAGATTGGGGGGGAATTACAATGGAGAAACTTAACTATAAGATTTCAGATGAATACAGTCATGAACTTAACGATATAAGCAATAAGCTGGCACAGATGGAACGTGGAAGGATATATGAGTTAAGTGGAGCACAAATGGATGGCTATTTGGCAACGAATGTTAGTCAGTTAAAGGAAATGATTAATGATCTGCTGAATAAAATTCAGAATGGCAGAGAGGGAACTGCAACAGAACTTGGAAATATCATGAGAAATCTTTAGAAAACATTTACCAACCGTCAAATACGATGGTTGGTATTTTTTTGCGCAAAATTGAGAGGAGGAATGCCAGTGGACGAAAAAGAAGTATTTGAAATCTGCAACCAGGTGGACAGTTTTATTGCGGAGTATCTGACAGAATCTATCGTGATCGGGACAAGCTACGATATGCTGGAAGCACACCACGGCATTCTCCCAATCAGCCGAAGAACGTTCTATCGCAGAAAAGAAATGGCGCAAATGCTTATACAGCAGGGGAGTGCAAGAATCGAAGAAGAGAATTCGGGGCAGTTGAGAATAGTATGGTAACAATATAATGGAAAATATTACCATTGACACAGCAGAACATGCGTTCTAAAATAAAAATAAAGGAATGGAGAAATAAGAGGAGGGTGCAAATATGACAAGCAAACAGAAGGAAATATACGATTTCATTATATCTTACATGAAAGAAAACCTTTTTTCACCAACAGTGAGAGAAATCGGCATGGGGGTTGGACTAAAATCCACATCATCAGTGTATACGCATCTTAAAAATTTGCAGAAACATAATCTTATAACCATGAGAGAATCGGAACCAAGGACAATCAGACCGGTCGGATATGAACTGGTTAGAATCCCAGATGAAACAGAATAGTTTATTATCAGAGAGGTTCATCCCTCTCTTTTTTGTACCCTAAAATTGGCACAAACACTCTAATTATCTGCTTTATAATTATGGTATGAGGAAAGGACTATGCCATGTATAAAGCACAGAGGAATTATGAAAATGTACAGCGGATGTTATTTGATGGAACGGGTGAGTATGATATTCCAGAGATAGAACTTACACAATTTGATAATGCTGAGTTTATCGGCTTTAACTATGCTAAAAGCACGAAGAATCCAGAGAGTAAGGCGGTGCACTTCTTCCTGGACGATTACCAGTTTACTAGAGTATGGACGGACCCGGATAGATATATTCCGATGTTGCAGCGATTCAAGTATGTGCTGACACCGGATTTTAGCCTGTATACGGATTTCCCAAAGCCTTTACAGATTTATAACCATTACCGCAAGCACTGGCTTGGAGCATATTGGCAGATGCATGGTATTAATGTTATCCCAACAATTTGTTGGAGTGATCGGGAGTCGTTTGAATGGTGCTTCGATGGAGAACCTACACATAGTGTCGTGGCGGTTTCTTCTGTTGGCACACAGAACAGCAAGGAGAAGAAACAGAAGTTTCTGGAAGGATACATGAAGATGGTGGAACGGTTACAACCTGCACAGATTATCTTTTATGGCAGAGTGCCAGATGAATGTAAGGGAAATATTGTACATATCAAGCAGTTTAGTGAGAAATGGAATGAAGCGGAGGTGGCGCAGTGGTAATAAATTTACAGTTTTTTTGGGGGGGGGGCAGAGGTGGAGCAAGCGGATTTGGCGGCGGTGGAACGGTTGCTTTTGATATCGACATGAAGGGGACAAGGGCGAGCTATGTTGTGAGACAAGGAAAGGTGTATAAGGAATCTGGGGAACCGGTGGCGTTATCTGCGAACCAGATTATGAAAAATGCTAAAAGCCTTGGATATGGAGTAAAAACTTATAATGCAAAGCAGACAGAAGCGCGAGAACGGCAGAGAGCAGAAGACCGAAAGAAAACAAATGAGTTTTTAAATATTTCGGATGCACAGATGGGCGGCAGACGAGGAGACCAGAGGAAAACTACACGTGCACGACGTGGAGGAAGGAAAGGTATTTGATGGGCGGCAGAGGAGCAAGCAGCGGGATAAGCGATAAAGGAAATCCGTATGGTAGCCAGTACCACACGGTATATCAAGATGGAAACATAAAATTTGTCAAAAAGAACAATCGTGATTCAGAAACTCTCATGGAAACCATGACAAAAGGTCGTGTTTATGTAACTGTTGGCGGAGATGATTTACTTAGCATTACCTATTTTGATAAAGAAAACAAAAGAAACAAGAGTATAAATTTGGATCATCTGCATAAGGGTATGCAACCACATACACATCATGGGTACTTGCACAATGAAAACGATGGCAAGAAAGGCGCGGCAAAGCTTACTACACAGGAGAAAAAGATGGTTGAAAGAGTATATAAATTATGGTATTCTCATCTTAACAAGTGATAGCTCAGGACGAGGAGAGCCCTTGATGGAGGAGACCCCGGTGCGAACCCGGGTGCTTGTGAAGAAGATACCATATCCTTAGTGGATGCGGTATCTTTTTTATTGCCAGGAAAGGAAGTGATTGGTTGGCGGCAAAGAAGAACCCATTAGTGGATAAAGCATATGAACTATATAAAAGCGGTATGAAGCTGGTTGATATTGCAGGCCGACTGAATTGCTCCGCGGCTACAATCCGCACATGGAAGAATAGATATAAATGGGATGAAAATGGATGTGAAACGTTTCAAAAGAAAAACGAAACGAAACGCAACGTTTCAAAAAACAAAGATAAAGCAGCAGGAAAGAAGTTGACACCAAAGCAGGAAGCGTTTACCGCCGAGTATATCAAGAATGGTGGAAATGCTATGCAGGCCGCAAAAGCAGCAGGGTACTCCGAGAGCACAGCAAAGAACGCAACTAAAAAGCTGGTGGAAAATGGCGGAGTTTCTCAACAGATCGCTCAACAGATGGAACAGATCGAGAGAGAACGGCACCGAGACATCATGAGCCTTGCAGATATCCAAGAACGCAGAAGCATGATAGCAAAAGGGATATTAAGGGATGCGGCAGGATATACGCCAGAGTTTAGAGATCAGCTTAAGGCAATGGATGGGCTGGAAAAGGCCCTGACGATTGCAGAGAAGCAGAGAATTGAGCGCGAGGAAAAGGAGAAGCGTGAGAACGCCACGTTGTGGACAATGCCAATCACGGATATTACTTCTGACTTTGTAGAGATATACCGGACGGTACACGAAGCATTTGCTGGGGAAATAGATGTACATGAGATTGTGTCTAAGGGTGGGCGAGGCTCTATCAAGTCAAATTTTTGGAGCGATGTTGCATATGAAACGGTGCTACAGGACCCACAGGCACATATTGTATATACCAGACGATACAAGGTTGATCTGCGTGGATCTGTATACAATCAGTTCATGAAGACTGTGATCCGATGTAACGATGTTGATAATTGGGACTTTAAGCAGTCGCCAATGTGCGCGGTATATAAACCAACCGGGCAAATGGTAATGTTCGTGGGAGCAGATAAGCCCATCAGTTTAAAATCGTTTAATGTTCCGTTTGGATATGTAAAAATGCTGATCCACGAAGAATGTGACGAAATGGCAGGCGTGGAACAGATGGATAATATCGAGGATACATTCCTTAGATCAGATACACCCGCATTGGATGTTAAGATATTCAACCCACCGAAGAGCAAGAACAATTTCATGAACCAGTACGTGGAAGAGTGCCGGAATAAGCCACAGACAAGGATCTGTCACAGTTATTATTACAATGTGCCGGTGAAGTGGCTCGGTAAACGATTTTTCGAGCGTGCGGAGTGGTTCAAGGTGCATAAGCCACTATATTACCGCAACAACTATATGGGAGAGGTTACCGGAACAGGCGGCGGTATCTTTGACAATGTCGAAGAAAGAACTATCACGGACGTAGAGATCGAGAATCTGCCATATCTCTATTATGGATTGGACTTTGGTTTCGAGCATCCACAGACATTTGAGGTTGCTTACTATGACGAGGATGCGGATACATTGTATTGCGTGTCAGAGGTATTTGCCAAGCGGTGCAAGAACAGCACGTTCGCCCGGAGAATTAAGAAGTATATCGAAGAGGAAATTATCTGTGATTCGGCACGGCCAGATGCTATTGCGGAACTGCAGGACTGGGGATTTAATGCGATCGGGGCAAAAAAGCGTTGGGGATCCGGAAAAGGTAGAGATTATTGCTGGGAGTGGTTGCAACAGACTACCAAGATTGTTGTTGATCCGGAACGATGCCCGCACCTTGCGCACGAGCTTACAACCTTGGAGCATGAGCAGCTGGCAGACGGCAGCTTTTCGGATGCTTATCCAAAGCTGGGCGAGGACTGTGTGATGGCACTGATCTACGGATTGAACCGTGTGATTATGGAGAGCAGGCGCAATAACGGTCTGTATGATGATGAGGTAGATGAAGAGGAGGAAGAGGATGAAGAGTACGAAGATTAAATGTGGTGAGGTGTAACGTATGAACATATTCACACGAGTAAAGGAGTTTTTCATGAATTTATTTAAAACAAGTGCGGAAAAAGAATTTAATGTTGATATTATTTCATCTGATCTGATGGAGATTGCGCAGACTGAGTGGCAGAACATCATCAAGGGTGTACCGTATTGGCTGAAAAAGAATGTGCGCACGATCAACTTTGCAAAGTTTCTCTGCTATTACACCAGCAAAAAGACCTGTCTGGATCTCAATGTGACAATCAGCGGCAGTGACAGGGCGGATTATATCAATCAGTGTATAGGGGCAATGATCCAGAAATCCATCCGGGATAAGGTAGAGGATGCCTGCGGTGCGGGTGGTATCATCCTTAAGCCAAATGGTACATACAATCCAGCAGGGGCAATCGACTATGTAATGCCTGGCAGTTTCGCGGTCACAGAAAAGAACAGCAACGGGGATATACTTGGAGTTATCTTTATTGACCGGCAGATTAAGGGTGATGATTACTATACAAGATTGGAGTACCAGCACTTCACTTCCTTGATATCGGAGGATGGGGATAACACAGGACGAACATATACAATCGAGAATAAGGCTTTTAAGTCTAAGGGCAGTAATAGCCTTGGTAGAAGCATTAAGCTGACGGACGTACCAGAGTGGAAAAATATACCGGAATCAATCACAATTTCCAATGTAGAAAAGCCACTGTTCGGGTATTTCAAGATGCCGTATAACAATACGATTGATTATGCATCACCAGAGGGTGTGGCCGTATTTGCGAACTGTATCGAGGAATTACGCAATCTGGATGTGGCATGGAGCCGGAAAGATGATGAAGTGGATGATTCACAGCATATCACATTTATCGAGGAAAACGCACTGATGAAGCGTGACAAGAATACTGGTGATAGGGAGAGAGTAGAGCTTCCGAGATTTGTAAAGGGATTGAAACATGGAGTGGATGCAGCCAACACCGTAGACGAACATGTACCTACTATGCTGACAGAACAGAGAGTTTCAGATATCAATTCCATTCTTTCCATGATCTCGACCAAAGCAGGATTCTCGCAGGGGCAGTTTGTTCTTGACCGGAAAACTGGCATTGCTACAGCTACCGAGATTGAGAGCGACGACAACGAGACTGTGGAGACAATCACGGACATTCGGAATGCGCTTAAGACTGCAATTAAGGATCTGGTGTATGCATTGGACAAATACTGTGATGTGTTTTTCAATATGCCGAGTGGATATGTCAATGCACTGGATGCAAGCGTAGCTGACGAGGATGTATTTTATTTCAAAGATCTGCTTGCATCATTTGAACAGGATCGCACCAGGGCATACCAGCTGATGATGAATGGAGTATACAGTAAGCGCAAATATCTCAAAGAGTATGAGGGATTCAATGACAAGGAGATCGACGAGATGTTTGCAGAACGTGACGAGGAAAATGCCGGCGATCAGAAGGGCGGATTATTCAAAGAAGAATAGAGGGTGGTTGAATGAAGTACAACAAGACAGTCGGTATCGTAAGCATCCACATTGATACCAAACGGATAGATGATAATGTAAGGCGTGCGCAGGATGCACTAGACCAGCAGGTGCTTAATGACATGATACCTTATATGCCAGCGAGCCAGCAGAAAGCAATGAGAAATGCGACACAGATTATAGAACCTGGTCTTATCTCAACAGATACGCCGTATGCACATTATCAGTATATGGGCGAACTATATCTTGCCGAGAATGGTAGCTCGTGGGCACACAAGGGAGAAGCAAAATACCCGACTGGTAGACCATTGCATCATAGTGATACTAATACAACCGACCATTGGTTTGAACACGCGAAGCAGGAGCATGGAGACCAGTGGCTTGACCTGGTAAGGAAAGAAGTAGGGAAGGGATAATATGCTGGAACCGGATTATTTCTATGGAAAATCAGACGTACTAATTTCATACGAGCAGGAACTTGAGGACTGGATATTGCAGGATATTGCTATGCGGTTGCTTAAGGCTGGAGCTATGGCGGGCACAACTGATATGGAACTGTATAAGCTGCGGCAGCTGGGCATGCATCAGAATGAGATTGTAAAACGGTTGTCTATATTAACGAAGAAATCACGAAATGAAATCCGTAGATTATTGCAGGATGCGGTGCTGACCTCGTGGAAAGATGATAAAGAGACTCTTGGTCGACTCGGCATAGAGGCGGTTACACCGCTCGAAAATCCGCTCGTTGTAGCAATTATGGATGCAGAATTTAAGAAAACACTCGGAGAAGTGAATAATCTGACACGCTCCACTATGATGCAGTCACAGCGCGATCTTATGAATATGCTCAATGAAGCCGAGATGCGTGTGGCGTCCGGCGTGCAGTCATACAGCGCGGCAGTGTGCGATATACTGGACCGGTATGGTAAAACCGGAGTCATGATCGATTACCCAACCGGAACACGCCGGACGTTGGAAGCGGCAGTCAGAATGTGCGTAGTCACGTCTATGAACCAGACGGCGGCACAGGTAACCAATCACTACATAGCAGAGCATAATGTGGAGTATGTGCTTGTATCGGCTCATTTAGGGGCAAGAACACGGGGAAAAGGGCAGCCCTATCTTGCCGGCCATGATAACTGGCAGGGAAAATGCTATAAAATATCTGGGAGTGAACCGGATGTGCCGAATCTGGCGGAGATGACAGGATATGATATTGTGAACGGGACCGGTCATGTTCTCAATCCACTCGGCTTGCATGGGTATAACTGCCGACATTCCCACAAGCCCTGGGACAAATCTCTACGGAATCCATATCTGGATGAAAACGGCAGCCTTAAGATTGACAGCGAGGAAAACCGAAAGGTGTATGAACTGCAGCAACAGCAAAGAGCAATGGAACGCGCTATCCGGCAGACTAAGCGGCAACTGCTTGTAAAACAGGCGGAGATTGATGGGGTAGCGGAAACAGATGTAAAAGCCATCTTGCAGCCAGAATATGATCGTCTGGCATACCGCTTGCGGATGCAGAACCAGAAGTATAAACAGTTCTGCACGGACAACGGTTTGCAGACACAGGCTGACCGGATAAAGGTCGCAGGATTTAAGAAAAAACAGTCTGCGGTTGCGAATGGCAGGGCAACGGCTTATGGTAATTCAATAAATAGCAGTGATGAAGAAGATATTTTTTCAATAATAAAAAAGGGTGCGGCAAGAAAAACGAATAATGTTTTAGAGCACGAACCTGTAAGTATTAATGAATTACATGGCAAATACGCAGATGAAGTTAGAAGTGTTATAAATGAAGCTCCGGAAAATATAAAAAGTGTAATAAACAAATATGCGGATCAAATAAAATTTAGCAATGAAAAGCTTATTGGAACAGGTCATACCAATAAAGACGGAATATATGTGAATTTTAAGGCGGATAGTATAAATGAACGTGGAGCATGGACAACGACATTTCATGAAATTGGTCATGCTGTTGATATTGCAACTAACAGAATATCGTATAAGTATCCATATTTCGGAGAATATCTGGAAAATGATTTTAATAACCTTGTGAAAGCTTATCAGAAAGAATATAATATTACTAGAGAAGAAGCTTATTTGGAAATAGGTAATTCTCTGATGCCAGATGAGTATCACATTTTATCAGATTTGGCAGGAGGACTGACCAACAATCAGTGTAAAGGAAACTACTATCATTCGAAACCAGGATATTGGGAAAAGCCACATAGACTGGAAAGAGAAGCGTTTGCACATTTTTTTGGCGCAGTAGCAACAAAGAGCGATATAAAAGTATCTGCCATAAAAGAAATGTTTCCAACAGCATTTAAAGAGTTTGAAAAGCTTATGGAGGAAATAAAATGATTCCTGATTTTTTAAAAAGAGAAAATAGAAAAGATAGTAGCAAGGCTGATAAAATGGCGGAAGCAGTAAAACAATATGAAGAACATTTTGGTGAAGGACTGAATACAGAACCATCTTTCTGGTCAGAAAAAGAATGGATAGAAATCATAGGCGTATGCATTGAGAAAAATAAAACGCTGGATGAATTATTAGAAAGAAGTTACAATTCAGAGGATGATGATTGATACTCCCCGCTTACATAACGTAGGCGGGGAAATTATTTATGAATCAAAAATGAGAACAAAATATTCACCATTTGATTTTGAAAAATAGAATTCAAAAGGAATACTCTTGGACTGACTTATTTTATATTCTTCAAGCGAGATAGTATCGTTACTTCCATCAGAGAAGAAAAAAGTCAAAGTTTTATTATAGATAGAAAAATCTTGTATTATAAGACATGGATATCTATCTTTATAAGTAACTTT
>ERZ1034980.585-NODE-585-length-25924-cov-11.409873_pt1 | contig 25924 bp, 17 predicted proteins | sample MGYA00520622_ERZ1034980 | MGnify/ENA primary metagenome ERZ1034980 (study PRJEB33766, sample SAMN09781791) | gut metagenome | biome: gut microbiome | host: Homo sapiens | place: Madagascar | study: EMG produced TPA metagenomics assembly of the PRJNA485056 data...
GCGGAGCTCAAGACCGCAAGCAAGAACGGCGAGGACGCCAGCTCCGATGCCGAGGGCTCTTCCACGACGGGCAATGCGACCTCGTCGACCACCACGACCTCTGGTAGCACAGCGAAGCTCAACATCGATAAGCCCACGAGCTTTGCCAACACCACGTGGCGGGGAGCGCTTAAGGAGACGGGCAACTCTTGGGGCCATACTTGCTACGGCGCGAGCAAAAACGACCTCGTGATCGTTTTTAAGAGCATCAGCGATTCCGGCGAAGCGGTCGCGGATATTTCCGCCACACTGCATGCGCACGATACCTATAACGCCGAAAAAACCGTCTCCCAGTCCGACGGTGATGTCTATCGCACCTATACGGACGTCACCGGAACGTTTGTCAGGAACAAGGGCTTTGAGTTCTCGCTTCCCGTCGAGGAGGAAGGCTGCGACCTTACGGTGGCGGGTGTGCCAAAAAAGAAGAACGGCAAGTACTACCTGAATACCACGGTCGAATCGGGGGACGGTGCCGTTAACATGGGAACGCGCATTACGGATTCCTTTGAGCTTTTGATCTCCTAGTGCTGCCTGTATGCGATGCGTGAAGCGGTGGCGGGTGCGGCTTTATCGAGAGCTGCGTCCGCCACCGCTTTTTTCATGCGGGGGGGGGTCTATTGACCGGCCTTGGTATTGCCGCCGGCTAAAGCATGCCGGCGGATGCGATGGCGAGTATAACCACTATCACCACAAAGGCGACGATCACCATCGTGAGTGCCATCGAACGTTGACGCTTGACGGCGAGGCGCGCGCGACGCATGGACTCGGCGCTGCGGACCGTCTCGGTGGATGGGGTTGGCCGAGACGCGGGCTGCGCGCTTGCAATCGTGCGGGCGGGGGTGGTGGCGTCTACCAAGGCGGTAGCACTGCCGCGATCCGCCACGGGCCGGCGCTTTCGCGGTGCTCCCGTGCGGGCAAAGGGCTCAAGGCGCGCCGCGAGTTCGTTTGCCGAAGGACGAGAGCCTTGCGATACCGCCAGGCAGGCCATAATCGCTTTGACCAAGCCCTGCTCGCGGGGATTTGCGGGAGCAAGGGGCTGGGGCTCTACGGTGCGCTTGAGGCGCGCGTGGTCTCCGGAGCGCCTGAGCTCCGCCTCAAAGGGCGCGTGCCCGCAATAAAGCTCGTAGAGGATGCTACCCAACGCATAGATGTCGACGGCAGGATTGTCGCGAGTGCCGGGGTCGGCCTTAAAGCGCTCCAGCATTTCGGGTGCCGCGTATGCCGGCGTGGCGCCGCGAAAGGCGTTGACGTCGACGGTAAAGGAAAAGTCCGGTTTAACGAGCTTGGCACTGCCCATATCGATCAGGCAGATGTCAAAATAGCCGCTCGACACCTGCTCCTCGAGCGGGATGCGATCGTGACGCAGCATGATGTTGCGCATGGAGAGGTCACGGTGGACAAAGGGCGTGTCGAGCGATTGCGTGGACAAGATGATCTTGAGCACGCTCAGGCCCAGCGCAGCGACGATATCGCCGGGGCAGGTTGCAGCCCCATCACTCAGAGCGGGCCGTGCATCAAGAAGCGAGACGCCGTCAACCCATTCCATAAGCAGCGCCGGGGTGCCGTCTGCCGTGTAACCAAAGCCGTACACATCGGGAAAACCCCTTAGGTTGGATACGACGGAGAGCGTGCGGTACTCCTCTTCCAAGGTTTCCCGGTTGAGCTGTTCTTGCTCGGGCTGGGCGTCGGGGCGCGGCATTTTAAGTGCAAGCTCAAAGGCGCGATCGCCGCTTTGGACGCGGCGGACATAGGCGTTGCCGCCAAAGCCGCCCTTTTGCGGCGGGACGAGAAGCGTGCAAAAGCGACGCCGTGCCGCAGCCTGCTCGCGCTCGGAGAGCAGTGCTGGCGTATGAAACTTGACGAGTCGAACTTCTTCGTAAGAACCGGTCATGGCGCGCTTTCATCCTTTCTTCCATTTAGCAGGATATGCGCTGACTGCCGCCTTCTGTTGCGCAACATCGACAAATCTGCCACTCGCCAATGTTGCGCAACAGAATCGCGCAAAGCGGCGGTAGAAATGAGGCAATAAAAACGCTTGATGACCGGGATGGCCCCGTTATCCATGAAGAAGGGAACGTGATAATGAGCGGCTCGGTGGGAGATAATTTTGTAGTCGCTGCCGGAATAGCCACTTCACCGCTGGCAGTGCCATTGGCCCCCGCTGCAATTGTTGCCGGGGCAGCGGCGTTGCGCATAGAGGCGGAGAAGGCCGAGGCAGAAAATGCCGTTAAGGACTATAGACATGGGCTATTGGACATCAAGTCGCAGATGCTCCTTGAGTTTCCCGATATGGATGAGTCGACACGCGCCGCGTTGGATAGCGTGATTGACGAATATTCGAGGAAAAACGTGACAGGACCGCTTGTGGGCGAAGAGGTCGTCATGGGTCGGGGTACGGTGACGCGGATTCGAACTGAGGCGGCATTGGCACAGCTTGCGGCGACGCTTCACACTTTGATCCCGACGCTAACCTTCGATGCCCATGCCCAGCGCAGGGTCGAGATGAGCCAGAGCCGCATCGATGCCGCACAGACGTCCGAAAAGCTCAGGGCTCAAGGATTGCTAAAGGCAATCGATTACGACATTGCTCGCGACGGTTCCATCGATCTTGAGAAAGCGCTCCTACATATCGCGGATACCGCCGCAAACTCCTCGACGGGTTCCTTTGAGGACGCAGCTCGCGCGTTTGAGGAGTGGACGGCGCGCATCATCCCGCTTATGCAGGATGAGGTGCTCGACATAGCACTGCGAAATCGCCTGGGTGCAAAATTCGAGACCGCCCGCGCCTCGTTTAACGCGCTTGGTCCAGATTCGAGCGAGGAGCAACGCCTTGCCGCCATGAAGATTCTCAAGGACTTCGAGCATGTGATGAAGAGTGCCCAGCATGAGTCGAACGAGCTTCATGAGCAGTATGAAGCATACCGACTGCGCGTTGACCTTCTTAATGAACGCTACCATCGTCCGACGGTGCTCAGACGGCCTCATGAGATTGAGGATTTGTACGCTGCCGTGGATGCCGCAGACGCTGCGCTTGCCTCGGCGGCTAAAGACGAATACATCGAGCGCTGTGTTAATGAGGTTATGGCCGAACACGGGGCCGACGTTATTCGCTATGCGGTTATGGACGGGTCGGGCAAGCCGTGGCGCCTTATCTTCGATACGAACAAGCGCAAAGCGGTTGCCGTCCTTAAGGGGTCGCGTGAACAACAGCTTGTGATGCGGGTGGTCGAGGCAGATCCGTCCGAGTTTTCGGAAGATCCAGGCAACCCCACTGTCATCAAAGATATGAAAGCCCAGACCCAGGCGACGGTTGACAAAGTCGTTCAAGATCAAGTTGAGTTTTGCGACTTCTACCAGCAGTTTAAGGAGGACCTTAAAGAGCGCGGCGTCATTGTTGCGTCCGATGCTCCCGGCCATTTTGTCCGACCTGCCGATCCTCAGACCGCCGTCGAGATTCACCCGCACGATTACGTGCCGCCCGCGCCGTCTGCGGATGCGGAACGTCGTCTGCGCAACCGTCGTCAAGCAAGCCAGCTCAAGCAAAGGGAAATGAGGTAAACCATGACATGGGAATGCCCTATCTGTGGTCTTATGAACGATGACGCCCGCGATATGTGCGAGGACTGTGGGACGCCGCGTCCCGCTGGTGCGGTTCCCGCGCCTTCGACTCCTGCGCCTGCGGTCTCGGCACCCGAGGCGCCAGTTGCCTCGGCGTCCGGCTTTGCTGCCGCGGTCGCTGAGCGTCCGGCTCCCGCCGTCTATCCTGCAACATCATCGATGGTCGGTGCTTCGCGGACTCAGCGTCCAGCGCCCCAGCAGGCATATCAGGCCGCTCCTGCTCCCACGCCGCATCCTACCCCCATGCCCGTTCCGCAACCTGCTCCGGTTCCTGCGCCACAGCCGACGCCTGCGCCAATGCCGCAGCCCGCGCCGCAACCCATGGCGAATGCTGCAGCTACTCCTGCGCTTACGCTTGCCGATCCGGTTATGGGTGAGCAGCTTCGCCTTACGGACGCCGCGGTGCTTGGGCGCAACGCGTTTCCTTCTATGGTTTCGAATTTTGCCATGTCCCGGCAGCATGCCAGCGTTCGTTTTGAGCGGGACACATGGATGGTTGCCGATGAGGGGTCCAATAACGGAACGGCTCTTATGCGTGGCGGCCAGGTCCTCAACTTGGTTCCCGGCGTGGCCCAGCCGATTCATACCGGCGATACACTACTCATTCCGGCTGCGTCTGGCGAATTTGCCCAATTGCGTCTGACGGTTACTGTGGAGGAACCGCCTGCGGCGCAACCCGTGCAGGCCCAGGCTTGGTCTGTGCCGCAGCCCGCGCCTGCTGCGGCACCGGTTGTTCCCGCTGCTGGTGAGTCTGCGGGTGTCGAGGGCTGGTTTGTCGAGTGCCCCGAGTGCGGTCGTCTGCATCTCGTTGCTGATGAGCGTGCAAAGGTTGGGGATGGCTGTGAGGAATGCGGTTGCTCGCTTGCACGCACCTCGGCCGTGTACCGTACGCTCGATCCGGGCGAGGATTACGCCGATGTTCGTTAGCCATGTGCTTGCCCCCGTCGTCTCGCTGGGTCCGGGAGAACGTATTGTTGTCTGGACCGCGGGTTGCTCAAAGCATTGTGCCGGATGTATTTCGCCCCAATGGCGCGACCAGTTGCCCGAGCAGGATGTTGACGTTGATGGGCTTGCGCAGATGTTGCTCGATACGGCGCGCGAGCATGGCGTGCACCGGCTGACGGTTTCGGGTGGAGATCCGCTCGAGCAGGCATCGGAGCTCATGAAGCTGCTGTCAATAATCCGCGGCGCTTACGACGACATTCTCGTTTACACCGGCTTCACGCTCGAAGAGCTGCCGCGGGCGATCGGCACGGACGTGTGGGAGGCGCTTAAGCCCCTCATCGATGTACTGATTGACGGTCCGTACGTAGACGAGCTTAACGTGCCCGACTGCGCGCTGCGCGGCTCGACTAACCAGCGCGTGATCTTCCTGAGCGACCGCCCACACGATGATTACGACCAGTATCTTCAGCAGCCCCGCCAGCTTCAAAACTATGTCCAGGACGGCACGGTTATCACCGTTGGTATTGCCGACCGTTACCACCATGAATTCTCTGCCAAGGAGGTATAACACATGGCAACTGATTTCGAGCGCCAATCCTGGCAGCGCGAGATGCTCAACTTTAAAGGAGTGAAGAGCCTCTTTATCCTTGAGGGCAACGTTAACGACAAGTATCCCGATGTGGTTGACGGCGGGCTCCAGTTTTCGGAGCTTGCCGAGGTTGTGCGCGGCCTTTTCGAAGACGCCAATGGCTCAGTTGAGTACAACGTGGCATATTTCGATCCCATCCAGCTGTTTTCGAGCAGTATGGGCAATGTCGATTGCAAGCGCCTGGTGTCGCTGGCTCATGATGAGGCTTCCAAAAGCGACGACCGCATGATGGAGGCGAACGCCTGCATCGCCGATGGTCGCCAAGCATATGCCACCGAGCAGTCGAGCCTGCCTTCATACGGCGAGGTCATTCGCTCTATGTTGCGCCTTAAATACAATGACAACCCCGATGGTGGCACCGAGGCCAAGCCGCTTTGTGTGATCGTCAACATGGCGTCGCGCCTGCTCGCATCCTCGACCGGTCTTATGCCCGACGAGACGCAGTTTTTCCTCAACTTGTACCTTGGCGCCAGCAAAGCACGCCTTATTAACCGCACGGCTGTCAACACGCTCATTCTGGTAACGGATAACGTGCGCAACCTGCCCGTGTGGTTTATCGAGGAGAATCCCTTCCTACGCACCATCACGCTGCCGCATCCCGACCGTGACATGCGCGAAGCCTATATCCAGAGCAAGTTTGGCTTTGGCGAGGCACTGTCCGATTCCGATGACCGCGCGGTGCGTCGCTTTATCGACACCACCGACGGTATGAGCGTTAAGGAGCTTGAGGGCTTGCAACGCATGTATCAGCGCGATATGCAAAACCCCGATGCTTCCATTGAGGCCATCCTTCCCAAGCTCGTCGACGTGTATAAGTACGGTTTTCGCGAGAACAAATGGCAGCAGATGTTCGAGAAGCTCGAAGAGGATCCCGAGGAAAAGATCAAACGCCGCGTGAAGGGTCAGGACGAGGCCGTCGAGAAGGCCGTCACCGTGCTCAAGCGCTCCGTCATGGGCCTTTCGGGTGCCACCCATTCGTCTGGCTCCAAGCCCAAGGGCGTCCTGTTTTTGAGCGGCCCCACTGGTACCGGTAAGACCGAGATCGTTAAGGCCATCACCGAACTTCTCTTTGGCGATGAGCGCAGCATGCTTCGTTTTGATATGTCCGAGTACGGTGCCGAGAACTCCGACCAAAAGCTCTTCGGCGCTCCTCCGGGATACGTGGGCTATGCCGAGGGCGGCCAGCTCACCAACGCCGTCAAGGCCAATCCGTTCTCGGTGGTTCTTTTCGACGAGATTGAGAAGGCCGCGCCGAGCATTATGGATAAGTTCCTGCAGATCCTCGAAGACGGCCGCCTGACCGATGGCCAGGGCAATACCGTGTACTTCTCTGAGACGGTCATCTTCTTTACGAGCAACATCGGCTTTTCAAAGATTGAAATCGATGCGCAGGGCAATGAGGTGCGTAATACCATCGCGCCCAACACGCCCTATAACGAGATCTGTGAGCGCGTGCGCACCGAGATGGATCGCGAGTTTAAGCCCGAGTTCTTGGGCCGTATCGGCGACAACGTGGTTATCTTCAACTTTATCGACGATGCCGTGGCGCTTCAGATTCTCAATTCCAAGATCGATGCCGTTAACCGCAACGTGCATAAAGCGCAGCCCGATATTACGGTTGAGGCGACCGATGCTGCCCGCGAACTGCTGCACTCCATTGCCATGACGGACGCCGTCAAGGCAAAGGGCGGCCGTGGCATTGGCAACCTAGTGGAGAGCGGCTACCTTAACGGACTTTCCGACTTTTTGTTTGAACACCGCGCCGAGTGGCGTGGCCGTCCCGGCATGGTGGCACGCGCCGTGCCGCAGGGCGAGGGCGACGATGCGCATATCGCATTTGAGCTCGTGCCCGGATCGATGGGAGGCGATTGGCGATGACGAAGTTTATCGCTGCTGCAAAAACCCAAGCGGGAACCAATCACCCCGTCAACGAGGACCGTTTGCTTCTTGACGGTAATGTCCTTTGCTATGGCCTGGTGGGCGATAGCGAGCACGAGATGGGCTGCATGGCAGTCTTTGACGGCGTGAGCGAAGGCGGGCACGGGGCGGCCGCCTCGACGCTCGCTGCTCAGGCGTTTGCACAGGCCGTGCGCGTCTTTGATGCTGATGCCGTTAACACGTTGCGGGACCGTCTGCGCGTGGCGGGTGAGCGAGCCGAGAACGACGTTGAGTCTTATGCGGCTCGCTACGGTTTGCCCGTGGCCGCGTCCACGGTTGCCGGCCTCATTGTTGCTCCTGACGGGCACGGTGCAGTTTTTAATGCAGGCGATTCTCGCGTGTACCGACTGCGTGGCGGTGTGCTTGCCGTGCTTAGCTGTGACCACACGCCTGAGCGGCGCGTGGGCGGCGTTGGCGCTGAATACAGGGATGATGCCGTTTCGCATTGTATTGAGCTCGCGATCGGACTCAACCAGGGCGGTCGCAATCTTGAGGTCAAGACGACCGTGATGCTTCCGGGCGATCGCTATCTGATCTGTTCCGATGGTATCGATGGGCAGATTGCGCAGGAACGTTTGCAACAGATGCTTGCGAGCGATTCGACCTGTGCGCAGCTGTGCGAAGAGCTATATGCCGAGGCCCGCGTAAATGGCTCGACGGACGATGCGACGCTAATTGTAATTGAGGTAGGGGAGTAGTCATGTCTGATGAGACGATTACGGTACGCCGAGATGGCGGCAATGATAACGATGAGACCGTAACGGTGCGCCGCGGGAATGCGCCCGTAGGGGGAGAGACGGTTACCGTAAACCGTGTCGACCAGGCTTCTGCGCCTGGAGAGACCGTAACGGTGCGCCGAGCTGATGCCCCGGCGTCTGGCGAAACGGTTACCGTTCGCCGCGCTGCTGCCCCATCGAATGGCGAAACGGTGACGGTGCATCGCCCGACAACTGAATCGAATGGCGAAACGGTGACGGTTGCAAGGCCGTCCGGTGCTTCTTCTGACGGCAGGACTGTTACCGTTTCCCGTCCCAGCACTCCTGCGGCAGGCGAAACTGTCACGGTGCCGCGCGCTGCGAGCCCCGACGGCCAGACGGTAACTGTCTCGCGCGGCACCACGGCCAGCCCCAATGGCGAAACGGTGACCGTTTCTCGTGGGGGTGCACATGCTGCCGCTGCATCTGCCTCTCCTTTTGTTGCAGAGGATGCGACGGTTGTCTCGAATGACGGGCAGCAGTTTATTATTCATTTGGGACAGGTCATTGGCCATGGCGGTCAATCTACCATTGTTACCGCTGAGCGCGTGAGCGATGGTCTGGCATGTGTTGCCAAGGTCTTTAAGCCTCTTGTCGGCGCCGAGCGCGCCGCCTATCAAAAGGTGGTAAGCGCCGTAATGGGACTCAATGACCGTCCCGTGTCTCAGACGCATCTGCTGCCCATCTTTGCCTATCTGCACCAGGGCCTGAGTGCAACCGAGGTGGGGGCTGCGGCTCCTCAGCTGTGGGATGTTTCCATTACGCCGTTGGCCACATGCCTTTTTGATCGTCCCCGTAGCAAGAATATGGTTAAGAACCGCGTGATTCCCGAGCTCAGCCAGGCAATCGAGTTGCTCCATACCGAGCTCGGCATTGTCCATCGTGACATTAAGCCGCAGAACGTTTACCTGTACGACAAGCAGATCGTGCTGGGAGATTATGGCTCTGCCCGTTCGCTTGCAGGATTTGACAGCCGCCTGACAAATACCATGACGCGCTCCGATGGCTATACGCCCGGTCGTGGCGGCATGGTCGACCCTCGTAACGACTGGTATTCGTTTGGCTACACGATCTGGACGCTCTACGAAAACAATGTTCACCCGCTGCAGGAATTCATAAACGACAATACGCTTTCCGATCGCCAAGAGACGGGCGAGCCTGCGGACTTTAACCATCCAGATGATGCGACTCTGGGGAACCTGCTCAAGGGTCTGACATTTGAGCTTTCGGGCGAGCGCTTTGGCTACGAAGAAGTTAAAGACTGGATGGCTGACCCCGATCATTTCTATCGCAAGCTACCCACGATGGATGCTGGTAGCGCTCGCAAGCCTTACGAGTTTGCGGGCAAGCTGTATAGCGATCCGGTGCTTCTTGCTCGTGCGCTGTCCTCCAATTGGGACGAGGCAAAGCTTCGCATGAGCCAGCAACAGCTCGAAAACCTGATGGGCGACTGGGGCGAGAACGACCTGCAGACCAGGATCCATCAGTTGGTCGAAGAGGATATCCAGACAGCGTCCAATCCTGACTTGGCCCTTGCTTGCGTAATCTACGAGATGTCCAACGGCAAGATTATGTCGTGGCGCGGCGAGGACGTCTCGCTCACCGATGCGGGCGATGCTCTTCCGGCACGCATCGCTAAGATGGATGTTGCCGAAATCGATCGCTATGCCGTCCAATCCGGTCTCGACGGCTCGAGGTCGTCAGGTGTGCTGCCTTCGGGGTTTTTGTCCCGCATTCTTTCTCGAGACAACGATCTCAATGATGAGCGCGCGAAGCTTGCCGCCGATATTCATGAACTGGAGAAGCTGGCACTTCACTCGAACGATCCCCATTTTGCTGCCTGCCTGTTTAAGGGGCTGCTGACGCGCAACGATGAGAAAAACGCTGCGGCTCAGGCGGCACTTATGTCGCTTATTAACCAACCGGCAGCGTTTTTTGGCGTCTGCTCGTCGGCTCACAGGCTGGATGAATTCCTGCTTAATTTTGCGGGCGTTTCCGAGATGGCGGCAATCATCTCTGCTCGAGATGCTGCAACTTCGCAAGGAACCGTCGATATAGATGTCGTAATCGATTATATGGACAAGGTTGCGGCCAATAAGAAAGCGGTGCGTGCGTTTTATCGTAAGTTCGGAAGCTATGCTGCCTGGCTGTGGCTTGCCGCTCATACCGATCTCTACGATTCGGCCCAAGGCTCTGTGGGCGAGGCAGTTAAAATAACCCTGCTCGGATTGAACCCGCCGGCTAACGCTGCCGTTTCCATGCTCATCCAGGCGGGCTCCAATGCTCGTCTTGAGGGGATCAAGCTCCGGGAAGATATGGAACTCACGCCCGTCCCGTACGTAAACGGCTGGGAAGTCGATGGAAAGCACGGAACGCGCCCCTGTACGCTCAATGCGCTGTTTTGCGCTCAGGTCGGCGACGACGTCGCGCCGCGCGGCTATGTTGCCGAGCTTATTGCTCAGGGCGTCGATGAGCAGATGCTCGCGGCTCGCGGCGTAAGGCTCCTTGCGGATGAGAGTTTGATCTCCTCTGCCGAATACGCTGAGTTCCTTGAGGATAGCCGCAGTGTTGCAGACGGATCCTTAAAGGCCGCTATCGAGCAAGATACGCGCGATTACGGTGTCGTTGAGGGCATTGCTGACAGCGATGCTCGCACCGCCGCCATTAAGAAGGAGCAGCGGGGCGTTTTGATGTACACCGTTCTGGTGGCGATTCTATACTGCATTGTTATCATGTGTTCCCGCGGGGCCTTCGGTCAGCTCATCGTTTCCTGGGGATCGTTTGGTCCGCTTGCGGGCATCTTCCTGGCGGTTGCGTTTATCGGCTGTTTTGGATTCCTTGCTCTTAATCTCTTGCGGTCTTATTCGGCAGCCGATCGTGTTGGTGCGCTCAGGAACGATATCGACGCTAACTCGGATGCTCTCGAGCGATATCTGCTCCAGCTTGTGGAGTTTGCCGATCGCAAGGGCCATGTGTTCGAGGAACTTGCAATTTCGTCAGACGACCAGCCTCTTGCCCAAGTCGGCGCGCTTGCCTTTTCTAGTGGGCGTGCGCCTGCGGCGTTTTACATGGATCCTCAGCTGATGGACAGGCTGGGGCGCTATGCCGGCCGCTTGGTCGTTTTCGTTCCGCTTATCACCAGCGCCTTTGGGTTTATGGGGGCGATGTTTGTCGATGGAGACACGTTCACCAAACTTGACGTTGTGATAGCGATCCTCATCGGAGCCATGACGGTCATGCTCATCTTTGGTGACGATGCTCACCCCGGCAGTGCCAAGTCGATTCGCACTTGGCTCTTCTCTTGGATCGTACCGATTGTCATCGAGTTTTTCCTTTGGGGCGTCGTGACCATTGCACAGCTGCTTAGTATCTTCGGATTTATTATGATGCTGATTGGCTTTGGCATCTGCGCATTCTTCTTCTACATCTTCCTTACCGCCTAGCTAAGCAGACATTTCTTTTTATTTCCTGCATCGGGTTGCCAGGGAGGGACTATTGGCCTTCCCTGGTGGCTTGCTTCATTCGATACACGTTAGGAGCATCGTATGCCAACGCTACGACTAGGGAATCTTTTCTCGGATTCCAATGGTGATCGCCAACAGCGACCGAGAGTGCCTCGACCGCAGGCTCCCAACACGCCGCAACGTAACGATGGCCTCCATGGCACCGAGCGACGTGCCATGACTGCCTTCGATGACATGTTGGGTATTGAGAACGTGGCGTCCCAGCGCAGCTCTCAAACCAACGCGCGCTCTCGTTCGAACATGGCACAACGCGAAATCCGAAACGACGTTGTGATCAATGAGGGGCTGGGGTCATATGACGGACGTCCGTGCTCCATCAGAATCTTCGAAAACCATCTCGAGATTGTCGCCAAGCGCGAGGGCTCGACGCTCGATGGCCATCCAGTGCTCAAGACGCTCGTCCCCGGCATTGGCAACAGCAAGGCGGTTGCGGGCAGGCTCATTGCTCCGGGCAATTCCAATCCGCCGATTATCATTCCCTTTAATTCGCTGAGTGGTTTTCAGGAAGTGAGCGGGTTTATGCCCACGTTCGTCTTTAACCGGCGCAATCCTCAGACCAGAAAAATGGAGACGCACACCATTAAGACGGTGACTAGGGAGTTTGGATATGCGCTTAACCGCTATGCCCAGACGCACTTCCATTACTAACAGGTAGAGGCAAAACATATGGCAAACGATAACCAGCAAGAAAGCTTGTCGGCGCAAGAGCGCCTTGCTCGACTCTATAACGCTCAGGCTGATAGGCAGCAAGAAGATGCTGTGTCAGTCGCAGGCGAGGCTGCGGGGACATCCATTTCGTCAGATGCACCGGGGGCATCGCAGGCGCAAACGGTTTCTACTCAAGAGCGCCTTGATCGCTTGCGTGCGCGCCGCGCTGGCGTGCCACTTCCGGGCGATCCAGAGGCAGCTACTCCGGTTAACAACGAGGGCGCGAATCGCCCTCGCTTTAACATCAATCTTTCGCGCATCGTGGACGCGATTCCCACCATTGTTCGGTATTTCCCGCTGCGTATTTTTACGGTCTGGGGACTCTGTTCGGTCTGGTACCGCATGTACTTGAACGTTGGCGGAGACGATGTGCTGCATACAGGGCTTCCGGCACCGGGGTATAGCGCATTCAACCCATTTGCTTTGGGCGCCGTTGTGTTCATCGGGCTTCTCGTGGTTGTGACGGAAATCATTGCCGGCCCGTTGAGCTTGATCATTAAGCAGTTAATCATCGGCGCCACGTATTTCTTCCGCGGTTCCGCCGCCACCCGCGAGGCCCGCGACAGCGCGCACGCTAATTTCAGCCTGCGCCAGCTCGTTACCGAGACGGTCCGCGGCTACCACAGCGGCTACTCGGTCTTCGGCTCCATGGCCCGCGCGGCCCGCGGCGCACGCAACAGCGCCTCCACGCTCGACTACGGCGTCGGGGCCTTCACGGGGGAGGACCCCAACGCCCCCGTCTACGACGACGGCCTGGGCGACCGTCCCTCGCAGATGGAGCTTACGGACGACGCGGCATCGAGGATCTGGGACCTGTACTACCCGGCATACGGAGCCGAGGGCCCCATGTCCAACCTGCACGAGGCGCTCGCCGCGGGCGACCCGCAGGACTACACGACCCTGATGAGCCTCGCCCTCAACGTGGCGGAGTGGTGCGAGCAAAACGGCACGCCCGACACGCACAGCTGGTTCGACGACCCCGCCTACCCGGGCGACTACGTCGACGCCGGCACGTTCTACCTCATGGCGTACTCGTTCTGGGAGCGGGCGGCCGAGGCGCGGCGCGTGGGGCCGATCGAGCCGCTCGCGGACGACATGAGCCGCTTCATCCTGCGCCACCTGAGCGACTGGTCGCGCGAGAACGCCCGCGCCTACCGCTGGCGCGGCGACTGGCGCGACGCGGACTACTTCGACAAGGACCGCCTGTAGGCGGCGGAAAGGGAATTACGGATGGCAGTCAATCAAAATGGGTCCGGCCGGGGGAGTGCCGGACCCAACGGATCGGATATTAACGATGTCGTTAACCGCCTGGGCGGTCCGCGCGTGGTGATCGTCCTTGCTGTGGTGGTAGTCATCGCCATTGTTGCGGTCACGTCCATCACAAGCGGCATCTCCGACACCAATCGGCAGACCGAGCAACGCGCCGAGGCCAAGCAACAGCAAGAAGAGGAGGCAGCGCGCGCTCAGCGTAAAAAGGAAAAAGAGGCACGCCATCAGGAAGAAGCGAAAAAGGCCACCGTGCTCACGCTCGATGAGATTGCGGACGAGACGCTGCGCTCGGACTTAGCGTTCGATGCGGACGAGGACGGCAACATTTCGCAAGAGACTGCGGATAAAGCTACCTCGATCGATATCGAGTCGTTTGATTCACTTCCCCTGTTGGCCGACTTCCACAACATCGCAACGCTTGGCATTGACGACTACGACAGCGAAAATTACGACATAAGCTCCATTAGCAATATCACTCGTCTGTCCATTGGTGACTGTTCGGTTCCTCAGGTTGATCTCACGCGATTTCCTCAACTGCGGCGCATCACCATTAACAGGCTCGCGAGCCCTGTCGATACCTTGAACGCCAATAATATGTCCTCGTTGACGAACGTGCAGATCGAAGGCCTTGATGGCAGTATTGGGACGCTTGACCTGTCGGGCGATGTGAACCTCGAGCACCTGAATATCAAGAGCAGAGTCGATACGCTCGATCTGTGCGGCGCGGGTAGGGAAGACGCTTTCAATATCACTTTTACGCCCAATTGTGTCGGCAAGATCTTGTATGACAGCGATACGAGCAGCGGCATGGTCGAATTTTTGCAAAAAGTGAGTAGCGACTACGGCTACACCATGGAGCAACAATAAAACTGCGCCCAAGTGAGGAGAAGCAATATGGCGAACTTTAAGCCCGACATGTCTTGGCGGGATAACGAACGGGTCCAGCGTGTGACCGAGCAGCCTTCGGGCGGGGCTAATGAGCAGGCTGCCGAGACGCCGAATGTGCGGGTGAATATGCGTCCGAACGGGCAGACAACCGAACAGTCTGCTGGGCAGGCGCAGCAGACGCCGGGGCGTTCGACAAGTCGGATCCCTCGCCCTGCCGGTCAGCCGAATGGACAGGCGGCTGAACGTGCAAATGAAGCCGTCTCTCGCTTGGGCGGCGTTCGCGCCCTGGTAGTGCTTGCGGCGGTTGTGGTCATAGGCGCGGTTGCCGCTTTCGCCGTGATTGGCGGCGTCGGTGACGTGCAAGGCGGCGGGGGAGCCTCGTCGAGCGCCTCTAAAGAGTCGAGCTCAACTGACGCCTCTGGCTCCGAGACCAAGAAAGAAAAAGGTCTCGTCGATGTTGATGCGATCACGGATGATACCCTGCACGGGCTGCTTGCCGACTATGACAACGATGACGATGGCCAGCTGACCGCTAAGGAGACCCAGCGCATCACGGAGCTGGTCGTGAGTGACGAGGTGACGGACTTTACGCCCATTAGCAAGCTGGACAAGCTCGATACGCTCGGCATCAATACCCTAAGCGCCAAGAGTGCGGACTTTAGCGAGCTCGAGGCACTCGAGGTGCTCAAGTTTGGCGACATGACGACCCAGGATCTCGACTTGAGCGTCTGCCCCAAGCTCAACGCCTTTAAGATCGAAGGTCTAAAGGGCGCCGTCAATTCCATCGATGCCTCGGGTCTTAAGAACCTGATGTTCTTCACCGTCGATCAGGGACTCCAGGGTGATGTCGAGAAGATCGACCTTTCGAACGATGACATTCTTGGCGCACTCGAGATTACCTGTAACGTCGGTGAGCTCAACCTGTCGGGTTGCAGCCACTCGTTCCCCAAGCTCAACATCGCTGCGGATCATATCGACAAGATCGTGGTCGACAGCAACACTAATGCCGACCTGGTGGCTACCCTGCGCGACCTTTGCGCCCAGAAGGGCTGGACGCTGGAGGAGCAGTAAGGCCATATAAGGCAGTGCCTGCTGTAAAGCCGTAAACGAACAAAAAGAAGCGGGGCTCGGTCATTTCCGAACCCCGCTTCTTTTTGCTTTAATATCTGGATGGTTTTTCCTTCCAGCCCATTGTCCTCTTACGACTGTTTTCCCTTCCTGTATTCTTCCTCAAGGTCGTTGATGGTTTTATTGCCATCGGTCGTCCACATAGTTTTACCATTGGAGCTTCGGCCTGCTACGAATCCCGCTGCCGCCGAGGGACTCGAAAACGCAATGTCATCGGTGAGCACGTAATCCTCTATGAGGTCTGCATGCGCGTTGCGTTGCTTGACGACGGAAGTCGGGCAGCTTACCGTAAGATCCTTGGCTATTTTTGTGCCTTTTTCGACGATAAAAACACCATCGGACACATGAGCGGTCCCTTCGGAGCTCTTTGTCGAGAGATGAAAAACATGGCCGGAAAGTGCAGCGGCAAGCTCGTCGTCTAATGGCTTGACCGTCTTCGCTTCCGCAATCGTAGAACCCTCTTTCTCAACCATTTGTTTGTTCTTAATGATTGAGTCTGCAACGATGAAAATCTTGTTAGCAAGCCAGCGAACGATGCAGTCCTTCACGAAATCGTAATCAGAGCCCTGCGCATCATCCTTAAGAAGTTCAATGAACTTAGGGAGGACCGCCTCCAGGCCATTGAACTCTTTGATCGCTTCCCAAGTGCTACAGGCGTTTTTTGCTGAGTTCTTATCTTTTGAGGGATTGCCGGAGGCGCTTTCGTCGCCGCTTTCCTTATCGCGGATTTCGCGGGTCTGTTCTTTATCGAATGGCTCGTCACGATCGTTTTCGTCGTCATGGCCGTCCGGGCTGGTTTGACTGGATTTTTCTCTTGCAGCGGGTTCTCCGTGGGGGCTTTCGCCATATTTCTTTTTTAGATTCGCTTCAATTCTATCTTGGCTTGTCCAAAAAACGGGAATGCACCGGCGAGGCCTATCATCCTTGTCAGTTTTTTCCTCATTTTCCCCCTCAGCGTTTTCGAGGAAATGATTGTATTCGTGGCAGCAGTTCTTGCTTTCGATATAGCCAGGAGTTATGAAAGCAAGCAGGATGTCCGAGCCTTCGAGAGCTTCATTTACCTTCTGTTCCCAACGTTGCCCGTAATCGATAGAGACGATATCGGTGAACTTGTCAATTCGATAGTCGGTCGCCGCAAGCATATCTTTGCTTGTGTTGAGCATATCTAGGGTTCTGTCAGCGATATCGAGCATGTGGTTGAATGTGTTGTCCGCACGTCGGTAGCTTACGAATATGTGTAGAAGGGTGTGCCCCTCGCTGTCTTGCTTTGAATTTACGGCGGATGGCTTTCCCATATCGCAATCCTTTCAATTGAAAACCGTTATTTATTCGCGTCCTTCTTGGGTTTGACAACATTTCCCTCGGCTATTCGGGCAGAAAGAGCGGCGATGATTCGGTCGTAGGCGTAGACGTCTTTCCCGAGCAGGAAGCCGCGGGCACCAAGCACGTCGTTGTCAGGTGTCATGTAGGCGTGACGCATGAGGGCCTCAGATTTATTCGTACCTTCGGGCTTGTCTTCGGGTTCATCCCCTTTAAGAAAAAGATTGACACTATGTGCGCGCCTGCGCTGGTCCCTTTCGTCTTCCTTGGTGCCGTGTCCCAGCTCGGTCATGCCTATTGCCTGACAGTAGGCGAGCCAGCGTTCGTGCTCTATATCACCCATTAGACAAATAGTTTTAATTCTTCTGCGATAATCGGCTTCATTGTTGGCGAAGGCCTCCAATGTATCGCCTTTCTTTTTATTTTCGAGAAGGTATTGTCTTACCAGACGACCATTGTCTAGGCCTTCGCCTCTTCCGCCTTCTAGTTTCGCCAGATAGTCGTTTTCGAGCGTATCGATGGTATCCGATAGGCCAACCGACCAAAAGCGACTGGGAAGATACGCGGCCGCTGCACGACTGCTGCATTTGTTCCACTCGCTCTTGTTGAATTTGTCACGCGCCGCATCGTCTGTCATGGAGACATCATAGCTGACGGTGGCATGGTCATAGTTACACTTCTCATATACCGCATTGAGCTGTATGGCGCGCTGCTCAAGCTTATTGTTGAGGAGATTGTCGTAGGTAAAGAAAGCCTTGCGAGAACCAAAAGGATGCACGATTCCGACGATGAGGTGCTTTTCCTTTTCGGTACTTGCTTCGGTCATGGCGAGCTTTCTCAAGGCCTTAAGAATCTCTTCGCTCTCGATGTGAGGGCAAATAACAGGGCGCTGCTTCATGTAGTTTGGAGTGCCATGCTCGACAAAGCGGTTGAAGATCTGTCGTTGCAACATAAGAGAGTAGGAGAGGTTCTGGCCGCAGTCGCCCGTGGCCACAAAGGCATAGATGTACGTGTTGTCGGGCAGCAGGACACAGCTGTCCTCACATGCCACGCGCTTACTCTGAAGGTCGTAGTGCAGTGCCGTGACGCTGTCACCTGCCATGAGGCGGTCGAGCGTGATTGAGGGGGCGCTGGCCTCGACAAAACGTACTGTAGGCGTCCCGTCTTTAATCTCTCCAAGCATTTCAGGATATCGTGCCGCCTCGCGCTCGATGATTTCGTGGGCATTGGGGTCGACGATCACAATGTTGAGCTTCACCTGCGGCAAGCGACCCATCCAGTATGTGGTACGTGCGGCCTGCACACCGTATTCTCCTGCGCCAATTACGAGCACCGTGAGGTTTTGGGGCTTGGTGTTGTCGCTGCGGGTGATGTCGACAGGTGCAAGCCATCTGTAAAGAGGCGCCTTGTCCAGAATGTTGTAGATTTCGTTTTGCGTGCGAGAAACCAGATGCAGATTGACGTTTTTTGGATAGGGCTTGATGGCATCAAAAACCCTCGGGTCGTCGGGGTTACTGTGAAGGCAGTGCAGCGTGATCTCAAAAGGAGGCTTGTCGGTTTGGAACTGCTGGTTAAGCGTCTCGAGCATGTCGATCGTTGCGCTTACATTGCGATCGGTTTTTTCCGAAGTCGCAACAACGTCAATAGGCTTGGTGCATTTTGATTGAGCTTTATTGGCGGCGGTCTTCAGGACATCGGCTGCGCTATCTTCGGTGAACGCATAGCGTACGTATCCTTGGCAGAGATTGCGCAGCATGCGCTGGCGATCGCCGTCCTCGTCGCAATCAAGGCAAAAGATTAGGGCGATGTCGCCATTGTTATCGCTCTTATCGAGCGTCCCATTTTTGATGTTGTCGACGATATCGCGAGCGAGCAGCTCGGTGTTAGCGTCAACGCTCTCAAAGACAATCACATGGTCGGCATGCTTGAGGTGATGCTTGACCACGCTGCCCGAGAGGCGTGTGACGACGGCATTGAAGGCAAGAAGACCAACTTCAACGGGAAGGGCAATGATGTATGCGAGTGTTAGCAACGAATAGAACAGGCCGCACGCTTGGTTGGGGATGACGCTGTTAACGACCGATGTGATATCGGTAAGGCCTGTCTGAATGGTCGTTGTCCAGCCAACGGTGAATAGGTTGGTGATGAACCAGCTGATATAATTCCAGCCCCCTGGTTCCCATCCCTCGCCAAGGTCGGATGAAAAGCATTGCTCCCAGGTAACGGGCGCGAACAGGAAAAGGGCTCCAATGGCAAGGACGATGAAGGCGACGAGGCGACGATCATAATCGATTTCGTGGCCAAAGAATCTGTACTGATGGCTGTGGAGCTCCAGAAAGACAGAACAGCAGAGCGCGGCGGCAGCGATCCAGGGCGCTATGTTCCATAAGAAATCAGTCAAAGCAGAAACCTCCTAGGATTAGAGGAACAGTGTGAGCAAATGGGTAAATCTTCCCGCCGCCTACGTAAACATGCGATCCCTCAGCTCGGCGGCTTCGTTGATCTCGACGTTGGTGCGGCCTTGGAGATCTTCGGTACGCTTGCTGGTGAGCTCGTCGCCCTTTAGTCCGTAGGTGGTGTACTGAACGATTGCGCCGGCGGTTTCGGCTGCTTGGCGTAGCGGCTCGTAGGTATCGGTCTGTTCGCACCATGCGTAGAAATCGTCAACGGTGGCGTTGGGGTTGCCGCTAAAGAGTCGATACCATTCGCATCCAAAGCTGCCAAGAACCGAGAACGTCTTTTTCTCGATAAGCTTGCCGCCCTTGTATTTGAAATCCAAAATGAGTTCGACTAGGTAGGCAGCCCCCGTTTCAAAGGCGTTCTCGTTGCTCTGACGACCGATGACTTCGGCCTCTGGATAGTACTTGCCAATAAACTCGGCGGCATCGCCTTCGTAATCGGCAACGATGCGCACGCTTTGCACCTTGCCCCGCTTGTACGTGCAGTGCAGGATGCGCAGCAATCGCTCCTGCCAAAACGCATAGGAAAACAGGTGGTCGACAAAGTGCGGGTTCTCGAGCCTATTGGCTTGATCCATCCACACGGTTTGGAACAGCTGGTAGTCGGCCTGTGGCTCGCCGGTGACCTCGCGGAACCACTGCACGGCGGCGTCGGCGGGGACATAAAACGCAAGCCGCTCTTGTGGGGTGCCGCTCTTGGTCGTTTTGGCACGCAGGGGAATCTCGACTTCGTAGCCGGTGCCGTCGTCTGTTCCGCAGTTTAAAACGGGCGGCAGCATAAACTGGCAGGGGCCTTCGTCGCACGTGCGCATCGGCTGGGGGCTAACGGGCCTACCGTCAAACTCCATCTCGATGTCCTCGTCGTCTTCGTCCTCATCATCGTCGATGCCAAGGTCGTAGCCGGTGTCGTAATCATCCAGGTGTCGCTCGTTTACATTTCGGCCGTTAACCACGTCAAAAACGGTAACGCCCGTCATGCGGTCGCAGTATTTCGCGACTTCAAAGAGGTTGCAACTCTCCTCGGGCGTAAAGTTGTTCATGCGGCGCTGGAACTTGATGGCGCATTCCTCGGGATCGTAGCCGTCCATGCCGCTGCCGTTGACCCACCAGTTGGGATCGCGGTCGCTTTTGAAGTACCACCAGTACCAGACGGGGCAGAATACCGCATTTACGCCAAAAAAGACCTTTTGGATGATGTTGCCGCTGCCGTCGAACTTGTAATCGAGCGGCAAGTTAACAACCGGATCGTTTGATGTGTCACGCGCCATGGTGTGCTCCCTGCGATGATTTGTGTTGCGCGCGAAGATCGGATCTGATGCGTCCGACCTGTGCGCGCCTGTTACTTCGCATACTAGGCCGCCTGCGTTACATTCTGTTGCGCAACATCGCGGGCGGTGCACTACACCGCCCGAGATCGATGCTACGCAACAGATGCATGCCTTGGTCGCGCCAATTGTCCTTTAGTAGCGCGCCGAGCGCTGGGCGTTGCCCGTGTTGTAGCCCGCCCAAGCGGCGATGACATCCGACTCAACGACGCTCGTTGCAATGTTGATAAAGTTGCCAGCATGGGGCAGGTCGGTATGGAAGTCTTCGAGCAGGTTGGGCTGGAATCTAAAGTCCTCAAAGTTGATGGTGCTGGGGTTGTAGAGCTGGCACGTGCCATCCTCGGCGGAGATTGGGCCAACCATGTAAATGGCCTTGTGCTCCACGGCCTCGGTATCGTCGACGTCGATCATCTCTCCGCGATCGTGCGCAGCGGCGGCGCGCTCCATGAGCTCGAGGAATCGGTCGGCTTCGGCACTGCAGAGTACGCAGCGCGAGAAAAGCACCGTAAGGGCATAACCCGTCTTACGACCCAGCTTTTCTCGAAGCTCGCTAAATCGCTGTGATTGTTCCGGGGTCATACGCGTCTTGGACGGTGCGGTCTGCTTGAGTCCATATGTCTTAAGGAACATCGCGTTGGCTTTGCGCAAGGCGCTCATAGCGGCAGAGTCGCTCTTTGCCGCGGAGACGTCGATGCGTCCGCCTTCAGGAATCTGCTTATAGCGCGAGAAGCCCTTTTCGCCCTCCACGGGCTCCCAGTACGTAACGACGTCGCCTTCCACTACGCTAAAGCGACACGTAAAGGGCGTACCGATTGCCGGCGCCTCGCCATAGAACTTTACGCGCACGGCTTGGTCGGTGTCCGCCATCCACATCATAAAGCGCTGGCTATTGTCGCCGCCATGGCTCCGGAGCTTTGCAATAAGGTAGCAAACCGAGTCGCAACGGCTCTCGAGCGCGGCACCTCTTCCTGTGGCAATGGCGCTTATGCCCTGGGCTTTGAGCTCGATGTCGCGGTGCAGCGCGTTGAGCTCTTCGGATGTCAGCAGGCCTTGGCCGAGCAACCACGCGACGAGCGTGCTTAAGTCGGTATTGGCATTAAGGGCGGCGTCCATAACTTTGCTGTGCGCTTGGTGGCTCGCGCGAGACGGCATGGGTTCGCGGCCCGATGCATACCCAAACGAATCGCGGATCTGTTCGCCATCGCGATAGATCGGTTCCAAAACAAACATGCTCATGTCATTTTGCCTGCCCTGGTCTAGGTCGTAGGCATCGAGGGAGTTCCAGACATGCTTCTCTGCAATGGGGTTCATCCACAGACTGATTTTCGATTTTTCCGCCGAGGAGGTCGAGGTACTCTTTTTGGAGCTTGCGGTGGGGCGAGAAACGGGTTTCTGGTATCCCTTGGGGAGCGATTGCTCAAGGTTGAATTTTTTAAGCAGCCTAACGTAGACTCCGACCGATGCTTCTTCTGCCATTTCCGCCATGACCGACTGCGACGGGTCATCGACAAAGGAAATGCGCGTTTTGCCGTCATCGGAGACCGCCTGGCAATAGCCGCATCGAAGTGCAACGTAGCCTTCGTTATCACTGCCGCGGTCAAAGTACATCTGCTCTTTGCAGCCGAGTGTGCCGGGGACGAATGCGGTCGGGTTCGCTATGTTGGGGATTGTAATGGCCGCGCCGGTTGCGCGCTTGAGCTCATCGAAATACTCGCCGTACAGCGGAATGCCGTAGTGCTGGACGAGCGCCTCGAGAACGACGGCGTTGGGTACGGAGTGCGCCACACGATAGCGCACGGAGTTATAGCCCCATTCGACATCGGTCGCGTCATCGGGGATTCCGTGACCCGCCATGGTGGACAGGACTTCATCGGGTGAGTCAAACGTACCGTCGGGCGTGCCGCAAATCGCCTGGAGCGAGAACCCGCCAAAGCACTTGTCGAGATCATCGCGGATATATGCGCAGCAGTCATGGTTGGGAAAGACAATACGAAACGTCATCGCACCCATGGCCTGGGACATGTAGACGTTGCCCGACTCCTGGGCTTGCGTCTCAGCCGACTTCTTTTTGCGTTTGCTTGCCGCAGAAGATGATTTTTTGCGCGAGGGGGCCGGCTGGGGCTCTTCCTGGGCGCCAAACTGGTCTTTGAGGAAGTCGAAGTACAGGGACACGTTTCCGCGCTGCGCATACGAACGCATGATGGGGTCGGTGGTGTCCTCAAAGTACTTTTGGCTTCCGTCGGGCATGGACATGGTTCCCATGCCGCAGCGGAACAGGGTGTCGGTGGCACCGTCGAACCCCTCCGGGAAATACACCCAGCAGCTCTTGTCGACCACGTTTGCAAACGAGACACTGTCGCCCTGCGCATCGGCGATCACGGCGCCGGCAGCGAGCTCATCGGCATCGGTGTACTCGTAGTAGACGGGAACGCCGATCATCTTGGAGATAGTCTTGGCAACCTCCAGCGAGGGGATGCCGTTGTATTCGTACTGGAGCGAGTTGTAGCCCCAAACGACGTTGGTGACCTCTTCGCCGTCGGACCCGCAGGTTTCCAGGGCGGCATTGGTGGCGTCGGTCGGATCCATGTGCTGGAAATCCTCGTAATCGGGGATCACGGCAGCAAAGCAGAACTCGCCATAGTCTCGCTCCAGGGCAGCTTTGGCCTGCATGCAGATATCGTGGTTGGGAAACACGATGCGATTGACAATCTGGTTGATCGAGATCCCTCGGTCGGTATCTTGAAGCAGATGCTCAAAAATCTCGTCCATCGTTCCTTCTTTCGTATGCGGTGGAAGCCCGCGATCCCGGGTTTTAGGGCTCGTGGCTTTGCTAACTCGAACGCTACCGCCCCGATGGGCGAGAACGTTGCGCAACATCCGCGAGTGCGCAAATTGCAATGCGAAATGGTTTGTGCTGGGGCGTTTTGAGAGCGGATCCGTCTCGTTCCCGGCAATGTTGCGCAACGCCTGCTTGGCATGGCTTCCTAAACTTGAGTTGTCCAAAGGGATTCAGTTCTTGAATGAGGGATGAACGATGAGCGGGAACTCCTATTACGATGACGATATGTCAGAAGAAGATTACGAGCGGATCATGGAGCATATGTACGAGCTTGAATGTGAGCTCGAGGAGCCCCATGATGCTCGCACCGACCAGTTGATTCGCGAGGAGCTCGAGGATCTTTCGAGTGCCATGTTGTTTGAGCCGGTGGTAAAAAACGGTGAGTACCTTGGTGAGCGCGACCATGTGCCCGGGTATTGGACGGATCGTCGCGATTTGGAATCGCAGTCTTCCGGCACTTCGAGCGATGCCGGCGAGGTGGAGAAGGATGAGCCGTTTGATTTGATTGGCTATCAGGGCACTTCCTCGGGCGGTTCGGTGCTCGACATGTTTACTCCCATTTTAAGGAGTCGCGTGTTCTGGATCTTCATCGCGTTTCTGGTGTTTATCGGTCTGCTCGACATGTTCTACGACAGTTTTATCGTTCCTTCGGGCTTCGCTATTAGCCGCATCAATTTTCAGGGTTTGGTGTTGCTGGTGATTGTCGTAGCATGCGTTGCCCTGAGGCGTCGTCGCCGTTAACGACGGTATTGGCGCAACGGCCGATGTTGCGCAACAGGTTATCTGGACAGCGCCGTATGCTCGGGTTGTCCTGAAAGCGAGAGAAAGGACGGGACAATGGCTGAAGTTGAAGTAAGGGCTTTGGGTCCCGACGACGTCGACGATATGGTCGATCTGGACGAGCAGTCGGGCTACGAGGTCTATGACGAGTACGCGGACTTCGTCGAGGACGAGGATGAGGAGAACAGCAGTCTCTGGGGCGTCTTTGCCGATGACGAACTTGTCGGCTTTTGCGTGACGGGCGGTGCGGATGACCCCGACCTGCCGGATGCTGTTGCGGAGCACCCGCTCAACGAGGAAACGTCGACGTTTTTGAGCCATGTGTATGTTGACCCCGACTACCGCGGTAACGGTTATGGCGCGCGCCTGGTGCACGACGCCCTGTTGGGATACTGGGAGAGCGAGGGCCACCAGCAGCCTGCATTCCTGGATCTGAGCGGATATCTCTTTGATGATTCTGATGCGGATCCGATTAAGCTCGCACATCTGCTCATCGACTTCTTTGGCAAGAACGGGTTTGAGCCCATTCCCGACGATGAACACGACATCACCTACACCTGCATGGTCTTGGATCCCAAGAACTTTAAGGACCCGGACGCAGAGTAGAGGCTGCGATCTGTTGGTTTAGCTTCCCTAGTTGATGTTTGACGGGGCCGGACGTTCCAGTCGTAATGGCTGGACGTCCGGTCCTTTTTGTTGCCTGTCGGGGTTGGTGGTTGGTGCGTCTGTCTCAATCTGTAACAGTTACGAGTCGATTTACTTGGTAGCTGTTACAGATTGAGACGTTTGTGAACCGTGCCGACCGTTTGTCTCGATCTGTAACACGTAGGGGAAGTTTTGCCCTGTAGATGTTACAGATCGAGATGTTAGCCAAGGAGGCTACTGAATGTCTCGATCTGTAACGTGTAGACCCGGTTTTGCCCCGTAACTGTTACAGATTGAGACAATCGGACCAGGCCCACTCCGTCCGCCTCGTCATCTGTGGTTTACGTGGGGGCATGCGATGCACGGGTATACTAACCAGCGGCGAATCTGCTCCATCGCTTAGAGCTGCTGCGTCTGGACGGCGCGTGATAGGGCTGCCAAAGCGATCGCCAGCGTGCTGAGCAACGTCCTCTCTGTGCGCACCTGTTTTTGTATGTATTAGCGCACTACCAAGCACGCCCGCGCGGCCGCATGCCGTGCCCATTGCGCGTGCAGATAAGGAACAACAACATATGCGTAATTCTGTATCCGACGTCACCGACGCCGAGATCCTGGACGAGACCCGTGAGGCCATGACCCAGGCTGCCTTCGATGCCGCCGATGAGGCCAATGCTGCCCAGGCCGTCGAGTCCGCTACCGAGAACCTGCCCGCCTTTGACGAGCTGGGCCTTTCCGACGAGATGCTTCGTGCCATCGAGAACCTGGGCTACACGGTGCCGACGCCCGTGCAGGCCGGCTCGATCCCTGTGGTGCTCGAAGGCCGCGACCTGCTTGCCGCCGCTCAGACCGGCACCGGCAAGACGGCCGCCTTTTTGCTGCCGACCATGAACAATCTGGAGCACATCGCTCCGCCCAAACCCGTGCGTGAGCGCGGCAGCCGCAACCGCCGTCGTGGTGCCAAGAAGCCCGAGGGCAACGGCCGCGGCCCCGTGATGCTCGTCATCACCCCCACGCGCGAGCTCGCCCAGCAGATCGACGAGGTCGCGAGTAAGATCGCCGATGTCACCGGCCATGTCGCCGTGACCGTCGTGGGCG
>ERZ1034980.590-NODE-590-length-25747-cov-6.099720_pt1 | contig 25747 bp, 39 predicted proteins | sample MGYA00520622_ERZ1034980 | MGnify/ENA primary metagenome ERZ1034980 (study PRJEB33766, sample SAMN09781791) | gut metagenome | biome: gut microbiome | host: Homo sapiens | place: Madagascar | study: EMG produced TPA metagenomics assembly of the PRJNA485056 data set...
CGAGAATACCATCTTCTAAAAAAAGGCGGCGAAGCCGCCACCTGAACCCTGAACCCTGAACCAAATAAAAGCAAAGTAAAAAGGGGCTGTGAAGAAATGAATCCTCATTTCTTCACAGCTCCTTTTTTCGTGCTTTTGACGAGTTCTATTTCTTACCTTCGACAAATACGGTTAATTTCTGTATTCCTTCAGTGCTTATCGCTCGCATAGTCCATTTTATCTATGTTTCCTTATCTGCTATACGCTCGATAACTTTCCGCAAAAATAGGGTTCATTGCTACCCTATTGCTACCCACTGCCACCCTGTTACTGCCCTTACTCCTTGCCTTCTTTTTCCGGCCCATAGAGCCGTTCCATGCCTGCCTTCGTGACCAGCCACGTGCGTCCGGACTTGCGGAACTCCTCACCCTCGATCAAACGCGGGGGTCTTCCCTGTGCTCCCGTACAGAGCTGCTTCACGGACGACTGGGCGATTCCCCAGCGCTCCCCGGCCTCCGCAGTTGTCATGATGTCCGTAAAATCGTACTTCATGCGTGTCTCCTTACTTCGATAATGCCAGTGCCAAATTGATGAGTGACAGAATGAATGCGATGATAGAAATGACGAATGCTAATTTTGTTTTATCCATGGCTTTCATGATATAATGGATAAAGAAGGAAGGTCGCTCCTCGTCTTGAGAGGCTTCCCCTTCTTTGGGGATTTCCTTAATCCCGGTGCAGCAGGCTGGCCGTAAGATTGATGATAGCCGTGAGAAGATTAATCATCAGGATTGCCCAGCTTGCTTTTTCTTTATCCATTCTCATGCTTTCACCTCCTTTCTATGTTTATATTATACACGTTTTCGTCTATATAGTCAAGCGAAATCTTTCTATTCCCTTCGATTTTATCGCACTTTTCAGCTTTCTTGCAAAATAAAAAAGGACGTCTTGATTTAACAATGTGCTAAATCAAAACGTCCTTTTTTATTGCTTCGCGGCTTCCTCGATCCGCTTTTTCGCGGCTTCGAAATATCCCGCGTCTTTCTCGATTCCGATGAAACTGCGTCCGAGATGCTGGCAGGCGACGCCGCAGGATCCGCTCCCCATGCACGAATCGAGGACGGTTTGCCCTTCGTCGGTGTAAGTACGAATCATATACTCAAGTAGATCGACCGGCTTCTCTGTCGGATGAATTTTCTTAGTCGTGCTCTTCGATACTTTTATGACGTCTAAAGGATACCTACCCTCGTTCCATTTATCTACCGCTTTGAAGTGTCCATATGACTTGCAACGATCCGCTGCCGCTTTAAGGTGATACGGCTTTCCCTTCGCTTTCTGCGGGTTGTACGTCGGCAGCCTTTCGTAGAATACCAGGATATTTTCGTGCGCCCGGAGCGGCATGCGGTTGGCGTTCAGGAACCCCACCGGCATGGGCTTGTGCCAGATCCACTCATAGCGAAACCATTTGCGATTGCTGTAGACAAGGTCAGCCGCAAAAGGCATTTGTGCGAATAAAAGGACTGCCCCCCCGATTTTAAAACACGTTTGTATTGTGCCCAGAGTGCCTCAAGAGGGATCCGCACATCCCACGCGTTGTTTGTCGTACCGTAGGGAAGGTCGGTGAATATCATGTCGACGGAATGATCTGCGATATGGTTCATTTCCTCTAAGCAGTCACCCTGATAAAGCTCGATCATACAATTCTCCTATTTCTTAATCCACGCATACAAAAGCCCGCCGGAAATCGCAATCCACAGATTGCGCTGGCGGGTCTTTACTCTAATTTTCCTTCTTGCCTCTTTCTCTAACTCGGTCAAGGATTGATTGGCTCTCTCTAATGATTTCTGCGTCGCGGCGTTCAAGCTCTTCGACGCGGTCAGCTCTTTCTGCACTGCCTCTAATTGCTGATTGGCTTCTGTCAGCTGCTTCTTCTGCTCGATTAAGAGCTGCTGCTTGGTCTCGTTGTTCTTCGCCAGCTGATTCAAGTCCTGCTCGAGTGTCGTCAGCTCGGTTTCGGATATCTGATACATCTCCTCGGCCTGCGAAGTAGAAGCAGCCGAAAGCCACAAGGAGAGCACCAGCGGCAAGAAGAGCCATTTTCTTTGAGATTTCCACATTCTTCCTCCTAGTACCATTCGCTCATGTCGTAATTCTGCCCGCCGATGTGATAATGATCGGTCCATTGCCATCCAGCAAGGATATGATCTGGGTAGCTGTCTTGGAAGCCACACTCGCTGACTTTGTACTGCGCGCACCAATATGGAACGTAGCTCGCTAGCTCTTCTACTTGGATACGGTCTTCCAGCGTGGAGAGGTTGGCATAGATCCCCGCCTGATAGCCTTCCGCATTGCAAGCAGAGATGAACGCGCTGCATACGGCGGTGATGTCTTCGCTTTCCATAGCGAGCACTTCTGGCGATTCTACATCAAACCAGATCCCCAAGGGCGGCGCGCCGTATCCCAAAGTTTCCAGTGCGTCAATGACGACCGCTGCCTCTTCTTCCGCCCGTTCTGTGGTCTGTGCGTGTGTGTAGCAGTAAACGCCCCACGGGAGTCCACGGGCAGCGGCTCCCGCAATGTGTTTGCCGTGAAGTTCAGAGAGCGTGCACCCTTCACTGATTTTTACAATAACACCCTCTACACCTTCGCCAATCATATGTGACCAGTTGATATGGTCATTCCAATCGCTTAAATCGGTTACCAGCATTTATCTCTACCTCCTATCTCTTGCTATCATACCCGCCCGGAGCACTGTTGTATTTGCTATTTATCAGCTTATTTACTACCTGCGTAGCCGCACCGCCACCGCCCGTAAGGCTGGCGAATGTATCATAGTTATCCCATTTTTGATGTGTATATACCAAGTAAGCAGACACCGCTAGGAACGCTAGCCAGCCGATCACCGCAATCACTCGTGTCAGCGACAGCTCATCGTTTTCATAAAGCAACATTTTCAAATACTTCATGTTATCACCTCTTTTTATTTTGATGGAAGTTTTCGGATATCATTCAAAATGGCTGTTCCTTGTCCATTGCCCCCCAGCCCGTGGTAACTGGAGTAAATGTGTTCAGCGCTCGCTTTGTCTGCATATGAAAGCCATTTTTGCCGTGCTCCGCGCTCATGAATCCGCCGGAGTTCCAATAGCAAAATGGCTTCTACTCCTTTCTCTAATGCTCTATAGTGTTTTGCATTATCTTGGCTTTTCCGCCAGAAAAAACCAATTAAAAAAGTACCGAGGCCATAAATGGCTTCTGGTACTAATGCTATAATCCAATCCATATAATTACATCCCCTGTGTCACCTGTATGCAAGTTTTTTAAGACCCGCCGTATCGCCTCGCGTCAGCTGCACCTTGTTTTCTGTAATCTTTAGTATTTCATCGTCCCTCCTTGCTCCCGCACAAATCCCATATACCTTTTTTCAGGATGCTGCTGTTCCTGAACTTGGCCAGGCTGAAACACTGCAGCGCATGACCGTTTCCGGCGGCTGTGATCTTTCCTTTGTCTATAATCAGCAGGGGATAGTGTGACTGGCTGATCATCACCGCATACCGGTCCTTGTCAAGACGGCACGCAATCATCTTCGCCCAGTTATAGAGAAAGACCGACCAACTGCTGCTATTTTCAATTGTTACCACCTTTTCCCCGTCAGGCCCGATCAAAGTGAGTGCCTTGACGCTTGATGGCTGCGACTCGTCGTAAAGGTCAAGCATTACCTTGAACCCATTCCGGATGTCATACTCCTTCGGAATGGAGTTTTTGGCGAGGATATCCTGCTCGGAGCTTACCGGCCCCATCTTCGCATCCAGTATTTCGTGCCGGATTCTTTTCACGCGGCTGTCCCCTGTAACAAGACCGGTATAACCAATGGAATTAAGCGAGAGTATCACCCAGTTTTCAAAGCTTGCAATCTCAGCAATCGTTGACGCTCTTCCGGTATAACGCGTAGCAGCAAGGCGATGACCGGGAAGCGGATTAAACATGCTCATCTTCGGCTCAGGCTGCGGACCCAATTTAGCTACGGCACCACCATAAAACGCACCTGATACGGAATGCGATACACTATAGGAATACTCGCCCTCCGTCCGTCCGATTCCTGTAATCCTGCTTAGACTTACAGTGGTTGTGAAGAAATCTTTCACCATTTCCCTCGGCGTTTCTCCGGGATCCATACTTATAAAAGACTTGTTTGTTTCCGTTTCAACGACCGGATACGCCAATGCGTAGGCAAAAATATATACATATCCCATGTAACTCCCATCCGGATATATCTTAAGGTTACCTGCATCTGCAGACATGCTTTTTAATACAGGCGCCGGCCTTGGTATTTTCCCAGACTGGATGCTGTCATTCCTCCCATCCCAGTGAAAAATGAAAGTACGCCCGTCGCCGCGCCCGCCATTCATATCATGGATCCTTGACGCACGAAAGAACGCCTCATTTCCTGCCTCCTTCATATACGGATCAAGTTCTATTGTCTGAGTTACCCTCCCGTTCCGCCTTAAGACCACAGTTCCCTTTGCCGACGAGGAAGGGGATGGCGTTGCTGTGCTTTTCTTACAATACATGCCGGATATTATCTTCACCTCTTTCGGCGCCTCAAGGTCATAATCGCCTGCCTCTTCAAAGAAAATACCCGCCTTGAATTGATAGGTTTCTGACTCTACGGTTCCTGCGTCGTACCGGGAGCCCTTTTCCGATTCGATCGTAAGAAGATCGCCATTTTCTGCAATGCAGGCATCCTCCGGCCTGAAATATCCTAAAAAGTCCCCCGTGATAAGGTTGTACCAGGCATACCCGTTTCCATTGCCATTTATACCGCCATAGGCATGTTTTTCATCTCCCACATAAGCCTGAAGCGGCTTGTCCTTGTAAGTGAATGAGACAAAGTCCCCGAGTGTTCCATCCGCCTGAAGATCCATGACCCTGTAGGTGCCATCCTGGTAAGAGAAAAAGGGGACAGGGAGAACCGGCTCCGGCTGCCCTGAGAATACAGGGGGCGTGTAGCCGGCTTCTCTGTGCCCGTAAATCGTAGTGCCGTTCGTCCATACCCAGTCCCCCGCCCGCGGATTGATGTCTCCCATCGTAACGAGCCTTCTTCCTCTGGCATCCCAGAACACTCCGTTCCCCCCTCGGACAATCTGTACACGTTCCATTTAGTCTCTCCTAAGCCCCAACAATCACGGCCTGGTTTCCGCATAGCTCGCACCAGACGTACTGCCCGTTATGGATGTTGATGTCTACGGCGAGCGTATACCGGTATCCCCGCCCGTTCACATACGCATAGTCCCCGGAAACCCGCGCCCGTAAAATGCCAGTGTCTTCTTTCTGCGCCCTTGCCTTATCTGTTTTCGATTGAAAATTTTTCTGCAGCAAGACTTCACGCAGCCCGGCGAGTCCATACATCAGTACCACCTCACAATCTCTATCGTCTGCTTCAATTCCGCAGGAGTCCGTATCACGCGGTTGGATTCCAGATAGTAGTCATGCCCCTCATAGCGGATCCTGTCCGTAAAGTCTATGAGATGCGGATACTGCCAGATGTCCATGGATATGCGTTCCTCCGTCTTTCTGTTCAGCCATTCGATGTCTTGGGTGAGCTGCTTCAAGAACGCATCGCCTTTGACAGGAAACTCCGTATCAAAAAGAGCAGCTCCTTCTGACGATACCCCGGAAGGATACTTCCCGCCGAGTCCCAGATTTGACTGGTTCATGACATAGCGGTTGGCTCTGCCTCCCGGCTTGCCGTTTCCCACCGATGACCCCTGATAGACATCATCCACGTACACACGCGTGCCATACCATCCGTTTCCTATGTACGAATGGCGGGTTTCCCTTTTCGTCCACGCTATGGTTCCCTCGTCAGAAGCGCTGCTGCCCTTCTTTGGCTTGGCTGAGATTTCTGTTTCTTTCGCAAGAAATTTCTCCCCCGCCGCAGAGATGGAGTAGTCATAGGTAACCGTAATGGTTTCACCTTCCTTGGTACGAGTCACTTTCTTTCGAAGATAGTCATCGAAGTCATAGTCATAGGAAACTGTTTCGCCATTGTTTGACTCATAGACCAGAAGGCCGTATCGGTAGCTGCATGACGATCCGCTGAAACTGATCGTTCCTGTAAACCCAAGGGGCTCTACAGTGATACTGCCTCCACGGGCGGTATGGCTACCTTTCCCCGACCAGACCGACCGCACGAGCTTCCTGTCAATGTCAGGCCTGCTGTGCTTCGTTCCCGTGATGTCTATCGTCCTTACCTCGTGCCCTCTCTGGATGATGCAGAGCGTATCGTTCCGTAAGAACACATTGATCCACCTCTGCGGCAGGTTTCCCATCCAGCCAAAGAGGCTCCCGGCAAGGTTCTGTATGGTAGCCCCGATTCCTTCATAGGTGGATTCCGGAGTGAAATCGTCAATAGCAATAACCAGCTTCTTTTTCAAAATAGAAGCGATCTTCTCCGCATGGTCTTTGGCTGTCGCATTGGCTGTATGAAGCTGGTAATTGAACGGCGTATAGAGGAGCTTATCCACGTCATACATTCCTGTGATGGTGCGCATGAGCCCGGTTCCGCCTGTCTCATACACAAGAAAGCGGTAGGGAAAATCCAACAGTTTTCCTTCTATGGCTGATTCAAGGGGAAGATCATAAGGCGTCACCATCTGGAAGGTATCGGACAATGTCCCGCGTACCAGGCTGATGGAAATCTCCGATGGATTCAGACCTTTGGCGCTATAGGGAAGCCGCCGGACAGTATCACTGTCTGCCCGCTGTCGGCTTTTCACGAACATCTCCGTATCTGCCTGGTTCTCAAGCCGGTACACAAGGCGTCTTCTGGCATCCGCGTTCAAAAAGATATGGTTTTGGGCCCGCCGGACAGTATCCGAATGGACATACGTCATCCCTATCGTGCCCACAATCTTTCTTGCCGTATCGGCATTCTGCTTTACCCATCCGGCAGCATTCCTGTCGGTATCGGCGTTGAGGGAAACCCTGATCCCAGGCTTATAGGTCACAAAGACTTCAAGGGGCGGATCATGCCTCGATGTATCCGGCGGCTGATGCGTAACATACACATCAAGCGGCGATTTGGTGGCACTCATAGGATCACACTTTCGCTGATTTCAAACTGAAGCTCGCAGCCTTCACTTCATCCAGAGTCATATCCTTGATGTACGACATGCCGTAGACCATGCTGGCCCCAGAGATTTTCTGCGTGCTGCTGTACACATCCTTCTCACCGTCATTCACGGTGCCTGTCAGCGCGTTGACCTTGTCCGAGTTGAAATGGATATCCCTTGCAGAAAGTGTGACGCCAGTGATGCAGATGCTTTCACTTCTGGCCAGGATTTTCTTTTCTAGGTCATCCGTATCAATTTTCTGCGTCAGAACCTGATTGACATCGGAGGCCTCTGCCTGCGCCGCCCCGATGCCCTTCCATGTACCCTCCGGTTCGGTCAGCCTGGCTGTCACAACTTCCTCATGGCTGATGTCATAGTCGGCAATAATCACATTGAAGAAATAGTTCTTCTCGCTTTCTGTTTTCAGCCATACGCCATTAAACGGCTTTCCATCATAGCAGTTGCCCTGACGGACAGCCACCTTGTCCCCGTTCATCCAGACCTCGATGATGCCGTCATTGACGCCGGATCGCACATGCATGATGAAATCAATCGATGCCCTGTCTGCATGCTTGGTGGTAAAATTTTTTTTATCTCCGCTGAAAATGACCTTGATATAATCGCTTTCATCCAGGCGTACCCCCGTCGGCCATCCCGTCCCCGTCACTGAAATAATCCCGGAAACATACGCCCTCTCCATAGAGAGCTTGATCCACACGTTGGTAAGTGGCTCCGGAAAGGTGACCGATCGGTCATCGCTGTTATTGAAAAATGCCACCCCGTTTGCCGCATTGATTTTTGTATCGTTTACAGTTGTACCGGCACGGTCCAGTAATTCTCCGTAGCCGGGATTCACATACTTGTAAGCCATATCTTTTCCCCCTTAGACCGCCTGCACCACGACTTCCGTATGGATGACCGTACTGCTGTCCCTTTCAGGCGCTTCTTCCGAAGACGAGCTGACCTTGATCCAGAAGATGACATTCTTATCCCGTATGATATCCGTAATGCTGATCTGGCTCCCCCAGACGCCCTGCTGAGCCATCTGCTCAGGAACCGCGGCAAAGCTCGAGCGCGAATCCGTCTGCGAGCAGGAAAGAGTGGCCGCCTTGGCATCAGATCCGCTGCCGGGGCCTGTGATATTTGTGATGTAAGGCGTATGGCCGCCTCCCGGGTAAATTTCAGTGATGGTAATCAATGCGCCGGATACAGTTGTCGTAAACTGCTCTGATCTTGCCTTGATGGCCGCCGCGATATTGCCGGCCGTCGCTTCAATACTGCTCCCTACAGAAAAATCGGTCCCCGCCGTCAGCGCTACGTCGCCTACGGTGATCGTATCCCCCGGCGAGGCATTGGCCGTGACCTTGATGACAGCCTGCCCGGAAATCGATAGATCCTTCGCCACCTGCCAGCGCCCTACATTGCCGCCAGTCGGCGTATAATTTGTCCCGTCATAGTGATAGGGCTGGATAAACGAGGTACCGCTGCTCTCATAGCCTTTCTCGCACCGGATGGCGCACTTGATGACCTTCGATTCATTCTTCGTCGCATCCAGCGTCACGGAAATAGGCGCCGTCATGAGACCGTTTTCCGAAACCACGGTCCCGTCCTGAAGCCCCGCGCTAGGATTGTTCGTATAAATATGATAATAGTTTGCCATGCTGCATTCTCCTTATGCTCCCCAGAACTCAAGCTCCAGCCTGTGATAGTTTTCGTGATATTCGACGTAGCTGTCCTTTTTGATGACGACCCGCATATCCTCCCATGTGTTTCCTGCGTGATCCACAATAGTGACTTTCTTTCGCTGCACCCAGTAGTTGTACACTTTCTCATAGTCCCTGTATGCCAGGATGACCGTGCAGCTGATCACATCCCCGGCGTCCACATGTCCGTAGTCTTCCACGACCACGCCGTCTATCGTCTGGTGCTTTTCCTGCCGGTCGTCCGGCGTAATGCTCCAGTCCTCCGGCCGCCGGAAAGCAGCCGCATCCCCGATCCTGAGTTTCAGTGCCATCATGCACCTCCGTAAGCAAGCTGCGATCTTCTCGCAGCATCGGCGTATACAACCTTGATCCGGTCAGCCACATTGTCCGCCATCTTCTTCATCCCGCTCTCATCCATGTAGGTACCGCCCTGGATGGTAACATTGGCAGTAAATCCTGGAATGTCACGGTTAAGTTCGCTCCCGCGGTAAACAGGAATGGTGTTCTCCCCCAGGCGCTTTGCCCAGAGGTCGGTTTCAAGACCCGGCACCAGATTGTTCTTGACGCTGTTCATAAGCTCGGCAAACCGGGAGACTTCCTCCGGACTTGTCATGTCATTCTGGATGCCGTACTTTTTACGCATCGCCATAAGGACTGCCATTTTCGCATTGTTCATCCTGGTCTCTGTATCGCCCTCCCCCGCCATGGCCTGTCTCATGATTTCAAGGTACTGGCGGTTCTCCTTCAGCATGGAAAGTGCTTCCTGCTGCCGGGCTTTCGTCTTTTCGTGTTCTGCCCAGCGGGTGGCTGTGACTTCATCCACGCCTTTCTGGATCCACGCCTTCTTCTCGCGGTCAATATCGTCCAGGCGGTTCTGCAGTTCGGATTTCCAGGATTTGTTAATCTGGGAAAGAGTCCCTTCATTGAAATCCATCATGACCTTCGCTTTGGCCGCTTCCGTGTATCTTACGATGTCGGCTTCCTTAGCTCCTTCGGATTTCAGCTTCTCCGCTTTGAGGTCAATATCATGAAGCTGGTTCTCAAGGTCGCTGTGCGTCAGCTTGTAGATTTCATCCGTGAGACCTGCCCCGCCGCCGGATGCTGCCTTCTTCGCCTTCGCCATGGCTTCTTCTACCTTGCGGCGGGTTTCCTCAGCGGACTGGGACGCATCGCTTTTCTTTGCTTCCTGCTCTTTAGGCTTTTCTGCGTCCTTTGGCATGTAGTCAGCCATCGCCCAGTTCCAGAGCCTGCTGATGCCGTCTGCAAGCGCTGTGTCTCCCAGGGTCTCTTTCATAACTGCCAATGTTTCCCGGCAGTCCTTGATCTTGGCTTTGATGAAATTCGCAACGGCCCCGGCATTCTTCATGTTGATGCCAAGACCGTCAAAGGCTTCGCCTGCAAGCTTGCAGGCATCTACCGCAACGCCCCCGATGCTTCCGATGGTCTTTACCACGGACTCTATATCCGACTTGTTGTCCTTGATACCCTTCACGAGTGTTTCAATAGCTTCATTGATGTCGGGCATCAGATCAGATACGACAGGCATGAAAGCTGCCCCGATAGCACCGGAGAGCTGTCCCATGGAAACTTTCATCTCGTTCCACTCCATGTTCATCCTGTGTGCTTCATCCGGGTTGAGAAGCCCAGTGGTAGGAATTTTGGCCGCCCGTTCCTGGAGCTCTGCCATGTCTTTCAATACAGGCACAAGCTCAGCGCCGCGGGCCCCCAGGAGCTGGGAAACGAACTCGCTTTCAAGTCCGGCCGCTGCGGCATTCCTGTATCCTTTGGCAAGGGCAGTCAGCTGCTGATTGACCGGGAGCAGGTTTCCGGCGGAATCCTTCATCACGACACCAAAGGCAGACAGAAGCCGCGTGGTATCATTGCCGTCTTCCCCTGCGCTCTGTATGGCTTTGTCCAGACGGATGATGGCAGGAACTGCAGCCCTTGCATCCGCTCCTGCCAGTTTGAAAACCATATTCATTCTGGCGGCTTCTGCATTCGTAGTATGCATCCTCTGCGCAAGACCATAAATGTTGTTTCCGGCGGTCATGGCACTCTTGGCCATGGCGATAAGCCCCGCACTGACCGCTGTCGTGACGCCGACCGCTTTTCCGATGGGGCCGGACATGAAGCCAAGAAGGCCAAGATCACCTGCCCCCTGTGCCAGGACCGACATGGCGCCTGCACCATTGGCAACGCTGTTGACCATGCGCCCGGCGATCGAAGTCTGCGCGGAACGTTCCTTTCTTACCGCGCGCAGCTGTACTTCGAGATTGGCATAGGCTTTCCGTTCATTCAGGAGCCTTGTTTCAAGGCGGGCACTCGCTGCGCTGTCCGCACCCTTCGCCTGGGCCATTTCCCGATAAGCCGCCGCGACCAGCCTGATCTTCTGCCGCTGGAGGTCAAGCTGGCGGATAAGCGCCTGCTCCCTTGTATCTATGGAGCGGGCTTTGTCCTTGGCTCCGTCCAGCTTAGAAAGGTCGATGTCCGCCTCAATGCGGATCTTTTTGTTCTCGTGGTTGATCCGGCTGATCGCCTGGTCTACCGTCTTTCCTGCCAGGGCAAAGTCGCTTGAAAGGGACGACAGATCAAGCCCCAGCTTGGTATAGAGCGCTGCTACAGTTTCACCCTTTGCCACAGTCTCTCCCCCCTCCTTACCTAGAAAAAGCCCGCCTGATCAATCGGTGTCAGGCGGGGCGAGTTTTCAATTTTTTCTTTGATGACGATAAGGCTCAAAGCATAAAGCAGATCTGTGTCCATCAGCTCGCTTTCTGTCCAGTGGTAGCGGGCATGAAGAAACTCCAGCCATCCCAATACGGCTTCCATCGGGGCAAGTGTCAATCCGCCTGCCCCGCTTCCCCGTTTGGGATTTCTGCCATTTTCTGGTTTACGAGAGAAACGATCCATTGAAAAATTTCCTGGTACAGCGGACGGATGCGGGTAATCGGAAGCTCATCCTCGATGACCTTGGCTGTCACGGGCGCATCAAAAACGCTCGCAATGAGCTCGGCCATCCTATCAAGGAACTCCTCCGCCGGAATCTCTCCTGTGCCTGTTTCAAAGGCCATGAAATCACGCCATGCCCTGACTTTAGGTATCTTCGCTTTGTATGTCTTCCCGCCGATCACAATCGTTGGTCTGTTCATCTGTGTATCCTCCCTTATCAGGTTCCCGCTGTCTCTACACTCGCATACCACTTGGTACCCGTGGTATCCTCAAATCCCTCAGCATCTTCATCGGCGACGCGCTTCCAGGCATTGTCGTATTCTCTTACAACAAAGTGGCCGACGAGCTTTGGCGTATTCCAGTGGACGGAGCTGTCCTTCCCCTGAAAATTATCCTCGGGCTCGGCAAACTTCCCCTTGAGAAGTTTTACATAGCGCTTCTTCGTATTGGATTTCACCGATTCGAAGAGAATCGCCACATACGGCGCTTCATCGGTCGACTTGTACTCCATCACGCCCTTTTCCACGGTGTGCCCCAGAAGCGTTCCCAGGTCCTTTACGGAAACCTGCGCCGTTTCAATAGTGACCTCGATATCCCCGAGATAAGAGGCAATGTCGAAAGGTGCATCATCCCCGTAAAGGGTATTCACCCCGGACGACGGCTTCACGTCGATTGTCTTGACGCCTGCAATGCTGACAGGCGTTTCATAGGTCACCCCTGTGCTGTCATCAGTCTTTAGTACGGCATAATGCAAATTTCGCACGCCGATCAGTACTCCCTTGCTCATTTGTTTTTTCCTCACTTTCTGCAATAACAAACCGGAGCGCCGATACACGGATCTTCCCGTCCATCATCCGCTCCGTACTAATCCTCGTCCATCCGAGGTTCTCCATAATTTCACGCACCCGCTGGATAACCGGCATGTCCGATCCATCCTCGGATAGCGCAGAGAGCTGCACAGTGACACGCCTTGCCAGCTCCTGGTCATCCCCAAAGAGATGGGGCACATCGGAAATCACCTGGAAGCAGAGAACGGGATAGCGCCCTGAGTAGGACGTCATGTCCTGCCGGATGCTTCTCTCTCCCTCTGCCAGGATCGATGTCAGCTCTGTGTCGGCTCTCAGTGTAAAGAACACTTGTTCAATTAGATCCATTTTTGATTCCTTTCGATATCGCCTTTCTCAAAGCAGCCTTGAGTGCTTCGCGATAGCTTTCCCTGTGTGCATCCATGGCCGGATAGAAAAACGGCTTGTTGATCCTCGGGGAGAATTCAACAAACCGTCCGTATTTCACACCGTTCTTTGGATTTGGCGCATCCGCCAAAATTTCGATTGCCGTCTTATTCTTGTTCCACCGCCAATGGATAGAATCCCGAAGGCGCCCCGTCCTTACAGGCACCCTCGACTTCATATCCTGGACGATCCTGTCCGCTTCGATTTCCATCTGCCGCCGGAGCGCTTCTACCACTTCCGTGCCATACATTTCTTCCAAAGCAGCAAAGTTGATATATCTCCCTTTTGGCATACATCACCTCAAAGATTGGTGTCTTCAGTCACGCACTCCATGTAGGTCAGCTTGTGCCTTCCACAGGCATCGACGGGCGTCCCCATGCACTTAAAGACAGAACCGTTCACTTTGAAGCGGCTCGCCGGGCTAAGATCCTGCCGATAGCGCACCACTATAAGCACTTTCCTTATGATGTGCGACTCGGCTGTGGTTTCATACATCTCCGATGCATGGTTCTCGATATACGCCCAGACCGTGCTGCCCTCTTTGTAGGTGATACGCTCATTGCCATAAGAGTCGGTAGAGCCGGAAGGAATCAAGATCGTAACGCGCTGGCGAAGCTTGCCGGCCGTGACTGTCTGCAAAATCCGTTCTTCTGTCGTCATTTCATGCGCCTCCTTTCCAATAAGAAAGCTGTGTGATCATGGACCTAACTGGATAACTGTAATTCATTTCCACCTCTGCGAAGCTGCCACTCTTTACCCCGCCAATCTCATCTCGCTCCGGGGCCATAGGCTTCAAGAGCGTGACTTTATGTGTGAACCGTCCCGGATTTCTCTTGAACACTTCAAGCGCCCTGCTTGATGACAGTGAAGGCGGCGGTATAGGTGTTGATGTCGGTGAATCTGCAGATAGCACGGACAAGTACGGAGTTTTTGCGGAAGCCTGCTGATTCATCTGCCGCTACTTCCAGTTCCGGGTAAGCGATATGGTACATCGCGCGGAAATCGCCAACCAATACCGTGTTGTCGGCCAGTTCGTCATTTTCTACGACAATAACCGGGCGACCTTCGAGCTGGCGGATGGTGCTGCCGTTTGCGTCTCTGGTGAGCAGGTAGCGGCCTTCTTTATCAGATACGACGGCCATTGCCGCGAAGGTCTTCTGGTTCATGACGATGGTCGCATTCGCACCGGCATCCAGCGGCAGGGAAATGACGGCAGACTTGATCGCATCAAGGCCATCTTTGGACGCAATCGCGGTAACGGTCTTCGCGGTGGCATCAACTGCCGCCTTGGCACCAGAAAGGATTTCTTTGTTGACCGCCTTCACATAGACGCGGTTGAACAGTTTTCCGATCACCGCCATGACGTCAGTCTTCGCGTCCATCAGCAGTTCGCGGGATACCGGGATGATCGCGCCCTTAGATGCCAGGTTGAATTTGGTGGAGGTGAATACGGCTTTCGTTTCTGCGATCGCGTTGTTTTCATCGAAATCGGTCAGTGTTACAGCCTGAGAGTAGTCGATGATCGGGACAGAGCCGGTGCGGGTACCCACGGAGACGGCGGTAGTCAGAGTGCGCAGGTCATTATTAATACCGTTATTTTCTTTCAGGTCAAGCAGTTCGGACGGGATCAGCACGCCGCCGTCTGCCCCGGTTGCGCCGTTCTGTCCAGTCGCTGCGCCAAAGAATTTGGCGGTATCTTCATTCTTAATACCGAGAAGGTAAGATTTCAGTGCTGCATTAAAAGATTTCTTGTCCATGTTGTTTTCTCCTTTGTTTTTGGAATTCTTCGCAGTAGCTTCTACTTCGAGCTGCTTTTCATAATCAGACAGTGCGTCCTGCAGCTTATCCTGCATTTCAACCGGCACAGTCTCTTTCTGATCGATCAGTGCCTGGATCTCTTCTCTCAGGGCCTTGATTTCTTTTTTCATTTCAAGACTTTTTAACATTCGATGTTCCTCCATCTAAAATAGCGAGCCAGTACGCCTCGGTCTCTTCGTCCAAATGGTCGGGCGGCTTCGCGCGTTGCGTCATATTTCTATGAGCAGTGAGTTGTTTATAGCTCGGCGCCTTATTGCCGTAGGCCGCCCGGTAAGCAGGCAGCGCGCAGTTGATAATAAACAGGTCTTCGAGGTGCTGATAGCGGCGGATATAGCCATTGATCAGCGCCTCAAGCTCGGCCATAGTATATCCCGCAAACTGCTCCGGGCGAAGGTGAAGCTCCCCAAGCGCGATAGGCTCTAAAGTTTTTAAAAAATCGGTGAATGACGTAAAGGACGGACTTATGTCTTCTTTCTGACTGCCATGATCTTTTTTGGGTCGCCGATAGCTCCCGATTTAGCAATAGCCTTAAACAGGGTCACAGACGCCGACGTGAACTTTCCTTCCGCCATGAGCTGGGTAAAAAGATTGTCGAGTTCATCGTCGGAAAGCACCGTCCCGCCGCCCGCGAGCCCCCATCGAAGCAGGGAGTATACGGTATGCAGCGGGATCGTCACACCGTTCTGAAGCCTGCCTAAGGTGACCAGCAGGCTTTCGCCCAGTTCCTTTTCCAGATTGAAAATACTTTTGACGGTAAATCGTACCTTGTACTCTTTCCCACCAATCTTCATTTTTTCATCAGCTTCAAGAATCATCAGTCTTTCCTTCTCCTCCCTCGTTTGTTGCACTGTCCCCGAGAAGCCCAGTCCCGCCGCGCTGGCTCAATTTGTCCGCCGCCGGATCGTCACTTTCGGGATAGCTCAAAGAAATGCGGGCTTCATTGGGCGTCAGGATGCCCGCGCCCGTATACGCGCAAAGCACGCTGGCCTTCGCGCCCGCATCTAAGAAATCAAATACGTTATTGCAGATATCGAACCGGAAACCTTTCTGCCTCTGGCGACGCGTCAGAAGCTTGATCGTCAGCTCCAGCGCATACTGGTTTACGATCGGCGCAATCGTATTATTATAAAAAGACGTCATCTGCGTAGTAGAAAACGTTGCAGTCCCTGCCCCTCCTACCACGTTCAGCATGAAAAGCGGGATGCCAAAGAAACTACTGATTTCCTGCGTGTTGATGGTCTTCAGCGTATCGAAATAGTCCTTGATATTATTTGAGATGTTCGAAGCGCTCATTCCGGCAGGCAGAGGCAGGATCGTGCTATCTGTATTCGACAACAGCTCTTTCACCTGTTTCTGCAGTACCTTCTGTTTGGATACGGAAAGATCGGAAGTATATGAGAGCACGATAGTCCCGCTGAATCCATTTTCAACGCTGGTCCGCAGCGCACTTTCGACTTCAGCATTCCCATCCAGTGTATTCCGGATCACTTCGAGAGCGCTTCTGCCGACCAGCCCATTCGCAGAGTACGCCTTCACATGCAGCATCTCTTCCGGAAGGATGGTGTAGGTCCTACTGGTTACCGTGTCCGTATACTCGTAGACGATACGCCGCGCCCCATCAAGGATGTTGGCATCATCCCAGTACATACGGACGCGAGCCGCGTCCAAAGGAACTAAGGCCGTCAGGTTACCCAATTCGTCGCAACAAATATAGGCAAAGGCGTTCCCGCACCCGAGCCGCTGCTTCTCCATGTACTCCCAGAAGGAATAGGCATTGATACCGGGATACGGCTGCAAGTTCAAGACTTCCTCGAATCCCGCCATCAGTCGGGTGATTTCCTGATGGTCTTTCCCGTAGAGCCCCCATCTGGTCTGTGCGATCTGCCTGGCAAGCGTCTCAATGCATGTCGAATACACGGCATCGCCATTGGCGTCCACCGTTACACGCCGACCGCGCCCGATGGGGATCACGCTGGTACGCGGACCGTCCCGTTTCCGGTTCGCGGCGAAGCCGTTGAAGTACGCCTTGATTCGGTCGAACATGGTATTACACTCCCTTCGCCTGATCCATCAGCACCTGCAGATTTTCAGGTACGATATACGCATTCTTTCGCCGCAGGTCTTCCACCTGCTTCTTCAATTCGCGGTTTTCCTGCACAAGGTTCACCAGCGGAGCCTCGGCCGCCATGCCGTCTTTTCTCTTTGTGGCCACCAGAGAGACGTGGTCAAAGGTGGCAGCGGCTTCCTCCCCGGTCAGATACACATCACCTTTTTCGATCGCGTCAAAGATATCCCCATTGTCACAATGTTCGTCGATGATGTTATGCATCACTTTGTCGATAGCCTCCATGCCATCCGCATCGCTACGAAGCTGAGTTTTAGATCCGATAGAAATCGTCCAGCAGTTGTGCAGCATGAGCAAGCTGTTCTTGTCAATTTCGACCGCATCACACGCAAGAGCAATGATAGCCGCCGCGGATGCTGCAAGAAATCCGACACGCGCCGTCACCTTGCACTTCGCGTTTGCGATGCAGTGCGCTGTTTCCAGTCCCTCGAAAGCATCGCCTCCCGGAGAATCAATATGCAGCACCACGTCCTCTGTGGCGTTTTCAATTCGCTCCCGAAGGGTCGACAGATCGTAAATTGTACCAGTAATAAATAAGTCCATCATCATTCCTCTTTCCTGTACATTTGAAGCTGCGTCAGCATCGCTCGCGCCGTGTAATCCATTGTTACCACGCCGGTAAGCATACCCTCGCGCCGATCATACGCATTCGGCATCCACTGGGTCAGTACCCACATATCACATTTATCGGAAAACACGGAATCTTTGGTATAGATTTCATCAAAGTCATCCACCGCATCACGGAGATAGGAATAGCCCTGAATAATGGCACTCGTGATATAGCTGTCATCTTCTTTGTGAGGGATACGCAGGTAGGCTTTTGCCTGGTTTATACTAATCATTCGTACTTCCCACCTCTCTCATCCATTCATCGACCATTTCATCGCCCGTAGGCAGGTCGCTATTGAAATCAATATACGGGGCGATAAATCCTGTGATCGCAGCATCTACGGGGTCGATACGGATATTGCTGTCAGCCCGAAGGCTGACTTTTTCCACGGAATAGAACCCGGATGGATTTCTAACAAGAAGAGAGTTTGTCACCACTTTTTCGAATATGTCTTCATGCCCGCGATGGTAAGCGAGCACCCCGTCTTTCAGATATTGCCCGAAGGCTTCGATATATTGGCTAAGCGCCTTTGGACTTTGATTCTGCAGTATGAAGGTATCACACACAGACTCCAGCCGATCCTGAATCCCCGCCACGTTGTACGGATCCGACGCAATGGTCACAAAGTGAAGCTCATTCTTTTCTCTCATCGTATCCAGTTGCTCGAAGATCTGCGGAGTATCGATATTGTCGCCGCCTGCCCCGTTGCATAAAAAAAGCTCAGTCCCGACATAATCGGTATAGCTGAACTTGTCTTTCTCTATGTGTTCCTGCAGTTTGTTCGCTGGCATCCACGACATGACATGCACGAATAACCGATGCCGCGCCGCCGGACTGTTTTTCTTCAGCAGCTTGCCCGTCTTGCTTTCGCCAACGAAGCAGAGAAGCACAACGCTGGAAAGGTCGAGCGTCTGAGACAGGTCAACGCCCAAGTACCAGTCCGTATAGCCCTTGGCTATTACATCGTCCATGCCATAGTCCACGCCGCATGCCTTCAGTTGATCATAGGAGCACAAGCTCCGATCTTCGGCAGAGTACCAGACATTACATTGTTTCGTCACGAAGGACTGGAGGGCGAATCCTTTTTCCGCGTATGCTGCGCGCGCCTTTTGCGCATACTTTTCTTTAATATGCTTCTTTACCGTAAACCCGTCTGCCTCAAACAACAATACCGGGTTCGCCTTCCCCCATGTGGTAATCTGCCCGAATTCTTTCGCCTGCAGCTCCTCCTGATTCGGTTCCGCTAGAAATAGAAACACGTTGTCAGGCAGCGCATCCTCGTAGAGCATTTTCCGAAGCGTCAGCCATTTCTTATGGTTGTCACTTCCCACGGAAAACTGCGCCGTCGACATGGTCACCAGCAGGGAGTCCTTAAAATGTGCCTGCCCATCTTGGATGGTCTTCGGGATAATTTCATCACAAAGCATCTCTTCATCAATGACCGCTACTTTGTTGGTATAGCCGTCGAGGGAATTCTTTGCACCCCCGCCGGTACGGAACATGTCGAGCCGGTTGCCAGTGTTCTTATTTTTCGCCCAGCAGGCCGTCTTATTGACATTGCTGAACGTCTCAGCAAGATACGGGTCGTTTTCAATAAACTTCGTGAACTCATTGAAGCAGATGGTCGCGTTCCGCCCTTTGCACGACGCCAGTACAATCAATTCATTTCGGAATTTACTCATTCCCATCAGGTAATGAAGCACACCGGATAAGAGAAAAGATTTCCCATTACGCCGCGCCATGTACAGGTTCGCCGTATTGACCACGTAACCACCATCAGGGGTCCTCAACCCGAATATGCCACACATGATGAATTTTTGTACCGGATACAGCTCCAGATGCCGGGGTTTCCCGTCTTCATCAATGTAAATCAGCATATGCAGGAACTGAAACAGCCGCCCCATGGCTTTCCCAGCAAAGTGATACCTGCCACTGGCGTACATGTCCAGGAAGCGGGCGAAGCAACGAAATTCAGATTCACCCAAGAGATCCATATCCGCTCTTTTAACTAGAGCTTTATAGTAATCCCCGATGAACTCAGACAGTTCATGGGGGATGTGCAGATGTTTCACCGCGTCTTCTATGTTCATGATCAAATCGTTTCTCGTACACCTCTTTCCCCTTCTGGATGCGGGCAATCGCTTCACTACGGTGCCCATTGTTATACCAGACATGGATCTCTTCGTGGCTGGCATGTCCGACCGGGATCAGATTATCCTCATCAAGAAATCGATCCGGAGCGGCGTCTCTTTCAGCAATATGATGGACGTATGCCGGATCACACTTTTCCCAGATACCGATGCCCAGCAGCCATACATCATAGCCCGAATATTTCAGAATCACAGCCTTGCGGCATCGCTGCCATACGCGCGAGTGATAGCGCCTTGTGCTTTCATTCATGCGAAGCCGTTTCTTTTGGTAAGCCGCCGCCATTTTTGCCCGGCACACGGGGCATTCTTTCCCAATGAATAACTGGTGACAGTTACTACACCGCTTAAAAGTCGCCATCTTTCTCCGCCTCATTCAGAATCCGGGTATATGGGTTACCATAATCCGCCAGCTCATCCTTGATTTCGCTGAACCGCAGTACCTTGTACAGATTCAGCGCAATTTTGTTATATTCCTTGTATAGGATAATTTTATTTTTCAATGCGGTGATTTTGACATCATCCTGCGCAGCTGCTATCTCTTGGCTGATTTCTTCGGACATCACCATAAAACGGCAATATTGAAGGATCAGCTCCCTGTTAATTTGGGTGACAGAACTGCATTTATGATTCAACGTCCAAATGTAGTCATTTAGCGCCTTAATCGCCCTATTTCTCTTAATGTTTGCCATTTTACCTTAATTTTCCGTCAATGATGAGAAAAAAAGAAAACTCCCCCGTCGATACGACGCAAGGCGTGCTGAAATTTTCAAACATACCCCCGCCTTGCCAATGAAAAAGCCATCCGATTTCTCGGACAGCTTTTTTATTTTTCTAATGCGCATCGCATCAATGCTTTATATTTCACCGCATCAAGCATGGTCTTGAAACAGTTATGCATTCGGACGTTCTGCTCGTCCAGTTGGGTTCCCTGATAAACCGTGTGCCTGGTTTCTATCTGCTCCGCTTCTCCATTGAAGACTAGATAGTGATAGAAATCTCCCTTTTGCGGAGTAAATGTGTATAGATTGATTGCGACATCATCTTCAAGCATCATCCCGATACACATAGGCGCAGGCTCGGGGGTTCGGGTATAGAGCTCGCCGGCGCGGACCACATACTCATGCCCGTTCAGCGAGAACCATTCACCTTCCCTGGCGCCCTTCAGTTTCATCAGCGCCATCAAGCATTTCTTTTCTGCCCAGCTATTCATAGTTAGCCTCCTATTTTTAATCAGGTATCCTGCCCTATTATACTACAGGCTGCCACGCAAAAGAGCGCCTCTCACGAGACGCTCTTCTACTGCAATCCTAAATATGAAAGGAGGCCAAGCATGGAAACGATAGCACAGATCGACTTGTGGGAATTTCTCCCCTGTGCGATTTCCCTTTTACTATTATACCATCATCCGATGTAAACTCATGTAAACTGTCAAGAGGTATTTTGAGAAATCACACGGATCGCGCGGTCTCGCATGCGAGCCAGCCACTGCCTTGTAAACCCGCGTTTCTTTTCGATCTCTCGCCATGACATGCCAGCCAGGTATCTATCGTAAAGGATCGTTTTCTCCTTCGCGTCGCGGCACAAGGCAAGCAATGCATACGCCTTCTTTCTCATGCTGGTGAGGGCGTCCATACATTCCAGCAGGCGCTTGTCCAGCTTGTCGCACCGTTCGATGATCTGCTCCAGCACTTGAGACAGGTCGGAGTTCACCGTGACAGTGATTTTGGGTTTATCGTACTGTACCGCCTTTACGGCGGCGATGTCATTTGCCACGTGTTCCCTTTCCTGTATCAGATCATAGAGCTCCTGCCGCCGGTTACGAAGTTCTTCGAAGAAATCTCTGACCTCTTCCTCTGTCATCTTCCCTTCCCTTTCTTCTCACGCCGGTGCGCCTCCTGCCAATACCGCTTCTGACAGCCTATGCTGCAGTACTTCTGCTTTGCGGTGTTCGGCTGAAACAGGTGACCACATCCGACGCAGAGCCTTGGCTTGTATATCTTCCCACAAAGAGACTGCTTTTTTTCATGTTTTCGCTCGAGCGCGCGTTTCTTCTTCTCTGCCATGTCGCTTGCCTCGTAGTACTTCAAGAGGATGACCGCGCCCGGATAGTCGTCTGCCTCCCACCCGCTGTCAGAAAGCTGCCGTGCCTTCGTCCAGAAGGCAGCGCTTGCCATCCACTCCAGATCAAAGTGCTCCCGCTCGCTGGGCATGATCCCGATATGTCCCCGGGCGTCGCTCTCGATCACCATGAAAAGGTAACCCTTTGTAAGCATGCCCGGCCTCAGGGTATCCTTCGCTAACAGCAGCTCGGTCACTCTGGCTCCCTTTCGGAAATAGAGGATCATACTTTGGTCGCCTCTTTTCTTTCTGATGTTAGTGAACCGCTGGAGTGCTTAAACCGCACCCCAGCCTCCTCAAATAAACACTGCCTTAGCTCCGCCGGTGTTACAAACCCTTTCTCTACTGTGTCGTAAAGTTCGAGACACATCTCTGCAAACCGTTCTTCCCGTCCGTCTTTCTTCATCAGCTCGCCGAAGTGATCATGGATGACCATGACCGGGATCGCGATCAGCTCTTCAAATAGCCTTGATACAGCTTCATTTTTTGCATGTGCCGCTAATTTTTCTGCTTCTTGCTTGACTGCCTGCGAGCACAAGTCTTTTAGATACTCCGGCTTGACCGTGAGTGTAGCGTTTTTATTTTTTTGACGCTCGATCTTCCTGCGCACCTGTCTGCTGAGCAGGGATCCGGTTGTGTCGATCATGCTTAGCCCCTCCTTGTCAATAATATCCGTTTGCATTATCCATCGGTATGACGTGCACCTGCAGCCCCGCGGGACGGGTTGTGTCTGCATAAACTTTTTTGCACTGAGTCAGAACTACTTGCTTATCGTCTTCATAGGCGATGCCGTTCAGTCCGTCGAGTACGACTTTCAAGATGTTGTCGATGTCCGGCTTTCCCGGGGGAAGTTTCCCCGCTATCGCCTCTGCCTTCTTTGCCCGCGTCCAGGACTTCGGGATCGGAAAGACCGCCTCGATCACGACCGTCACAGCCCCCTCAAAGCAGGGCCCGTGCTGTGCTTCATAAGCATCCTTGATCTGCCGTTCATACGACTTTGTTCTGCCCGGCGTGTAGACAGTCCCGCTTCGTGAAGAGAACCGTGGTCTTGCTTTGCCCTGTACCTTGCCAGGCACGAAGAAATATACCATACTCATCGCTTTCTCCTGAGCAGCCATTCGACGGTAAGAAGGATGGCAGCAGTTGCCACCAGCGAGCCCGTCAGCACCCCGACAAAGAACCATCCTGCACTATTCATGAGATTTTCCCTTCTTTCTTTAGTCTTCCCGCTTCCCGCGCTGCCATAGCATCCACCTCTGTCTTTAAGACCATCAGGTCGTGCACCACTCCCCGCTGGTCGTCCTGCAGGTCAGCGACGGCCAGCCAAAGATCCCCGATCTTCCCGAAAAGGAAAGCAATCGTCGCCAGCAGACACATCCCGACGATGCAGACGAAGAGCAGGACTTCCCACTCAGTCATGAGATACCTCCATGCGATCCTGCTTCGCCATATCCAGTATCTCTTTCATGCTGGTGACGTAATGCAGACAATCGCTCATGAAAAGCCAGTCGTCCATTTTCTGATACAGCTTTTCAAGCATCTTCCCCAATTCATTTTTTGAATAGCTGAACACTGTCAGCTTTACAGCTTTGATACGGTCTGTGTTGGACAGATCCGCGTAAAGATGCAAATTCCCATCTAAGTCCTTGTCGATATAGATCTCTTTCGGGTCTGTGATAATAGCCCCGTCTTCCGCCTGAATAATAATCATGGTTCTTCATTCCTCTCATGTGTAACTGTATAACCGTGAAACTCCATCCAATACTGATTGACTTCTCGCATTTTCATCAAAGCCTCTGCCTCGCTCTTGCACGGGAAGTCTTTGTTTGTCCATTTATCATCCTTCTCTATGTAGCGATGCATCTGCAGCAATACTTTTTTCTTCGGAGTCCGCCCCGTCCGGTCCGTATAGCTGCGGATCGTCAGCTCGATGCGGTCAGCGCCCTTCATAAGATGGCTTCGCATGACTGACCTCCTAGAGCAGTTCTTTGTAACATGCGGCAGCATCCATATGGTCCTCAAAGCTGATGCCTAGAGCCTTTGCGACCGTCGCATTCATATAAGTCAAGAACAGATACGTGCACTTATTCGCTGGACTCTCCAGAGGGATCGCTTTCACCTCAGGATGATCTGCTGCAAAGAAAGCCGCAACCGCTGAGCTTGCAATAGACAAGAAGGCAGCCACGAGCTCACCCTTATCTTTGGCACCTACCAAAGTCTTGCACCCATACTCGCCACTAACCGCGATGAGCACTTCTTTTGTTTCTGGGATAAGAGCTTTCATTTCATCCGCTTTCTTCGCGATGATCTCATACATCTCTTGTTCTGTCATGATTCCTCCTAAAATACAAATCTGTATTTTTCTGACTTTTTCTGACTGCTTACAAAATCAGCTGATTTGCTATCATAAAAAGATATGTCTAAATCCAGTCAACTCTTTTTACGGTGAGTGAAGGGGTGGAAGGGGTGGGTGTGTATGTTAAGGAACACCCACCCCTTACACCCCCATTCACCGCGTGAGATGAAACCCGGACATTCTATCTATATTTCCTATATAGAGTTGTCCGGGTTTATGTCCTACTTTAGCGGCATTCATCCAAACGCCTAATTCTTCCATTTCTGCCGGTTATGTTTTCATAAACCTGAATAGGCTCGTTTGCTCGCTGTAAATACCGACGCACCGTTCGTTCAGAAATTTGCATCTCATCTGCCAGATTGTTCTGATTTACTACATCCCCATTCGCTAAATGATGCTCCAGCGTCCGGATGAATTCTTCATAGCGATCATTTTTGTTCTGCGTCTGTGTGATGTTCCCCTTGACGCGGTTCCCTTCTACGCTGCCTTCGGTACGCTTCGGATCGATATCAGGGGCGAGCGTGTGGAGCGGATACTGGAAGAGGATGGCCTTCGGCTTCGGCGTCTTGAATTCACGAAGGATGCAGGTACAGCAGTAAGCGACATCGCACCCATACTGTTTCTTTTCCTCCTCTTTCAGCTCGATCGCCGTCAGGTCGATGATGGCATCAGCATCACGGGAGAAGACGCCCGAGCCGCTGCCGCGGTCGGTGGCACGTTTCCCGCCCTGCGCGCCCTTAGAGTGATGGTGGCAGTAGATGACAGAGCATCCCAGCTCGCGGCAGATATAGTCGAACTGATTGCCAAAGTACGCCATATCGCTGGCAGCATTCTCATCGCCCGTGATGACCTTGTAAATAGGATCGACGATGATCGCTTCAAGATGCATGTCCTTACACCGCCGGACGATGATTTTCGCCAGTTTGTCCATCGGGAGCGCCTTGCCCCTGAGATCCCACACGATGAGATTGCTGGAGCTGGGATGCATCGGCATGCCCTTTGCCCGGTAGATGTGCTCCAGTCGGTCGATGAAAGACTTCTCGTCGATTTCCAGATTGATATAGAGGACTTTCCCCTGCCGACATCCCCATCCCAGAAACTCACCGCCGGACGCAATGGCAAGCGCCAGCTGCATCAGCCAGAAAGACTTCCCCGCCTTCGAGGGGCCGGTCAATATAGCCTTGTGCCCCAGACGGAGGATGCCATCGATCAGGACCGGGTTCAGAGGCGGCGGGTCATCGATGACCGTATTGAGCGGGAGGAATGGTGGCAGATCATCCTGCTGCTCTTCCATCCATGCGAGCCATGACAGATAATCCTTCTGCCCCTGATTGACGCCGATCAGAAACTGCTTCTTGCCGTTCCGCGTGACGCCCGGCATGCGGGACAGGCGGGACGGATTCTTGTTCTGCTCGTCGACTTTGAAGCCGTTTTTGTTGCAGATGTCGTAAATATGGGCGACGCGTTCATAGTATTCCTTCTGTGTCGCAACATCGACATGGACGATGGCATGCACCGACTTCCCGCCGGAGTAGACGATGGCAGCGCATGGCAGCTGCAGCTGGCGTATGAGCGCCAGCTGCTGGCCGAGCGGCAGCG
>ERZ1034980.594-NODE-594-length-25623-cov-7.797677_pt1 | contig 25623 bp, 46 predicted proteins | sample MGYA00520622_ERZ1034980 | MGnify/ENA primary metagenome ERZ1034980 (study PRJEB33766, sample SAMN09781791) | gut metagenome | biome: gut microbiome | host: Homo sapiens | place: Madagascar | study: EMG produced TPA metagenomics assembly of the PRJNA485056 data set...
AAAGTCTTTCTTGTTGTTTGTTTTTTTATTTTTCTGTTTTCTGCTCAAACGTCGATAGCTAATAATCGTGTTTTGTTTGAAACCGAAGATGAGTTTGCACATGCGTTTGATAGATATTATGCTGAAGTAAGGGACTATTGGGGTGGAATGATTACTCCTAAATATGAGATTAAAGGAACGCGTGGTTCCTTTGATTTTGATTATTGCAGAAAAACAGAATGGGCAAGATCATATCATAGGTTTTCAGTAGAATATCATGGGAAATACACAAATCCTAGTTATCACGAGGCTTATTTTGCGTGTTATTATGATTCTGAATTAAGAAAGATAACACGAATATCTATAAAATCTGATGAAGTTTGGAAAAATAAAGAGTGTAGGCATAGATTCCAGACCGTATCTTTGGTAATTGCCAGAATGCTTAATCTTGTTCCGAGAGATGTTGATTTGGAAAAAGGTGTATTCTTGCCAACATACAATTATGATGGTTTTCTAGAAAAAATAGAAATTACTGATGAATCTATAAAAAAAATGTTTGATGAAGCAAGGAAAAATAGCGATTATAGTACTAAAAAATACGATAGAGCTGGATACATAATAGAAATTGATATATCTCCATGCCGAGATAGTATTGAAATGAGTATTGAAAAGGAAAACTAAAAAAATAAGAAGCCGGGCGATCAATCGCCCGGCTTCTTTTGTTTGTCCAGCTCGGCTTGTATGGCGTTGAAGACCTCACGCATCATTTCCCAACCGCCGGGAGTCTTGGCGATGCCGCGTATTACGGCTTTGACGAACTCGTTTGAGCCTGCCAGAACTTCGTCTACGATCTCGTCGTCCTCGTTGGGAGGAAGCCGCATCGGTTCTTCGCCGGTTTCCAGCCATTCGAGGCGAATGCTGTATTGCTGGCTGATCAGCATTAGTACGCTGCGCTGGGGTGTAACGCGATCAATCTCATAAGTCATGAGTTGTCCTCGGCTTAACCCTAGGGAAGCTGCGAATTCCTCTTGACTGAGTTTTCCTTCTGCTTCCTTGCGAACTTGTTTGATTCTTTCGCCCATTGTCATTGTAGTCACCTCCTTTTGTGTTTCTGAACGCATTATATCACTAATAATGAGAAAAGTAAACTTATTTAAGCGATTGTGGTATCAAAAAATATTTTAAAAATGTGTTGACAATCGCATCAAAAAGAGCTAAAATGACGACGTAGTCACAAAAAGAAAGGAGGTTTGGCGATTATGGTCGCAGAAAAGGTTATGGCGAATGAGAAGGTCGATATCCTCAAAACCTTCATCGGTTTCCCGGAAGCCATCCAGAACGCTTTTGCGGCGGGTGTCCTGTTCGGGCAGCTGAAAACGAGCATGGATAATGCGGAGCAGAAGAAGGAGAGCTAAAACAAGGCTCTCCTGACACAGCAGGAGAGCCTTTTATGAAGAAAGGAGTTATAAATGGAAGAAAACAAAAACCTTTCGACGTTCGTCAGCGACCAGTTTGGTTCTGTTCGGACGTTGACTATCGATGGCGAACCGTGGTTCGTCGCGGCGGACGTGTGCCGGGCGCTGGGGCTGGAACAGACTCATAAAGCCCTGAATCGTCTTGACGAGGATGAAGTAGGTGGGGGAATTAAAATCCCCCACCCGCAGTCGCCCGAAAAAACGATTACGGTAAGCATCGTCAATGAGCCTGGCTTGTACAGTTTGGTGCTTGCTTCCCGCAAGCCCGAAGCAAAATCCTTTAAGCGGTGGATCACCCACGAGGTGATTCCGGCGATTCGCAGGACTGGCGCTTATGCCGTGCCGGGAACGTCGATGATGACCGCTGAACAGGCGGCGGTGCTGCTGGAATCGATGCACGCATTCGTGCAGAATCAGAGCGAGTTCCTCGCCTGCGCATCGAAGGTGCTGGATGCGATGAATGCGTTCACCGATGTGTCAGGGAAACTGGTGCAGGCGGTGCTTGACACGAAGGCGCTTTCGCCTGCGGAAGAGAAGCCCGCGCCGAAGCCTGAACAGGCGAAGGATAAGCCGAAGGCTGTTCCCGCTAACCAGCACGTGTCGGACGGGGCGATTACGCTTGAAGAAGCTGCTCTGCGGCTCGGCACAACGCGAAAGAACGTCTGCGACGCTCTGCGCGTGGCTCGTATCTGCTACCGACAGGGGAACAACGATGCACGCCCTTACAGAGTGTACACCGAACGGGGGCTGTTTGACAAGATTGTTGTCAAATATTATCGCTGCGGCGCGGAAGAGACGCAGACGCTGGTCACTCCGACCGGGCTTGAGCTGCTGGCTCAGATTTTGGAGGATGAGAAGCTGTGAGAATGGATGCCTATCGTTTTCTGTTCGGTCTGATCTCGCTGTTTGTGGCGTTAATCTGCTGTGCGTTGATGTGTCTTGTCGGTGAAGCCATGGAGCGTGTAGTGTTTGCAGAACTGGCACTTACGAACATTGTGAATGTAACTCAGCTTTGGTGGATGTAAGGAGGAAGAAAGAATGGATAAACAGTGGTACATCGTGAGAACCGACCGCGCGGGCGTATTCTTCGCCCACATCGAGGAGCGCAACGGCAGCGAAGCGAAGCTGACCGACGCTCGGCGTATCTGGTACTGGGATGGCGCGGCGAGCTTGAGCCAGCTTGCGACCGAGGGCGTGAAGTGCCCGCAGAACTGCAAGTTTACGGTAACCGTCCCGTCCTGCACGGTTCTCGGCGTGATCGAGATCATCGCCTGCACGGATAAAGCCGTGGAGAACATTAAGGCGGTGAGAGAATGGCGGATGTAAAGGAAGCCGTTAAACGGTTCCTTGAAGTGCCGCGCGGCGACGGCTCCGGCGACGGCTCCGGCTCCGGCTACGGCTTCGGCTCCGGCGACGTAACTTCATTTGCCGGTAATCCCGTGAACATGGTCGATAACGTTCCGACGATTATCGACCATGTTCACGGCAATGCGGCGAAGGGGCGTGTTCTGATGTCGGATTTCACGACGAAAGATTGTTATGTCGTGAAAAATGAGGACGGCATCTTCGCACACGGAAACACACTTCGGGAAGCGATGAACGCGCTGCTTGAAAAACAGTTCGACGATATGCCGGAAGAAAAGCGCATTGAAGCGTTCCTCGAAGCGCACAGCGAGGAAAAGAAATATCCTGCGCAGGACTTATTTGACTGGCATCATCGGCTCACAGGGAGCTGTATGGCTGGTCGGAAAGCATTCTGCTTGAATCATCAGATCGACTTGGAGCATGACTCTTTTACAGTCGATGAATTTATCTCATTGACTAAAGATGATTATGGTAGATCTGTGATTCTGAATATGGCAACGAAAAGGAGAGAAAACAATGCCCAGTAACTTTGTTGCAATAAAAAGTCTGGATACCATCATGGATGGTGCTGTAAATGAACGCTTCGCCGAAGAGTGGCAGCGTTTGCTGCAAAACGTGTTTGACCCGAACACCGACCCAGTCGCTAAGCGTTCGGTTACGATCAATATCGAGGTTCAGCCCTCTGATGATCGTTCTGCCGGCACGTTTAAGCTCAAGGTAAGTTCCAAGCTGGCACCGCCGATTGTGGTGACTAAGCCGCTGTTCCTCAGCCGCGACGACCACGGAAATGTAACGGCTCAGGAGCGCAGTAATCAGCTTCCCGGTCAGATGAACATGCAGGGGACGGAGTTTGAATCGAACGTCGTAACGTTCAGTCACAATTAAGGAGGTATAGGTTATATGGCTTCTAATCCCATGATGATTGCCGCTGATGCGCAGGCGGCGCGCGCCGTAGATGAGTATCTTGTGAACCTTGGTAAGCGCATCAACGATGTTGAGAACGCAGTCAAGGTAGATGAACACGGGCATCACTATATGTTTGACCGTGTTAAAGGTTCTGTTGTGATGCTGCCTGAGCTTGACCGCGAGAGCGTTCCGATTAACACGCTGGACGTGTTCTGTCTGGATGCTCTGGTTAATTTCATCTCGGCGGATGTGGATGATCTGTTCTGCCATGCTGAACCGGAGCAGGAAGATCGAATGACCTGTCATCTTGTCCGCATCGTTTCGCCGACCGAGGTCGATGTGCTGTCTCCGCTGATGGACATTGGAACGCGCGAGACAGTTGTCCGCTGCAAAGCATGTATTCCGTACATTAAATTTGGTCAGTACATGGACATTGACGAGTTCCAGATCATGCTGCAAAGCATGTTTAAGCCGTCTGAAAATCTCGCGAAGGTATTGCAGATTTCCGGAAGCCTGCGGTCTGAACAGACTGCGCAATATGCCGATGATGGCGTGTCTCAGCGCGTGACGGTGCGCAGCGGCGTGGTATCCAACGCTGAGGTGACGGTCAAGAATCCTGTAACGCTGACTCCGATCCGGACGTTCACCGAGGTCGAGCAGCCTGAAAGCAACTTCATCCTGCGTTTTAACGACAAAGCGCAGTGTGCGCTATTTGAGGGCGATGGCGGCGCATGGAAGATTGATGCTGTTCGCAATATCGCAACCTACCTCGGAAAGAAGTTGCAAGGTTGCAACGTGGTTGTAATTTAAAACTAGCCCAGCGCCATGCTGGATGGAAGGAGTAAAAACTATGACACTACTTGATGCGGTTGGTATAGGTATCGCGGTTGTGATCGGAATCCTTCTCCTGATGGCGCTGGGCTATCTCTTTATCCGACTGAATGAAGAGATGCAGAAGGAAAAAATCGCCAAGCCTGCCCCGGAGCAGGATATCCTGCCGGATGGCATCGGATGGTTTGAAATGCGCCGGATAACGGCACGTTGTCTGGCTTATGACCAAAAACGCTTGGCGCGTATGCCTAAAGAAAGGATGATCTATCATGCGAAAAAGAAAACCCGTTATTGAATCTAATGTGCGCGTTACGATGACGCGCACTGCGTATAAAGAGCTGCTTAAAGCTCTGAACACCCGCTCTAAAAAGGCGGTATGCGACTACATGAATAAGGTTGGGCATTATATGGGAACTGTGGTGGATATCACCACGGACGATTAAAGGAGGAACGGCTATGTGCTTGTCTACGCCGAAAGAAGCGGCTGAGGCTATGAACATCAGTATCGCAACCATTACCCGTTGCGTACAGCGTGGTGCGCCTGTGCATCGCTGGGGTAGCACCGGACGGCGTTATCGAATCGACGTAGATGAGTTTGTCCGCTGGATGGAGGCGCAGGGCGGGAACAAGCCTGAGTCTGTCCCTGCCCGTGCCACTGTTGAGGAACTTGCGGCGCGTCGTCGTGCGATGATGCGCCGGGCATGAAATCATGAAATAAGGAGGCGTTTGTGTTTGTTATATGCAGACGGCACTCATGTTGAAATTAACGGTAACCAGCGAGATTTGACGATGGAATCTATTTTGCTGTTGCATACGGTTTGTTCGAGCATTGCAGAAGTTCAATGCTCGAAATCCAGTAATGCAGATGAAGTAATGAGTGCATATGTTCGGCTTGTTGCACTTATTACGAAAGGCGCTATGGAAGAATACAACTATGAGAAGACGAAAAACAAGAAAACTGACGGATGAGCAGCGTCAGCTGGTTGAAGACAATATTGGATGCGCATTCTTGATCTGCAACAAAATGAGAAGTTATATCGCATCATGCCAGATCGAAGACCCTCTTGAAGTTTGTTATTTGAAGATGGTTGAAGGTGTGACGATGTATACGCCGTCAAAGGGGAAAACAAGTACGTTTTTTTGTCAGGTATGCCGGAATGCGATATTGCGAGAAGGCAGAAAAGTATGGGAAAAATGCCGAACCCCTGAAAAAGTTGCCTGTTCTCTGGATGATATCTTCAGCCAATGTGAAGAAGTTGGAGAATCGTTAAAAGAAATCGGCATTTTCCAAAACGATATGTATTTTCAACGTATGACTTCCGTTTATGATCCGCTTGAATCTCTTTTGCAAAATGAGAAAATGGATGAAATTCATAAAGCATTGCTCAATGTAAGTATCAAAGATCACGATATATTTTTGGCACATGCAAATGGTGAAAAGTATAAAGACATAGCGAAGCGATATGGTGTAACCAAGCAGATGGTTGCATTTATTGGAAAGAGAGCAGAAAAACGTGTCCGCGAAAGGTTGATGAACTATGAGAGCTAAGCTGAATGGAAAAGTAATCTTTCTTGAAGCGGACAGTGAAGATGCTTCTATCGTAAATTTTCCGCGTGCGACCCGGACAAGCAAGATGCCGCCGCGCACATGGATGCTTCCGCTGTGCTTCGACACGGTCGCAGACCTTGCTCGGCTGAAAGTGCCATGCGATGCGGAGCTTCGCTCGGTTTCCGCACAGATGCTGGAGGCACACAAGTTCATCGACCAGCAGAAGGTGCTTGATCGCGTCGAGCCTATCGCAAGACCGCCGATCAATGAGAAATACAGCTTGTTCCAGCATCAGGTGCGTGCGTTCAACATTGCGCTGGCGCTGTACGGCTATGAGGTGAGGTGATGATTATTGCCTAATGGTATCGGTGCTTGCGCTTTGTTGATGGATATGGGCACAGGCAAGACGCTGACCACGGTGGCAATCTCCGGACGTATGTATCTGGATCACAAAATCCGGCGTGTGCTGGTGATTGCTCCATCGTCAGTTTGCCCTGTGTGGCCCGCAGAATACCGCAAGTTTGGCGCGTTCCCGGCGCGGGTGGTCGTTATGTTGGGCGAAAGACAGAAACGCCTGAGTGCCCTGAAATACGCATCAGGCGATATTCTGCCGGGGATGCCAGACCCGCTGCGCGTGGTGGTGATCAATTACGAGTCGACGTGGCGGTTTTTGGATGAGCTGTTGGCGTATGATGCGGACATGATCGTCTGCGACGAGATGCAGCGTATCAAAAGCCACACCGCACAGCAGTCAAAAGCCGTGCATAAGCTGGGGGATAAAGCCCGGTATCGGCTGGGGCTGACCGGTACGCCCGTTCAGAATGATACGCGCGACCTGTGGAGCGAGTATAGATTCCTTGCGCCGGGCATTTTCTCGGGAAGCTATTATGCTTTTGAGAAGCGTTATGCGGCGATGGGCGGTTACGGCAACCACCAGTATTTCGGCCCGCGCAATCTCGAAGAACTGACGCGCAAAGCGCACAGCATTGCCTATCGGGTGACTAAGGCGGAATGCCTTGACTTACCCGAAAAGACGTTTGAAATGCGCGATGTACCGCTCGAACCGTCCGCTAAAAAGATGTACGACCAGCTTCGCAAGGAGTCCATCCTTGAACTGGAAAACGGCGACAGCGTAACAGCGAACATCGTTCTGACGCGCCTGCTGCGCCTGCAACAGCTGACCGGCGGGTATCTGACGGATGATGAGGGGAATGTCCAGCATGTGTCCTGCTCCAAGCTGGAGGCGGTATCGGATATTGTGCAGAGCCTGTGTGTGGATGAAGGGAAGAAGGTCGTGATCTTCACTCGCTTCCGCGCCGAGCTGGACGGCGTATGCGATGCCTGCCGGAAGGTGCTTGGTGACTTGAAGCTGGTGTATATCGACGGCTCTGTTCCGTTGACACAACGCGGCGGTATTGTCGAACAATTCCAAACGGACAGCAACACTCGCGTGTTTGTCGGGAACTTGGATGCCTGTGCGGAAGGCATTACCCTGACTGCCTCTGACACGGTTGTGTATTACTCGCTGACGTTCAACGCCGCGAAATATGCACAGTCGCAGGATCGTATTCATCGCGTCGGTCAGCGGAATGTATGTACATATATCCATCTGATTGTCCCAGGCAGCATTGATCAGAAGATCATGGATGCGCTGGACAAGAAGATAGACCTTGCGAAGTCGGTCACGGACAACTGGCGCGAGCTGCTGGAGGCGTAGGCTATGGCTGAGCAAAGCGGGTTGCCGCCGCTTGACGGCAGGCGGCGGGAGATCATGGCGATCATATACAGGTTTCGCCAGAAGTACCAATATCCTGAAAATGCACAAACTTATTGGGAAGGTCTTTATCAGGATGTAAATAATATCAGTGCCAAGTTTGGCGGCGACCCGTTCGTTGCGGATCTGCTGGCGGCTTGCGTATGCGATATAGAGAGAGTTATGGAGGGTAAAGCATGACGGTTGAAGCGTTGTCTGGCGCTATTGCAAATTTGCAGGCGCTCAAAGACAGGAAAGACGAGCTGAAAGAGCTTGTCAGTGAGAACAACAAGCAGATCGAACAGGCCGAGAAGGATATCATTGCCGGGCTGATGGATCTGGCGGAAGCTGCGGGTCTTGAAGACCCAGCGTCGATCACGGTCGATGTGGAAGGCCGGCGTTATGGTCTGTCGATCAAGCGCTATTACAGCATCAAGAAGGATGACAAGCAGGAAGCGTTTGCGATGCTGCGTGAAGCCGGGCTGGGCGATCTGATCGTTGAACGCGTGGATGACCGCACGCTGACGAACACGTTGAGCGAAATGCTTGACGAGGATGGCGAACTGCCGGAGAATCTGGCGGCTATCCCCATGAGCGTTTACGAAAAAACGACAATTACCGACCGCAAGGTCACAGCGAAAAAGAAAGGATGATCCGGATTATGGCAAAGAATGAACTTGCTGTTATTGACAGCGCGAAGGCAGAAGCGGTGCTGGTTCCATCCAGCGACGAGATTTCCTCTCTGATGGAGGAGCTTTCCGACCTTGATCGCATCCCGTATGGGCGTATTAAAATCCCGTCTGGCGGCGGTAAATCGTTCCAGGTATTCAATCCCGGCGAAGATGACAGCGACGATGAGAAAGTCATTGAAGGCGTCATCATCATGTCGCACAATACGAACGGTTACTGGCCGGATGCGTATGACGGCACGAAGAATCCGCCCGTCTGTCAGTCCGGCGACGGAGAAACAGGCGTCTGGGCGGTGACCGGCGAGGTGCGCACCTGTAAGGATTGCCCGTATAATCAGTTCGGATCCGGCGTAGACAACAAGGGCAATCCCAGCCAGGGCAAAGCCTGCAAGAACATGCGGCAGGTGTATATCCTGCGTCGCGGTGATATCTTTCCTATGGTGCTGACGCTCCCGCCGACGGCACTCGGCGCTTTTGCCGGGTATCGTGTCAAGGTCACCATGAGCCTGCGCAAGAAAATGAACGCGATCATGACGCGAATCACACTGAAAACCGCACAGAGTGCCACAGGCGTGGCATACAGCACGCCGGTATTTGAGGCGGTTGGTGCGCTCGACAAGACGGATGCTGCGGCTGTGGCGGCGTATACGGCTGAGTTTATCAAATCTGCCGTCCGTGTCAGCGCTGCGGACGTACAGCCTGAACAGCCCGCTCAGGAGTTTGTCGAAGTATCGGATGCCGATGTGCCGTTTGACGTTCCGTCCGCTGCGCCTGACGAGACGTTTGCGCCAATCGAATAAGCCATACAACCAAGCAGGTCTGCACAACCTGCTGAAATGGTTTGATAGACCATGAGCGATTTATTTGAGCGGTTAAAGCAGATTCCGGCTTACGATGCGGCGCAGCGGCAGGGAATCGAGCTAAAGCGTAACGGGTATAAATTCTGGGCTTGCTGTCCTCTGCATGGCGAAAGAACGCCGAGCATGTGCTTTTACCCTAACGGCAGTTGGTATTGCTTCGGCTGTCATCAGGGTGGCGATGCCGTGACCCTGTACGAGAAGATGATGCAGGTATCGTCTTTGGAGGCTGCTGAACGGTTGGCTGCGGATTTTGGAATCGAGGTTTCAAGCTACACGGCAGATAAGCCGCGTGAAAAGCCAAAGCCGACTGTCTATCATCTGGTGCAGGCACTTGAGAAGCGGCGTGGCGCGGAATGGAACAAGCTATGCCGCGCGTATCATAGAGCGAACGCAATACTTGAGAAATATAGTGATCCCACTAAAGACCCTTGGGATATGCGGGAGTTTACGAATGCCATAATCGCAAGAGCATACGCCATGCAAGAGCTTGATTGGCTCTGGCAGGCATCTATGGTCGATCTTGCGATGGAATATAAGGAGGGCAACGATGCCAAGTCAGGAGGAACGGGAAGCGCTGGAGGCACTGATGGCAGACGATGCAGCGTTGGAGGCGATGGCGCAGCAGGAACAATATAATCGGCAGGCTGCGCGTCAGGGTGAAGAGCTGCATATGTCGCAAGCGAAGCCGATTCCTCCGCTGCCCAAACAGGTTAAACCGCTTGAGTTCTACAAGGCTTCTGAGTTGTACGGAAAACAGCTCAAACGTCCGCCTGTTATCGTGGAAGGAATGATTCCGGCCGGGCTGACGGTGCTTGCCGGTGCGCCTAAACGAGGAAAAAGCTGGATGGCGCTTAAACTGGCGCTCTGTGTATCGAAGGGCGATAAATTCCTTGGCTTTCCAACAAAGCGCGGTAGCGTGCTTTATTTGGACCTTGAGTCGCGTCAATATCGTGTTCAGGATCGTCTGTCTCGCCTGATTCCGGGCGCTGCGCCAGACAATCTATATATCGCGCATCAGGCTGATAAGCTGGATGGAGACCTGCTCGAACAGCTTAAGAGCTGGGCGTCACAGGTTGAGAATCCGTCGATGATTATCATCGATACAGTCGGGCGCGTCAAAGGCGGTACGCGGCGAGGTGAGAACGCTTATGAGGGCGATACGCGCATCTTCGGGCAGATGCAAAGCTTTGCGCTGGAAAACAGTCTGGCTCTGATCTGCGTGCATCACTTACGCAAAGATAACGGCAATAATGACGACTATTTTGAACGCATCAGCGGCTCAATGGGTTTTACTGGTGCTTGTGACGCAGTTATGGTGCTTGCCGGCAAGCGCGGGGAAGAGACCAGCACGCTGAAAACCAGCAGCCGTGACTTTGATTCACAGGATTTTGTCATGAAGTTCAATTCCGGCGACTGGGAACTGGTGTCCTGCAACAGCGAGGAATACGCCGAGTTGCAAGAATACAATGCATCGCAGATGGTGCGCGGCATCATCGCTGTCGCGAAACGTTATAACTGCTGGCGTGGGACGGTAAATGATTTGAATTGCGAAATGTCAGAGACGCTGGGTGAACCTGTAGAAGAAGTTCATGCGACGCAGTTTGGGCGGCAGCTCTCTCATTTTGCGCCGATGCTGAAGCGCAGAGACGGAATTGTTATTACTGTCCAGCGCGGGAAAGGTGGCAAACGTTCAATCAAGATTGAAACCGAACAGAGCCATCAGGTTGTGTTGCCTGAAGAATTTACTGCGACGGACGAAGACCTGCCGTTTGATCCGTAAGGAGGGAAATATACGTTGGATAAAGCTATGACCGAAAAAGAATGGTTGCTGATTCTGAAAGCTGTTTTTGAAAATGACAGTCGGTTTAACGACTTTGTGGCATCGTTTGACTTTGTGCCAAGCTGTGAGTATGCGTTTAGCGTAGCCTTGTCTGAGCGTGAACAGTCGTACTTGCGCATTCGTTACGCTGAGTGCCGGTCAATGCGGACTATTGCGTACAAGGACGATTTGTCTGTTGAGCGCGTGCGTCAAATCCTTATGGCTGCGCTTGATAAACTCCGCTCACCGGACGTTGCGCCTATTCTGCTGTATGGCGTACGCGGTTACGCGAACCATCGTGCATCGGATGCGGCGCAAATTGCCGCCCAGACAACGGCAGAAAAGTGTCTGAGAGAGTACACCATCTCGTTTAAGAGCCCGGCAGAATACGCGAATAACGCGAACCTGTACAGGCTGCCGCTGTCCGAACTGGGCTTGTCTAACCGCTCGAAGCACGCCTTGTTCAGCGTTGGCTGTTCCGACGTCGGCGATGTGCTGACACTCGGCCGGGAACGGCTTGCCGGGCTTAGAAACATCGGCGTGATGTCATATAATGAAATTTGCGATGCAATAGAGAATCTTGGCCTTGATATCAGCTATATCAGACCGAAGGAGGATATCAATGAACAGGCAACAGAGAAGGGCGCTTGCGCGAGCAAATGGAAAGAGGTCTAAAGGCGCAAAAATTGAGCAACTGAATAGCGCAATGGCCGTCGGATACAACAACGGTATTGATCGCGGCATCAAGTTTACCAGTGGTATCGTGTTTGAAAGTTATTGTGCGGCGTCTGCGATTGCGCTCAAAGAGCTTTATAAGTTTGGGCCGGAACGTACTGTGCGGTTTCTTAAGCGTGTAGAAGAACTTATGATTGAGTACATCACACACGAGGAGCTGCGACAGGCGGCTTATGATAAATGCGGCATTGAAATCTGCCCGGACAACCCGGTTGATCGGGTTGGATTGAAGGAGGCGTAAGAATGGGGAAAGCCGTTAAGATGACGGTTGAGTTGCTGGCGCACACGGCGCTGAACCATGAGGATATGGTCTGGCCAGGAGACATGGCGCGGGTTGTCGCCATCTCCGGGAAAATCTGCCATTCACCTAAAAACGTAGATGATCTAAAAGCTGAAATGCGCGGAATGCCTAATACGACCGTTGATCGGTATAACGCAGGTGTGCTTGCCAGCGGGCATGATTCCATTCTCGAACATGTGAGCTTTACTTTCCTCGTGTCTGGCGTAAGCCGCGCTTTGCTGGCACAGCTTACGCGGCATCGCATTGCGTCGTTCTCGGTTCAAAGCCAGCGCTATGTGGCGCAGAATGGTTTTGATTATGTAATCCCGCCAGAGATCGAGAATAAGCCAAAACTCAAGAATGCGTTCGAGTTTGATATCTATACGATGAGCAGCAATTATGAATTTATGGTGCATGAGCTGATTGCGGCTGGTCAAACCGAACAGGAAGCGAGGGAGGATGCACGGTTCCTGCTACCGAACGCTGCGGCGACGCAGCTCGTTGTAACGATGAATGCACGAGAGCTCAAGCATTTCTTTTCTTTGCGCTGCTGCAATCGTGCACAGTGGGAGATTCGGGCGCTGGCAGACAGGATGCGTACACTTGTGCTGGAGGTTGAAGACGGACTGTTTAAAGACAGCGGCGCACCGTGTCAGCGTGGCAAGCCATGTCCGGAGGGGACGAGAAGCTGCGGTCATCCGCGCAGCTGGGAGGATAATAATGGCTGATTTAAACGAACTGCGCGATGAAATCTACGACGACGCAGTGAAACATGGGCTGTGGGATGAAACGCATATTTGGAAGCTGATAGCAACGAATGAGGATTTCCGAAAAAGCGGCATAGCTGACGTGATTACTTACGCAAACAGCGACGAAACCCGAAAGAACGCGATTGCTGTTTTGTTCGTTTCGATGGAAATTCGCGAGCTTATCTTTGCGACGGAAGACACAGATCACTTCACTGAAGAGCTGGCGGACGTTATCATCACGGCGCTGTCTGCCGCCGGGTATCTGGGCATCGACATTGACAAAGCGGTGCAGGCGAAGATGGAGATTAACCGAGGGAGAGAGTGGAGGCACGGGAAATGACAGCAAAAGAAAGAATTTGCTTAATTAGATTGGAAGTGCAAGAGTTGTCGGAAGCCGTTGAACACTATAAACCGGGATGGGGATGCTATGGGCGAAAAACCCACTCCAAGGAGGCTATCAAGCGCGACGTGAAACAGGTTAGAGCGCATCTTCTGGAGTTGGTGGATGATTTGGACGTGATGGAGGGATAACAAAATGACGCTGGGCAGTCTGTTCGACGGAAGCGGCACGTGTCCCTTAGCGGCGGAAATGTGCGGCATTAAGCCTGTTTGGGCAAGCGAGATCGAGCCGTACCCCATCCGGGTGACGAAAAAGAACTTCCCCGGCATGCGCCACCTCGGGGACATCACGAAGATCAATGGCGCACAAATCGAGCCGGTGGACGTGATCACCTTCGGAAGCCCCTGTCAGGATTTGAGTGAGGCAGGGGCGCAGAAGGGGCTTGTAGAGGGCAAGAGGAGCATCCTGTTTTTTGACGCGATACGAATCATATGCGAAATGAGGGAAGCCACGAATGGAAAATATCCAAGATACGCCGTCTGGGAGAACGTGCCGGGCGCGTTTTCAAGCCATCAGGGACGGGACTTCCTCGAAGTGCTGCGAGCGTTCGTCCGCGCTGCGGGCGGAAACAACGCTGATGTGCCTGAACCTGCACGGAAGGGCAAGACAGACAAACTTGCTTGGCGAAACGCAGGGTGCATCCTGGGAGACGGTTTCTCGATTGCCTGGCGCGTGCTGGACGCCCAATACTGGGGCGTGCCCCAAAGACGCAAAAGGATCTTCCTTGTCTGCGATTTTGAAGGCGGACGCGCCGGAGAAATACTCTTTAAGCGCGAGGGCCTGCTTGGGGATTTTAAAGCGGGCGGAGAAGCGCGGCAAGAAGATTCCGGCGCTGCTGTGGGAAGCGCTGGTGGAGACTGTCGAGCGTTCCATCTGCAACAAGACCCAATCTCCGGAAGAGTAAGTCCCTGCATCGGCGCGCAGCGTCAGGCGACGGTCGGCGTGGTTTACGACATCACGGGCGCGAAAAGCAACAGCATGAAAAGCCCGACGCCGGACAGCTGTTTCCGCGAGCGCGATGTGTCGCGGACGCTCGACACATGGGTTGACACGCCGGAGTGCAACCAGGGCGGAAACGTGGTGGTTTACGCGGCGGACTGCCGAAACCTGCGGCTGACTGAGGAAATCAGCGGAACGCTACAAGCCAAAGAAAACGGCGGGTACAGCTTAAATTATCAAAACCCGGTCGTATATCAAAACCCAAAGCGCGGCGAGTACGTGGAAAGCGAAATCGGGTCAACGCTGCTTGCGCACTTAGCTGTCGAGCCAAGGGACATCGTTGCATATGATGCACGAGGGAACGGCGACGGGAAAATTGTGCCGACACTGACAGGAGACCACGAAAGCCGGGTGACGGACTATACGGCGCTCGTCGTGGGCAACGGCCAGTTAAACCAGATGAGCATGAGCGACAAGGCGGGCGCGCTGAACTGTATGCACGACCAGCAGGCGGTGTTGCTCAAAAGATTATGGCACTACATCGTCCGCAGGCTGACTCCGCTTGAATGCTGTCGGTTGCAGGGCTTCCCCGACTGGTGGGAGGACGGCGTGGGCGGAAGCGACAGCGCGAGATACAAGATGTGGGGTAACGGCATGGCGTTGCCATGCGTACTGTATGTGATGGAGGGGATAGTCGATGAAATGTAAATGGTACGCCGATTTTGAAGGTGTCTGTACCAATGGCGAGTGCCCGTATCGCGGCGATACATGCCCGACGAGCGAACACCCGGAGGTGTGCAAATATGCCGAATATGCCGAAAAGCAGCCCGAAATTCCGCAGTTAAGCGCGGAAGAGCTAGCCAAGACATTGAGGCTCTGCGGTAGCGCGAGTTGTTGCGGTTGTGCATTTTCCAAAGATTTTGACTGCGGAAACATCATATTGACGCAAGCCGCCGATATGCTGGAAAAGCTGTCAAAGGACGTTGTGCCCAAGGATTTTCACGAGCGGTGCGTAGAGCTTGAAATTCAAAAGCGCATTGCCGCAGAAACAGAGAAAAAAACGGACGGCTGAAAGTTATCAGCAACTTAAAAAATGCAGCTATTTTTTAAATTATGACCCGGACGAGGGCGGATAATGAAAAGCTGCGCAACGGCTGGAAGAACGCAAGAGATATCGCAGTTTATCTGGCGGAGAAGAACATTGCGGAGTTTGTTGAAAAATGCATTGGAGGTCGCCCATGATTAAGATCGCCAACCGAGAAGGAGCGGAAACGGAGGAAGAACGATGAAAACGCCTGATGAGATCAAAAAAGCCGTGAGTTTGTGCATTTTGTGCGAGAGATGCACGGATTGCCCGTATTGCGAGAGCGAGACGGGATGTATGTCCGCGCTGAATGCTGACGCACTCGCCTATATCGAGTAGCTTGAGAGCCGCGTAAAAACCGATAAGGAATAATATAGAAAATAAAAGTCAGGAGGAAAATTATGAAAAAGGTTTGCACTATTATTTTTGTTTTGATTGTCGCAGTTGTTATCGCTTTTTTCTGCGCGGATTCCGCGTCTGCAACGACAATTAAAGAAGGATATGTCGGCATTGTCTTAAATTGGGGTAAGGCTGAAGCTGATGTTTTGACGCCCGGCTTCTACGTCATTCCTCCGTGGAAATCGGTAGTCAAAATGGATTGCCGCTGGCAGAAATACGAGGTCGTTTGTTCGGCATTCAGCAAAGATATTCAGCAGGTTGATATCAAAATGACCTGCAATTATAAACTGTCAGAAGATGGAGCAAGACGTATTTATTCACAGGTTGGCGAGGATTACGGCAGTAAAATCATGGAGCCGTGCATTCTGGATGCGGTTAAAGCTGTATTTTCCCAATACACAGCAGAAGAATTGATTTCTGAACGAGGAATCATTTCTAGCGAAGTTTATGAAACTATTTATTCAAAAATGGAAATCTATGATGTAAAAATCAAAGATGTCGCCATTACGGATATTGATTTTTCTGATGCCTTTACCGATGCGGTGGAAGCTAAACAGGTTGCCACACAGAAGAAACTGCAAACGCAGACCGAACAGGAGCAGCAGACCATCATTGCTGAGGCCGAAGCAGAACGTGAAAAAATTAAGGCGCAGGCTGATGCAGAAAAAAAGAAGATCGCGGCTGAGGCCGATGCAGAAGCAGTTAGGATTCAAGCTGATGCAGAAAGTTATCGCCTTGAAGTAGAATCGAAGAACATTACGGATAAAGTCATCCAGAAAGAATACATTAAAAAGTGGAATGGGCAATTGCCAATTATCAGCGGCGGCAGCGCAACGCCAATTGTAAATATGACCGAATTGTTGAATGGTGAAAAATAACAAGAGGAGATCGATTCATGAATAACACGCCTAAATGCCCCGGATGCGGGCGAGAAATGGTACCCAGAGAAGATTTCCATAAATTCTTCTTCGTCTGTCTTGATTGCGGGTGGAAATCGCCATATGGTCAAAACGAAAAAGAAGGGCTTGATCTGGCGTTAAAGCGCGTCGTGCCGAAGAATCGCGTGCTGACGCTTGATGAAATTCGGGAAATGCAGGATAACAACCAATGCAATTGGGTTCTTATTTGGGTTGAAAGCCAATCTGAAATAAATACAAAAGAATACTGTTTAGTACAAGGCTGTATACAGTATATAGTAGATAACGAATTTAGCTTTGTTTATCCTGATTGGGAAGGAAATGATCTATTTAAGGCTGAAGTCTATAAGAAAACTTGGCGTTGCTGGTTAAGAAGACCAACAGAAAAAGAAAGAGAGACTGTGCTATGGGAGAAGTAAAGGAAGGTCTTGCACTGGAAAATGGCGGAGAAATGACGTTGGCTGATGCGATGATTGCTATCATACTGACATCGGCTTGTCCAACACGAAACCCAAGAAAGAAACATGAAAAGATGCGCGACGCGCATTATAAGGAGGTGACAAGCAGTGATCGACAGTCCGTGTCATGGATGCGGAGAGCACGCCGTCGGATGTCACGCAAGCTGTGAGCAATATGCAAAATGGGTAGAAAAAATGGTACTGATTAAGACAAATATTTCGGTTTCGCATTACATGCCACCGATTCCGATAACGCATGAAGAGCGGATACAAACCGCGATGCTCTGTACCAATATCTTTCCATCACAGCCGCTGAAATCACCTGTTGAGAAAATAATTGAAGCGCTTGAATGGGAAAACTCACATGGCTGGCTGTACAGGATAATATACTGGCATGAAAATCCGAAATACAGGATATAAACAAAAAGACCGGATAGCATGGCAAACACCACGCTGTCCGGTCTTTGTATGATATGGCACAACGCAATCCTCCACCGATTATTTATCGTTTTTACACACTTTATTCGGGTCCTTTTCCGGATGCGCTTTGAAGTAGCTTTCGAGAATGTCTGCCGACAGTTTGGCCGGATCCACATTGCAGATGGCGGCGATCTTCTTGACGGTGTGGGGTTGAGGTTTATGTTGGTTACGTTCCCACATCTGGATATGCTGTCTGGATATTCCAAGGCATTCAGCCAACCGTGCAACGGTCAAGCCAGCATCCGTTCGAGCTTTAAAAATGGGATTGTTCTTTTGAATGGGCGGCTCTTGCATACGAACGCCGCGCGAAAGCATGGCGTCCACAGATAATCCATATACATTTGCAATCTTTTCAACTATATCTTGAGAGGGGAGAGAAAAACCGCTTTCGTATGAAAGAATAGTCTTAAACGCAATCCCTGTCCGTTCCGCCAGTTCTTTGCTGCTAATTCCGTATTCATCGCGAAGCACATGCAACGCTTTGCCGGATTCAAGATTCTCTTTCTTGTGCTGGGTTTTATACCGCTTAATTAACAGCGGATCTATATTCAAAACCTTGGCGAACCGTTCAGCGGAAGCGGAGGTCATTGCACGTTCACCGATTTCGATACGACGAATTTCGCCAGTGCTCATGCCTACCGCCGCCGCCAGTTTTTCTCGCGATAGACCAGCTTCTTTGCGAAGTTCAAGAATGGACTTTTGCTCGATCTTTTTGATTCTGGGCATGTTCTTATCCTTTCTTTTGATTTTGTGTTTTTTCATTGTCTGCACGAATCAGATTCTTGATATAATTACCGACATTCTCAACATTTTTAAGCTTATCCCTGATATCCTGATCGTCTGGCGAAATCCAAACTGTGATGTAATCGTCCATTCGTTTGAGCTTCTGACAACCGCATGATCTTGCGTATCCTCTCAACAGATAGTCTTGTTTGACCATAACCTCTTTCGAACAATCACACTTGCAGATCCACATTCTGTTATGCCCGACCGTCTTTTCCGTTTAACCGATCACAAGTAAATGGTTACAACGAAGTCCAATGAGATTTTTACACTCATTTATTTTTCTGCTTTTCACGGTTTTCTGCGCCTTCTTCATTCCTTTGCTGTTTAGAGTATGAAGCCACCAACTGATCGCCACGAACAAATCTGTTATCAATCCACCAAACTGCTTTTGTCTGCGTAAACAGCATTTGCTTGATGACGTTCTTGATTTGTGAGCTTTCTTCAGATGATATGCGATCCTCGATTGATTTTAGCGCGTCACGAGCTTCAATTGCTTTCTCATGACGAATATCAAGCGCCCACGCAACCTGTTTATCTGTGCCGACAAGCCCTGGAAGGTTTGCACGCCGTTCTTCCGCTTTTCGTTTCTCCATACGAATCTTTTTTTCGCATTCGCGGCATGTATCTATGTTCTCTTCAGCCCATTCAACGAAATTCGCAGCGGTTCTGCTGTTGCAGTTTCGTTTTTCAACCTCGAATGGTTCACCGCAAATACAACATGTACAATGTGCATGCGCAATCATCTGGCGAATCTCCTTTCTCTATTTATGGTTTGCCGCTACGCACGCCAGAGGGTGGTTCTGGCGCGTTGTTTGGGTTTACTGGTATGTTTTGGAACATAGGGCGGCTGTCAGGGACGATATAACGGCATCTGTTTGCCATTCGAGTGACGGCGGCTTGCAGATTCCGAAGCTCGGCAGCAAAGCCGAGAGCGCGGTAGGCTGACTGTATGCCGTCAACGTAGGACTTATCCGGCATAGACATACGCTGCATATCCTTGTTCATGATGTAAATCAAGCCGGTGTATGTATTCCCGTCTGTTCCATGAACAGTGGCGGTTTCTTTGGTGTAATAGCGCGGAACGCCCTCATATCGGTCGAGGCTTGCTTCGTCCCGGTCGCTGATTTCCCAAATCAGGACAGGGACGCGATCTTCTGCCCATTTGCTTGGTTCCACCGTCGCGTGCAGATAAAACTCCAGCGTATGATTGTCTAACCATCCTGTAGTGATCAGCTTTGCGTCAGGGCAGCGTCGCGCCATTTGTGCCGTGCTCATGTTCGAGCCGTAGGCGATATAGGTTTTCATTTGGCATCCTCCAATACTTGAACTATATTTGCGATCTTTGCCGCGACGCAAAGCAAGTTTACACTTGCTTTTTTTCATTCCTTTCTTTTTCTTCCCAAATGTCCCAAGCATCCATAGACGCGCCTGCAACCATGTTATCAAAATCCGGCTCGCCGTCATCAGTAGCCGTATATACGATCAATGTATAATAATCGTTGTTTTCGTCTTTTCCACTGTCGGTTTCCCACCACATACGCGGGGCGGGTGTTGCAGGGTCAAAGTCTGCCCAATACTCGCTGATGAGGCGGGCTTTCGCCCACTCATCATTCATCTGAGATGGTTCGACATCCACCAGATAAGACATAGAAAGGTCAACGTCAGTTTCAATCGTTCTGCCAGTCAGCGGGTCTTTTTTGTTTACAGTACATTCAATGTAATATTTCATTTTTTTCTCCTTGACAATCCTATTTTTTTGTTTTATAATGATGGTGTCTCGGAAGCGTATGCTCCGAAGACTGCCACGAGGCAACGCCTCGTGTGGATTGAAACATTGACTTATCTAGTGCAAAATCAACTAGGCAAGGGGAAAATCGGGAGAGCAATCTCCCGATTTTCTTTTTTACCAGAACCAATGCGTTTGCATTGTCTTAAGCAAAGAAGCAGCAGGCTTAAATCCGCAATCTAGGACGGATTTGTAAAGTGCCCGGACTTCGTCCGGCTTTCCGAGGGTAAACGTAATCGTCCCCCTGTTTGTAATTTTAACAAACTCACACGCGGCGATAAATCCGAGTTCCTTGCAGACTTCTTCATATGACATCTGCTTTTTCTCTCCATTTTTTATTACGTTCATGTTTTTTCCCTCCTAAATTTATGAGTTTCCGCGACGCTTCCTTCCGACGTATACGCCGGAAGGAAAGGGAGATTACCAGGAAAAATCGTTTTCGTGTGGTTTAATGTAAACTTTATCATGGATATCAAGGGACTGTTCTACGCCGTTCGCTTTGTTCCAGCGATCTGCAAAATCATCCAAAGATAACGTTACTTTGTTATAGGTGATTGATGATGCGTCGCTGTGCGTAAAATCCGGGTCATGATCGAGCGCATCAATGATGCGCTGAGCGTCGTCATGGGAGATGGTTTTGAGCCATCTGTCAACAGTTTTTTGCCTGAACTCGGCAATAAGGTGCCGGGCGACTTCCTTGATTTCTTCGCTTTCGTCGCATTTTTCATCGCGATACATCAGAAAAGGATCGCTCGGATCCACTGTGAAACGGCGACCGTCGGTCCATAGCCGATCACAGAAATCAACCCTTCGTTTCAATTCCTCTGGATCATTGTCTTCCATGCGGATAAGCGTGCATCCATCCAGAGCCATCATCGCATCATAGATGCGATTTTTAAAAGACATCTTTTTTTCTTCCATGATGTTTTCCTCCTGTTTTCCTTATGTTTTTGATTTGCGAGTTACCGCGACGCTGCACAGCATCAGTCCTGCCGTGCCTGCTTTTCGATAAGTAAGTATACCATGTTTCAGCGTCAAAAAACAAGGTCAGTTGTCCTTGTTTTTGGTGCTGAAAGCTACTATCAGGACGCAAATCTCCAGTAATATCGCGCCCAGCAAAACCATGCCGAAGCCGCTGGAGGTGAGCCACATCACTATTGTCATCAGCCAGACCATCGTTCGTTCCTCCTTGATTTCAAAGTTTTCCGCAACGCCGTCAGACTGTTCTGACGGGCTAAGTGTTTTAGGCACTAAGAATCTGTTTTGCAAAAATGGAAAGCATTTGTTGTGCTTTCTCGGCTTGCTGCGCATAAGTCGCTTTCTGATTTGCAACACACCAGTCAAAGTATGCATCATCTATTGCAGCGCATGCTTTCTCGTCTGCAAATTTCCCAATTTGTTTTCTGAAGCCGGTCGTGATGATAAAATCGGAGAACATGTACACGCCAAAATTATATCCGTACTTTCCGCATGAATATCCAGAACGTTCGAACGGACACAGAATATGCTGCAAATAGCAGAATCCGGCAGAAATTATCGGACGACCGTCCAGACGCAGTTCCTTAAATGTCATTCACTTCATAAGTAATCCTCCAACATTCTAAATTTGCGAGTTTCCGCAACGCGCCCGCCGGAGGCGGGCTGGATATCAGAATTTAATGAGCATGTAACGCTCTTGCTTTTCGTCTTCAGGTTCGAGATGCCTGAAGACTGACGTACCGCATATCTTCCTATCTGTTGCCGTCCACAGCCCTTCTGTCAGCGATTCACCGTATTCGCCGACCAGCTCATCCAGTTTATCTTCGAGTTTCACCATGTTCAAGTCTTTCGCCATGAAAAACTCGAATCCTTCATCCAGAGCGTCGTTAATCAGCTCGTACAGATTTCCAATCTTTTTCATTTTCTTTTTCCTCCAGCTCTTTCTTGATTTCAAAGTTCCGCGACGCGCCCGCCGGAGGCGGGCTGAATACCATCATTTAACAGAAATACGCAGGTAACAGCAGGTAACGCTCTTGATTTTTGTTTCCGTGTTCAGGTTCAAGGCGCCTGAACTCGGAAAACTGCGCACCGCAGAACTGTTTGTCTTCTGTCGCCGTCCATAATTCGTCGTCGTCTGCTATTGCTTCACCGTATTCGTCGACTAGCTCATCCAGTTTATCTTCAAGCTTCACTATTTCTAAGTCTTTCGTTACGAGAAAACTGAATCCTTCATTCAATGCATCGTTAATCAGCTCGTACAGATTTCCAATCTTTTTCATTTTCTTTTTCCTCCAGCTCTTTCTTGATTTAAAAGTTCCGCAACGCATCGCCCACGCTTGAGTGGGCGATAGGGGTCATACTGCCATCCGGCGGGGTCCGGGGTTGTCTGCGTCCCGCCAGGCGCTATTGCCAGGCAGGGGGTCGAGCAGGTGCTTGCGTGCCGTGGCGAACTCGTCACCAATCAGGCCCAAATGCAGCAGCCAGACTCTAAATGTATATTTAGGATTGTCTGTTACAGTCTGCCGTGGCGAACAGCTTCTCGATTTTAAAGCCGTGAAGCTCATTGCCAGGCATAGCTGAATGTACGCCTTGACCTTGCCGGCATGCAAGGTTGAGTTGAAAGCTCGAAACTCGATTGTACCGTTGCTGAACACGCTATGCAGGTTCAGGAGATGATAGCGTGTATTGTTATAATGTTCGCGCTTACACGTTTCGATGTCCGTTTCGTAGCTGCCGTTTGTCGGGTACCAGATTTCTGCCAGCGCATTCATATCTTTCGGCTTTTCCCGGTTTACTGTCTCAATAAATTTGGGAGCTGTATTCCGGCAATAGCCACGACGCCTGTCCAGAATCTGGAGCGACTCGGTCAGCAGGTTTTCTTTGCTTGAGACCATGTTCGCTAGATTTCGGAGCGTCGTGGCGTTATGTTCGCCGACGCCGATATGAATGTGAATCCCGCAGGTTGCATTGACTTCTGCGCCTTGACGACGCAGAGCCCTGACCGCTTCCTGCAAAAACTCAATGTCTGCCAGCCCGTCAAAGAACGGTGGCGAGTTGAGCTCGCACTTCTCTTCGTTGTTTCTGGCTAAGATGGAGCGGTCATAGACAAATTTCCAGATTCTGGATTTGGGATCTTTTATGGTCCACGCATCATATCTGCCGCCAGGATGCGCCATGTTAGTGCATGGCACGCCCCAAAGCGTCATCAAAGTACACGCCGCAGCATATCTGGAAATTCCGCACATCTCGATCTCGATTCCGAAGCTCTGCTTGTACATATTCTCGATCATGATTGTTTCCTCCTTTTGCTTTTCCGCGACGCGCCCCGCTCGATTCCCGAGCGGGGAATAGAATGCCTATTCAGGCGAACATATTATAGTCATCATCATATTTAACCCATGCCATGACATTTTCTTTCGCCAGCTTTTCAAGTTCCTCAAGGCTGCCGATCCCGTCTGAGATACAGGCAAAGTCGTTAACGGATTGAACGAAATCTTGGATAGTTTCGTAGTCTCTTTTTATTTTGTCACCCAACCGCGCTTCGTCGAATGTAATATCCTGCACGATGAAGAATTGGTTGCCGGCATACCAAATCTCAGCTTCAAGCTTTTTGAGAAAGAACTTGGTAATATTGTTCAGACTAATTCCTTCAAACGATACCTTATAAACTTTCATTTTCTTTTCCTCCATTCTTGATTTGCGATCTTTCCCGCGACGCGCCCTCCGGCAGTTGCCGGATGGCGAATGGTTAAATTCCGAGAATGTGTCGTGCAAAGGTGTCAAGCATTTGGCATGCTGTATTTTGGAGCTCATCGATGGACGCACGCGGGTTTGCCTGCATCCATGCTGCAAAAGCATTCTCGATTTTGGAGCATTCTTCACGCCCGGCGTGAATGCCGACCGTGTGTCTGTTGTACCCAGTTGTAATGATGAATTCAGGGAATTTGTACACGTCGAAGTCCCAGCCGCACACATTCATGTGATATCCGTCCCGCTCAAAGGGAGAAAGGACACGCTGGAGATTGCAGTAGCTCACCGAGATTTTGGGTCTGCTATCAGCCTTGATTTCCTTGATCGTCATCTGTCTTGCCATAGTTGTTTCCTCCATATCTAAATTTCTAAATTTGCGAGTTTCCGCGACGCGGGGGATTTAGAAATCCCCAAGTTCTAGCCCCAATTTCGTCCACAAGTCAATATACGCTACCCGTTCATTATCCAGGAGCTTTTCGGTCGTACTGAACGATGTATGTTCGCAGGCATTCTTGAGATTTTGAGATTGTACCCATGCAGCCTTGTAGAGCATCTGCAGTTCGGTTTCAGTTAGCTCAACCATTTTTGTCTTTTTCTCCATTTTTGAATCCCCCTTGATTTGTAATCTTTTTTCCGCGACGCTGCCCTACTCGATTTCGGAGTAGGGCGATGAAGTTACCGTAAAATTTCATGTCCCTGTTCGTCCGCGTATGTGACCATATCGTCACACACATCTCTTGCGCGGTCAATGCATGAGATCAGCGATTGAACCCAAGGGCCACGCTCTTGTTTGTTCCATGCTTCACAGGCTTCATCGATGCATTTTTCGTTCGCTTGAATCGCATCGTTCAGAAGCCAATAGGCCGCGTCAAAAACAGACCAGTCGTTGCCCATGAAAGTCTGAGATTCCATGACGCAGCCAGCCATGTTGGCCGCTAGAAGAATAGAGTTATTGCTCTTGTAGCATTTCATTGCCAAATTTTCAACGTTTGTCATTTTTCATTCCTCCTTTTGCGTTTGCCGCGACGCGGGGGAGAAGGCCGTTGCCGGTCCTGCCCCGCCTTGATGGGCGCAGCCCATCCGTGCGTTTCGGCCGAGTTCCACGGCCACCCCTTGCAGGGGGTCCTGCCTTGCGAGGGCAAGTCTTCAGGCGGTTCCGCCAGGCGTCTGCAATCGCGCGGTTCCGGCGGTTTTGGAGGAGGATTGTTATATAGTTGTCAAGGGTCGTTTCGCATCAGCCGCCAATCTCCAGCCCAGTCGGCTCCGCCGCGCAGCTGCCCCGTCTGCCGGTGCCGTGCTCATGCCGTGCTGCCGTGCAGGGAGGGTCCCTGCTTGATGTGATCCGTTAAAGGGCTGTATGTGCGCGATATGCGCGTTTTTCGCGTCCGTCTCAGGCCGCGGCGAGCAAAAGGTTTTTCGCGCCGTCCGTCGATCCGGAGGATGCATTGCCTTGCTTCCCCCCTGCCGCTTTTCCGGCCGTCGTCCATGGGTCCGTCCCTTATAAGGGGCGGCCGTTGTGCCTGCCGGGTCCGCGTGCCGTCGTGCTGCGGTATTCGCTTTTGCACGGCTAGTATATCGCTATGCCGTGCAAAAGTCAACCACTTTTTTTCTGTTTTTTCTGTTTTTTCGGCTGTTTTGCGTTTTTTGTTAAAACG
>ERZ1034980.595-NODE-595-length-25598-cov-5.892769_pt1 | contig 25598 bp, 19 predicted proteins | sample MGYA00520622_ERZ1034980 | MGnify/ENA primary metagenome ERZ1034980 (study PRJEB33766, sample SAMN09781791) | gut metagenome | biome: gut microbiome | host: Homo sapiens | place: Madagascar | study: EMG produced TPA metagenomics assembly of the PRJNA485056 data set...
TCGGACTGTATTCGGCATTCGAGCAGCTTTGGATCAGGGCGGATTGCTACGCGGGCGAATTTAGTATCGTCGGCAGTATTTACCTGATTGCCTCACTATCCATGAAGCTCCGCTACATTAAGCACTTTTCACGCCTCGAGGCCAAGGCCTATTCCCAGTGCTCAACTTGGCGTGAGGAGGCTCTCTACTTAAGGGAGTTCAAAGAGAGCATTGATGCTAGGGCCGATGAGGCGAATGCGAAGGTCGCAAGGATGAGAGCTGGCGTTGGAAAGCGTGGGTTTGACGAGGAGGGTATCTGGCTCGATTGGACTTCGCTTGAGAAGATGAAAACCTCGTTGTGGACGATAGCGGGTGACCAAAATAATGAGTGGGGAAAGAGTGGACATTACAATCAGATTAGATTGAAGACGATGCTCGACTCATTCACTCCAGGTGGCTGCACGGGGGATTCCAACGTTTCGGCGGATTCTTCCTCGTACGTTTGTTGGTTGACCTCGCCAACAGGCTTCGTCTTTGGCATGGGTTCAAGGGGAGGGCTGTATCCTCCTTTGCGTTTTGAGGGAGGCCGAGAGCCTTATATAAAGGCGGAAGATTTCCTTACTGAGTTCGTGAGCGCGGAGGATGAGGCGAGGCTTCCAAACTGGAATATGCAGTTCTGGGTTGACGAGAGCTTTCAGTGACGGGGTAGATTTAGCCAGACCTTATGGACGGGACCGTATACATTGGTGCCACTTACGACACCAATAGTGGGATGGTGTCTACATTGATTTCTCGCATGGCTGTTCTCTGGGCGCATTGGCGATAATTGATGTCCTTGGCCTCAGAGCCGAACGCGAATACAGGTTAAGAGCGACAGAAGAACGGGGACATATGAGACTCGAGTACTTTGTTCCGGCTGACTTCGAGATCGAGCAAGTTAATGACACTGCAAACAAATTGGATTCGAAGGCTTCCATTTCTCTTGGCAGCCTAAGCGAAGGCCAAGAGAAGACGAAGGTCTTGGCTATCACGGTGGCCGGAGAAAGCGAGGACGCGGCTTATTTGCTTGAGAAGATTGCTGACTATGTTGTCGGGGATGGCGTCGAGGTCATCTACGATGGTCCGCGTGCCTACTACGATGGAAGACTATACCCTCTATTCTGCAGGTTTGAGCTGGTTCTGCGCAGGCTTCTGCTTGCTGCAACTCGTGTTAATCCCAGTGCAAAGGGCGCATCTGCTTTTAGGGACCAGCTCGATAAGCTTACCCTGGGCAGCGTCTTTACCTTCCTGTTTTCATCTCAGGATTTCAACAAGCAGGTCCGTACTATATTGCTGAACGATAGAAACAGACAATTCGAAAAAGCTGATCTGATACGGCAAATTGAATCGGTCTCTGAAGAGACCGTTTGGATCGAGCTGTTTGGCATGGATGCGATGCCGACTATGGCAAGGGAGCATGACCTAATCCGCTCTTGCCGAAATGATGTGATGCACATGCATCCAATCAATAGAGAGTCTTTCCTGAAGGCCAGACGCTTGGTGATAAGGGCCACGACAGAGATCGAGGCCTATACCGAAACTCTGACTGGCGACCAGAAAGCGCTTGGGGATTACTCAGAAAAGATGCTGTCCTCGCTGGAGACGTTCACTTCTATTTCAGAGCAGCTTAATGAGACCATTCGAATGATGACTGATTCTCTTGCAAATGTGTATGCGCCAGTGCTTGCAATGGAAACTATTAATAATGCTGTTAGCAAGCTGGTATCGGGTTTAAACCCGAGCCTAAACTCCGTCTCGACTATTGTTGACGGGTTGAGAGCCGCTGATACCTGCGATGGCGTCTCGGAATAATGGTGGCCGTATAGCTCGGTCTCATCGCAGGGTGTTCTTAACGCAAGGCTGACCCGCTGGGTCGCGTGGGTCTCGTCGCCCACGTTGGCCCACAGCGCCTCGTCGTCGAGGCCGCACGTCGGATGGGCGTGAGTTGGCAGACCGTCAGCAAGTGGCCCGCCGGGTCCAACTCTTCGACTGACGTCGGCTGCGTAACGGGCGAGCTGCGTGCCCATGGGCTGGTCACGCGCGTGAGGCACGGGCGCATTATGCATCCAGGCTGCTGCGGTGGAAATCCCGCGGGATGCTTTGCACTCTTCTTCGGTGTACTGAGACTCTTTCCCGGACTTCAGCTTGGTCTGAGGCCTGCCTGGAATTCTACATGCCTTGTTTACCCGTTGCTCTTTTGCCCTGCTGCATAGAAGTGATTGATAAACTTGGCAACGGGTTTGGGCCAGAAGAGGGAGAGCATGGCCAGGTCTTCCTTGGTTCTCGTGTTGTCCTTGATGAGGGCCGATGTCTCGGAACCGCCATGAATCCTGTGCCACATGAGAACCTCGGGGTCGTAGGCAAACGAGCCCTCCATGCGCGAGAACTTCTCCCAAGCTTGCCAGTCGAGGTCAGACTTAAAACCTTCCACAAACAGGGGCTTATTGAGGTTGGGCATGACGTAAGTTACGGCAGGGCAGCAGATGGGCGAACCAAGCGAGAGACAGCGTCTGCGGACTAGCCTCGAGCTGTTAAGCCGACCGCCTTCGAGGGGCTTAAGCAGCGTGCGCTTAATGTTAAGAAGCTTGTTGCTGGTAACCTTGCCCTCGGGGCGAAGCTCGCCATAGCCGGAGAAGAAGATGAGCGGTCTTGCCGAGCTATTTACTTTGCCGAGCATTCGCTCCGTATAACGGGGCTCGTAGAGATCATCCTGGTGGGCAATGGTGATGAGCGGGGTCTCGCAGTGTTCAATCGCGCAATTCCAGTCATGAGCAATTCCCGGCTTGCCCGAATTAATGAAGAGCTTGACACCGTACTTGCTTGCCGTGGAAGAGATGCTCTCGTTTGGCGTTGAGGTTGAGATGAGGATGTGCGACTTAGCCGTTTGGCTCAAGAGGGATTCGACGCACTCGCCAAGATAGGGGGATACTCCGTAGGCGCAAAGGGCAAACGTGTGATCGGAAGGCGAGAACAAAATGGAACTCCTTGATAATGGAAGGCTGGAGCGATGTTTCAAACGCGGATTATAAGCATTAGACTTAACTATACTTCAGAAGATTGAAGCCAATACGAAACCATGGAGCTACATGCCGTCTATTGAAACAACGAATGCTGTGGAGCCGCGCGTTCTCGTCATTATCCCTGCTTACAACGAAAGTGAGTGCATTCTTGCGACTGCTCACAAAATTGAAGCGTGTGGTTATGACTATATTGTTGTAAATGATGGCTCAAAGGACGACACACTTTCAATTTGCCGTGCAAACGACCTAAATGTCCTCGATCTTCCGCAAAACCTTGGAATTGGCGGGGCGGTACAGGCTGGCCACAAATATGCTCAACGATACGGGTATGACATCGACATTCAGGTCGATGGCGACGGTCAGCATGATCCTTCATACATCCCAAAATTAGTCGAGCAAATCAGCAATGGTGCTGACCTCGCGGTCGGCTCTCGCTTTCTCGAGAAGACGGATGGATTCCAGTCGACCTTTATGCGCCGCGTTGGCATTACTTGGCTTTCATGGTGGATTAAATTCTTTACGGGAGAGACAGTTACAGACCCAACATCTGGTTTTCGCGCGTGTGGCAGAAGGGCCATTGATCTTTTCTGCAAGAACTATCCCGACGATTACCCGGAGCCTGAATCACTTGCCCTGGCAATGAAGACGGGGCTCTCCGTTCGAGAGACGTCGGTAAAGATGCTGGAGCGTCAGGGTGGCCAATCGTCCATCGGTGGCTTTTCCTCGGTCTATTACATGATTAAGGTTTCTCTGGCCATTTGGATTGTTTGCTGGACTCATGGAAAGGAGGCATAGCGACATGAGCGTTGTCATCCGAATCTCCGCCGCCGCCTTCTTTCTCATATTCCTTATCTATGTGCTCGGGCTTGTCTCTAAAGGAAAGCTCCAACTAAAGTACTCGCTGCTTTGGATGGTGCTTTGCATCGCGATTCTCATCTGCGATGCGTTTCCGGTTATCCCATTCTGGTTTTCGAGAATGTTGGGCTTTATAACACCCTCTAACTTCATTCTCATCGTGGCTATTGCCGTCCTTTTTGCGATATGCCTTTCGCTCAGCATCGCTGTCAGCAGGTTAGTTACTGCGGTCAAGAATCTGGCCCAGAGAGTTGCCCTCTTGGAAAAGGAGCTCAAGGATGCCGAAAAGACGGACTAAGGCAGTCTGCGAGTGAAAAGCGCGCCCGGTACGGAAAATTGCCATCCGTACCGGGCGTTCAATTTGGCCAAGTTGCCGCTAGCGTTCCTTATTGGGAATCCAACGTCCGCTCTCGTCTACGTAATACGGTCCAATCCACTGGCTTTTCGCCATGGCTCCGCTGCTGGTGAGGTAATAACCGCCAACCCAGCATGAGTACTGCATGGCGCCACTTGAATTCATGTAGTACCACTCATCTCCAATAGGCACCCATCCAGTTTCCATTGCTCCGGTATTTGTATCCAGGTAATACCATGTGGAGCCTATGAGCTGCCAACCGGTCCTCATGTTCCCGGCGGTCGGATCGAACCAATACCAACTTCCGTTCGTGTACAGCCACCCGGTATCCATGGCGCCCGACGACGATAGGTGGTAGAGGTCATTTCCAATACGAGCCCAGCCAACACGCATTGCATAATTTGCGGTGTCAAGCCAGTACCAGCTTCCACCAACGCGAATCCAGCCACTAACAAGGTTGCCGTCTCGAGTAGTCCAATACCATGTTCCATCGAGAAGAGCCCAGCCGTTGCTGCACATTCCGCAGCCCGAATTAAATGCATATGAGTAGCTGCCTATGTGTAAGATTTCGTTCTGGGCGGCCTTTCCAGTGCTAGGGTCAAACCAGTACCACCAGCTGCCAATATGCTGCCAGTTGACGGCGCGCGTTCCGTTGTCGAGCCAGTACCAAGCCCCATCGCGATTATCCCAGCCCGAAGAGTAACCGGTCCATATGCCAGAGCTGGTGAAGTCGGACCACTGGCCGCTAATCAATGTTCTCGATGTGGCCATCGCTCCGCTTGAGGAGTCAAACCAATACCATGAGCCTGAGATGATATTCCAGCCAGTTGCCATCGCGCCGGACGAACTAAGCCAATATGTGCCACTACCTAGTTTGAGCCAACCGGTTTGCATTGCACCGTTTGCATCCATCCAATACCAGGAATCGCCGATTTTGACCCAGCCCGTTTGCATGGCGCCGGTCGTGGGATCGAGGTAGTACCAGGTACCATCGATGTAAGCCCAGCCCTTGCTGCGCTCGCCATTGGAGACGGCCTGCCAATACCAATTCCCATTCTCGTAGACCCACTTCTTCATTACGGAAAGGTAATGGGCCTTCTCGTCGCGATAACGGTTCTGCCAGCCGTTCCAATACTCGGGCTGGCCGGGATAGCGGCGAGCAACATTGTTGATGACGTAATCGCACAGCGTGGTAACGAACTGTTCATCGTCCATTGCTCCGTTAACGCCGGAGTTCTTGATGAACCAGTTGGCACCATAGTAAAGGCCGCTTTGCACGTAGCTGCGACCGCCGCCCTGGCCAAACAGGTTGGCCATGCCCCAGACGAGGCTCTTTACGCTGTCCGAGCGATTGTCGATGTTGATGCCAAAGGCCTGCAGGCTTCCACGGATGCCGGTGACACCGTCGTAGTACTGGGTGTAGGCCCAGTCATTCTGGAGCTGGGAGAACTCGGTAGGGTCTGCCTTGTAGCAAGCGTGCCAAACGGAGTTGAGATCGTTGCCAAGCTGAGTAAAGGAGCTGCCGCTTCGTGTGGCGCCGCTTACATCCCAGCTATACCGAGACCCAATGATTGCGAGACAAGAGTACTTGCTCGGGTTGTAGTAATAGGCTGCCTGGAGAAACGAGCCCAGGTCACAGCGGTTGTCAAACTGGAAGTAGCCAAGCGCGTGATATCCATCGCCCCAGCTCAGTCCGTGATCGTAGTCCTGGCCGCTCTCCCATTTGCAGAAATAGAGCATTTCTGTGGAAATGCTGCGAGGGGAGACGGAGCGAGCGCGTGGACTTGCGGCGAAGAGGGCAATGCCGTTGTCCTCGTTTTGCTTGGCGTTGTTCGATTCGGCTTGATCTTGGGCCTCGGGCTCGTCGGGATTCTCTCCGACGCTTAGGACCTGAGCTCTGTCGTACTGATTGCCGTAGAGCTCGGACAACGTGTCTGCCCAAGAGGGAGTGGGGCAGAACGAGCATCCGAGCAAGACTGCAAGGGCAGCAATGGCGACAACGTAACAAGGCCGATGGCTATTGGTAATCATGCGTGCTCCGTAGCGGGATCAGTTTGTATATGAGAGCGCCTCTACATTCTATAAAAAAGTAGGTAGCGACTAAGCGCGATTGCCAACTTGGGGCTCGACCAAATTGAGCCTATCTGTCTTTTGAGGGGCGGGTTGCAGAGTTTAAGATTGTCTTAAATTGGGGGCAAGCTGTTTGATTATAGGGAGGATAAAAATGGTATTTCAGAATATTGCGTATTACACGACGACTTATACGCCGGTGTGGGGATGGTGCAATTCGATGCCCCTGGAATAGATGACGGACTGATTTGGATTAATTCGGAACTGGTTCCCAATGAGACGATGTGGAAGTTAAGGAAAGGAGAGGATGGTCGTGAGAGGAAGAAAGTCGGCGGCAGTGCTTCTTGCACTTACTCTGGGCGTCGCGATTCCCTTTGTGCCCGCGGCTACTCAGGTTAAGGCGTGGGCACAGGAGGAGACTTCTGCTGTCCAAGAAGAGTCTCAGCTTTCGGTTCAGGATGCCGTCCAGCCCGATGAGGGGCCCGCCGCCGAAGCCCCCGCCCAGCCGGCCACCGGCTGGGTCGAGAGGGGAGGGGCGCGCTACTACCTCGGCGAGGGCGGCGAGCCCCGTACCGGCTGGCTTCTCGACGCCGGCTCCTGGTACTGGCTCGACCCGTCCACGGGCGCCATGGCGACGGGCTGGGTCGCCACCGGCGGGGCGTGGTACTGGCTCGACCCCGCCACGGGCGCGATGGCCACGGGCCGCGCCGAGTGCGGCGGCGCCTGGTCCGACTTCTCCGGCTCGGGCGCCTGGCTCGGCTACTCGTCGGGCTGGGACCTGCGCGACGGCTCCTGGCACTGGCTCGAGGGCGGCCGCCGCGCCACCGGCTGGCGGCTGATCGGCGGCTTCTGGTACTGGATGGACCCCGACGGCGACATGGCCACCGGCTGGGCGAGCGTGGGCGGCTACCGCTTCCACTTCGCCGGCTCCGGCGCCATGGACGCCGGCTGGCTTCTCGACGGCGGCTCCTGGTACTGGCTCGACCCCGGCTCCGGCGACCTGCGCACCGGCTGGCTGCGGGTCGGCGGGCGCTGGTACTGGGCCGATCCCGCCACCGGCGCGTGCGCCCGCGACGAGGTTGTGGAGGTCGGCTCGGCCACGTACGCCTTCGACTCCTCCTGCGCCATGGGGGAGGGCGGCTGGTGCCTCGCCGGCGGCAGGTGGTACTGGGCTGGCGAGGGCGGCGCCCTGCTCACTGGCTGGCGCAGCGTGGGCGGCTCCTGGTACTGGATGGACCCCTCGACGGGGGCGATGGCGACGGGCCTCGCCGAGATCGGCTCCTACAGGTACTACCTCGCTCCCTCCGGCGCCATGGCAACCGGCTGGGCGCGGGACGCCTCCGAGGGCTGCTGGTACTACGCCTCGCCCGACGGCAACCTGCTCACCGGCTGGCAGCTCGTCGGCGGCAGGTGGTACTGGATGGACGGCGCGACGGCCAGGATGCAGACGGGATGGCTCACGGTGGGTGGAAAGACCTATCACCTTTCAAGCTCTGGCGCTATGGATGCATCTTGCTGGATTGACGGTACGACTGGTGAGTCTTGCTGGATTGGCGGCGACGGCGTCCTTTCTGCGACTGTCAAGGGTGACGATGTTAGACTCGCGGACGGCTCGAAGCCTAAAGACGGTCTTAGCAAGGTTGGCGATGCCTGGTTCTATCTCGTCGGCGGTAAGATCCAGCGCGGTAGCGTGACCATCGATGGCGTTGCGCACTTGTTCGACGAGACGACCGGTCGTGCCGTGACCGGCTGGCATGTTGATGCCGATGGTGTCCGCAGACGCTATGACGAGAAGGGCACCGTTCAGACCGGCTGGGTTCGCGATGGCGGATGGTTCTACCTCGATTCCGATGGTGCTGTTACTACCGGCTGGAAGGTCATTGACGGTCTTTGGTATCACTTTGACTCCAGCGATGGCAAGATGCAGACGGGCTGGCTCCTCGACAACGGTCGCTGGTACTGGTTCGAGAGCTCTGGGGCCATGGTTACTGGTTGGGTTTGGACCGGCGGTGCTTGGTACTACATGGACGCTGATGGCTCCATGCATACTGGCTGGCTGAACCTTGGCGGAACGTGGTACTATCTTGCCTCCTCGGGCGCCATGCAGACCGGCTGGATTTATGACGGGAGCGCGTATTACTTCTGTGCGAGCGATGGCCATTGGATTCCCACTAATGCCGAGTATCGCGACATGCTCAGCTGGGCTCAGGGCTATTCGAGCGCGACCAATTACCTCATCCTGGTAGACACGGTTAATTGCAGGGTTGGCATCTACTATGGTGGCTACGGTTCTTGGGCTGTCGCCAAGGAGTTTATCTGCAGTCCGGGCGCGCCCTCTACACCTACAGTTAAGGGCCAGTTCACCGTGCAAGACAAGGGCTATGTGTTTGGCCATGGTTACAGCTGCTACTACTACACGCAGTTCTACAACGACTACCTCTTCCACTCCGTGCTGTACAACGAGGGCACGAGGGTGATTCAGGACGGTCGTCTTGGCCAGCACCTCTCTCACGGCTGCGTACGTCTTGCCATCGAGAATGCCAAGTGGATCTACGACAACATCCCCCGCGGCACCAAGGTAGTTATCTGGTAGTGGCTAATAATTGAGTGTTCGCTAGAGGACCTTGCCGGCTTGTATGGCGAGGTCCTCTGCTTTTAGGCGACCAAACAATGCCCTTACAGAATTGTGGCGGCGACCTGAACGTTAGCAATAAACTGGGGATGGCTGTACCTGTCAATCTGAGGAGCGTGATCCGATGAGCATGATGGAGAAGTTGAACCGCAAGGTGAAGATCCTGGCAGCCTGGCTGTTCATCGCTTTGCTTTCGTGTGGGCTGTATGCGGCCCCGGTTTATGCCGACGATATTGAACCGGGTAGTTCGGGCTCCATTGGCTCGGAGAGCGGGGCTGAGTCCGGCGAGGTTCGGGGCTCTTGGAGAATCGACAGCCATGGCTGGTGGTACGAGTTTGTGGACGGCTCCTACCCAAGCAGCCGGTGGCTTGACCTTGATGGAACATGGTACTGGTTCGATGCAAACGGCTATATGGCTACCGGTTGGCTTTCAGTTGGTGACAGCTGGTATTACTTTGAGTCTTCCGGCGCAATGGCAACCGGTTGGCGTTATCTTGGTGGCTCTTGGTACTATCTTCGCGACTCCGGTGCCATGGCTACTGGCTGGTTCATGGCTGGTGGAACCTGGTATTTTGCCGATGCCTCTGGTGCCATGCGGATTGGTTGGCTCAACCTTGGCGGGACTTGGTATTTCCTGTCTGGTTCCGGAGCTATGCAGACTGGCTGGCAGATGATTGGCGGGGCCTGGTACTATTTCTATGGCTCTGGCGCCATGGCAGCTTCGACATGGGTGGGCAACTATTACCTCACAGCCTCAGGCTCCATGGCTATGAATCAGTGGATTGATGACTACTACGTTGGCTCGGACGGCTCCTGGATTCCCGGGTATAGCTATGGAGCCTGGGATGGCGTTACGGTTTACTGGACTGCCAACGGTAAGGCCTGGCACAAGTCAAGGTCTTGTCCGAGCTTGAGCCGAAGCAATCCCATTCAGGGAGCGCTCTCTCAGGTTGGCGGCAGGACCATGTGCAAGGTTTGCGGAGGGCACTAAGGGAGTGGCCCTATAGAGAAGGAGGGCTCGTCTCGTTACCGAGGCGGGCCCTCCTTCTTGCGCGTGACTTGCTGATTAGGCTTCGGTCTTCTTGCCAAAGAGCTCGTTCCAGTCGGAGGCGGCGAGAACCGTGCCCACGAGAATGACAATGCAGAAGAAGACGGTAGCAAGGGAAGGAACGGTCCCCTGCAGGATGAAGCCAAAGGCAACGGCCCAGGCCGAGTAGGAGATGTTGAGCGCCATGGCCTTGGCGGCGCCAATGAGCGAGATGCCCTTGTAGTAGAAGAGGTAGGACGCGGTGCCGGCAAGGGCAGACAGGGCAATGACGCCCGTGGCAAAGCTGGGGATGGCACTGGCGGCAAAGCCCCAGGCACTAAAGACGGGCACAACAACGAGGCCATAGACGAGCGCCGAGGTGGTCTCGCGAATCTGGAGGGCCGTCTCGTTATCCACGGCGTCATCTTTCATACCCCAGGCGCACAGGACAGCCTCGGATCCCCAACCGATAACAGCAAGAACTGCACCGGCAAGGCCAAGTGCCGTATTGCCCATCTCGGAGTCGCCTGCAGAGATGACGCCCATGGCCATAACACCGAGCAGGGCAACGATGAGTGCCGCAATCTGCTTGGCACTCATGCGCTCCTTGAGCAGGATAAAAGACAGCAGCGCTCCGAGTGCGGGATAGAAGGCAGAGATGATGGCAGTGTAGGCGGGGCCAATGTTGTTGATGGCGATGACGTAGCCCGTCATGCCAATGGGGCCACCAAGCAGGGCGCCGAGCATGACCACGAGGCCGCTCCTGGTCTTGAGGGCCGCAACGGTGTCCTTGAGACGACCGCGAACGCCCATGTAGATGAGTAGCCAGATGGCGCATCCCGCATCGTGGATGAAGGAGCTGGCAATGCTGGCGAAGGCGGCGGCGTCCGCCGTGCCAAAGTAGGGGGCCATGGCAAGAGCAATGCCCAGAACAACGGTATCAAGGCCCCAAAGGATGCCACTAAAGAGTCCAAACTTCATGGCTTACTGCTCCTCTCGGTAGAGCTCGAGCGCCTTGGTGAGGTACTCGCGGCCGTAGTTGTAGTAGATGTAGAGCCACTCGCCCACAAAGTCGCCCTCGGCCTCCTTGAGAAGGGACCACAGGTACCAGCACCAACCGGCAAGGGCAATGTGGGCAAGGTTGTGTGCGCGCTCCGCGCGCGTGGGCTTGCGACCAAAGTAGGCCTCGAGCGCCGCGTCAATCTCCTCGGGGGAGAGCTGGCAGCACACGCAGAAGGTGCCAAAGTCATTGGCGTAGTCGCTCATGCCCGAGTACTCCCAGTCGATGAGGTAGTACTTGTCTGCTTCATCGATAAGGAAGTTGAGCATGAAGAAGTCGTTGTGGCACAGGCAAGTGGGGGCATTGTCCGCGGCGACAAAGGCCTCCAGGGCGTCGGCGTCTGCGGCGTCATCGGCGTAGCCGGGGATGTCGATGGGGCCCTTCTCCAGAAGGAGGCTCTCGTAGCGCTTTGCCTCGGCATAGAAGTCGAACTTGGTGTCGACCTTTACGTCTGACTCGTGGAGCGAGCGAGCCATCTTCATGGCGCGGGCCACCTGGGAGGCATCGTGTGGGTCGAGGTTCTTACAGTTGGGAATGAAGTGGGAGATTTTCCAGCCGCGGGCGGGGTCTTCGTAGATGAAGGTCTCATCGATGCCCAGCTCCTTGGCGACCTTCTGGGCGGCCACCTCGCCAGCGCGGTTGATGAGCAGCTCGGTGCCAATGCCCGGGTGGCGGTAGACGTACTCGCCGCTGTTGGTGGCAAAGTGGCAGGAGAGGTTGGTAAGACCCTGCTTGAGGGGGTAGACGTCGTGAATCTCGGCCTTGGTGCAGCCAAGGACATTGACGATGTTGTCGAAGATCTCCGAGTCGACGTTTTCTAGGAAGTGCGGGTCGAAGACGCGAAGCTCGTCGAGGGAGTCGAACTCGTTGATGACGCCCGCGGGGTAGGGACGCAGCACCATGTCGAGCTCCTTGATGTGCTCGATGTAGAGGTCTTCCCAGAGCTTGTCCGTGGTCTCGGGGAGGGCGTACTCTTCGTCGAGAATCTGGGAGAAGCGCTGCGAGAAGGTGCGGTCGAAGTAGACGTGGCCCAGCATGTACCAGGAGCTGGCCCCACCAACTGTCACCTTGGTGATGCGGTTGTTTGCGCCCGTGGTGATGCACCACTCCTTCGTGGCCCCCTCTGCGTACTGTGCGGAGTAGTAGGCCTTCCAGACATAGGCCTCAAAAGGATTCTCGGTGAAGTAATCATCGCTCGAGCAGACATAGGTGTTCCCAAGCTTGTTGCGGACGCGCCACAGGGAGCCGTTGTTGTTGCGGGAGGCATACTCATCGTTGTTGACGATCTCGACGCCGTACTTGTTGCGAAGGTAGAAGAAATACTCCTTCTTGTAGCCAACCACAACCGTGATGTCATCGATGCCGGCGGCCTTGAGCTGCTCGATCTGGCGCTCGATGAGAACCTCGCCGCGCACCTTCAGGAGGCCCTTGGGCTTCTCATAAGAGATGGGGGCAAAGCGGGAGGAGAGGCCGGCGGCAAGGATGATGGCGTTCTCTACTTTGTAGGGAGCGAGGGCATCTTTGCCGGTGCTGGCGAGGTCGCCGTTCTCGATAAAGCCGTTTGCAACGAGGGCCTTGAGCGTTGCATTGACGGTTCCGAGCGAGAGGTCTGAGGCCGAGGCGATGTCTCGCTGACTGGCGTTGGGCGCCTGCCTGAGGGCGTTGAGGACCTCGAATTGATTCTTAGTGAGCATTGCGGCTCCTTGTTGTTGCGTTCAAATTCTATTTCAGTATAGCGATATTGAACGATTGTTCAATTATGTAGAGCATAATAGAAGAATGAACAGCCGCTGAACGACAATAACTATAGGTTCCTTATCAAAATCCTCTGGTTTCTCGGGGTTGCTGGTAAGGTTGGTAATGCGGCGCGAACGAACGCGCGCTTAGCTGAGATGTGCGTCTAAAACCGACGCCCGTTTGGAGGCTAGTGTGAAGGCACTGATTATGGCTGCGGGGGTAGGCAGCCGCTTAAGCGATGCCCCCCACGATCCCAAGTGCACACTTTCTATTGGCGACGGCGAGTCCGTCATTGCGCACACCATGGGAATTCTCAAAAACCGTTGCGTGGAGCCGCACCTTGTTGTTGGCTTTGAGCGAAATAAGGTGCGCGCTGCGTTGTCAGCCTATCCTGAGGTTGTCTTTCACGACAATCCCTTCTATCGCGTGACGAATTCAATCGGCTCCTGCTGGCTTGTGCGCCCGGTTATTCTCGAGGCGATCAGGGATGGTGAGGATCTCCTTCTGGCAAATGGCGATGTGTACTGGAATGAAGAACTCCTTGATTTGCTCTGCAGCGTTCCAGATGAATGTCTGATGCTGTGCGATAAGACGAGGGCTGAAACGGGGGATTACTTTTTCCACCTCGAGAACGGTTATATCACCGAGTATGGAAAGGAGATGGCCCCCGAGAAGCGTGACTGCGAGTACGTTGGTATCACGCTGATTCGCTCCAGCTTCCTTCCAGTTTTCCTGGCACATCTGGACCAGCTAATTTGGCAGGAGAATTATGGAATGTGGTGGGAAGATGCGCTGTATGCCGCTTGTGAGTCGCACCCCATAAGGGCGCTGGATGTTGAGGGGCTTTTTTGGAGCGAGATCGACTACATCGAGGACTATCAGCGCATCCTTGACCATCTTGGTATGGGGGTCGATGCCCGGCAGATGCTTAGGAAGGCCCGATTTTAGGTGATGGACATGAGGTTATTTACCATTGGCCCGGTAGAAATGTATCCGGAAACACTAGAGATTCGAGCGAGGCAGGTTCCCTATTTTAGGAATCAATCTTTCTCAAGAGTTGTCTTGGAATCCAGTGAAATGCTCAAGAGTCTCCTTGATGCTCCCGCTGAATCTGAGTGCATTATGCTTACATGCTCGGGAACGGGTGGCATGGAGGCTACGGTCATGAATTGCCTCGGCATCAATGACCGCGCTTTAGTTATTGATGGCGGCTCTTTTGGGAATCGATTCTGCGAGATTCTGCAGACGCACGGGATTCCCTACGATAGAGTTAAGGTGCCTGAGGGAGAGGCGCTCAGCTCCGATCTCTTGGATGCTGCCGATGGTAGCCGCCATACGGCCCTTCTGGTGAATTATGACGAGACGTCTACGGGCCAGCTATATGACATCGAGATGCTTGCAGATTACTGCCGTCGTAACAACCTGATATTTATAGTCGATGCGATTTCGGCATTTCTTTCTGACCCGCTGTCGATGAGAGCTTCCGATATCGATGCGGTAATCGTCAGCTCCCAAAAGGCCCTTGCCCTTGCGCCGGGCTTATCGTGTGTGGTTCTTTCGCCCAGAATGAAAGAAAGGATTCTATCTTCCGACGAGTGCCCTTCGTACTATTTTGATTTCAAATCTTACATTTCTAATGGAAAGCGTGGACAGACGCCGTTTACCCCTGCAGTTGGTGTCATCTACGAACTTCATCAACGACTGGGTTCGTTGATCTCCAATGGAGGAGCGGCCGTCGAAATTGCGAGGGTTAAGGCGATTGCCAATGACTTTAGGCAGAGGGTTATCGAACTTCCGGTTGAGCTGCCGAGCTATCCCATTTCGAACGCGCTGACACCCTTGATTCTTCGCAGCGGTGGTGCAAGGGTCCTGCTCGATAAGCTCGAGCAGGATGGTTTTGTGCTGAATCCATGCGGAGGAAAACGCTCTGACGATATGGTGCGCGTTGCTCACGTGGGCAATCACTCTGTTTCGAATAACATAGAGCTTGTCGAAGCAATGACTAGGGCCTTACTTAACTAGCCAGAGCTTCTTTGATTCCTCAGACTGGGACGGGGCATAATTTGAAGGTTTATGATCAGGAAACACTCACTCATGTTCAGCAATGCGAACTAATGATTCTTAGGGATTTTGTTTCAATTTGCAATGAGAATGGCCTTTCTTATTTTGGTATCGCGGGAACGGGAATTGGCGCCCTGCGGCACGGGGGTTTCATTCCCTGGGATGACGATATCGATGTGGGTCTTTTGGCGGCTGACTACGAAAAGCTGATCTCCATTGTCCGTAGGGACTATTCGGATAAGTACGAGGTAATCAATGCCTCGATCAATATCGAATATCCCCTTCCGACAACGAGAATCATGCTAAAAGGGACGCAGTTCTGTGAGGAGTCTCTTTCGCACCTTCCTCTGGACTTGGGCATATTCCTTGATGTCTATTCATTTGACAATGTTGCTGCAGACGAGCGCTCATATAGAAAGCAAGCGTGGGATGCTTGGTTTTGGTCACATGTGAGAATCTTGCTCAGCGTTCCCGATCCAGTTATCCAGATTAAGGGCGTTCGCGGCAACGCTGTTCGTCTGGCGTGCAAGGCTGCGTCGAAGGCGTTTAACCTGATTGGCCTTTCTAGGGAAAAGGTATACGAGAAAGAGACCGAGGCTCGCAATCGCTACAGAGGTGTAGATACCGGTAGAGTGGGATACCTCTGTGACACCGATCGTCTTACGCAGACCTATTCTCTCGATGACGTCTTTCCGCTGAGGACTATTCGATACGAAGGCATGGATATAACGTTTCCCAACAAGCTTGAGAGCATGCTCGAGGCCCTCTACGGGGACTATATGCAGCTTCCACCTGAGGATTCGCGAAAGAATCACTACCCTGCCAGGCTTAGCTTTGGGAGCTACTAATATCCAGTAAAGAAGTAACGGGGAGTACCGTGTCTTTTACAGAATACGAAGATAAAGATGAGCTTAGAAAGCTGCAGCTCGTAACTACAATGGTCCTTGGTGAGTTTGACCGCGTTTGCAAGCAGCTATCGATTCCGTATTTCATCTACGGAGGTACGGCGATAGGCGCCGTGCGTCATGGAGGCTTTATTCCGTGGGATGACGATATCGATGTGGCAATGTTTAGGTCCGACTATGAGAGGTTCATGGCTGAGGCGCCGGCGGTTCTGGGCGATGACTATGGTCTGGTTGATTACAAGACCGAGTGTGACTATCCCGCCTGTGATGCCAATCTCGTGCTGAAGGGCACTCTCTGCGTTCCCGAAGAATTTGATAAGTGTAAATTCCAGTATCCCATTGGCATCGGTGTTTACGCTTTTGACAAGCTGTCTGATAACCCAAGGCTGAGAAAGCGGCAGTTGTCTGCAACCTGGTTCTGGGCTCGCCTTGCTTTTCTCTGCGGCACTCCATGTCCTCATTTGTCCCTTGAGGGGTGGAAGCGCGGCTTCGTTCTTTCGTTGTGTTATTTGGGCCACGGCCTGCTAAAGGTTTTCCATATTTCTCCTACATGGATTCATTCAAAGTGGGAGAAAGCTGCCACGGCTGCATCGGATGAACCGGATGGACTCTTCGTTGACTTTACTGACAGGTCGCCCATTGACTGGGGGGTGCATAAGGAAGAGGTCTTTCCTCTGAAAGAAATCGCGTTTGAGGATCTAACCGTTTCGATTCCTAGGCAGTATGACGCGATTCTTCGTAGAGGCTATGGCGATTACATGCAGCTGCCCGCTGAAGACAACCGCAAGAATCATCATCCGTCAAAGCTTGATTTTGGAAGGTTTTAGATAGTGTTGGAATCAGCCAAGCAGCTGAAGAAAAACTACTTCTGGAACACGCTTGGGAGCCTTATGAACGCGGCCTCAAGCGCGCTCCTATTGTTGGTCGTTACACGCTTCACGGGTGCTTATAGCGCGGGTGTCTTTTCGATTGCCTACGCGGTCGGCCAGCAGTTTCTGTCTGTTGGCTCGTTTGAGATGCGTACGTATCAGGCTACGGACTCTGAAGGACGTTTCCCTTTCTCGGTTTACCTTGGGTCTCGCGTTGTCACCGTGGTTTTGATGGCACTGACAATTATCGTTTACGCATTGTATGCAGATGGACTGACATATGACGCCCTGTTAATTATTTTGATTGCCGGGCTCCGCTTCTTTGACGCCTCCGAGGACGTATTTCATGGCATGTTTCAGCAGCGCGGGCGTCTCGACATTGCAGGTAGAGCCTTTTTCTTTCGAGTTCTAACTACCACGGTGCTCTTTGGTGTCGGCGCGATCCTTACGGGTGATTTGCTGACCTGCTGTTTGCTTTCGGCCGCTGGCTCTCTGGTGATTGAGCTCATCCTCAATTTGCCTCCTGCAAAAAAATACGAAAATGCGATAAGGCCATCGTTTGAGTGGAAGCCTCTTGCAAGACTGATGGCAGCCTGTTTTCCGCTGTTTATTGCCTCGTTCCTTCTCAATGACTTGGTGAATGTTCCAAGGTTTGGGATTGAGGCAGTGATGCAGAAGGAGGCTCAGACTGTCTATTCGATTCTGTATATGCCGGCAATGATTATCAACTTGATTGTTGGATTTGTATTTAAGCCTCTTCTTACTAGCCTAGCCGAGAAATGGTCTTCTGGAGACAGGCTTGGCTACTATGGGATTCTTGGAAAAGGTGCGGCCTTAATTGTCGTTGCCCTCATCTTGGCTATGGCCGCTGCCTATCCATTTGGCACCCCAGCCCTTTCATGGCTGTACGGTGTAGACGTCTCCTCTTATAGGACGGAGCTCATGGCTATTCTTATAGGGGGTGCTTTCAACGCGCTGAGCGTAATTCTGTACTATGGTCTGGTAACGGTGAGGCTTCAAGGCCTTGTTGTTGTCGGCTACGGCATTTCTGCCCTAGTCGCCCATGCCCTATCCGGCGTAATGATTGCCGAGAGCGGGCTGATGGGTGCAGTTCTCCTTTACGACTTGTCTATGGGATTGCTTGCTGCCCTGTTTGTCGCCTTTCTGTTATTTGGATTAAGAATCATTGGAGGGCGAAGCTAGCTAGCGTGAATTTTGCCAGGCCTTGTGTGCCAGTGACATGAGCTTATTTGAGGCCTTTAGTCCGAGCATGCCAAAGAGGCCTGCAAGGAAAAAAGAAAGAAGAGAAAGAGCGTGGACGTCAATGGTGGGAAAGATTTGAACCATCATTTGGCCCATAGGCCAACCCCAAAGGTAGATTCCATAGGAAAGCTCATGCCTATTTAGGAACAAACTCGCTTTTAGGGGCGTTGCGTAGAAAGCGGCCCAAGTTACAAAGATGGGGAAGCAGATGATCATTGCGAGATCTGCCAACCCCGCTGCAAGAAGGCATAGGAAGGCGGCGAGAGAAACCGCAGCCGTTTTCCTTGATATGCGGATGGAATCTCGGAAAACATAGGCGGTTGTTCCCAGCCAGTAGAGAATGACTGGCCTAACAATACTGATTTGGGCGGGATATGCTACTAGTAGATATCCAATGGTCGGGATGAGGCAGATGCTGCATGCTACGAGATAGCGTTTCTTGTCGAAGTGCGTCAGCTTAAACGCACAGAAAACGAAAATGTAGCAGCAGAATTCAACGGGCAAGGTCCACAGTGATCCATCTACAACATTCGGATAAGGATTCGACATAAATAGCCCGGGCAAGTAATGGTATGGAATAAGAATGGCGTTCAGGAGGAATAGAAGCACCTGATTGCTGCCGAAGTACTCGCTGACGCCTAGGGATGAAAAGAGCGGACCGAAGATAAAAGCTAGGAAAATGACGAGGAATAGGAGCTCGGGCAGAAGCCTCACCAAGCGCTTCTTGAAAAAGGAAGAACCCGTATGGCTCCGCACGGCGCTGCCCGCGATGAGATAGCCACCAAAGAAGAAAAAGCATCCAACTGCGAATGCGCCGAAGCCAAGTTGTCCATGAGAGATGGTGTCCAAGAGCTCTCTCTGAGAGTGCTCAGCGCCATATCGAAGGGCAAAGGAGTGGCTGAGAATGACGAAATAAGAGCATATAAGTCGAATGAGTGCGAGGTTATTGCTGCATCCGACAGTTATGGCCTTCAGTGTCTTTACGTTGTTGTCGCGGAACATATCGGCTCCAAATCGGCTGTGTTGCGGAATGTGCGACTTCGCTTTGCGGATGAAATGGTAAAGAATTGTATATCCGTCGATAGCGCTCTGGCCATGAGCTTCTAATGACCTGCTATATTTTCTTCTATCGAGGTACTCGCCGAGCCCCTTCTCGAGCTCGTCCAGGGTGACCCCGCGCTAGTCCCGGTGGTGGAAGAACTCGTTCTTCAGCCGGCCGAAGAAGCCCTCGCAGGCCGCGTTGTCCGGGCTGCACCCCTCCGCCGACATGCTCCTGGTCAGCCCGTGCTCCTCGCAGATCGAGACCCAGCCCGCCCAGCGGTAGTGTGCCGCCACGCTCGCTGTGGACTACCTTCGAGGCGCCCTCGTGGCGCTGGGCCAGGGCCTTAAGCAGGCCCGAGTTGGCGAGCTCTGCGTCGGACCTGGGGCCTGTTGGCGGAGGAAACCTGGATGCCGTTAGCAGGCCTAGGGCCTCATCTCATTGCCGGGGGGCGCCGCATTTATTTTTCGTCGTAGCGCTTCCTTTGAGTCGTATAGAACGTTAATTGCTCTTAGCTCAAGGTCTAAGATGCCCGGCTCTTTCCAGGATTGGGTCAACAAGCAGTCTGTCTTTTCGCCTGAAGCCTTTTTCTAGAAACTCTGCAGATTGGTGAGTTTGATAACCTAGGACTGGCATAGACAATCGGTATATAAAGAGGGAAGAAGAGACACGCAGTGAAGAACCGAGGGCGCCTCAATTCTAAGAGCATTGATTTCCGACCAATATCTTTCGTTTTGATTATCGGGCTGATTGTATGCTCTTTATTCCTTTTCTCTCGTGATCATTCGCCGGCTCAGGTATTCGTTTTCGCACTATATTGCGGCATTGCTGCTTGCGATGCTGTCCTTGCCGTGCGCTTATTTATTAATTCGCATCAATTCAAGCATCTCAGTCTATTAATGCTGGGTTCTTTGGCTATAGCGATTCTCCTGGAGGGCCTGACGATTTTGGGTTCTCCTGCCAGTCATTTTAGGGTGCTTACCGATTGGAGCAAGAAGCGTCTCCTGTTCTTTGCGCTTGCATCCTTTACAACACTTCTCGTTATCCATATTCAGCATGCATCTAAAACGAGAGCGGATAGCGGCAGTAAGGGCGGCCAGCATATTGCTCGTGGGGCGGTTTGTTGTTGCGCCGTTGTAGTTGTCTGTCTGATTGTGAGCTTCGGCGTTGGATCGTCTATTCCGTTTGCTTATGAGGCTCTGGGGCTGCTCGTTGTCATCGTGCTAATCGCATTCTGCTTTGCGGGCCGACTGACGCTTTCGCTGACCTTCTTTTTTGCTTCTTTTCTTGTGGGCTCTCTTCTTGTCTATGGATTGCCGGTAACTACGGGTCTTTCTTGGGACGATCAAATCCACTATCAAAACGCGCTTAACGCTTCATATCTATTTGAATCTCAACTTACTGATACGGATATCCGCTTTGGCGAGGAGGCTGTTCGTAGGGCGACGGATGAAGATGCTCCAGAAATTGGTAGATTTGATCCCTCTGATATCGAGGACCATGCGCGTGCTCTTGACGCCTCCTATAACAGTGACGTACTCGCGGGCCGTGTTCAGGTCGATAAAACAAATGAGTCTGTTTTTGCGCTATATGCTGTAGGCTATGTGCCTTCAGCATTTGGACTTTGGCTGGGCCGACTTTTTCATATTGGGTTTAGTGCGACCGCTCGACTCGCAAAGATGATGAATTTACTTAGCTACTGCGCGATCGTGGCGGCAGCGATAGAAGTAGCTGCTGCGAAAAAGAGCCTTTTTGTTCTTGTCGGATTGCTTCCCACAAATCTATTCCTTGCGGCGAATTTCTCGTATGACGCGTGGCTAAACTCGCTTGTTATGCTTGGTTTTGCATTCTATTTGAGATATGCATGGGGAGACCAAGGTGACTTTACGGTCCGTAACATTGCAGCTGCGTTTGTCTTTATGTTTCTGGGGCTTGCTGTGAAGGCTGTGTATTTCCCGTTAATCGGGCTGCTCTTTGTTGTGCCAAAGAGTCGCTTTTCTTGTGAAGCTCAACGTAAACAATACTGTTTAGCTGTGTTCTTGCTCGGTTTGCTAACGTTCGCTTCTTTTGCGTTGCCTTATTTGTTCACGGTTCAGACTGATACTGGGGATACTCGTGGCGGATCAGATGTTAACCCCCTGCGCCAAATTACCTTCATTCTTGAGGATCCACTGAGGTATGGCTCGATTCTATTCAATTTCTTTACAACTCAGTTTCTTTCTCCTCTTAATTCCATACAGTATGGAATGAACTTTGCCTATATAGGAAAGCCCTGGCAGCTGTTTGCACAAGCATGGCACGGTACGGCTGCGAGCCTCTTGCTGTCGGTGCTCCTTGTATGCAATGGCGTGCTCTCATGTGACGAGAACAGCGTCAAATGTGTGGGGATTGGACGCTCAGTATGGGCGGCGTTTGTCTTCTTATTTGCTTGCACGCTTGTTGCAACCGCGCTCTATGTTTCGTTTACCCCGGTGGGCTTCGACACGGTTAACGGGTGCCAGTATCGGTACCTATTGCCGACGTTAGTTCCGTGTTTGTCTATTGCGTTTAACGTGAGGGGCCCCTCGCTTGGCGCTCGCAGGTCATTTAATATGGCTTGGATGTTGGCGGGATTTGCTCTTTGTCTATTCTGTATAGCTCTCTATATTTATCCGAAGTTTCTCTAGGAAGAAAACCAACTGCTATGACTTCACTCAAGAACGCTGGAAATTGCCGAGGCGATGGCAAGCTGTATCTGCTCTATGTGGTTAGGGGAGAGAAGCCCGTCGGAGTAATCGCGCGCTCTATCGGTGGGCATGAGCTTCCGTCGAGAATCGTCGTCCTCGATGATTCGAAGGTCGTAGTGATTTTGGCGGATTTTGCGGTTGCGCAGACCATCAGCTTCGTTGATGGGGCAGGCAATATTATTTCTAGCGATCGGATCTCTGCAAAGGCAATCGCGCTGCAATCAAAGGCCAACGGGGTTCTGCGCAAAGATCTTTGCGCGCAGATTCGCAACATTGACCGATCTGGCTTGCATGCTCGGTCTTCCGTCTCGCTTGACCGTATCGTGCCGTGCTCGGACGGCGTAATACTCCGCGGAGTCGTCGCTAATTCTGACTCCTTTGCGTTTGATAAGGTCGTCGCCTTTGACGAGCATGGAGCCAAACTCGGGGAGAGCTGTCCATTGTTTGATGGAGTGGCCAGCGCGCGTATGGCTGCTACGCCATTTTCCGTTCGCGTTCCCGCTCTCGGTAAAGGTCTATGCCTTGCTGCAATTGATGATTCCGGTCATCAGTCGGGTGTATTCGTCAACTATAAGCGCGACGAAGTCGATAGATTTGAGGAAGAGTCCCGTGCGCTGTATCTAGATGCCTCTGGCGATCAGCGCTACCAGCTGTGGCTCTCACGCAATCGTTTGACAGAGTTGGGCGCCGCAGCCCAAAGGACCGAGGAAATCGATGGAGGACCTTCCTTTTCGATCATTGTCCCACTCTATAAGACGCCTTTGGATTTCTTTGTTGACATGGCGGATTCCGTATTGTCGCAAACGTATCCAAACTGGGAACTCGTGCTCGTGAATTCGACGCCCGAAGACGAAGGCCTCCACGATCTTGTGCTCGACTACGCGTCTAAAGATGCCCGTATTCGTTACATTGACCTTGAGGGCAATCTGGGTATTACGGGCAACACAAACAAGGGCATAGAAATCGCTAAGGGTGATTATCTCTGCTTCTTTGATCATGATGACGTGCTCGAGCCGGACATCTTGTTTGAGTATGCGAAGGCAATCGTCCAGAATCCGTCAATTAACCTTCTGTACTGTGACGAGGACAAGCTGTTTCCGGATGGGACGTTGGCAAACCCGACGTTCAAGCCGGACTTTAGCCTAGACATGGTTCGTGACAACAATTATATTTGTCACCTCTTGACCGTGAAGAGGGTGCTCCTTGCGGAAATTGAAGCTTCGGGCAAGGAGCTCGATGGCGCTCAGGACCATGCTATGGTCCTGAAGATTGCCGAGCTTGGCGGCCCCATTCATCATGTTCCCAAGATTCTATATCACTGGCGTATCAGCGAGACATCGACGGCAGGCAATTCTGATAGCAAGCCCTATGCAACGATTGCGGGTGTTAAGGCTGTCCAACAGCACCTTGACCGCGTTGGTCTACCTGCGAAGGTTAGTAATTCGCATGGCAGGGCCTTCCGTTACACTCCGGATTATGAGGTTCCGGCTAGTGCCTCTTGCAGCGTTGTTGTAACGACTCGCGCGGATCGCAGCGCGTTGGAACGCTTCTTGGCGGGGATTCAGAATACCGGGTTCGACAATCTCGAGCTTGTCTTCGTGTGCCCCGAGGGGCGCGGCGCAGTTGTTGACGAGGTGATGGGCTCCTCGAGCCTTTCTTCTCGCTGGGTTGAAATGGGATCGGACTTCAACATTGCCGCGTGGAACAATGCAGGAGCTGCGGTTGCGTGTGGCGACGTGTTGCTGTTTGCGCATGATGACATCCGCCCTGCCTCTCCTGCTTGGGTGCATGTCCTGGCCGGTTTTGCTCTTAGGTCGGATGTTGGTCCAGTCGGCACCATGACCTGCGATTCTGACGGGGTTGTTCAGCAGGCGGGCTATACGTTTGTCCGGGATTCCGTCGTTCCCCTATCGAGGGGCAGGCACTGCATGGATCCTGGCTACATTTTCTATTCGCTAACGGTTAGGGACGTGGCCGCCGTGAGTGGGGCATGCCTTGCCATTTCCAGGGATCATTTTGCTGCCCTGGGCGGCTTCAACGAGGCATACCAGCTTGACTACTCCGATATCGATCTCTGCTTCAAGGCGGCTAGAAGTGGCCTAAAAGTCATTTATACGCCCGAGGCGCGTGTATATCACGCCGCTGGAAACGAGGCTAGCCTATGCCACGAGAGCCGTTCGCATAAACACTATGAGGACAAGGGGCTGCTTCTGAGGACGTGGTCCGAGGAATGGTCGCGCGGAGACCGTTGGTTCTCCCCGCATTTCTCGAGTGATCCTCAGGAAGCAGAGCTCTATAAGCTTGGTGGATTTGAACAAACGCTGTACTAGGCAGGAGGCGGCCACGGCATCAATTGCGGTCTACAGTTGCGTGACGGGCGATTACGATGAAATAAAAGAGGTTGGTCAATTCGCTGAGCCTGGCGTGGATTACTACTTTTTCACGAACAATAGAGACCTGACTTCAGATTCGTGGAACGTCGTGTATGTGAACAATGGAGGGCTGGATAACATTAGGCTCGCCAGGAAAATCAAGGTTCTGGGTCATCCGCTTCTTGATAAGTACGATGTTGCGGTCTAGCTTGAAGGGGTTTCGACGCTGCGAAAGCTGGTCTCGCGCTTCATTGAAGAGAAGTGCAACCTTGCCAAATATGGCCTTGTGGGCTTTTGCACATCGCGAAAGGGATTCTATCTATTCCGAGGCTCTTGAGTGCATAAAGGCTGGCGAGGACAATAGGGATGTTATTGAGGCCCAGATTAATGGCTATAGGGAAGAGGGGTATCCAGACCATGCCGGGCTCAGTAGGCTATTCTTGTAAATGTAACAGTCTGCATCTCATGTCTAAGCGCGTAAGGATTGCTTGCGTATAGACGCACGAAGGGATTCTGATATGAAGGGCATCATTCTTGCCGGTGGGTCGGGCACGCGTCTGTACCCGCTTACGCTTGTGACCAGCAAGCAGCTGCTGCCGGTCTATGACAAGCCGATGATTTACTATCCGCTTTCCACCCTCATGCTGGCGGGCATTCGAGATATCTTGGTCATCTCCACTCCGGCAGATTTGCCCAACTTCGAGCGCCTGCTTGGGGACGGTTCGCGCTATGGCGTCTCGCTCTCTTATGCCGAGCAGCCCTCGCCGGATGGCCTTGCGCAGGCGTTCACCATCGGCGAAGAGTTCATTGGTGGCGAGCCGTGCGCTCTGGTCCTTGGCGATAACATCTTTTACGGCAATGGGTTGTCGCGTCATCTGCGCCGCGCTGTCGAGAACGCTGAGGCGGGCCGCGCAACGGTGTTTGGCTACCACGTCGATGATCCCGAGCGCTTTGGTGTTGTCGAGTTCGATCGCGAGGGCCGCGCGGTCTCGATCGAGGAGAAGCCGGAGCACCCGAAGAGTTCCTATGCCGTGACGGGCCTCTATTTCTATCCTGGCGACGTCGCCTCGCGCGCGGCAAAGGTGACCCCCTCGCCCCGCGGCGAGCTGGAGATCACTACTCTCAACCAGATGTATCTGGAGGACGGGACGCTCTCTGTCGTGACTCTCGGGCGGGGTTATGCCTGGCTTGATACCGGCACCATGGAGAGCCTGCATGAGGCGAGCGAGTTCGTGCGCGCCGTCGAGCACTCGCAGGATCTGCCCGTCTCGGTTCCCGAGGAGATCGCCTGGGAGAACGGCTGGACGACGACCGAACAGCTCGAGGAGGCCGCCAAGGCCTATGGCAAGAGCGTGTACGGCCAGCACCTCAAGAAGGTAGCTGCCGGAGAGATTATTGCTTCGAAGAGGGAGTACTAGTATGGCGGAGGCGTTCGAGCCCCACAACATCATCGTCACGGGCGGCTGCGGCTTCATCGGCAGCAACTTCGTACACTACGTGGTGAACAACCACCCGGACGTGCACGTGACCGTGCTCGACAAGCTCACCTACGCGGGCAACCCCGAGAACATCGCGGGACTCCCGGCAGA
>ERZ1034980.597-NODE-597-length-25501-cov-12.253242_pt1 | contig 25501 bp, 22 predicted proteins | sample MGYA00520622_ERZ1034980 | MGnify/ENA primary metagenome ERZ1034980 (study PRJEB33766, sample SAMN09781791) | gut metagenome | biome: gut microbiome | host: Homo sapiens | place: Madagascar | study: EMG produced TPA metagenomics assembly of the PRJNA485056 data...
TTTTTAAGATTTGTAAAAGGTATTTGTCCCATATACAAAATTCTGTTTTTGAGGGAGATATCACAAAAGTACAACTTGTGAAGCTGAAACAGGAGCTGGATGAATATATTGATCATGAATTGGATTCCGTTATTATATTTAAAAGCAGGCAGGAAAAATGGTTGAATAAAGAATTTTGGGGTAAGGAAGATGACAAAGCCAGTTCCTTTATTTGAAATTGTCGACCATAAATATTGCAAAAACTGCCGTCAGTCGACAATGTGATGAAATATAGAAAAATGGAATATACAATTAAAAAATAGAAAGTGTATTCCCAGTATTGAAGCAAGGTCGACAAAAAGAGGATATGAAAGCATTGTAAAATATTGCTTTTTTATAGTGTGGGTTTTAATAGATACATGGTGGAATGTGAATTTGTAATAATAGTTATTAATAGTTGTATGAGAAGAAGTTTTAATAGATACATGGTGGAATGTGAATGTATATACTTCTGATGAACTTGTGTATACTGGGGAAAGTTTTAATAGATACATGGTGGAATGTGAATACGATAGCCGTTACAAGAAAAAGGTCAAACGGTGTGTTTTAATAGATACATGGTGGAATGTGAATAAAGATCATAGAATTGCAATATCAAATCAAAAGAAGTTTTAATAGATACATGGTGGAATGTGAATAATTAAATATACTTTATTCATAAAAATACCTCTCTTGTTTTAATAGATACATGGTGGAATGTGAATTTTGTATGGGAATTGACTGTGAAATAGAATAAATATGTTTTAATAGATACATGGTGGAATGTGAATGCGTTCTCGACAAGTGATATCAGTTCGTTTGCAATGGTTTTAATAGATACATGGTGGAATGTGAATGCGGGATTGAAAAAGGAAATTCGAACAAATCTACAACGTTTTAATAGATACATGGTGGAATGTGAATTATTTACTATGTCTAACTTAAATATGTATTTTTTTGTTTTAATAGATACATGGTGGAATGTGAATGCTTACTCACACACAAAGTCTTACCGCTACCAAATACCGTTTTAATAGATACATGGTGGAATGTGAATTATATCATCTATATCAATGATAAGATCGCCGTCGCTTGTTTTAATAGATACATGGTGGAATGTGAATGTATTTACTCAAAAGGATTCAGCAAAACAGTATATTGTTTTAATAGATACATGGTGGAATGTGAATGCAACTATTATAAATTGTTGCAATATCCGATGTTACCGTTTTAATAGATACATGGTGGAATGTGAATACATTTAAACCGTCAAGAGCCGAGGATATCATACTAGTTTTAATAGATACATGGTGGAATGTGAATATCTGTAAGTTGCTATTGATACCGTAATCCGTCGGCGTTTTAATAGATACATGGTGGAATGTGAATTGTTCTACTGCCATATACGGCATCATATAACGCCTGGTTTTAATAGATACATGGTGGAATGTGAATAGTTACAGGTGACGAGCGTTACAGGATTGAACCCGGTTTTAATAGATACATGGTGGAATGTGAATATAAATACTTGGAACAGGATGAGATCAACCGGCTTCTTGTTTTAATAGATACATGGTGGAATGTGAATTGTAGTGAAGTCCGCAATATGGCTATGAGAAGGCTTTGTTTTAATAGATACATGGTGGAATGTGAATTACTATATAGCCATTTTTGATTTTGTCGTGTATCTCGTTTTAATAGATACATGGTGGAATGTGAATAGGATAGTTACAGGTATATCTAGTCTTGCACAGAGTTTTAATAGATACATGGTGGAATGTGAATTAGGCTTTAGCATAGAATAAAGCTGCATCGCAAACAGGTTTTAATAGATACATGGTGGAATGTGAATTTGGTCATTGGCTCATAGTTATCCGTCGCATTCTTGGTTTTAATAGATACATGGTGGAATGTGAATCTTCTTAAACTTCTTGGCATTTGGCAGCTTGCTTGGTTTTAATAGATACATGGTGGAATGTGAATTTTCTTGTATACCAGATCATCTTCATTCCAATCCGGTTTTAATAGGTACATGGTGGAATGTGAATGTTATTTCATTAAAATCTGATGATTTTGGTAAGATGTTTTAATAGATACATGGTGGAATGTGAATATTCCTTCGCCAAGTTTTGTTATAAGCTGCGCGGCGTTTTAATAGATACATGGTGGAATGTGAATTCATGTCATGATGCATTAGGCATCCCAGCGCGCCGTTGTTTTAATAGATACATGGTGGAATGTGAATGTATTGTCATAGAAAATGATCAAGAGGAAGAAGCTGCAGTTTAAATAGATACATGGTGGAATGATAACAAAGAAAATATAATTAAAATAAAAGGGGGAAAATAAAATGAAACAAGGAGAACAGGAAGCGAAGGAGATTTTACAATTAAAAGGCTATATATTTGACAATCAATATTATGATGATAATTCAAGTAAGAGTATGCCTGATCTAAAATTTCAAGGAGGGAATTATTTAGAAGTAACACATACGCAACATAATAATAAAATAGCAAAATCTCCAACACAATTTGATAGATTATCTATTAGAGAGAAAACGGAGAAATTACAGGAAATGAGTGAAGCACAAATGCGTTTTATTGCATTGGATTATGAAAGAAATATCGATGGTTCATTTACAGAAGAAGGAAAATGTCAATTCGATAAAGATAAACGACTTCTTGCGAAAAGTTTTAATTACAAAGATGGGCAGCCCTCAGAATTTAAATCGGATATACCAGTGATAGAAGCTGATATAGATAATATTATTGCGGGAATAAGGAAAAAGGAGAAATTACATCCTAAAGGAGATACGGACTTGTTTATATTTGTTTTAGATGATGAATTTGATTGTATGGAACATCTGTTAAAAACAAAAGAAAGAAACGGTGTTACGGATTATTTTCTTAGGGTTATAGAGAAATCACCATTTGAAAAGGTGTTTATATGTGAATGGGATTTTGAGAATCAGTGCTATATAAAGCAGAACCCCAGATTGGTTTGCTATACAACCATAAAAGAACAAGAAGTAAGCTATATAGATATATGCAGTTATAAATTATAAGAGAATTTGATAAGGCCATATAGATACAAATGTAACACTGAGATCGAAAAGTGGCACATGTACATATCCTCCCCCCCACCACAGCCTTACTTACCACATCTCCTATATGCGATTCAGCTCCTGTGGTGGGGGAGAACTTTGTTCTGGTTCTTTTTATTACATGCTAGAATGTCTTCTGCAGAAATTCTGCATGCGATTTATAGTAGCGATAGTATTCGGTACCTTTTTCCTGACCATACTTGGTCACGAAGAGGTTGTGAATTTCCCGAAGGTTTGCTTTATGCGGGTATAGTTTTTTATAGAAATCATCAATGAGAGCAATACCGGCATTAGAGTAAACAATCGATAAGAATTTACGGTATTTTGTTTTCTTTTGCCAGTTGACCTTTGGTATCTCGTAGGATGAACTCTTTACTATACCATAGATATAACTTCCTTTTTCCTGACCGTAGATTGATATAAGTATGTTGTGGATGGCGGATAGATTACTTTTCCCGACACAGGAAAGTAATGTATCGACCTGTTCCTTATCATACAGCGGCGTAGATACAGCTTCTGGAATAGCAGCTTGTTTATCAATCTTAACAGGAACAGCAATTTTGACAGGATTCGCAGCGGGAGTGGCTTCTACGATCACGTCCGGCTTTGGATTTTCTGCCTTTATTACTGAAGCATCAATACTTTTCGGTACTGCAGCAAAAGCTGGAATTGCAGGAAGCATTGGCTTTTGTACAGATAGTTCATTTGCCAGTGTGTGGAAAATGGAGGGAGCCTTGCGGCATACATGGTATCCGCGTTCCGTCCAGAAATGTACCACGCTGTCAAAACCTTTATCTTTTGAAACAATGATGAGGTTGTCGTCCGGATTTTTAACTGTATACGAACCAAGGTAGGTTACAAGTTGAAAATCTAAGGCATTATCAGTTCCGTTTTCACAGAGGATGAACTCCGGTTCAAAAGGGGACTGTTTCAATGCGACAACATTTGCATAGGACATGTTAGGAGATTTATCGGTGTAAAATACAAGGATACAGTCATCGTTATTCAGATAATCAAATAGTTGTATCCAGGAATCACCGACGTTCTCACTATCTACAAAAAATATATTTCTCATGATCACCTCGTTTAACCAGAACAAAATAAGTATAGCATATAATATTATCGAACTGAACAAGAAAATGTCGACATAAATGTCGGCAAAAAAACAACACCTCCACCCCATAGTAGTTTCATATGCAATACATTTCAGAAATTCTGTCTTGTATCATATAACCACCATGGAGCAGAGGTATTTTATATTATGCGGTTATTTAATGGATCGCTTCTGAATTCATAACAGTCTTAGCTGTACCGGCATAAGGGTAAGCCCAGAGGAAACTGCTAATTTTACCATAAGTAACATCCATATTCAGTTCATAGGACTGTACATTTTTGAGATTCTTAATCTTTACATCTTGTGTAGCACGAACCTTGAGCCAGAGTGTTTCATTTGCCTTAAGAGTCAGGCTCTGGTTGCTTTTGTATTTCTTCCAGGTGCCATCACCCTTGCGATAGGAAATGATATCAACACCTGTTTCAATGGTCGAACCATTATCCAGTTCAATCGTCAGTACAGCATTGTCATATAATTTTAATGTGTCATTATAGGCTTTGCTGGTAATCTTATATACTGTTTCGTTATCAGCGCATTTTACACTGTTGTCAAATTTGAACGTATATTTACCGCTTCGGTTTGTTGCAGATATCTGTTCGTAGTCCGTAAATGCACTGTAATATTTCTTTTTGCCGACCTTAAGATAAGTTCTGACCTTATAGCGGTATGTCTTGCCTGCTGTTACTGTCTTGTCTTTGTAGTTCAGACTGTCTACACTTTTCTTGACTGTGGCAATCTTCTTGTAGCCAACGATACCCATTTCTTTCCGGTAGATTTCATATCCGGTTGGAAGTACGCCGCCTGAACTGTATAATTTCAGCGTGATCGACTTTGTACTTCTTGGGGCTTCTGCAAACTGGTATTCGTCAAATGAACACACAGGACCTGTATAGGTAAATGCAGGGATACCGGTTTCGATAACTTTCTTTTTGTTTTTATAACCACGTATCATATAAGTATAACGTTTTTCCGGTTTCGCTTTTTTGTCGGTGTAGCTTTTCTTCTTACCCGAAATGGTTGCGATTAGTTTGTATTTGCCTGCGTTCCAATCCTCGTCTGCAACTGCCCGGTAGATCTTATACTGCGTAACCCCCTTTTGCGCTTCCCATGACAATTTCACCGAAGTGACTGAGGTTGCGGTAGCTGTTACGTCAAGATAGCCACTGGCTTTTGCTGCCGGCATGCTTGTAAACATGAGCTCCCCGATCATAATAAACATGAGTATGAGACTGATAATCTTTTTGTTCATAACCTTCAACTCCTTTCTTCGTCCGATATATACAGTTTATATTAGATGTATTTTTATATTCTGCTTATGTCTTTGCTAACATACCTTATAAATGACACACTTCGCTTTCTATTCGATACATATGTCTTTTTCGTAAATACTCCTGTGCCAACTCACCTTCGGTTCAGACAGGCACTCGTATTTACTGACAATATGCATCTCATAACGAAAGCCTCGTGTATGTCATATTACAAGGTATATTGCCATAGACACAAACAGAATATAAAAGATAAACATTAATTCTATACTTATATATACGGCTCCATAACCCTAAATTCCAACATATCATCAGATTGATATGCTTATATAAATTATACCATATACATATGCATATCCGGTACTGAAAAAGTATCGTCAAAATGACGAAAAAACCAAGAAAATAGGCGGTTTGCGGCTATATCTGGCAGATTATACATTCTATCAAAATCTCCCTTATAAAGTCCATTGACGACTTGCGATAGATAATCCAAAGTAGTAAGCCGAAAGTATTAATAAATATCCCGTTACATATCAGCCTGCCGTCCTCTTTCCACCATAATATGACGTAAAATGAGGATTTCGTTATGAGATACACGTTGTTAGTAAATACGGATGCCTGTCTGAGTCGAATGTTAGATTGGCTGATGGAGGGGCGATGCGAATGCGTCGAAAGTATTAATAAATATCCCGTTACATATCAGCCTGCCGCCGCTCTTCCCACTATAATATGACGTAAAATGAGGATTTCGTTATGAGATGCACGCTGCTGGTAAATACGGATGCCTGTTTGAGCCGAAGGCGAGTTGGCACAGGAGTATTTACAAATCGAGCGTGTGCATCGAATAGAAACCGCAATGGTCATTTATAGTGGGAAGAGGGTGACAGGCTGATATGTAATGGGATATTTAACATAAACATTCGGCGTATCCACATCACCCCTCCATCAGCCGGATAAGCTCCTTTGCGGCATTTGACAGATAATGCCCGTTCATATAGCCGATGCCAAGTGTATAGCTGGCGCTTGGATAGTTAAGCTGGATCACATTGAGGTTGTCAGTCGACTTCCGGTCAGACAGGAAATTGCCGGGATAAACTGTGCATCCATAGTGGTTGATACACAGATTATATAAGGTTTCCAGATTGTTGGATTCCACGCCAACCTTGACAGCCATTTTTTCAGACTGGAAGATGCTGTTCATGGCACTTCGGATCGTATTGCCGGTTTTATTGAGAAGAAAATTGCAAGGTTCCAGAACCTGGATCCTTCCGGTGCTGATCAGGATGCTTTTGACGTGACTGAAGTCCGGTCCGAAACATTTTTTTAGATATTCATCCGTAACCAGCAGGTACAGATGATCTTCCCCTAAGGTATAGTATGCAATATCATCGGCGAACGGAAGCTGTTCTAACATCAGGTCGATATCCCCCTTTAGCAACATGTTCTGCAGCTCGATCGAATTATCTTCGATAACCTGGATGTTGATATCCGGGTAGTCGGTCTGGAACTTCGTTAAGATCGTTGGAAGCAGAAGCGCACCCCGGTTATAGGAGATGCCAAGGCGGATCTGTCCCTTTCGTTCATCTGCGATATCCTGAAATTCATTCATCATTTCTGTTTCCGTCTGAACCAGACGGTTCGAATAGTCCAGAAATCGTTCTCCGGCATAGGTAAGCTTCAGTGGTGTCGTTCGTTCAAATAATTTTGCACCCAGCGTCTGCTCAATTGTGCTGATATGATTGCTGAGCGTCTGCTGTGTAATATAAAGATTATTGGCTGCTTTGGTAAAACTTTTTTGCTTTGCTACTTCTAAATAGTAATGTAATTGAGTAAAAGTAATCATTTTGGCTCCTTTTTTGCGTATAAACAGCAAAAATGCTGTGATTTTATCAGAAAAACACTGTTTGCACTGTGATTGATTATAGGATACTATGTGTAAAAAGTAAATAACGAGACAACAAAAGCGAAAATTACAAGGGTGTGATCAATGGCGATTATACCCTTGTTTTTTTATATTCTAACTAAAAAAGGAGCGATTCATATGAAGAAAAAACTGATTACAGCCGTAGTTACCTTCGCACTTGCACTTTCCTCGTTAACAGGATGTGGCGGTGCAGCAACAAGTGGAAACACAAGTACACAGACAACAGGAGATAGTTCAGTGATCACGATCGCGAGACCAATTGATTCATCTACATTGGATCCAATCATGACAGGTAATAATGAAGATATTTGGTTATTAAGTCTGATGTTACAGGGACTGACCAAGAGTAGTGCCGATGGAACAGAGATTGTGCCTTGTCTGGCAGAGACCTGGGATATTAGTGATGATAATCTGACATATACCTTCCATATCAGAAAAGATCTGAAGTTCTCAACAGGAGATCCTGTTACAAAAGATGACTGGGAGTACAGTTTGAATCGTTACCTGACTTCCGAAGAGAGCCCATGGAGAGGAATGGTATCCATGGTTGACAGTATAGAAGTTCCGGATGATACAACCGTTATCTTCCACCTGAATGCCGTATCACCTACATTCCTTGCATCAACCGCATTGTTCTGTATGTCTGTTATGCCAAAGGCATATTGTGAAGAAGTTGGCGAAGATGGTATCGCATCGAAGCCGGTTGGTACAGGTCCATATGCATTGGAGAACTGGACGATCGGTGACAGCATGACATTTGTAAAGAATCAGTATTACTGGGATGCAGGAAAGCCTGAGACAGATAAGATCGTATTCAATGTTGTAGCTGATGATAATACAAGAGTTATGCAGCTTCAGTCAGGACAGGTTGATGCGATCACCTATGTACCAAACAACCGTGTAGACGAATTAAAAGCAACAGATGGAATCGAAGTATTATCTTTTGATTCAACCGAATCCAGACATATTACATTGAACAACTCAGTAGAAGCTTTATCAGATGTAAGAGTTCGTACGGCACTCTTAAAGGCGACAGACAGAGAAGCCCTGATAAGTGCTGTATATTATGGAAATGCGGAATTATCCACAGGTCTGATCGGACCGGCACAGCCTTACTATGACAAAGATCTGACACCGGTTGCCTATGATCTCGAAGGCGCAAAAGAACTGTTAAAAGAAGCCGGATATGAAAATGGATTTGAAGTAACGATCGATATCCGTTCCGGTAATTCAAATGAATTACAGGAAGCAACCATGCTGAAGGAACAGTGGGCAAAAGCAGGTGTTACCTTAAATATTGAGGAGCTGGATGGTTCTACTGTATCAGATGAATGGTATTCAATGGATTTTGAAATGATGTTTACATCACTTACAAGTGATACCGCTGATACAAACCAGTTTGCACAGGGTATCTCGATCGCAGATTTAAAGGATTGCTACCATACATTATGGAGTGGTGAGAAACAGAAAGAAGCAGAAAAGCTTGCAACGGAAGCAGGAACAGAGATGGATACAGCAAAACGTGCAGAAGAATATAACAAGTTACAGGAAATCTGTGCAGAGGAGAATCCAATCCTTCCACTCTATTACATTCCGTTTATGGTAGCAACCAGAAGCAATGTCAAGAACTTTTCACAGACTCCGCTTGGATCATATAACTTTGATACATTAGTAAAAGAGTAAATAACAAAGGCGGTGGTGGAAGAAAATGCCGCTGCCGCCGAGATGAAATGAGGAATAAGATATGCAACAGTTCAGTTATATTTTAAAACGAATTTTACAGATGATACCGGTTCTGATCATTATTTCCTTCATCGTATTTGCAAGTATCCGCCTGATCCCTGGTGATCCGGCAACCCTGATGGCAGGTACAGAAGCCACAGAAGAAAGTCTGAATGCCATGCGGGAGAAGATGGGATTAAATGAACCGTTCATCGTACAGTATTTCATTTTTCTGAAGCAGTTATTGCATCTTGATTTCGGTACATCCATTACATTTAATCAGACCGTATGGGCATTGTTTACACAGAAGATCGGAGTAACGCTGATGCTTACCTGTGCAACTGCATTGATCGCTGTAGCGATCAGCTTCCCACTCGGATTTTTCTCAGGAAAATATGAGAATTCAATATTTGGAAAAACAGTAACTGCATTATCACTGGCTGTTTTATCTGTACCTGATTTCTGGCTTGGAATTTTATTGCTGCTTCGATTTGCATTAAAGACAAATATATTTCCGGTTGGCGGCTGGGGTGTTACGACCTTCGATCATATCCGGTCGGTATTTCTTCCGGCATGTACTGCGAGTGTTGCAACGATCTCACTGTTGACCAGAAATATTCAGAGCAGTGTTGCAAATATAGTAAAGAAAGATTATGTAAACTTCGCATACAGTAAGGGACTGAAGCCTTCAATCATCAGTACCCGTTATGTAATGAAGAATGTAATGGTATCAACAGTAACCCTGTTGTTGATCCGGATTACAAATATGTTAAGTGGAAGCGTTGTTATTGAGTCCGTATTTGCATTGCCGGGACTTGGATATCTGCTGTTACAGGCAGTATTAAAGAGAGATTATCCATTGGTACAGGGCCTGGTTATGTTATTTGCGATCATCGTCCTCGTGGTCAATCTTCTGACGGATATTTTGTATTCGTTCCTGGATCCGCGTGTGAAATTACAGTAGGCAGGAGGCGTTAAAATGATGAAATTAAAGAAACCAAAAACGGGAGACTGGCTTTTTAAACTGTCCGTGATTGCCTTGATTTTGATTGTTTTTATGGCTCTGTTTCCGGGACTGTTTACCAAATATGATCCAAATACGCAGGATATGACAGCACTTATGACGAAGCCTTGTGCAGCCCATCCGTTTGGAACAGATAACTATGGCCGGGATATTTTTACAAGAGTATTATACGGCGCAAGGATCGACCTTCTGATCGGACTTCTTGCAATGCTTGTTCCGTTTATCATCGGTAGTTTGGTCGGCCTGATATCCGCTTATTATGGCAAGATCGTAGATGCGATCATCATGAGAATCCTTGATGTTGTAACAGCATTCCCGTTTATCGTACTGATGATCCTGATCGTTACGATCCTTGGTGCAAGCATGAAGAATCTGTTTATTGCAATCTGGCTTGTTGGCTGGCGTGAATATGCAAAGCTTGTACGAAGCGAAGTTTTAGTCGAGAAGAATTCAGAATATGTTCAGGCAGCGAAGATCCTTGGATTTTCTGACCGGCGGATCATGATCCGGCACATCCTGCCAAATGTCATTGGATCCGCATTTGTATATGGTATTTCCGATATCATGCTCTGTATGCTGATGGCAGCTTCCATGAGTTTCTTAGGCTTAGGTGTTCAGCCACCAACGCCTGAATGGGGTTCCATGATATCTGAAGGAAGAGCTTATATCACATCCGCATGGTGGACTGCTACATTCCCAGGTCTGGCGTTGGCAGTTGTAGGTATTGCGATCAGTCTGTTTGGTAACGGACTGGCAAAGAAAATGGGTGTGAAGGATCGCTAGGAGGAATAGATATGGGAAATGAATTACTGAAAGTCGAACATTTGCAGACGATATTTAAGAAAGACGGCAAAGTAGTAAATGCAGTAGGTGATGTCAGCTTTACTGTAAATGAAGGAGAAGTCTTCGGACTGATCGGTGAAAGTGGCTGTGGTAAGAGTGTGACCTGTCGTTCCCTGATCGGACTGATCCAGCCGCCCGGAAAGATCATAAATGGAAGCATCATGTATAAAGGACATGAGCTTGTAGGACTTGGAAAAAGAAAATGGACAACGGTTCGCGGACATGAGATCGGAATGATCTTTCAGGAACCAATGGCTACACTGAACCCGATCGTAAAGATCCGTACTCAGCTTACAGAGTCAATGAAAGATAAGGGTATGACGAAGAAACAGAAAGAAGAACGGGGAATCGAACTGCTTCGTATGGTTGGAATTTCTTCCCCTGAAACTCGAATGGACTGTTATCCGCATGAGTTCAGTGGTGGTATGAGACAGCGTGCGATGATCGCAATTGCTCTTGCAGCAAATCCACATCTTCTGTTAGCCGATGAACCGACGACTGCTCTTGATGTTACGATACAGGATCAGATCATCAAACTGATGATGAAACTTCGGAAAGAATTAAACATGAGCATGATATTAGTTACTCATGACATGGGCGTTGCAGCACAGATGTGTGACCGGATCGCAGTTATGTATGCAGGCTATATTATGGAGCAGGCAGACATTGGGGAAATTTTCTCCAAACCGCGGCATCCATATACCTATGGTCTGATGTCCTCTCTGCCAAACAGCGAGAAAAAGGGAGAGAAACTGAATTCGATCAAAGGAGCACCGCCTAACCTCTATGATATGCCGAGTGGATGTCCGTTCCATCCAAGATGCAGTTATTGTGAAGAAATCTGTAAAAAGAAATTCCCTGAAATGCAGGAAGTATCACCGGGACATTTTTCCAGATGTCATTTCATTGACAAGATGAAGGATGTAGAAGGTGTGATCGAGAAAGCGAAAGGAGGAAGCGGACATGAGTAACAGTGAGACAGAAACAATCTTATCCGTAAAGGATCTGTGTATGTATTTTCCGCTCAAACAGACCTTATTTGATATAGCAACAAGAAAGCCTGTAAGTTATATCAAGGCAGTTGACGGTGTCAGCTTTCAGGTAGATAAGGGTGAAACGATCGGTCTGGTTGGAGAAAGTGGCTGTGGTAAGAGTACCTTATCAAAAGCGCTGATCCGATTATATGATCCAACCTCCGGTAATATCCGGTTTGAAGGTGAAGATATCGCAAAGCTTCCTCAGCACAAGCTGCAGAACCTTCGGTTCCATATGCAGATGGTTTTCCAGGATCCATATTCTTCCCTGAACCCGAAGATGACAATTCGACAGATCTTTTACGAGATCTTAGATGTACATAAATTGTGTAAAAAAGATGAGCGGGAAGCCCGTACGAAAGAACTGTTAAATATGGTCGGCATGCCGGAATATGCGTTAGACCGTTATCCGGGAGAGTTCTCCGGAGGACAACGGCAGAGGATCGGAATTGCAAGAGCACTTGCCATGAATCCGGAATTCCTGATCGCTGATGAACCGGTATCCGCACTTGATATGTCGATACAGGCACAGGTTATTAATCTGATGCAGGAATTAAAAGAAAAGCTGAACCTGACGATGTTATTTATCTCCCATGATCTTCGTGTTGTGGAATATATCTCCGACCGGGTGATCGTTATGTATCTTGGAGTCATTGTTGAGACAGCACCGACAGATGCATTATTTGAGCATCCGGCACATCCATATACCGACATTCTGATCAAGGCTGCACCGGTTATGAATCCCTATGACAAAGAACGTGAATATGTAATTGAAGGCGAGACACCAAGCCCGATCCATGTTCCATCCGGCTGCAGATTCCATCCAAGATGTCCATTTGCAACGGAGAAATGTAAGACAGAAGTACCGGAGCTTCATGAGATCGCACCGGGAAGATCGGTTGCCTGCCACTATCCAAGATATTCAGAATAATGTCCGGATATCGGTCAGATATCTATGAATGCAGTCAAAACAGGAGGTGTCCGTATGGAATATTCGATGGAAGAAGAACTCAGAAAATGGAAGATCCCCGGCTGTCAGATCACGGTAGCCAGAAACGGGAAGATTTTATATGATGCAGCCTTTGGTCAGAAGGTATTTACAGAAGCAGAAAAAACATCGGGAAATGTTTTTTACAATGCAGAACCTGTGACAACAGAAACACGGTTTTGTATTGCATCCTGTACCAAATCATTTACGGTTCTGATCGCAGCGATGCTTGCAGACGAAGGCCTGCTTGATCTGGATGAACCGATTGTTGCCTATATTCCTGATTTCGCAATGAAAGATGAATATGCAGGCGTACATGTTACACTGCGGGACATTTTCCTGCACCGGACAGGACTTGCCGGACATGATTTCACATGGCCGGATTATGAACATACGGAAGAAGATTATATGAAGAATATCCGTTATCTGGATGCGGTTGTTCCGTTCCGGACGCGTCCGGAATACAACAATGTAATGTATATATTAGCCGGTTATATTGAAGAAATTGTGACAGGAAAGAACTGGGGCGAGCTGGTAAAAGAACGGATATTGCGTCCGCTTGGAATGACGCACACATATGTGAGTCTGGAAGAAGTTCCGCTTGGAACAGATCTTGCAGAAGGATATAAGGATGGACAGAGACTGACTTCGATCGCACCAAAGGAACGTGCATCGGGTTCTATTGTTTCAACGACAGAGGATCTGACAAAATGGCTGCAGTTCCATTTACAGAAAGGCATCTGGAATGGAAAACGGCTTGTTTCTGAAAAAATGATGCAGATGATCCATGAACCACAGGTGATCTTTGAAGGAGAAAAATATCCATTTGAACCGGGTTGTATGCCGGTCTGCTATGGACTTGGATGGTTTATCCGGGATTACAGAGGTGTTCAGATCCAGTATCACCATGGAGGAACACTGGGCTTTTGTTCTTTACAGGCATATTTACCGGAATATGGCATCAGTGTTGCTATGCTGATGAATGGTCATGGAACCGGAGCGTTCTTTGAGGATGCCATTTTAAGTACCGTGATCGATCGCCTGTTAGAACCGGAACTGCCGCATATAGAGACAAATTGGCTGGAACAGTATTTTACGATATATCCGGGTACGAACCATGATATTGATCTGGTTCCGGATAGCTGGGAGCCTGAGCAGATCGCAGCAGATTTTCCGGAAGCTTTTTGCGGACGTTATCACATGAAAGGATATCCGGACATAGAGATCATGAAGGAAGAAACAAAGGGAGTGCTGGTCTTTAAAGCATTTCGCCGTCCACTTCTAAAAGTGACAAAGGATCATTATATCGTAGATGGTTTGATTGCAGATACGGAGTTTTACAGACTTCCGGTCAGCTTTATATGGAAAGAAGGAATTGTGTGTGCGGTTCAGATTCCACTGGAACGAAGTCTTCCGGCATTGGAATTTGAGAAAGGAGAGATAGAATGAAGAACTTTATCATAGCTATAACCAGAACGTGTGGAAGTGGCGCGACGACGATCAGTACGATGCTTTCCAGAGATCTGAATATCAATATGTACGATAGGAATCTTCTCAGGCTGGCAGCCGATGATCAGGGAATCAATGAGGCTGCATTTGCAAATGCGGATGAGACGATGAAGAACAGTATTCTTTATAAAGTAACCAGAAAAGTATATAGCGGCCAGCCGATTCCGATGGAGCATCCGGAGGATATCCCTTCTAACGATCAGCTCTTTTCATTTCAGGCAAAGGTGTTAAAAGAGCTTGCGGAAAATGAATCCTATATCTGTATCGGACGTGCAGCCGATTTTGTATTAAAGGATTATCCGAATATGGTCAGCATCTTTATCTATGCACCGGAGGAGAAATGTGTAGAAAAAGAGATGAAACGTCTGGGTATTACAGAGAAAGAAGCAAAGAAACGTGTATATACACTGGATAAATATCGTCGGGAATACTACAGATACCATACCGGAAAGAAATGGGAGGATCCATATAACTATGATCTGTGCCTGAATACGGCAGAACTGACCTATGAACAGTGCGTAGATTTCATCAAAGAATATTTGAAACTCAAAGGATGGATTGATTAAGGTGGATACAGAAGAAGTTGTACTTAGATATGGCAATCGGGGAATGAATCTGTTAATGCATGCGCTTCCGGGACGTTTTTACAGGCGGTCAGCGGAAAAGATCATGGAGCTTCCAAAGGGAAATGTTCTGATCCTGACCGGATTTTATGTTGCAGGGCATCCGGAAACGGATGGACCGACAGGAGCTTATTTTCTGGCAAAAGCATTTGAAACATTGGGTTTTACGCCGGTGATCTTAACGGATGGATATGTAGGTGATCTGTTCCGGGATGTAGAGACGATTCATATAGAATCATGCACAGAGTCTGTATGCTATAAACTGATGAGACAGTATGTTCCGGTGTTCTGTCTGTCGATTGAATATTGTGGCAGGAACAGTCAGGACGATTATACCAATATGCGTGGTGTCAGTATCAAAGAACATGTGGCAGGTTTGGATTCTATTATCCTGACGGCAAATGATAGGGGGATTCCTACATTTGGGATCGGTGACGGAGGAAATGAAGCCGGAATGGGCAATCTTCATGATAAGATTTCCGGGATACTTCCGATCGAACCGTCCGTTGTTCCGGTTGATCATCTGATGATCGCTACGGTATCAAACTGGGCGGCATATGGGCTGATCTGTGAATTACAGAAAGTAACAGGGATCCGATTGATGCCGGCATATGAAGATGTGGAACAATATTATAGACTTCTGGTATCAGAAGGTTGCGTGGATGGTATCAGCAGGGAATGTAAGATGTCCGTGGATGGATTTCCGGTTGAAGTAGAACGGGGAATCTTATCAGATCTTGCAAATGCATGAACATGATCCGGTAAAGAAGGAAGACACGTTTGAATATAGTAAAAGAGGATTGCGGTTAGCAAAAAAAGGGAGGCAGCATGGATGATTATAGAATTTTGCTGGCAGGAGATAAAGGAATTGTCGTAGAGTTCGGCAATCAGATTTCTGAAACGATAAATGCCAGAGTAAAGGGCTTGTGTAAAGAACTGAAAAAGCATCCGCAGGCAGGAATCCGGAATCTGATACCAACCTACCGGTCTGTGCTGATCGATTACGATCCAAAGAAGCTGGAGTATCGGAGATTGATAAAACTGGTGGAGCATTGTGTATCACATGCAGACACCGGAGAACGAACGAAGAAAATAATTGAGATCCCGGTCTGCTATGAAGCTGAATATGGTATGGACATAGAGGCTGTTGCAGCACATATAGGATTGTCTGTGGAAGAGATCATAAGACGGCATGGCAGCCGGGATTATTTAATATATATGCTGGGTTTCCTTCCGGGATTTCCATATCTTGGAGGTATGGATGAGAGCATAGCGGTTCCAAGATTAAAGGAACCCAGAATTCAGATTCCGGCAGGAAGTGTAGGAATTGCGGGGATGCAGACTGGCATTTATCCGGTGGAATCACCGGGAGGCTGGCAGTTGATCGGAAGAACGCCGGTCACGATTTATGATCCGCATCGGGAGATACCGGTATTATTTGAAGCAGGAGAATATATCCGTTTTAGCCGCATTGATAAGAACAAATTTGAAGAGATAAAAAAACTTGATGCAGCCGGAGAATACCGTTGTAAGACATATGAAGGATAACTTGAAAAAAAGACAGCAGGACAGCAGAAGGGAGATGGTGAGATGGTACAGGTACGAAATGGTGGTTTGCTGACAACCATTCAGGATGCTGGGAGATATGGATATGAACATCAGGGGATTCCTGTTTCCGGGGCAATGGATCAGACTTCCATGCGCCTTGCAAATATTCTGCTTGGAAATACAGAAGACGAAGCGGTGCTGGAATGTACGATGCTGGGACCTGAGCTTATGTTTGAAGCTGACTGCCTGTTTGCAGTTACAGGTGCAGATATGCAGATGCAGTTGAATCAGACCGGATTATTACCGTATCATACCTATCTTGGACGAAAAGGAGATGTGCTCCATCTTGGATGTGCCACCAATGGTGTCCGGAGTTATATCGCATTTGCCGGAGGGATACAGGCAGATTCCGTTCTTGGAAGTGCTTCCACCGATATGAAATGTCATATTGGAGGCAAGGATGGCAGAAAGCTTCAGCCAGGTGACCGGCTATTGTTCAAATCCCCGAAAACCGAGCTTCCTGCGATGTACCGCAGATTTGAGGATATGGAATTATCCCGCCGGAAAGAAACTTTGATCCATGTGATCGCAGGACCACAGGCGGATTATTTCACCGAAGAAGGAATCCGGACATTTTATTCGGAAACCTACCAGATCATGCAGGAGTCTGACCGGATGGGATATCGTCTGTCCGGTGCGGCGATTGAGAATAAATCCGGTGTAGACATTGTATCGGATGGAATTACCTTTGGATCGGTCCAGGTAACGGCATCCGGTAACCCGATCATTATGATGGCAGATCATCAGACAACCGGAGGGTATGCAAAGATTGCAACAGTTATATCGGCAGATCTTCCAATTCTTGCACAGATGATGCCGGGTGATCATATCCGGTTTGAAGCTGTTTCCTTAAAAGAGGCAAGACGGTACTGGCGGCGATCGGAACGACAGATCCGCAGGTTCCGGAGAAGGACGAATTGATCCGAACAGGAAAGGATAAAGAATATGAGAAACAAAACAGGATGTATAAAACAACAGACAGAATATCCGGGTGACATAGTAAGTTCAACCGGAAAAGCAACCGATTATAGTGAATGGAATCCAAAAGATGTCCGATCCTTGATTGAACAGGAGAAGATCACAACTTTTACATCAGGGATGTGTGCCGGATATGCACAGGCGAATCTTGTGATCCTGCCGAAAGCACAGGCATATGATTTCCTGTTATTTACACAGAGAAATCCAAAATCCTGCCCGGTATTAGAAGTGTTTGATGAGGGCTGCCGGTATTCAAAAACAGCTGCTCCGGGAACAGATATTACCAAGGTGATACCAAAATATCGTATCTACCGGAATGGAGAGCTGGATGGAGAATACACGGATATTGAGCCATTCTGGAGAGATGATCTTGTTACATTTCTGATCGGCTGCAGTTTTTCGTTTGAATCCGAGCTGATCGAAGCAGGCATTGAGATGCGACATAATACGGAGAACTGTAATGTGCCGATGTACCGGACCAATATTGAATGTGAACCGGCAGGCATGTTTTCAGGAAAGATGGTCGTCAGCATGCGCCCGATTCCATATCATCAGTTAGTAAAAGCAGTAACGGTAACAGCGAGACTTCCAAAGGTACATGGTTCACCGATCCATATCGGAGATCCTTCCGTAATTGGCATACAGGATATTAATAAACCGGATTTTGGAGATGCTGTTACGATCCACGATGGCGAAGTTCCGGTATTCTGGTGCTGTGGTGTAACTCCGCAGTCTGTTGTGATGAATTCCAAACCGGAATTTGTCATTACTCATGCACCCGGACATATGCTGATAACAGATATCAAAAATACAGATCTGAAGGATTAGAAATATAGACCGTTTATAAAAATAGTATTCAGAGTATGTATAAGTATATAAATATTTTACAGAGAATTAGATTCAGAAAAGAAGGTGGCTTACATGAAAAGAGTAGATCTGAACTGTGATTTAGGTGAGAGCTTTGGAGCATATAAGATCGGTCTGGATGGAGAGGTGATTCCATACATATCATCGGCAAATATTGCCTGCGGGTTCCATGCATCAGATCCGGTAGTGATGGCACATACGGTAGCAATGGCAAAGGAACATGGCTGTTCGGTTGGTGCACATCCGGGATTCCCGGATCTTATGGGATTTGGAAGAAGACAGATGCAGATCACGCCGGAAGAAGCGAAAGATTATATCATCTATCAGGTGGGAGCACTTGCAGCATTCTGCAGGTCACAGGGAATCCGACTGCATCATGTCAAGCCGCATGGAGCGTTATATAACATGGCGGCCGTTGACGATTCTCTGGCAAGGGCTATCTGTGAGGGAATCTATGCGGTGGATCCGGAGCTTGTTCTTTTGGGACTTGCAGGTAGTGAGCTTTTAAAGGCGGCAGAAGATACCGGCTTACGGTATGCGAGTGAAGTATTTGCAGACCGGGCGTATAACGAGGATGGAACACTTGTATCGAGAAAGCTTCCGGGGGCAGTCATTACGGATGAAGCACTTGCAGTACAGAGAGTTCTTCGAATGGTAAATGAACAGAAAGTAACTTCGATAACAGGAAAAGATATCACGATCCGGCCGGATTCTATCTGTGTGCATGGGGATAATCAGAAGGCGTTACAGTTTGTACAGAAGATTCGGGATGCCCTGATAAAAGAGCAGATTGAGATAAAACCATTTTAACGTTTTGAATAAAGCATGATCAAAATACAGATCCATACCTCTGGATGATGTAGGAGGAAATACCATGGGAGAGAATAATAAGATGAATGTAGCGCAGATGTTGATTAAAAGTCTGGAACACGAAGGAGTAAGATATATCTTTGGCATTCCGGGAGAAGAAAATCTGGATGTCATGGATGCCCTGAAGGATTCGGATATTACATTTATAACGACAAGACACGAACAGGGAGCAGCATTTATGGCGGATGTTTATGGTCGACTGACCGGAAAAGCAGGCGTGTGTCTGTCTACGCTTGGACCCGGAGCGACGAATCTGATCACAGGTGTGGCAGATGCAAACAGTGACGGTGCTCCGCTTGTAGCAATCACCGGGCAACTCGGAACGGATAAGATGCATCTGACCTCCCACCAGTATCTGGATCTGGAGGCATTATTTAAGCCGATCACGAAGCGGACAAAGATGATCATGCGCCCGGAATCTGTAAACGAGATCGTTCGTCTGGCATTCAAATATGCGGAGAGTGAGAAACCGGGTGCAACGCATATCAATCTGCCGGAGGATATTGCAAAGGAAGAAGTGCCGGAGGGAGTAGCCCGGAAATTTATCACGACAGCACCTAAGAATAAAGAATATGCAGATATTGAAAGCATTGAACATGCCGCTGCTGCGATCTTCCAGGCAGAGCATCCGGTCATTCTTGCAGGACATTCGGCTGTCCGGGCAAAGGCATCAAGAGCGTTGACGGAATTTGCAACGAATCTGAAAATCCCTGTTGTAAATACAATGATGGCAAAAGGAATTGTTCCATATGATAATCCATATTCAATGTGGACGATCGGTATTCCGCAGAAGGATTACCAGAATGTGATATTAGAAAAGGCAGATCTGATTATTACAGTTGGTTATGATATTGTCGAATTTGCACCGATTAAATGGAATCTGAAGGATGACCACAAGATCATTCATATTGATTCCCGGCCGTCCCACGTTAATAAATTATATCAGCCGGTGACAGAAGTGATCGGAGACATCAGTGATTCTCTGGAGAAAATAGGCAACCGGTGTCATCGGACGAAGGAACCGGAACAGGCATTGGCGATCAAGAGGCAGATGAGCAAGGAACATGAACAGTATGAGAATGATATGGCATATCCGGTTAAACCGCAGAAAATCCTCTACGATATCCGATCCGTTATGGGTAAGGAGGATATTCTGGTATCTGATGTTGGAGCCCATAAGATGTGGATCTCCAGACATTATAACTGCTATGAGCCAAATACCTGTCTGATCTCAAATGGTTTTGCAACGATGGGTATAGCGGTTCCCGGTTCGATCGCAGCGAAGATGTTATATCCGGAAAGAAAGGTACTTGCTGTTACAGGTGATGGTGGTTTCATGATGAACTGTCAGGAGATTGAAACAGCTGTTCGGATGAATGTTCCGATCGTCGTTCTGGTCATGCGGGATGATAGCTATGGTTTGATCAAATGGAAACAGGATGACCGGTTTGGCGATCACTGTTTTGTAGATTTTACAAATCCGGATTTTGTAAAAATGGCAGAGAGCATGCATGCAGTCGGACTTCGTGTAGATAAAACAGAAGATTTGAAGAATGTTCTGGAACAGGCATTTGCATCTGGTAAAGTCTGTATCATTGACTGTCCGGTTGACTATGCAGAGAATACAAAACTGACGGAACACTTAAAACAGGTGATCGCAGAATTAGAATGATAAATGCATGAAATGCGCAAAGTACATCATGCAGCTATTTAGAAATAAAATTTCTCATAGTATCCTCTTACCATCTATGATAAAATAGAACCAGTATAAAAGGTACGGAATACAGTATAAAACAAGAGGGTGCACAGACTGGATGCACAGCAGATTGATACAGGGGTGATGCTATGAGAAGATATAGGAAACTGAAAATATTTGTGGCAGGGCTTGCCATGATCGCAGCGGCGGCAACGGGTGGCGGAACCGTATTTGCAGCGGGAACAACAATGGCAGAGATAACAACAGATAAAACGCACGATACTCTGTCAGGAACGGAAGAACAGACAGAGGAAGAAGCGGATACATCTACACAGGTTGAAGATCGACAAGAAGAAACAGATAAAGATGAGATCTTGGCTGCGGAGCCGGAAGAGGATACGTATGGCTGGGAAGAAATCCTGGGTGACGTAAATGCAGTCACGATGGGAAATGGAATATCCGCTTATAACCTTCGGGAAGACAGGACAGCAACGGACCGGTATTATGATCAGTTGGATGATGTGTCAAAAGAAATCTATAAGACCTTATATGATGCCTATAAAGATGGTTCTACAACGAGTACGATCACGTTGAATTATTCCAGCGTGTGGAAGGACCAGAAGATCACGATCACATCGGATAATAAGATGGTCATGCCGGATACCTTTCATCCACAGGTGCTGAGCTGGGAACGTGACATGCTGACTCCGGCATTTCTTGCCCTGATCTATGACCATCCGGAGCTTAGTTGGCTGTCGGGTGCAACCTATTATATGTCATACAAAATAAATGGAATTTCATATTATTCGTCTGAGCTGGATGAGAATAACAGTATGGTAAAGGATGTAACAGTTCCATGTATTACGACCTATATCAAAGAACCGTCGGTGGATGCTACAAAGGCGGAGATGGATACGATCGTGTCGGAAGCAACGGAATCGATCAATAAGAAGCTCGCGGGAAGTACATCCAGATATCAGACCATAAAAGAGATTCATGATTATATCTGTAACAGTACATCCTATGCAAAATCTAATACGACAAGCAGTGAATATCAATCGGCTTACAGTGCATTTCGTGACACGAATGGTGATGGAACGGTGGAGACGGTCTGTGCAGGATATTCCAGAGGCTTTAAGCTGTTGTGCGATGCATATGGAATACCATGTGTGCTTGTGACCGGAGTGACAGATACCGGTGGAGCCCATATGTGGGATTTGGTTCAGATGGAGGACGGTATCTGGTATGGAGTAGATGCGACCTGGGATGACCAGACCAGTCGGACCTATTATGATTTCTTTTTGGTTGGATCTGCAACGAAGCCGGATCATTTTACAAAGACCGATTTCGGGAGCTGTCATATAGCAGAAGGCGCCTGGGATGCAAATGGCGCATATGAATTCGTCTATCCGGAACTGAGTACAGACCTGTATCATGAAGATCAGGATGAAGATGGAATCTGTGATCTGTGTAATGCAATGTTAGATGGTATGAGCGCATTACTTGCCGGATATTCGCTCCGGCTGGAGGAGGAGACGGGGATCTGCTTTTATCTGCGGTTTACAAATACGGTTTTAAATGACAGCGGCGCATATATGGAATTTACGATGCCGGATGGAAGCACAACGCAACAGAAGGTGACGGATGCAGAGAAGCAGACAGTAAATGGAAAACAGTATTATGTATTTACCTGTTATGTGGCAGCAAAGGAGATGGCGGATGATATTCGGGCACAGGTATTTCTGTCCGATGGAACTGCCTGCGGAACAATATATCGGTATTCGGTTCAGGATTATGCGAGATATATGTTAGACCGGAGCAGTACCTATACAGCAGAACTTCCGGTCGTGAAGGCAATGCTGAATTACGGAACTGCCGCACAGGAATTGTTTGGTTATCATACCGGTGATCTGGCAAATGCAATTCTGCCGGAGACGGAACGTCAGATAGGAAGCATGGATCTGACTGCACTTGCATCCTATCAGTCCGTGCAGACAGGAAATATGCCGGATGGAATTTCCTATTATGGAAGCTCCCTGGTGCTACGTTCAGGAACACTGATCCGTCATTATTTTACAAAAGCAGGTGATGTGGAGCTGAGTGATATAACATTTATCTTAAATGGAAATGCAGTAACTCCGGTATCCGTCGGATCCAATATGTTTTATATAGAAATTCCTGCCGTGCATATTCAGAACATTACACAGATGAATACATTGGCAGCAGGAGAGAGTGGAGCGATAACATATGGTGTTTTAAGTTATGCGTATACGGTGTTGTCGGCTCAGACATATGGAAGCACACTGGAACAGGTTATGAAAGCTATGGTTATATATCAGCAGACAGCACAGACCTATCTTGCCAGATGACACATGCTTGTTCAGAATATAAACGAGGGCAAAGAACCGACAAAATAAAAAGAATCAAAAAACAGAAATAAAGACGAATTAAAACAGGAGACAGTATACAAGCATGAGTTGTACACGGTCTCCTGTGTTTCTATCCGATAAAATCCGGATCATTATTTATTTTTTACGAGCCTGTACCATATATTCTTTGAAAGAGGCACGCAGGCTTCGCTCGATATTCGGAATAATATGTCCGTTTTCATTATTTTGCCATACCGCCTGCAGGAAGAATGAATTTCCGGTCAGGAAACGATTCCTTGTAAAGGCATCCGTCTGTTCCTGATCCTGAAAACGACATAATTCGATATCATCATGATATAGAATCTCGGCTGCGGTGTGGAACTGTCCGTCCGTACAGTACCATTTGTAGATACCGTGAAAAGTTGTACGGCAATACCATCCAAGGAAGGTAAAGCCTTTATAACGGAATGGATTCTTTGCCAGTTTTACAACTGCGTTGCCGTCATATTTCTCATTTGGACGAAATTCAATCGATTTTTCCCGGATCGATTTGTTCAATCCAAAAGTAAATAACCGACAGACAAGATTTTTATTCTTAGCAGAGGAAGCATAGATCAGGTTAAATGGTTCCTTCTTAAAATGCGTATCTGCCAGATTGTATTTCTTTTCAACAGAATGGATCGCATTCAGTATGAAATCACCGGAGGCTTTTCGTTTTTCCTCCAGAAGCTGACCAACTTTGCTATAATCGATCGGTTTTGCTGATTTTGTACTGTCATAGGTTTTTGTAAAACGGCGATCCTCTAAATCAAAGGTTTTTAAGATTGTATCAACCTTATCGCCATGTCTTGCACCAACATAAAACTGCTTTTCAAATAAGATCGAGAATGCACAGGCATGGAATGAATTTGTAAAGATGTATTCTGCCTGTTCTATATATCCAAGCCATTCATCCGGACCAACATTATAGATGACTTTGTAATCGCCTTCTTTTGGCAGATGGACATTGCTTTCATAGGAGGACAGAATGATAAGTTCCAGACCTTTTTCCTTTGCAAATGCCAGAGCCTTCTGGATGGAGTCGATCGCACGCTCCATTACGGCGTAGAGCAGGACATATTTGCGTTCCTGATTTCTGGGCGGGAGCGCAATATCGTGCCAGAATTTTTTATCCTTTAAGAATACAGGATCCAGTACAACCGGAACATCTTTCCCCGTCAGTTCATGAATGTGTTCGGCAAAGCTTGACTCTCTCGCAGCGATTGCCTCGAATGGCGTTGTATATTCGATAAATTCTTTTTCCTGTTCTTTTGTCCAGCCGTTAAAGACACCACGACTGACAGCATATCCGATCTTCGGAGCGTTTTTCATAGGCTCGGCAGCCAGAAAAAATCCACGGTCAAAGCCTTTATCCGGATTGTACTGCCAGATAACATCCGTAGCACAGATGTAGCAGTCAAAATCCAGTTTCTGATCATCCAGATCGTCATGGTGATAGGTTTCTTTGGTGCGGATATAATGAGCATTGATAAAATTCTCAAATTTCTGATACCGCTTTGGCCATATCGTGTACAACTTGGCAAATTTATTGATCGTAAGTATTTTCAGGTTATGCTTATGTGTCCAGACCTTTTGTTCATCTTTTGTAAGGCCTTCCGGCATTATTTCTGTCAGAGCTTTGTTGTAGCCATGTTGCAGATAAAAATGCAGAGGATAGACCGGATCGTATTCTTTGTTATTGTAGATAGGCATATAGTCAATGACTGTACTTTCGATGCCATGATCTGATAAAAATTGCTGGAAAGCATATGTGTGTAAAGGACACGCAAAATTAAGTGCTTTCGTATGTGTATTTATTGAAATAATCCCTATCTTCAAAACGATAGTTCCTCCCTGAACTTTACATATAATTTATAAACCTTAACAGGCCACATATAGTTTTATTT